>Ga0307409_100000910_pt1 | contig 13726 bp, 13 predicted proteins | sample 322Ometagenome_2_FD_203888 | JGI IMG/M metagenome (GOLD analysis project Ga0307409, IMG submission 203888) | Maize rhizosphere microbial communities from greenhouse at UC Davis, California, United States - 322HYB-O-2 | ecosystem: Host-associated > Plants > Roots > Rhizosphere > Soil | place...
TGCTCGGGTTCCCCGGCCCGCCAGGGCCCGTCCTGGTGCTCGCCGTGGCTGGTTCCCTCGACGGCGAGCACGTCGCCGCCCGTGAAGACCCAGTTGAACAGCTCGTAGTGGTGCTCGATGGCCTTGAGCGTGCTGCCGACGTCGCCGAACATCTGGCCGATCTGCTCCCTGCCGGTGGCAACGCCCCACTTCGGGAAGTAGACCCGGGCGTCGTCGGCGAACAGGTCAAGGATGCTGCCCCCGTCCTCGGTCACCCCGGCCCGGTCGAACGCCTTCAGGTACTGCACGACCAGCGACTTGCGGTCCTCGTCGGTCATGGTCTGCCTCGTGATATCCATCCCAGCCCTCCTTGCCGGTCCGGTTACCTACTGGTCGCGCTGGTAGAACGGCGGCAGGGTCGCGTCGACGTTGACCCAGACCGACTTGGGATCGGTGTAGCCGTGCATGGCCTCGAAGCCCATCTCGCGGCCGTAGCCCGACTCCCCCACGCCCCCGAACGGGGAGCCGGGGTGGACCCGCTTGTAGCTGTTGACCCAGACCATGCCGCTGCGGATGGCGTCGGCGACCCGGTGGGCGCGGCGCAGGTCACGGGTCCACAGGCCGCCCCCCAGCCCGTAGCTGGTCGAGTTGGCCATGGCCACGGCCTCCTCGTCGCCCTCGAAGGTGGCCACGGTTACGAACGGCCCGAAGACCTCCTCCCGGTTGACCCGCAGCTCCGGCCTGGCCCGGACCACCGTGGGCTCGACGTAGCAGCCCTTGGCCAGGGCGGGGTCCTCGGGGGCGCGGCCGCCGGTCAGGACCTCGGCGCCCTCGTCCACCGCGACCTTGACGTACCCCAGTACCCGCTCGCGGTGCTCGGAGGAGGTGAGCGGCCCCATCTCGGTGGCCGGGTCCAGCGGGTCGCCGAGGCGGATGGAGCGGGCAAGGGCCAGGAAGCGGTCCAGGAACTCCTCGGCGATCCGCTCGTGCAGGATCAGCCGCGACCCGGCGATGCAGGCCTGGCCCTGGTTGTGGAAGATGGCGAACGCGCTGCCCTGCACGGCCGCGACCAGGTTGGCGTCGTCGAACACGATGTTGGCGCCCTTGCCGCCCAGCTCCAGTTGGAGGCGCTTGAGGTTGCCGGCCGAGGCTCGGACGATCAGGCGCCCGACCTCGGTCGAGCCGGTGAATGACAGCTTGGCCACCTCGGGGTGCTCGGCGAGGCGGGCGCCGGCGGTGTGGCCGAAGCCGGGCAGGATGTTGACCACGCCGGGCGGGAAGCCGACCTCGGCCATCAGCTCGGCGACCCGCAGGGTGGTCAGCGGGGTGAGCTCGGCCGGCTTGAGGACCACGGTGTTGCCGGCGGCCAGGGCCGGGCCCATCTTCCAGCTGGTGAACATCAGCGGGAAGTTCCACGGCACGATCTGACCGACTACGCCGACCGGCTTGCGGACCACGTAGTTGAGGAAGCCGGTCTCCACCGGGATCACCGTGCCCTCGTACTTGTCGGCCATGCCGCCGAAGTAGCGGAAGGTGGCGGCCGTCCGGGGGGCGTCGAGCAGGGTCGAGTGGGCGATCGGGTGGCCGGTGTCGAGCGACTCCAGCCGGGCCAGCTCGGCGGCGTTGGCCTCGATGGCGTCGGCCAGGCGCAGCAGCAGCCGCCCCCGCTCGGTGGCGGCCGTCCGGCTCCAGGCCGGGAACGCCGCCGCGGCCGCGTCCACGGCCCTGTCGACGTCGGCCGGCCGCGCCTCGGCCACGTCGGCCAGCTTGGACAGGTCGTGGGGGTTAAGGACCTCGAAGGTGGCCTGCTCGACCGCGTCGACGAACTCCCCACCGATGAAGAGCTTGTCCTGCATCCCTACGCCTCCGAATGTGTCAAGCATCCTGGGAAGGCCAGCGCGGACCGGCGCGGCCGCACGATGAGCACCCGGGCCGCGTCGCCGACGGCCCGGGCGGCGGACTGGGTCGGGCTACAGGTCGACGGGGTAGTTGGGGAGCTTGCCGGACGAGATCAGCGCTGGCAGCTCGGAGTCGGCGTTCTCCCAGACCAGCAGCATGGAACGCTTGGGCGAGTAGCCTTGGTGGCGGATGTCGGCCGGCATGGCGCAGACGTCGCCGGCCTTCATCACCACTTTGGCCCGGACGGTGCCGGTGTCGCGGTCCTCGACGTCCCAGATGATCTTGTCGCTCAGCTGGACGAACCATTCCACCCGGTCGTTGCCGTGGATGATGGGGAGGATGTACTCCTCGGTGGTTGGGCAGGCCAGGCTGTCCTTGCAGGCCGCCACCACCGACGGGTTCCAGGTGACGTCCGACCGTGACAGGTAGGCGAACAGGTTGAACGCCGCCACATCGCCCTCGAAGCCCGGCTCGGCGTGGATCTCCGGTTCGTCCTGGGGCACGTCGAGGAAGTGGCGGTTGACCAGGTGGCCGGTGTCGTCGCTGCGCAGCCCCTCGTCGCCGGGGACCCCGACCATCCGCTGGGCGGTGACCCGGTGGCGGGTGATGGCGGCCTTATTCGAGCCGTTCTTGGGACCGAAGGCGGTGCCGGTCTCGTCCGGGGAGGCGAACGGGTCGAAGCCCTCGTTGGTCCAGTCGTCCAGCATGGCCTCGAAGGTGGCCTTGATGTGGGCGGTCGGGAAGTTCTCCAGGTGGTCGAGCTCGGCCTTGCGCCAGCCGTCGTTGTAGCGGCCGGCGAACAGGTCGACGTCGCCGTAGTGGTTGACGGTGCCGATCACCCCGTCGAAGTTGACGATGCCGTAGAAAAACTCCCAGGCGACGTCGCGCTGAAGGGCCTTGAGGAAGGTGTCGGCGCTCATCACGTGGCTGCCGGTGGGCCAGTTGATGTACACGAAGTAGTCGTCGCGGCTGAACTCGAACTCGCCGAGTTTGAAGCCCAGGTATCCCTCGGGGTTGCGCTCGACCGTCACGACCTGGGTGTCGACTGTCGCCTCGACGTCACCCGCGAACGTGGCCTGGTCGGTGGTCTTGGACTCGGTGTCGGTGGTCGCCATCGGATGATCCTCCTTGCCGGCCGCGCGGCGGTGTAGCCCTAGGACGTCTGGATGATCTCGGTCCACTTGTAGACGGTGTCCCGGCCCCCGATCGTCTGCATGAGGATGACGCTGGGGCGGTCGGCGTGGAACTGATAGGCAGCCCCGGCGGGCAGCAGCGTCATGTGGCCGCGCCCAGCCTTCACCCGCCCCATGGGAGCGCCACCCGGCTCGCTGTCGACGGCGATCGAGCCCTCGACATCGGCCGCTGCCTGCTGGTCTTCGGCGAGCTGGCGCAGCCGGACCTCGACCTCCCCGTCCATGACGAGGGCGAACTCGTCGTGGGAGGCGGTCCGCCACCCGCTGGTGCCCTCGGCCCGGACGGCCTCGAGGACGTACTGGCGGTTCTGACCGACGGCGACCTTCTCATAGGGCCGCGACCGCGACGCCACCTCGAAGATGTTGGAGAAGGTGTAGTGCTTGGGATCGTCGTCGATAACCTCGACCGCACCCTTCTCGTAGTGGTCCAGCGAGCCGAACTTGGTCTCGAACCTCCGCGTCATCGAGTGACCACGCTCCTCTCGGCGTCCCGGTGCGTGCTTGCCATGATGCATCCCGAGGGTGTTATGCTGGCCGCGCTTGTTCGCAATGCGTACAAACGTTCGCTAGAAGCACAGACTCTCATCGGGGTTTGCGAGTGTCAAGCAGTGGAGCGGTGGCCGAGCGGGGCCCGGACAGCAACGTCATCCAGTCCCTGGAGCGGGGGCTGGCGGTCATGTGCCTGTTCTCCCGCGAGCACCCCAGCCTGACGCTCAGCGAGGCGGCCGAGCTGGCCGGCCTCACCCGAGCCACAGCGCGCCGCATCCTGCTCACCCTGGAGCACCTCGGCTACGTCAAGAGCAACGGACGGCGCTTCGCTCCGACGGCCAAGCTGCTGTCGATCGGCTACGCCTACCTGTCTTCCCTGGACCTGTGGGAGGTAGCCGAGCCCTACATGGAGGAGCTCGCCGAGCGGACCGGCGAGTCCTGCTCGGCGTCGATCCTCGACGGCCCTGAGATCGTCTACGTGGCCCGGGTGCCGTCCAAGCGGGTGATGGCGATCGCCCTCAGCGTCGGCTCCCGACTGCCGGCCCACGCGACCTCCATGGGACGGGTGCTGCTGGCCAACCTCCCCCCTGAGGAGCTCGACCTGTACTTCCGGACCTCCCGGCGGGAGCAGCTCACGGCACGGACCCTGGTCGACGAGGCCGCGCTCCGCGAGCTGCTCGACAAGATCCACTGCCGGGGCTGGGCACTGGTGGACCAGGAGCTCGAGATGGGCGTGCGCTCGATCGCGGCGCCCATCCGCGACCTGCGGGGCAACGTGCTGGCCGCAATGAACGTCTCCACCCACGCCGGTCGGGTCACCATCGACGAGATGGAGCGCGACTTCCTGCCCGACCTGCTGCGCGCGGCCAAGCTGGTGGGCGAGCGGGTCACCGCCCGCTGACCCCGCCCCGGGAACGGGTCAGGTCGTCGGGAACCGGGGGCGACCCCAGCCCTTGGGTGGCTCGGGCGCGCGCGACCGCGGGCTGCCAGGGGCCAGGACGTCCACGGTGCCGATGCTCAGGGCGGTGAGCTGCGCGATCACGTCATGGACGTCGACCGTCTCCGGCAGGACGCAGCGCAGGTCGGTGATGCCGGCGTGCGCGAGGCGGATGACCTGCTCGTGGCCCTGCTCCAGGGTGCCGAAGATGGCCACCTCGGTCGGCGCCCCAAGCCCGGCAAGGGTTTCGTCGGATTCCCAGCGAGCCCAGGCCTCGGCGGTGGTTCGACCGATCGAGACCGGCAGCTCGACCGCGAGGCCGAGGGTGTCCGGCGCACGACCGGTGGCGGCGCCGGCGGCCTGTGCCTCCTGGGCCAGCACTTCGACCTCCGCGAGCGTCCCGGCCACAAGGACGGCGTCGTCGGCCGCTCGGACGGCCGGGGCCAGTGAGGGCCCGAGCTCGGTCTGGAGCGAGACCGGCGGCGCCGGCCGCTCGGATTCCGACCATCGGCGGCGTAACGCCGCCATGTAGCCTTCGAGGGCGATCGGGCCAAGCCGCCCGAGGCGCAGCCCAACCTCCAGCCGGCCACCGAGCTCGTCTTGCAGGGTTGCCGTCATGCGGGCGAGGTCGTCGGCCGAGCCGGGTTGTGGGGTGAGCATCAGCCCCACCCGGGCGCGGCGAACCACCGGGGCAATCAGGGACATGCCGAGGAACGGGTCGGTGGTGGCCGGTCGTCGGTCAAGCGGATGGACGTCGCTGACCCAGAGGGCGCCGATCCCGGCCCGGTCCCCCATGCGGGCGACCTCGATCAGCCGCTCCTGCGGAGCGACCGGATTGAGGACCAGGCTGAGCCGTACCAACCGTCCCGCGGGGGGGCGTGTCGGCCGCGCCTGGAGCATCCGATCCTCCTGGTCGAGCCGTCCCATAGCCATCGCGCACGGACAAGGCTGTTCGGCTGTTCGGCCTCCGAATAATTGTTCGCGCAACGTACAATGCCGCGATGGCGGATGCAACGGCCTCGGGCGCTGGGAGCGACGCAAGCACGTCGCTCCTGACCTCCCTGCACGGCCTCTTCGACCGCCTTCGGGCCGCCGGGGTGCCAGTGTCCATGGTTGAGGTGGTCGACGCCGTGGAGAGCCTGCGCCATATCGATGCCGCCAACCGTCGCCAGTTCCGCTCGGCGTTGGCGGCCACGCTCGTCAAGCGGCCCGAGGACTTCGCCACCTTCGACCAGCTGTTCGACGTCCAGTTCCCGTTGCGACGGGAACCGCCGGTCAGCCAGCCGGGACCGACGGTCGCTCCCGAGGAGGGACCGGGCGACGGACAGGCAGTGCCGGCTGCCCCATCGGGTGATCTGCTGGAGGCGCTGCTGGATGCCCTGCGGAACGACGACGAAGGTGCGCTGCGGGCGCTGGCCGGCCTTGCCGTGGACCAGCACGGGGGCATGGAGACCCAGCGTCATGGCTCTGAGCGCTACTACATGTACCGCATCATGCGGCAGCTGGAGCTCTACCGTCTGCTCCAGGCGGTCACCGGTGCGGAGCCCGGTGCTGAGGCCCTCGATCGGGAACAGCTGAAGGCGGGCATCGACGACTTCCGCCGCCTCATCGCCGAGCAGATCCGCCATCGGCTCTCGGCCGTCCGAGGGGCCAAGGAGGCCGCCGAGCTCTACCGCGACCGCCAGCTCGACGACCTGGACTTCCTCGACGCCAACGCCAGCCAGCTGCGGGAGCTCCGCCAGGCGATCCGGCCGCTGGCCCGCAAGCTCGCCGCCCGCATGGCCAAGCGGCGTCGGCGGCGGCGCCGGGGCCGGCTCGACGTACGCCGCACCCTCCGCCACTCCCTGGCCTACGGCGGCGTGCCAGTCCATCCCGCATTCCGGGCGCGCAAGGCGTCCAAGACCGACCTGTATGTCCTTGCCGACGTGTCCGGGTCGGTGATCGAGTTCGCCAAGTTCACCCTGTCGCTGCTGCATGCCATGAGCCAGGAGTTCTCCAAGCTCCGCTCGTTCGCGTTCGTGGACGGCGTCGACGAGGTGAGCAAGATGCTGGACGAGGCCGGGGACGTGCTCGACCTCCAGCGGCTCTTTGTCCGGGCCAAGGTCGTCTGGGCCGACGGCCACTCCAACTACGGCAACGTGTTCGCCACCTTCGAGGAGCGCTACGGCGCCGACCTTGACGGACGCAGCACGCTGCTGATCATGGGTGACGCCCGCAACAACTACCGCGATCCCGGGCTGGAGGTGCTCGGCCGCCTAGCCGGTCGCGTCCGCCACCTCTACTGGCTCAACCCCGAGCCGCAGCACGAGTGGGACACCAGCGACTCGATCATGAGTGCCTACGCCCCCCACTGCGACCAGGTGTTCGAGGTGCGCAACCTGCGCCAGCTGGTCGCCTGCGTCGACGAGATCACCGCCGGGTGATGGCAGGACATCGAGGGCGGCGACGGGTCCATCCAGGATCGACGTCGGCGGGCAGGGCCACGGCGGGCACATCTGCTGCCTGGACGGCATGCACCAGCGCCTCGGGGAGGTTGAGCAGGAGCAGGCACTTGCCGACGCTGGCGAGGCGGGCCGCCGGTGGCCGCAAGCGGTCGGCGACAGCCTCGGCGTCAGGGATCTGGGCGGCCTCCAGATCGACAACGACCATGTCGGCCGTCCTGGACAGCTCGTCAATCGTGTGGGCAACGGCGTCGGCGAATGCGTCGGCTAGGGTTCCGGCGGGCCGGAGCACAGCGGTCAGCCATACCCTGGATGGACGGTCACTGTCGAGGCTGCGGTCCGGGACGTCCGTTGGCTGGTGGGCCATGGCGGGGCCTCCTCCCCGGCTATTCGTGGCGGAGGGCGGTGGCGGGGTCGAGGGCGGCGGCCTGGTTGGCGGGGCCGAGCCCGGCGAGGATGCCGACCAGCGCGGAGATGGCGAGGGCGATCGCGGCCGCCGGGTAGGAGACAACGGTGCGCTGGTCGGTGAGGTGGGGTAGGGCGTAGGCGAGGGCGAGGCCGGCGGCGACCCCGAGCAGGCCACCGATGACGCTGAGCACGGTGGCCTCGGTGAGAGACTGGGCCACGATGTCGCGCCGGCGTGCGCCGACGGCCCGGCGGATGCCGATCTCGCGGATGCGCTCGCGGACGGCGACCAGCATCACGTTGGCCACGCCGATGCCCCCGACGATCAGGCTGATGGCGGCGACGGCGGTGATCAGCCGGGTGAAGTTGGTCGAGGAAGCCTGGCGGGCCTCGATCAGGTTGGTCGGGTCGAGGGTGATGAAGTCGTTGTCGTCCTCGGGGCCGAGCTCGTGGCTGGTCCGAAGGGCCGCGGTCACCTCGCCTCGGTACCGGTCGGTGGCGCCGTCGGCGGCGGCGACCCGGAGCTGGCTGACGCTCGGGGAGGCCGAGACGAGCCGGCCCTTGATCGCGTCAAGGGGCACCAGCAGGCTGTCGTCCTGGCTCTGGGCGCCCTGGCCGGTCTCCTTCAGGAGGCCGACGACCTGGTAGCGCTCGGTGCCGACGTCCAGGGTGGTCCCGACGGCTCCTCGGGCGTCCAGGCCGAGGTCGGCGGCGAGGCTGGCCCCGAGGACGGCGAGCTTGAGGCCACGCTCCTCGGCGAAGCTGGAGAAGAACGCGCCGCCGGCCAGCTGCAGGTTGTCGACGCTCTGGATGGCGGTGGTGGTGCCCTTCACGGTGGCCTGGGCGCTGGTCGCGCCGTTGGTGGTGGTCTCCTGCGTCTGCACCAGGGGGGCGACGGCCCGGACCGAGTCGAGCCGCCGGACGGCCTGCACGTCGGCCAGGGTCAGGGTCTGGTTCGACCCGGCCGTCCCGGCGATGCCGCCGCCGAAGCCGCGGCCTCCCATCACCGTCATCGTGTTGCTGCCAAGACGGCTGAACTGGTCGTTGACGTCGGCGGCGGAGCCGTTGCCGACCGCGACCAGGGTGACCACCGAGCCGACCCCGATCACCAGGCCGACCACGGTCAGCAGGGAGCGGAGCGCGTTGGCCCGCAGCCGCCCGGCGGCCAGCCGGACCGCCTCACCGATCATGGGGTGCCTCCACCCGTGCCACGACCGCCGCCACCGCCGGGGAAGCCGCCACCACCGCCGGGGCCGAACAGCCCGCCGCCGCCCTGCTGGTTCTGGTTGACGGCACCGGTGTCGCTGGCGGTGATGCCGGTGACGACCTGCTCGCCGGCCTGGAGGCCGGTGAGGATCTCGCTGCCCTGGGTGGTGACGAGCCCCACGACCACCGGCCGGGTGACAGTGGTCCCGTCCTGGACGACCTGCACGGTGGGGTTGGCGGTGGTGCCGCCGATGGCCGACGACGGCACCACCACGACGTTACGGCGGCTGGTGGTGACCACGCTGGCCTGTCCCGTCATGCCGGTCCGGTCGCCGGTGGGCAGCTTGCCGATCCGGACGGTGACGGGATATTGGACGACGGTCGTGGTCCCGGCCGAGCTGTCCGAGGAGGTGGGGCTGTCAGCGATCTCGTCCACGGTGCCGCTGGTGGCGGCGCCGTCAAGGGCGTCAAAGGTCAGGGTGACCCGTTGGCCGACCTTGAGCTTGGCCACATCCAGCTGGCTCACGTCGGCGGTGGCGACCAGGCTCTGGGTGGGGGCCAAGGTGGCCAGCTTGCCGCCGGCCTGCATGCGGTCGCCGACCTTGACCGTGACGTCGTCGACCACCGCGCCGGGCTTGTAGGAGACGAATGAGGCCAGGTCCAGCCGGCCGGTCTCCTCCAGGCCGTGGTCGGCCTGCCAGTCGGCCAGGGCGTCAGCGGTTCCGGTGCCGAAGTCGCCGTCGGCCTCGCCGGGTGGGAGGTGGCCGGCGGCGGCCAACGCCTTCTGCAGGGCGGTCACGTCCGGGCCCTCGTCGCCCTCGGCCAGACCGCGGTAGAGCGGGTAGCCGGAGGGGATGCCGTAGACGGCGTTGCCGTCGACCCCGGCCAGCTTGGTCAGGGCCTTGACGGCCTTGCCCTGGGTGATGGCCACGCTGGTCACGGTGCCGGCGGCCGGGCTGGCGAGGGTGCTGGTGCCGTCCTTGGCCAGCGCGAAGGAGGCGTCGACGGTCTGGGTGAGGGTCGCTCGCCTGGCGGTCGCCGTGGCCAGCGACTGGGCGGTCGGGGTGTCGTCCCCGCGGGTCACGGCCCATGCGGATGCTCCGGCGGCGACCACCAGGACCGCCGCTGCGGCGGCCAGCCAGCCTCGCCGGCCGGGTCGCCGCCGGCTCACTGGGCCGGCTCCTTGGTCACGGTTGCCGCGGTGACGGTGCCGGTGCCGCCGTTGGAGGCGGTCGTGTCGAGCCGGACCGAGACGCTGTCGCCGACGGCAAGATCGGCCGCCTTGCCGGCGACCGCCTTGAGGACCTCGGTGGATCCGGTGAGCTGGACCTTCACCTCACCGGCGCGGGTGGACACCGTGAGCACGTTGCCGCTGCGGGCGGTGATGGCGCCTTGCACCGACGGGCCACCACCCGGCCCTTGGGCCTGGCCACCCTGGGTCTGGCCGCCCTGGCCAGCGCCGGGGAACCCTTGGCCGCCGCCAGGAAAGCCCTGGCCGCCACCGGGTCCCTGCAGGTTGCCCCGAGGCAGCTTGCCCTCCTGGGCCAGCTGGAACGCCTCGGCCAGGGTCGCCGGCCCGGACGACGCCGTCGCCCGGCCCAGGAAGAAGCCGCCGGCGGCGCCAACGACCAGGCAGAGCACGCCGGCCACCAGCCGGTCGCGCCATGGGGAGCGACCGCCACCACGGTCGTACACCGGGACGCCGGTGGCGTCGGGGCTGGTCGGGTTCTGCTGCACTGCCTGCTCCTCTCGGTCGGATGGCGTGGTGGTCAGGCGGCGGCCGCTAGCCGACCGGCGTCCAGCACCAGGCGCCGCTGGGCACGGCTGGCCACCACCGGGTCGTGGGTGATCATCAAGACGGTGGTGCCAGCCCGGTGCAGGGCGGCGAACAGCTCAAGCACCTCGGCGCCGGAGCGGCTGTCGAGGTTGCCCGTCGGCTCGTCGGCCAGTAGCAGCGCCGGCTCCCCCACCAGCGCCCGGGCGATCGCCACCCGCTGCAGCTGGCCCCCGGAGAGCTCGGTCGGATCGTGATCGGCCCGATCGGCCAGCCCGACTCGCTCGAGCGCACCCAGGGCCTGTTTCAACCTGGCCGCACGCCGGATCCCCCGGTACAGCAGGAGCGCGGCCACGTTCTCCAGCGCGCTGGTCCGCGGCAGCAGGTTGAAGCTCTGGAAGACAAAGCCGATCCGCCGGTTGCGCAGCGCGGCCCGCCTGGTGTCGCCGAGGTCGGACACGTCCTCCCCAGCGAGCTCATAGACGCCGGCGTCGGGCCGGTCCAGCAGGCCCAGGATATTCAGCAGCGTCGACTTGCCCGACCCCGAGGGGCCCAGCACGGCCAGCCACTCCCCCTCGGCCAACTCCAGATCGACCGCCTCCAGCACCGGCACGGCGATCGATCCCCGCAGGTAGGTCCGGGCCAACGCCCGGGTGCGCACCACCGGGACAGACATCGAGCTTCCTCCTCCAGGTTCGGCTGCCGCTGCCTGGTCCGGCACTCTGAGGAGCCGACCTTGAGGCAGCCTGGCCCCTGGCTGAGAGTTCCCTGGGAATCTCCGCGCCGGGTAGCGCTCAGGCAGCAGGCGCATCGGCTGTCCTCGGGCCGACTGCAACGCTGTGACCTGCGCTTTTGAGCCCGAGGTCGGATTCGAACCGACGACCTTCCGATTACGAGTCGAAGAGCCTTCGTCCAGCAGGTGCCAGCCAGTCCGGTTCTGGCTGCTCACGTCAGCGGGGTCGTCTGCTGAGTGCGCTCCTGACCTGCCGTGTTATGGCTGGAGGAATGACCAAGAGAATGACCAGACCAACCCCCTGGAGGCCTATCGGACCAGGGCGCCTAGTCCCGAACACCTCGGGACCGCAGTTCCTTGCGCAGGAACACCTGCACCAGTTCCGCGAGGTGGTCGGCGGCGCTGTAATTGGCGTTGTGCGGGCTGCCCGGGACGACGGCGAGCTCGCTGCGAGGGAGCAGCCGAGCGGCCTCCTCGGCCCATGCCATGGGGACGATCGGTTCCTTGGCGCCTCTGGTGACCAGGGTGGGGACCTTGACCAGGGGCAGCTTGGACTCGATGGGGTCGCGGACGGCATGGGCCAGGGTCCCGGCGACCCGGCGTCCCCCCGCATCGCGGACGTCGCGAAGCAGAATTGGCAGCTGCAGCGGGTCCTCGCGGGCGGTGTCCCGCAGCCAGCGCAGGATCTGGCGGGACACGGTTCGTGCCGCCGGGTCGACGGTTGGGCCGACCAGAACGAGGCCGTGGACCCGGTCGGGATGGCGGACCGCCAGGTCGACCGCGACCTGGCAGCCGAAGGAGTTCCCCAGGACCACGACCGGCGCCAGCCCGGTCGTCTCCAGCCAGGCCGCCACATGGTCGGCATGCTCGGCCACGTCCAGCACCCGACCTGGCTCGCCGCTGAGTCCGAAGCCGGGCAGGTCGATCACATGCACCGGGTGGTGCTCGGCAAGCCTCGCCGCCACAGGCATCAGATAGCGGTGGGAGACCGCCAGTCCATGAAGCAGGACCAGCCGAGGAGCGCGGCTCGAGCCGTCGATCGAGGCGCGGTCGTGGATGGCGACTCCCCGAACCGTCCGCCAGCGGCTGTCGAACCCCCAGGCTGCGTGGGGCGCGCTGGTGGCCAGCCGATATCGATCAAGGGCCGTCCGAATGGCTTGAGGTGGTCCATGCCTCTTGGGTGGCCAGAGCATCGGGGACTGACCGACGACAGGCTCTGTGTCGGTGGGCAACCTTCCTCCGTTCATCGGCCTCTCCGCGCTACAGCGCTGCCAGGAGCAGGTTGCCGAGGAGCGTGACAGTCGCCAGGAAGGCGAGCAGCATCCCGAGCGCAATGGGCAGGCAGCAGCCGTAGACCCGGACCCGTGGTCGTGTGTCGATCCGCTCGTAGCCGTCGTAGGCGGCATCGATGTCGGCTGGTGTCCTGCCGAAGAGGTCGTAGACATCGTAGAGACCATGGTCGGGCCGGTCGGGCTCGAGCCGGCGGCGTGGTAGCTCCCGCACCGGGACCTCGGTCGCGGCGTCGTCCCCGAGGGCTGGCTCTGGCGCTCGTGCTCCCTCCGGCGCCGCCCTTTCCTCCGGCACCGGTGCCGCCTCGGCTCGTCGAGCCTGGACGACGGTCTGGGTGACCCTCGCGCCGCAGGCCGTGCAGGTGTCCCCTCCGTCGTTCACGGCCTCGCAGATGGCGCAGCGCCATTTGGTGCTCATGGGGCGCCGCTGTCCTTCCTGCGATCCAGCAGCTTGCCGACCAGCCGTCGGGTTGGGCCGCGCTCAGCATCGGGCGCCGATGCCCGTCCGGAGACCGCCCGCAGCCCCCTGCCCTTGAGACGGGTGGGACCGATGGGCGCGGCCGCGGGTGGAGGCGCTGCCAGGACCGCGGTGGTGGTGGTCGGGGTGCGGATGCCCATCAGGGTGGTGTGGGTCTCGGCAATGGTGGGCCTGGCGACGGGGTCGGCCAGGAGCATCCGCTCGACCAGCTCGACAACGGGGGCGGGCAGGGTGGTGGGGGGTAGGCGCAGGGCCTCGCCGGCCCGAACCGCGACGCCGGCGTACTTCTGGGCGGCGGCGTCGAAGGAGGGCAGCGCGCCGGTGAGATACTCGGCATAGATGAGGCCGAGGGCGAAGATGTCGGCCTTCTGAGTGAGCTCGGCGGCGGTGGTCCCCGTCTCCTGGATGTAGCCGACCAGCTCAGGCGAGTAGTAGTTCATGGTCCCGACGATCTCCTCGGGTGGGGGCGGCTCGCCGGCCAAGTAGGCGTTGTCGAAGTCGATCAGCTTGGTCGTGTAGCCGAGCTCGGTCCGCTTGATGAGAACGTTGCTCGGCTTGAGGTCGCCGTGGACGATGCCTCGGTCGTGCAGGATCCGAAGACTGTGGGCCACGGTCTTGAGCAGGACCAGCTGGTCCGGGAAGGGAAGCGTGGCCACGTCGACTGGTTCCAGGCCGGCCACCTCGACCTTCTCGGTGACCGTGTAGTACTTGGCCGCCCAGCGGAAGAAGTCCAGGGTGACGATCAGGTTCCCGCCGACGCCGGACACCGCGGCCAGGGCCTGGTTGATGCGCCGGTGGTGGCGTTCGAACGCCGCGCAGCGCTGGCGCTTGCGCATCTTGGTCTGGGCGCTGCCCGGGGCGCGCTCGTCGGGGTAGGTTGGGCTGAGGAACTCCTTGATGAAG
>Ga0307409_100000911_pt1 | contig 13725 bp, 10 predicted proteins | sample 322Ometagenome_2_FD_203888 | JGI IMG/M metagenome (GOLD analysis project Ga0307409, IMG submission 203888) | Maize rhizosphere microbial communities from greenhouse at UC Davis, California, United States - 322HYB-O-2 | ecosystem: Host-associated > Plants > Roots > Rhizosphere > Soil | place...
GCCGCCCTGACCGACGACGGTCCGGCCGTGCTCGCGCTCGAGGACCTGCACTGGTGTGACGAGCTGAGCCTGGAGATCATCACGCATGTGGCCCGCCGGCTGCCGTCGTTGCCGCTGCTGGTGGTCGGGACGGTCCGCACGGATGAGCTGCACCGGAACGCACCGGTGCGGGCGTGGCGGTCCAGGCTGCTGCTGCAACGCATGGCCGAGGAGGCGCGGCTTCCCCGGCTGGACCTCGACCAGATCCAGAGCATGGTGCGCGAGCTGCTGGCCGGCCGGGCCGTGTCGCCGCGGCTGGTCGAACTGCTCCATCAGCGGTCGGGCGGGGTGCCGCTGCATGTCGAGGAGCTGGCGAACGCCGCCGCGCAGGGCCGGCTGTCCGCGGACCCGTCGTACGTCCCGGAGACCCTGGCCGAGGCGATCAACCACCGGTTCATCGCGCTGTCGCCGGCCGCGCGGGAGACCGCGCTGGCCGCCGCGGTCATCCGCCGTACGTTCGACCTGGACCTGTTGACCGCGGTGCAGGGCTGCCCGGCGCACGAGGTCGCGGCCGGCGTCGACGAGCTGGTCGAGCGGCAGTTCGTACACCAGGAGTCGCCGGGGTGGTTCGCCTTCCGGCATGCCCTCATCCGCGACGCCATCGAGGGCAACGCTCCGCTGGCCCGGCGCCGTACGTTGCATGCGCGGGTTGCGGACGTGGCCCGCCACCGCCTGGACCTGGGCGGCGATGCGTACCGGTCGGCGCACCACGAGGCCGCCGGGCAGCTCGGCGAAGCCTCGGACGCTGCCGCCGCCGCGGCCGAGCGGGCCGCGGCGCTGTCGTCGCACCAGGAGGCGCTCGACCTGTTGAACCGCGCGGTCCGGTGCCTGCGCACGGGGGACGACCGGCGGCAGGCGGATCTGCTGGCTCGCCGCGCCGCCGAGGCGGCCGCCACCGACCACAACGCGCAGGCGGCGCAGGACTACACGCTGGCGCGCGACCTGCTGATCTCCAACGGCGACCCGGTGGCCGCCGCCGCGCTGCTCCCCGGGCTGGTCGCCGCCCGCCACCTGCTCGGCGACCCGCTCCCGGTCCGCATCGCGCTGCTCGAGCAGGGACTCGCGGACGTCGACCGAGCGGCCGGCGGGCGGGAACGGGTCCGGGCTGCCCTGCTGGCGGCCAGAGCGGCGGCCTTCCTGGTCGACGACCGTCTCGACGACGCCGTCGGCGCGGCGGAACAGGCGCTGGCGGCCTCCGGCGCGGAGGACGAGCGGACCCGGCTCAACACGACGGCCACCCTGGGGTCGGTCCTGGTGTTCGCCGGGCGCATGCGCGAGGGCTGGCACCAGCTCGAGCAGGCCACCCGCCGGGCCCGCGAGCTCGACCTGGAGGCGGAGGCCGCGCGGGGCTACCGCATGATCGGCTCGTCTGCCTCGACGCTCGTGGACTACGACCGCGCCGAGCACTGGCTGGCCGAGGGGATCGAGTACGCCGCCCGGACCGAACAGTCGAACCACCGCCACTACATGGCCAGCCACCAGGCCCACGTCTGGTGGTGCCAGGGGCGATGGGACGAGGCCGACCGGGCGGTGCAGCAGGTACTCGTCGAGGACGACGGTGGCATCACCACGCGGATCACTGCGCTGCACGTCGCGGGCTTCGTCGCCCTGGGCCGGGGAAACCTCGACTCCGCCGTCCGCGCGCTGGCCGAGGCTCGCACGGCCGGTGACGCGATGGGTGAGCTCCAGCGCTTCGCACCTGCGCTCTGGGGCCTGGCCGAGTGTGCGCTGCTGCGACACGATCACGCTGCGGCCGTCTCTCTCACCGCGGCCGCGTACGCGGCGTCGCACGCGGTCGCCGACGCGGCGAACCTCTTCCCGTTCCTGGTCACCGGTACCAGAGCACGTCTCGCGCAGCAGGACGTCGCCGGGGCGCAGGAGTGGGCCGACAAGGTCACCGCGGACCTGCTCGCCCGCGGGATCCCCGGTACGTTGCCCGCCGTCGACCACGCCGCCGGCCTGCTCCGCCTGGCTGCCGGTCGTACCGGGCAGGCACGCGACCTGCTGCGCGACGCCTACGCCGGCTGGTCGGCCAGGCGCCGGTGGTGGGAGGCCCAGTGGTGCGCCCTGGACCTGGCCCGGTGCGCCCTGGCCTCGAACCGCCGCACCGAGGCGTCGACGCTGGTCGAAGAGGTGCGTACGGCCGCGTCCGCCGTTGCCGCCAAGCCCCTGCTCGACGCCTCCGGCGGCATCGCCGCTCGCCTGGACAAGCACGACGCGGCGCAGGCATGGTCGCCGCTCACCTTGCGGGAGTTCGAGGTCGCCCGGCTCGTGGCCCGTGGCCTCACCAACCGTGAGATCGCCGAGGAGTTGCACGTCACCGCGCGAACGGCCGGGGCGCACCTGGAACACATCCGGGCCAAGCTCGGCGCCAGCCGGCGGTCCGAGATCGCGGCCTGGGTGACCGCGATCGACGGCTCCGGTGAGACGGGCTGACGGACGTGCGCCTGCCCTTCGGTCAGTTGTTCACCACGACGGTGAAGGTACGGGTCCCGCCCTCCGGGTAGGTCAGGGTGAACCTGACCGTGCCCGTCTTGACGAAGCGGAACTGCCGTACGCCGGCCTCGTACCAGCCGGAGACATTCGCCGCGGGAGAGGTGCTGAACCCTTCGGGTCCGAAGTTCACGATCCGCAGCGTCGTGTTCAACTTCATGCAGATCGAGGGCCAGGGCGGACCGCCGTCGGCGGCGTCCAGCACGTAGTTGGTGACGCGCGGGCAGGCCGGATCGGCTGCTCCATGGTTCGACCGCGCCTTGGTGATGACGACGTTGAGACTGCGATTCGTGTCGCCCCTGGTGACGGTGAACCGGACGGTGCCGGTCCGGACCAAACGGCATTGGAAGGTGCCGGCCGCGTACCCGCAATCCACCTTGTCCCGCGCGGTCATGGTCAGACCGTCCGGTCCGAGGTTTTCGAACCGCAGCACGCCGCCGACGGCGATGCACAGCGGCTTCCACGGCGGCCCGGTGTCGGCCGCATTGATCCGGTGAACGACGGTACCGAGGCAATTCCGGCCGGTGCTCGGGGGACTGGGGTCGTGCACCGGCTTGACCGGGGCGGTGGTCGCCGCCGGCGCCGGGGTCGGTGCCGCACTGGTCGGAGCCGCGCCGGCGGGCGCGGTGACGGTGGGAACCGGTTGGGGTGGCTTCGGGGTGGCGGTGCAGGCGGCGGCCGCGGCCACCGAAGCCACGGCGAGCGTGGTCACCGCGGTGGCGTGGCGCAGCGAACGGATTCGCATGACAGGGCTCCTTCGTCGTTGGGACGTACACCCTGTTCGTCTCGACGCCACCCGCATTTGTTCGGCGCCGAACGGCTAGTTATTTCGCGCGCCCGGATGCGTAGTCGAACTCCGTCTCGCTCATCCGGGGTGTCACCCCCGGCGGCCCTGTCTGGTGAGGGATCTCAGGTAGTCCTGGCGGCGGCGCGGGTCGACGGTCGTGCGCGGCCGGACCGGCGCCTCGCCGTGGACCGGCCGGTAGCCGTCGAACGTGGACTCCAGCACGCCCTCCCCGGCGGTCAGCCCGGGCAGTTGCCGTTGCAGGTCCGGTATCCGGGCCGCCGGGACCACGGTGGTGATCGTGGTCAGGTCGCCGCGTACCGACTGGCTCCTGATGGCCGCACCGACACGGCCCAGAGCCGCCGCGAGGCCGGTGATCGCCCACATCGGTACCTCGAGGCCGACCCGCAGCATCGGCTCGCACACGACGGTGCCGGCCCGGTCGAGCGCCCGCATGAGCACCAGTGGGGTCAGGTTGCGGAAGTCGGCCGGGGAGCTGACCGGGCCCCGTCTGGACGGCGGGCCGTCCGCCACGCTGTAGCCGCACTCGAACATGGTGACCACGCAGTCGGTGACCTGCCAGCCGTACCGGCCCTCGCGCAGAGTCCGACGCACGTGACCCGCCATGGATCCGGTGAAGTTCTCGGCGCTCTTGTAGACGTACAGCGGCATCGCCGGCGGTTCCACCCGCATGCGGAACTGAATCCCCGAGCCGGGCGGCCCCGGCTCCATCCGCAGGCCGATGGTGGCCTGGAACGGGTTGACATCGGTGTTGAGGAACTCGATCGCCTCGGCCGCGCGTGCCGGGCGCTCGACGCAGATGGTGCTGGTGGCGCGGAAGGTGACCGCAACGCCGAACTCGTCGGCCAAGGTGGCCTGGAGGACCTCCTTCTGGATCTCCCCGTACAGCGACACGGTGACGTCCCGGCCGGTGTCGTCCGTGCGCACGTTGATCAGCGGATCCTGCTCGGCCAGCCGGGCCAGCGCGGCGCGCAGCGCCAGGTCGTCGCGCGGCTGCACCGCGGCGATGACCGTCTGCATCGTCGGCGGCGCGAAGGGATGCTCGGCGGCCGTCCTGGCCGGTTCGCCGAGCACGTCGCCGATCCGGATCTCGGCGAGGCCCCAGACCCGGCCGATCTCGCCCGCCGCAAGGTGCGGGCGCCGCACCCACCCACCGGCCGCCGAGACGCTGACAGCGGTCGCCTTCGCCTCCGTGCGGCCACCCCCGGCGGTCTGCACGCACAGCCGCTCCCGGACGCGGACGGCGCCGGCGAACATCCGTACGTAAGCGATCTTCTCGCCCGCCCGGCCCCGATCGATCTTGAAAACCCGGCCGGACGGGGCGGCGTCCGGATCGCCGGTCTCGACCGGCAACAGGTCCACCAGGCCACTGCCCAGCGCGTCCACGCCCTCGCCGGTCGCCGCCGAGCCGAAGAACACCGGATGGACCAGCCCGCGGCGGCTCTGCGCGGCCAGTTCGGCGCGCAGTCGCCGCCCGGTGACGGCCGCTTCATTCTCGACGTACGCGGCCAGCAGCGCGTCGTTCCGCTCGGCGAGCACCTCGGTCAGCACGCCGCGGAAGACCGGATCGCTGAGGTCGTACGGCAAGAACCGCGCAGCCCGGGTGCCGGCACCGCCGACGCTGCCCATCGGCACGATGGCGGGTGTCAGCCGCCGGGCGATGGCGGCCAGCACCCGCTCGGTGTCCGCTCCACCGCGGTCGATCTTGTTGACGTACAGCACTGTCGGCACACGCATCCGCCGCAGCGCGCGCATCAGCACACGGGTTTGCGGCTGTACGCCTTCCACCGCCGAGACCACCAGGACCGCGCCGTCGAGCAGGCTCAGGATCCGGTCCACCTCGGCGATGAAGTCGGGATGCCCCGGTGTGTCGATCAGATTGACCGCCACCCCGGCGATCTCGAACGACACGACGGCGGACCGGATGGTGATGCCGCGCTCGCGCTCCAGCGCCAGCGTGTCGGTCTGTGTCGTGCCGGCGTCGACGTCGCCGACCGCGTCTATCACCCCGGCCGCATACAGCAGCCGTTCGGTCAGCGTCGTCTTACCGGCGTCGACATGCGCCAGGATCCCCAAGTTCAGTATTCGTCGCGGCAACCGCCACACCCCTCGGCGAGATCGAAGTTTCCGGTCCGATGAAGGTGGTGTTTGCTCGCATGTCAGCTCCCTGGCGGAGAAGGCGGACGTCCTGGCCCGAGTCAAACACGGCCCGTCCCGCCGCACGAGCGATTATGCGGCGGATGTCGAGAACCGCGCCCGTGGTACGACCCGTTGGTGACATCGCAGAGAGCGAAGGAGACAACGAGATGGGCAAGGTCATCACCGGCGGCACGATGTCGCTCGACGGCTACATCGCCGGTCCGGAGGACAGCGGCTTCGACCTGCTGTTCCAGTGGTACGGCAACGGCGACGTGGAGATCCCGTCGGCCAGTCCCGACGTGACACCGCCTCGCATCTCCGCGGCCAGTGCGGAGCTGATCAAGCCCGAGTGGGCGAACACGGGCGCGCTGGTCGTCGGGCGCCACCTGTACGACATGACCAACGCCTGGGGCGGACGCCACCCGATGGGCGTGACCACCGTCGTGCTCACCCACCGCCGTCCCGACGACCGTCCCGAAGACGACGACGACTTCGTCTTCGTCACCGAGGGCATCGAGGCGGCAGTGGCCAAGGCGAAGGAGCTGGCCGGCGACAAGAACGTCGTCGTCAACGGCGGGCAGATGGCGCGGCAGTGCCTGGAGGCCGGCCTGCTCGACGAGGTCGGCATCGAGCTGGTACCGGTCGTGCTGGGCGGTGGCACACCGCTGTTCGCCGGTCTGGGCGTCGCGCCGGTGCAGTTCGAGGGACCGGTCACGGTGGTCAACGGCACCGGCGTCACCCACCTGCGCTATCGGGCCAGGAAGTAAACGCCGCCGGAATCCTGGAGAAGTCCGTTCTCAGCGGCCGGGTGAACCGCCCAACCTGCGTACCGCGCTCATCAGCAGCCGCCAGAAAGCGTCCACGTCGAGACCCAGAGCGACATCGGCGTTGACCGTGAGGCCGGTGCGGCGGTGGAGATCGACAGCGGTTGCGCCGCGCGTGTACGTGCCGGCGAGCTCGACGACGACCGGCGCCGCGACGGTCTGGACGATGGCCGGCTCCAGGACGGCGGCGACGGCCACCGGATCGTGCACGGGTGGGTGGGCGAAGCCGAAGTTGCGACGGTAGGTGCTCGCGAAGAACGTCATCAGCTCCGCACAGATGTCGCCCAGGTTGGTGCCCAGGTCGTGGAACTCGGCGATGATCTCCGCGGTCGCCAGCGCCCGGTGCGTGACGTTGAGACCGATCATGGTGAGCGGGAGCGCTGATCGCAGAACGACGTCGGCCGCTTCCGGATCCGTGACGACGTTGAATTCGCCGTACGGTGTCGTGTTCCCGCGATCGGTTGAGCCGCCCATGAAGACGATGCGGCGCAGGCGGGACGTGATTCCGGGATGAGTGCGCAGGAGCAGTGCGACGTTGGTCAGCGGCCCGATGGCGATCAGAGTCACCGGTTCGGCGCAGTCCTTGATCAGCTGCCGCATCAGTTGGACCGCGTGCACGCCGGCGGTCTCGGCCACCGGCACGTCGAGGTCGGGACCGTCGAGCCCGGAGGCGCCGTGGATGTCGTCGGCAACGGTGAGCTCGCTGACCAGGGGCCGATCGCAGCCGGCCGCGACCGGAATGTCGGAGGCACCGGCCAGGGCGAGGATCTTCTGCGCGTTCCTGGTGGTCTTGTCGAGCGTCTGATTCCCGGCGACGGTGGTGACACCGAGGAGACGTAGCCGCGGCTCTCCGGCAGCCAGCAGCAGCGCCAGCGCGTCGTCGTGACCGGGGTCGCAGTCGATGATCACGGGAATGGCCATCGGACTCCTCACGGCTCGTTTCCCGGATCGTAGTGCGGTCCCACGGCGGTCCACCGGAGGGTGCACCCGGGCTGCCGGCTCGGCAACCGGTCTGCTCCCCCGGCGGGCCGGGGTTGCACCTTGCGGAGTTCATCCTCGCCGGGTGACGAAACGACAGGAGCCCCGGCCCGAACGCCAGATCCGAGCCCGTGTCCGGCGGTCCGTCACCACGACGATCGTCGCCGCGGCTCTCGCCGCTACCGGAGCGACCGCGCCGGCGTCCCCCGCGGCGGCGGTCGTCCCGATCGTGGCGCAGACCTGGTCCACCCTCATGTACCGCAGCCTCACCGTCACCGCGACCGGCGCCCAGCTCCGCCGGACGCTCGCCACCCAGCGCGCGACCGTGGCGACCCGCACCGCCGACGTCACCAAGGCCACGGCGGCGCTCGCCGCGGCCCAGAAGCAGGTCATGATTGCGGCGACCGCCGACCGGGCCGCCAAGGCCCGCGTCACGGCCGCGCGACAGGCCGTGACCACGGCGAAGAAGAATCTGGCGAAGGTGAAGCCGCGCAACAAGGCCGCGGTCATCCGCGCGCGGAACGCGGTCACAGCCGCTCAGCAGGCGCTGACCCGGCGTACGTCGCAAGCGCGGGACGCGGCGACCGCCTTGACCACCGCCAACGCCTCGGAAGCGGTCGCCACCACGTCATTGAACAGCGCGAACAGTGCGGTGAAGTCGGCGTCCGCCATAGTGGCCGTGACGCAGCAGAAGATCTCAGCCCTGAAGACGCCCGCCGAACTGGCGGCCCAGGCCGCCGCCGTGAGCCGGAACGTCGTCACCGCGGTCCGGCCCCAATTCACCACGGCCGACACCACGATGGTCTACGGCACCACGGTCCACCGGAACGTCGCGTACCCCTACCGGCGCATGGTCGACGACGCCAAGAAGGCCGGAATCTCGATCTCGGGTGGCGGTTTCCGCACCAAGCAGCGCCAGATCGAGCTGCGAAAGGTCAACGGCTGCCCCAACGTCTGGACGGCGCCGTCCTCGTCATGCCGCGTGCCGACCGCGATCCCCGGCCGCTCCCTGCACGAGATCGGCATGGCCGTCGACATCACTTCCGGCGGCAAGGCGCTCACCTCGAAGAGCCCGGCCTTCAAGTGGCTGCGGGCCCACGCCGACGAGTACGGCTTCGTGAACCTGCCTGCCGAGCCCTGGCACTGGTCCATCACCGGCGGCTGACGGCCACGCGCCGGACGACCGTCCGCGCCGTCCCGAACCGATCCCGGTCTGGTCAGGCGTCGCGGACCACGAATGAGACGGCGCCCGCGATGAGCCCGGCCGCCGTCCAGGCGGCGAGGATGCCGAGGCCGCGCCACGGACCGATCGGCTGTGCGTCGAGGTTGGTCGTCGCCTGGATCGCCATCCCGGCGGTGAGCGGGGAGTACTTCTGCAGTCGCTCGTGCCAGGTCGGGTCGCTCACGACCAGGGTCAGAGCGGGCGTCGCGTAGAGCAGGAGCAGCACGACACTGAGCGAACCCGCCGTATCTCGCACGACGGCGGTCACACCGAGGGCGAGCAGCGCGATCAGCCCCAGATAGAGAACCGTTCCGCCGGCCGCGCGCAGCGAGGCCCCGGTGACCGCGTCGGGCAGCGCGAAACCGCTGTGCGCGAAGATCCGGCGCGCGAGCGCGAATGCCGCGACGACGCCGGGCACGGCCGGGATCGCCACGAGCGCCAGGACGACGCCGGCCTTGCCGGCCAGCACGCGCAGCCGGCCGGGTACGGCGGCGACCGTCACGGTGATCATGCGGGTGCCGTATTCGTTGCCGAGCGCCAGTACGCCGAGCACCGCGGCGACGACCTGGCTGAGCCACAGACCGGAAAGCGACAGCTTCGCGAAGTCCTCGCCACAGTTGGCCGGCTCGGCGCAATCGCGAACGTGCAGGGTCCCGGCGGCCAGTGCGCCCACCCCGACGGTGAGCGCCACCAGCCCGGCCAGTAGCCACAACGTGCTCGACAGCGTTCGCGCCTTGGTCCATTCGGCTCGCACGACGTTCACACGTCCCGCCGGCGCATCAGCCAGCCGCCCGCCGTCAGCGCGACCACGGCGTACGTCCCGAGTACGGCCAGCCCGGCCCAGGGTCCGATCATCGACCACGGTTCCACCAGCCAGTCGGTGGCCGGCTTCGCCCTCTGCATCGCGAATCCGCCGGCCGGGGTGATGAGCATCAGCGTCCGCGCGGCGGCGGCCGGCACGACGGAGCCCACGAACATCGGCACGAGGGTCAGCGTGATGACGGTGGCGATGGCCGGCGCTCCGCGGCGCATGACCGCGCCGGCGCCCAGGCCGAGCAGGGTGAGCAGGGTGAGGAAGACGGCGGCGCCGATCACCGCGCGCAGCACCCGCGGCTCGGCCAGCGACGGTGTCGGGAACATCGGCGGCGTGAACCCATGGTCGCGCAGAATCGGCTGGGTGACGAAGAATGCCGCGAGCGCCGCCGCGAGCCCGATCGTGAACGTCACGCCGGCCATCACGACCGCCTTGGCGGCCAGCACCGGCACCCGGGCCGGCGCCGCCGCGAAGGTGGTACCGATCATCCCGCGCCGGTACTCGGAGGTCACGAACACCACGCCGAGCGGTACCAGCACCAGCAGGCCGGCCAGCGTCCCGAAGAGTCCGATCTGGACGGTGTCGTCCGGCGGCTCGTTCACTCCGATGTCGCCGGTCCCGGTCAAGGTGAACGTTCCGGCGCCCCCGGCCGTGCCGCCCACCGGGGGCCCGTCCTTCTCGGCCCGGCCCGGTTGGATCAGATCATCGCTGGTCCAGGAGGACGCGGCGGAGCCGTCGATGCGCACATCCGCGAAGGTGGCCCGCCCGGTCGTCGACTCCGCGCCGACCGACGTGGACCCGGCCGACCGCTCCAGACGGATCTCACCGGGCGAGCTCACGTACATGCCGATCTCCGCCGTCGCCGGCAGCGCCGACAGGCCGACCGCGCCGATCTCGCGCCACGTCGACCCGTCCGTCGAGTCGTACGTCGCGACGTGCGCGCCCGTACGGGTCAGCCGCAGCCAGCGCGGTGCGGTTCCGGCATGCTTCTCGACGTCCCGGAAGTCCGCCATCATGCGAACGCTTCCGGCGGGCGTCACGGCGATCGAGGCGTACGACGCTCCCCGCGTCACGCCGTTCTTGATCATGACACCGGCCATCGCCTGCGGGTGGCTGTTCTGCTGGTCGGTGACGCGGACCACGATCGATCCGTCGCCGGTGAGCGCCCGGTGCACGAAGTGGAAGTCGTCGGCGACCGGCTTGCCGTCCGGGCCGACGGCTACGTCCGGCTGGCGGTCGGTGGAGCCGCCCGAGGCGGCGAGCACGCTGAAGGCGACGGTGAAGACGGCGGCCGCGGCGAGCGCGAGCAGCCACCGGTTCACCGAGCGCAGCTTGGTCCACTCGGCGCGCAGCAGGTGGCGGAAGCTCATGGGTGCACCTCCGCCACGCCGAACTCCACCGATTCGCGGGTCAGCTCCATATAGGCTTCCTCGAGGGTCGCGCGGTGCGGGCTCAGCTGCGAGAACGGCACCCCGGCCCGGGTGAGCGCCGCCGCTATCTCCTCGCCGGTCAGGTCGGTCACGGTCAGCGCGTCGTTGTCGGTGAGCGTCACGGTGCCGCCGGCGTTGGCGAGTACGGTCATCGCCTCGGCGCGCCGGGTGGTGCGAACCTCGACCCGCCCGCCCGACGCGGCGGCGAGCAGATCGCTCACCGTGGTGTCGACGACCAGCCGGCCGCGGCCGATGACCACGAGATGGTCGGCCGTGCCCTCCAGTTCGCCCATGAGGTGGCTGGAGATCAGGATGGCTCGGCCCTCGGCGGCGAGGGCGCGCAGCAGGCCGCGGATCCACACGATGCCCTCGGGGTCGAGGCCGTTGACCGGCTCGTCGAACATCAGCACCGGGGGATCGCCGAGCAGCGCGGCGGCGATGCCGAGGCGCTGACGCATGCCCAGCGAGAAACCGCCGGCGCGCCGGCGCGCCACCGAGGCGAGGCCGACCTGCTCGAGCACCGCGCCGACCCGGCGCGCCGGGATGCCGTTGCTGTGCGCCATCCAGAGCAGGTGGTCCTTGGCGCGCCGGCCGGGGTGGACCGCCTCCGCGTCCAGCAGGGCGCCGACTTCGGTGAGCGGCCGGCGCAGCGCCCGGTACGGCCGGCCCCCGACGTGCGCGTGGCCGGCGTCCGCGGCGTCCAGCCCGAGGATCACCCGCATGGTGGTCGACTTGCCGGCGCCGTTGGGGCCGACGAAGCCGGTCACCTCGCCCGGCGCGACGGTGAAGGAGAGGCCGTCGACCGCGGTGGTGGTTCCGTACCGTTTGCGAAGGTCCCGTACCTCGATGGAGGTGTTCATGGTGCTCGACGCTACGGTCCGGCCGGTCCACGGTCGTCACCCTGGCGTGCGGTTCCGGCGGTCCCGGATCCCCGACGTGAGGGACGCCAGGTTCTGAGACCTGGCCGACAATGGCGTACGTGTGGCGTGGTCCCGGGTTGACCGCGCGGGCGGTGTGGCCGTCCGCGCTGGCGGTCGTGCTCGCTCTCGGCGGCCTGGGCGAGATCGCGTCCCGGCCGGAACAGCCCGTGCCGTTGGCGATGCTGGTCGCGCTGGGCGCGACACTGCCCGTGGCGCTGATCCGGGTGCAGCCGGTGCCGGCGCTCGCGCTGCCGGTCGTGACTCTCGGGTTCGGCTGGTTGGCCGGCGTCCGGCCGACGCTCGCCGGCACGGCGGCAGCCGCGATCATGCTGGCCTACCTGACCGTCCGGCTCGCGCGCGGTGCCCGGGACCGCGCGGTCCGGCGCGACGTGGAGGACCGGCAGCTCCGGGCGTCGCTGCTCGACCACGTGGCCCGCGGCGAGCGCGCCCGCATCGCCCACGAGCTGCACGACGTCGTCGCCCACCACATCTCGATGATCGCGGTGCAGGCGGAGGCGGCCCGGCTGACCGTTCCCGGCATGCCCCCGGAGGGCGCGAAGCGGCTGACCGGCATCGGCGACACCGCCCGGGCGGCACTGACCGAGATGCGGCGGCTCCTGGGCGTGTTGCGTGAGGACGCCGGGGACGACGACCCGCGCCGGCCGCAACCCGGCCTGGGGCAGGTCGCCGAGCTGCTCGACGAGGCGCGGGGGCTGGCCGGGGCGAGCACCCGGCTGATCGTGCGGGGCCGGGTGGCGCCGCTGGATCCGGGTGTCGAGCTGGCCGCGTACCGGATCGTCCAGGAGGCGCTCACCAACGCCCGCCGGCATGCGGCCGGTGCGGCGGTGGACGTCCAGCTGGACTACCGGGAGGACGCCTTGTACGTGCGTGTCCGCGACAGCGGGCCGGGGCCGTCCGACGTGCAGGACGGCGGTCATGGCCTGGCCGGCATGCGGGAGCGGGCCGCCGCGGTCGGCGGCAAGGTATCCACGGGCGCCGGGTTCGCGGGCGGGTTCGTGGTCGACGCGGTCCTGCCGCGCGACGGCGGCGGCGCGTCGTGACCGTACGGGTGGCGGTGGTGGACGACCAGGAGGTCGTCCGGGTGGCGTTCGGCGCGCTGCTGGCCACCCAGCCCGACTTCGCGGTCGTGGGTACGGCGGCCGACGGCGCGGCGGCGGTGGCGCTGTGCCGCCAGGCACGGCCCGACGTCGTGCTCATGGACGTGCGGATGCCGGTGATGGACGGGATCGAGGCGACCCGGCGAATCGTCGCCCTGTTCGAGCCGGAGGCATGCCCGCGGATCGTGATGCTCACGACGTTCGACCTCGACGAGCACGTCTACGACGCGTTGGGCGCGGGTGCGAGCGGCTTCCTGCTCAAGGACACCAGCGCCGAGCACCTCTTCGACGCGGTGCGCGTGGTGGCCGAGGGCGAGGCGCTGCTCGCGCCGAGTGTCACCCGCCGGCTGATCGGCGAGTTCGCGCGCCAGGGCCCACGGCCGCACGACGCGGCCGCGCCGGCGTTCCCGGCCCTGACGCCCCGCGAGACCGAGATACTCCGGTTGATCGCCGAGGGCCTGTCCAATCCGGAGATCGCGGCCCGGCTGGTGGTCGGCGAGGAGACCGTCAAGACCCACGTGAGCCGGGTGCTGGCCAAGCTTGGCCTGCGCGACCGCACACAGGCGGTCGTGGCGGCGTACGAGTCCGGCCTGGTCGTTCCGCGCGGTCGCCGCTGAACTGCGCCCAGCCGCAGGTCGGTGACGGTCCGCTGCCCGTCCCGCCAAAGCGCCGTGCGGTCCGAAACCGTTACACCGCGATGTCGCGTTTATCGGCAAGTGAGGTCAACCTGTTGCCCGGCGCGGAGGAATGGACCGGAGGAACAGCCGTCAACGATGCTCCGGTTCATGCGCCACGAGGCGTCACCCGGTTCCCCGCGGGCCGGCCGTTTCGCCCTCCCGAAAGGATTTTGTCACCCATGAGATCACTACGTCGTACGCTCGCTGCGGCCGCGGTGGCGATTCTCGCCATGTTGGCTCCAGCGGCACCAGCCGCCGCCATCACC
>Ga0307409_100000912_pt1 | contig 13722 bp, 24 predicted proteins | sample 322Ometagenome_2_FD_203888 | JGI IMG/M metagenome (GOLD analysis project Ga0307409, IMG submission 203888) | Maize rhizosphere microbial communities from greenhouse at UC Davis, California, United States - 322HYB-O-2 | ecosystem: Host-associated > Plants > Roots > Rhizosphere > Soil | place...
TGGTACGACGGGATGTTGACGCGCCGGCCGTTCACGGTCCAATGGCCGTGAAGAACGAGCTGGCGTGCTTGGCGCCGGGAGGCTGCGAATCCGAGCCGGACCAGGACGTTGTCCAGCCGCGTCTCGAGGAGCCGCAGCAGGTTCTCGCCCGTGACGCCCGTCTGGCGCGAGGCCTTCGAGTAATAGCCGCGGAATTGCTTCTCCAGCACGCCGTAGTACCGGCGCGCCTTCTGCTTCTCGCGCAGCTGCACGCGGTACTCGGACTGCTTCTGCCGTCCACGGCCATGATCGCCCGGCGGATAGTTGCGCCGCTCGACGGCGCACTTGTCGGTCAGGCAGCGCTCGCCCTTGAGGAACAGCTTCTGCCCCTCGCGGCGGCACTGCTTGCACTGTGGGCCCGAGTCGCGCGCCATCGTTAGACCCTCCGCCGCTTCCGTGGCCGGCAGCCGTTGTGCGCCTGTGGCGTGACGTCGCGGATCGAGGTGATCTCGAGACCCGCAGCCTGGAGCGAGCGGATCGCCGTCTCGCGCCCGGAGCCCGGGCCCTTCACGAACACCTCCACCTTCTGGAGGCCCTGCTCCATGCCCTTGCGGGCGGCCGCGTCGGCGGTCACCTGAGCGGCGAACGGGGTCGACTTGCGCGAGCCCTTGAAGCCGGCGCCGCCGGCGGACTCCCACGCGATCACGTTCCCCTCTCGGTCCGTGAGCGAGACGATGGTGTTGTTGAAGCTTGTCTTGATGTGTGCCTGCCCGAACGGGACGTTCTTGCGGACCTTCCGCCTTCCGCCGCGTCTGGCTGGTCTCTGAGCAGCCATTACTTCTTGGTGACCTTCTTCTTGCCGGCAACCTGCATGCGCCTCGGGCCCTTGCGCGAGCGCGCATTCGTCTTGGTGCGCTGGCCATTGACCGGCAGCCCGCGGCGATGCCGCTGCCCGCGGTAGGCGCCGATCTCCATCAGACGCTTGACGTCCTGGGAGCGCTCACGGCGCAGGTCGCCCTCGACGGTCAGATCGTTGTCGATCGTCTCGCGGAGCTTCACGACCTCGTCGTCGGTCAGGTCCTTGACATAGGTGTCCCCGTTGACGCCTGCCTTCTTGAGGACCTCCTGCGCCTGCGAGCGGCCGACCCCGTAGATGTAGGTCAGCCCGATCTCAACCCGCTTGTTGATGGGGATGTTTATTCCTGCAATACGCGCCAATTCAGCCCTGCTTCTGCTTGTGCCGCGGGTTCTGGCAGATGACGAGGACCGCGCCGTTGCGGCGAATGATCTTGCACTTCTCGCACATCGGCTTGACTGAGGCTCGGACCTTCATAGCTCCGCGGGGTTGGACAACAACGAGATTGCAGCGCAAAGCCCAGGAAGCGGCCTCGCGCGCGAACGGAAAAAGATAGCAGGCGTCATGCGGCCCGCCGGGCCTCCTCGAGGTGCCACGGGGTGAGGATCCGGGGGCCCTCAGCCGTGATCGCGACCGTGTGCTCGAAATGGGCCGCCAGCGAGCCATCCTGGGAGTAGACGGACCAGTTGTCGGACGCCATCCGGATCGGGTGGGTGCCCGCGTTTACCATCGGCTCCACCGCGAAGACCATCCCCTCCTCGAGCTCCGGCCCGGTCCCGGGCTTGCCGAAATTCGGAATTTGCGGGTCTTCGTGCATGTCGCGCCCGATCCCATGCCCGACGAGCGACCGGATCACGCTGAAGTCGTTCGCCTCGACGTGGTTCTGGACCGCGAAGGAGACGTCGCCCAGGCGGTTGCCGACGCGGCAGGCGTCTACCGCCTCGAAGAGCGCCTCGCGTGTCACCTTCAGGAGCCTGGATGCGATCGGCGTGACAGAGCCGATCGGCAGCGTGATCGCGGCGTCCGCGACCCAGCCCTCGTAGACGACGCCCACGTCGATCGACAGGATGTCGCCGCGCTTGAGCTTGTACGGGCCGGGAATCCCGTGCACCACCATCGAGTTGGGGCTGGCGCATATCGAGCCCGGGAAGCCGCGGTAGCCCTTGAAGGCCGGCTCGGCGCCCTGCGAACGGATGAACTTCTCGGCCGCCTCGTCGAGCTCCGCAGTCGTGACCGCGGCGCGGGCCTTCGACTTCAGCAGAGTGAGACAGCGCGCGAGGATCGACCCGGCCGCTGCGATGCGGTCGATGTCCTCGGGTGTCTTCTTGATGATCAGAAGTGATCCTCGACGTGGGTCACAAAGTCTCTTCCAGCTTCAACGTGGCGAGCGTCGCCCGGATGTGGCCATTCACCTCTTCCGGCGAGCGCGTGCCGTCGAATCTTCGCAGTAACCCGCGGCCCTCATACCAGTCGATCAGCGGTGAGGTCTGCTCGTGGTAGACGGCGAGGCGGTGCTTGACCGTCTCGGGCTTGTCGTCATCGCGCTGAATCAGACGCGAGCCGTCCTGGTCGCAGACTCCCTCGTGCTTGGGCGGATCGAAGTCGACGTGGTAGAGGTGCCCGTTCTTCGTGCAGATGCGGCGCCCTGAGAGGCGGCGGATGACCTCCTCGTCGGGCGCCTCGACGAGAAGCGCCGCGGTGAGCTCGCGCCCGCGCCGTCCGAGGGCCCCCTCGAGGACCTCGGCTTGGGGGATTGTGCGCGGGAACCCGTCGAGCAGGAACCCGTCAGCGGCCTCGTCGCTGTCGACGCGCTCCATGATCACCTTGCAGATGAGCTCGTCGGAGACGAGGTCGCCCTTGTCCATGTACTCCTTGGCCTCCTTGCCCACGTCGGTCTCGTCCTTGACCGCCTGACGGAGGATGTCGCCCGTCGCGTAGTAGGGCAGGCCGAAGTCGTCGACGAGCCGCTGGGCCTGCGTGCCCTTGCCGGCTCCAGGCGGGCCGAGGAGGATCAGGTTCTGCTCGCTCACGAAGGGCTACTTCAGGAAGCCCTCGTAGTTCCGCATCATCATCTGCGCCTCGAGCTGCTTCATCGTGTCGAGCGCGACGCCCACGACGATGAGGATCGAGGTTCCGCCGAAGTAGAAGTTGGCCGCCGTCTGGTTGATGAGAATCGTCGGCAGGGCCGCGACCGCGGCCAGGTAGAGCGCGCCTGGGAACGTCAGCCGGGCGAGGATGCGATCCAGATACTCGGCCGTTGGCCGGCCGGGTCTCACCCCGGGTATGAACCCGCCGTACTTCTTCAGGTTGTCCGCCTGCTCCACGGGGTTGAACGTGACCGCCGTGTAGAAGTAGGTGAACAGGATGATGAAGATGGACTCGCCGATGATGTAGGCGGCTCCGTTGGGCGAGAAGAACGTCGAGAAGTCGCGCGCCCAGTTCGCCTGTGAGAGCTCGCCGATCGTCGGCGGGAACGCCATCAGCGACGCCGCGAAGATGACGGGGATCACGCCGGCCATGTTCACGCGCAGCGGCAGGTAGGTGGAACCGCCGCCGGCCATCCGGCGGCCGACCACGCGCTTCGCATACTGCACCGGGATCCGTCGTTGGCCCTCCTGCATGAAGACGATCGCGGCAATAACCGCCAGGGCGATGAACGGCATCATCACCTTGAAGACCTGGTCGGGGTTGTTCCACCAGGCGGAGATCCCGTTCGGGATCCCGGACACGATCGACGCGAAGATCATCAGCGAGATCCCGTTGCCGATGCCGCGCTGGGTGATCAGCTCACCGAACCACATGATCATCACGCAGCCAGCGGTCAGGCAGGTGACGATCAGGAAGACGCGCCCGAAGGTGAAGTTCTCGACGACCTGATCGGAGCCAGAGCTGAAGGAGCGGAAGAGGAAGACGTAGCCGACGGACTGGCCGAAGGCGAGCCCGACCGTGAGGTAGCGCGTGTACTGCGTGATCTTCTGCTGCCCGACCTCGCCCTCCTTGCGCAGCTTCTCGAGTGACGGCATCACGACCGTCATCAGCTGCAGGATGATCGACGCCGTGATGTACGGCATGATCCCGAGCGCGAAGATCGCGAAGCGCTGGAGCGAGCCGCCCGAGAAGAGGTTCAGGAAGCCGAGGACGTTCGAGCCGCTGAAGTTCTCGGAGATCGCATCGACGGCGTCGATGTTGATCCCTGGCGCCGGGATGTAGGCGCCGAGGCGGTACAGCAGGAGCATCGCGGCCGTGAAGGCCAGCTTCTTGCGAATCTCGGGAACGCGAAACGAGTTCGCGAGAATCGCGAGCACGAGCTACTCCTCCTCGGGAGCCTCGGGGTCAGACTCCTGCGTGGCGTCCGGCGCCTCCGTCGGCTCCGGGTCCTGGTCAGACTCCTTCGGCTCGGCGACGGGCTCGGCCGGCGGGGCGGGCTTCTGCTTGGCCCGCTTCGGCTTCTTCGGCTCGACGAGCAGCTCGAGCGTGCCGCCCGCGCCCTCGATCTTCTCGCGCGCGCTCTTCGAGGCGAGATGCACGCGGATCGTCAGCTTCTTGCCGAGGTCGCCCTCGCCCAGGATCTTCACCGGCACGTCCTTGCGGGTGGCGAGGCCCTTCTCGCGCAGCGCCTCCGGGGTGACCTCGGCGCCGGAGTCGAAACGGGCGTCCAGATCCTTCAGGTTCACCGGCTGGGTCTGCGTGCGGCCGAACTGTTCGAACGGCATCGACTTCTTCATGTGCGGCCCGCGCAGCTTGCGCAGCCGCATGTGGATCGGCATCTGGCCGCCCTCGAAGTTGACCTTGCGCTTGCTGCCCGAGCGCGCGCCCGCGCCGTTCTCGCCGCGGCCTGATGTCTTGCCGTATCCGGATCCCTCGCCGCGGCCGATGCGCTTCTTGCGGCGACGCGAGCCGTCCTTCGGCTTGAGGTTGTGGAGACCGATGTCTTGCGCCATCAGTCCTCGACCCTCACGAGATGGCTGACCGACTGGACCGCGCCCTTGACGGTCGGATCGTCAGGACGCTCGACGCTCTTGCCGATCTTCCCCAGCCCGAGGGTGCGCAGAGCGCCGCGCTGCTTCGGGTTCGCCCCGATCGAGGACTTCACCTGGGTGATCTTCATGACGCAGGCGCTTCCTCGGCTGCAGGCGCTTCCTCAGCTGCCGCAGCGTCATCTTGCGCAGGCTTCTCTTCCTTGATGCCGAGCACGTCGCGCACGGTCAGGCCGCGGAGCTCGGCGACCTCGTCCGGCGCGCGCAGCTGCTGGAGCGCGGTGACGGTGGCCTTGACCAGGTTGATCGGGTTCTGAGAGCCGAGCGACTTCGACAGCACGTCGCGGATGCCGGCCAGCTCAAGCACGGCGCGGACGCCGCCGCCGGCGATGACGCCCGTACCTTCGGAGGCGGGCTTCAAGAAGACACGCGCGGCGCCGAAGACGCCCGTCGTCTGGTGCGTGATAGTCGCGCCGTGCATCGGGACCTCGAACAGGTTCTTGCGCGCGCGCTCGACGCCCTTCTGGATCGCGAGCGGCACCTCGTTGGCCTTGCCGTAGCCGACGCCGACGCGCGACCGCTCGTCACCAACGACGACGAGTGCGGTGAACGAGAAGCGCCGGCCGCCCTTGACGACCTTCGCAACGCGGTTGATCTCGACGACCCGCTCCTGCAGGTCCTGGCCGGGCTGGCCCCCTCTGTCTCTTCGGTCCCGTCCCATCGCTAGAACCTTAGACCGCCCTCGCGTGCGCCCTCGGCGAGCGCCTTTACGCGTCCGTGATAGCGGTAGCCGCCGCGGTCGAACACCACCGTCTCGACGCCCGCCGCCTTCGCGCGCTCGGCGATCAGCTCTCCCACGCGCTTGGCCTGCTCCATCGACTGGAGGCCCTTGATGTCGGACTCCGTCCAGCTGACGGACGCCAGCGTGCGACCGGCGACGTCGTCGATCACCTGCACCCCGATGCCGCGGTTCGAGCGGAAGACGGACAGCCGCGGGCGGTCCGTGTTGCCGCGCACCTTCGCCCGCACGCGGCGGCGGCGGCGCAGCCTCTGCTTGGGCTTCGTCGCGACGGTCATGCGCGCTTGCCGACCTTCCTCTGGACGTGCTCGCCGACGTAGCGGATGCCCTTGCCCTTGTACGGCTCGGGCGGGCGGACCTTGCGAATCTGCGCCGCGATCTCGCCGACGACCTGCTTGGAGCTCCCCTTGACGATGATCTGGGTGGGCTGCGGGACCTCGAACTCCACGCCGTCGGGAGCGTCGATCTGCACGGGATGTGAGTAACCCACCGACAGCTCGATGTTCTTGCCCTTGAGCGCGGCGCGGTAGCCGACGCCCTGGATCTCGAGCCGTTTCTCGAAGCCGGACGTGACGCCCTCGATCATGTTCGCGATCAGCGAGCGTGTGAGGCCGTGCAGCGCGCGATGCTCCTTGCGGTCGGTCGGGCGCGTCACGACGATGTCGCCGTTCTGCTGCTCGACGACGATGTCGCGGTTCTTGCGCTCCGCGAGCTCGCCGCGCGGACCGTTGACCCGGACGATCTCCGGCTCGATCTGCACCTGCACCCCGTCGGGCACGGCGATCGGCTGCTTGCCGATGCGGCTCACCAGACGTACGCCACGACTTCGCCGCCGACGCCCTCGTGGCGTGCCTGGTGGCCCGTCATGACGCCCCTCGACGTCGACATGATCACTGTGCCCATGCCGCCCAGCACCTTCGGCAGCTCGCCGGTGTGCGTGTAGGTGCGACGGCCCGGGCGGGAGACGCGCTGGAGCCCGGAGATGACCGAGCGGCGGTCGACCGTGTACTTGATCTTCACGCGCAGGACCTCGCCGACACGGGCCGGCTCGACGCTGTAGCCCTCGATGTAGCCCTGTTCGTCGAGGACACGCGCGATCTCGGTCTTGAACTTGGAGGCCGGGATGTCCGCGTACTCGTGGTCCGCCGCGATCGCGTTGCGGATCCGGGTGAGGAGGTCGGCTATCGGGTCAGTCATCGACATGGCGCGCGTCCTTTTGTTACCAGCTCGACTTGGTCAGCCCGGGGACGTAACCCTCGTGCGCGACCTCGCGCAGGCAGATGCGGCACAGGCCGAACTTGCGGAAGTACGCACGCGGGCGGCCGCAGCGCTTGCAGCGGTTGTAGTTGCGGGTCTTGTACTTGGACTCGCGCCTCTGGCGCACGACTTGTGACGTCTTTGCCACTAGGACTCCTCCTCGGGAGCAGCTTCGGTGCCTTCGCCGCCGCCTTCGCCCTCTTCGCCCTCTTCGGGCTCCGGCTCTGGCTTCGCGTAAGCCTCGGGGTTCTCTTCCTTCAGCGCCTCGAGCGCGGCCTGCTCGGCCTCCGCCCTCATGCGCGCCTCCTCCTTGCGCCGCTCCTCCTCAGCGTCGGCCTCCTCCTCCGCGTCCGCGGAGCCGGGCCGGCCCTCCAGTTGGAAGGGCATGCCGAAGGCGAGCAGCAGCGCGAACGCCTCCTCGTCGGTTTTCGCTGTCGTCGTAAACGTGATGTCGAGGCCGCGGACCTGGTCGATCGAGTCGTAGTCGATCTCCGGGAAGATGATCTGCTCGCGGACGCCGAGCGAGTAGTTGCCGCGGCCGTCGAACGAGCGCGCGCTGAGCCCGCGGAAGTCGCGGACGCGCGGGAGCGCGATGGCGGTCAGCCGGTCGAGGAACTCGTACATGCGCGCGTCGCGCAGCGTCACCGAGACGCCGACCGGCATCTGCTCGCGGAGCTTGAACGCCGCGATCGACTTCCGCGCGCGGCGGATGTTCGGCTGCTGGCCCGCGATCGTGGCGAGCTGCTCCTGGGCGGCCTCCATCATGCGCGCGTCCTGCTTCGCCTCGCCGACGCCCATGTTGAGCGTGATCTTCGTGAGGCGCGGTGCCTCCATCGGGCTCGAGTACTTGAACTGCTTGATCAGCTGCGGGCGAATCTCCTCGTAGTAGCGAGTCTTCAGGCGCGGGGTGACCTTGGCCTCGGCGACCGGCATCAGTCGACCTCCTGCCCTGAGCGCTTCGCGATGCGGACGCGGCGGCCGCCCTCGCGCTTGATTCCTACGCGCGTCGGGTCGCCCGTCTTCGGGTCCAGCAGCATCACGTTCGAGATGTGAATCGGGCCCTCGCGCTCGATCACGCCGCCCTCGGTGGACTGCGTCCGCTGGGTGTCGCGCAGCATCATCGGGCGCTGGTGCCGCTTCTGGACGTTGAGGCCCTCGACGTAGACCTTCTCCTTGCCGCGATCGACGCGCAGGACCTTGCCCGTCTTGCCCTTGTCCTTGCCGGCGATGACCTTGACGAGGTCGTCGCGGCGGATCTTCGCCCGGTGCGACATCAGAGGACCTCCGGCGCCAGGGAGACGATCTTCATGAAGTTGCGCTCGCGCAGCTCGCGCGCGACCGGCCCGAAGATGCGCGTCCCGCGCGGGTTGTTCTGCGGGTCGATGAGGACGGCCGCGTTCTCATCGAAGGCGATGTAGGTGCCGTCGTCACGCCCGAACTCCTTGCGGGTCCGGACGACGACCGCCGTGACGACCTCGCCCTTCTTGACCGCGCCCTGCGGGGTCGCCTGCTTGACGGTGCCGACGATGATGTCGCCGACTCCGGCATAGCGCCGCTTCGACCCGCCTCGCACGCGGATGCAGAGCAGCTCGCGCGCGCCGGTGTTGTCGGCAACGCGCAGACGTGTCTCGGCCTGGATCACGGGTGGCTCCTACCGCGCCCTCTCCAGGATCTCGACGAGGCGCCAGCGCTTGGAGCGGCTGATCGGACGGCTCTCGATGACCCGCACGGTGTCGCCGGCGTGCGCTTCGTTGCGCTCGTCGTGCGCATGCAGCGTCGACGACTCGCGGACGATCTTCTTGTACATGCGGTGGCGGCGGGTGACGTCGATCCGGACGGTGATCGTCTTGTCCGCCTTGTCGGACACCACGATCCCCTGGCGCACACGGGCCCGCCCGGGGCCGTGCTCGGGTCCGGTAAGCGGTTCGGTCTTGGGCTGCGCGCGACGGCGCTCGCGCGAGCGCTTGCGCCAGCGGGTGCGCTCGGCGGCCTTCTTCTTGCGCGCCTCGATGCGCTCGGCTGCGCGCTCCTCCGGGGAGCGCTCGGGGTGCGCATCGCCCGTGTGGGTCGAGCGCTCGCGGCGGCGGCGCTCCTTGGGGCCGAGCTGCTCCTCGGGCTCTGCCGGCGGGGCCTCTTCCGCAGCCTCAGCCGCGGGCGCCTCGTCCTCTGCCGCGGGCGCTTCCTCCTCCGTGGGGTCAGACCCCTGTGGCGTGTCGGGCGCCGCCGTTTCTGCAGGGTCCGGGTCAGACCCCTGCGGCGTCTCCTCGGTCTCCTCGTTCTTCTCTTCCTCGATCACTCTGTCTCGTCTCTCTGGCGCTTGATCTCCACGTCGGCATCGACTCCGCGCTCGCGCGCGACGGTCAGCCCACGTGCCAGCTCCTGCTTGGCCGCCCCGAGCCGCGCCGTGTTCTCGAGCTGGCCGGTGGCGTGCTGGAAGCGCAGGTTGAAGATCTCCTTGCGGGCGTCGGCCACGAACTCGACGAGCTGCGTGTCGTCCAGGTTATGCACTTCGACCGCCTTCACTGCTGGCCGGCCCCCTCGCGCGCCACGAACTTGGTCTTGATGGGGAGCTTGTGGCCGGCCAGGCGCATCGCCTCACGGGCGAGTGGCTCCGGCACGCCGGCGAGCTCGAACATGACACGGCCGGGCTTGACGACGGCCACCCAACCCTCCGGGTTGCCCTTGCCGGATCCCATGCGGGTCTCGGCCGGCTTGGCCGTCACCGGCTTGTCCGGGAAGATGTTGATCCAGACCTTCCCGCCGCGCTTGATCTTGCGGGTCATCGCGATTCGGGCGGCCTCGATCTGGCGGTTGGTCACCCACCCGCGGTCGATCGCCTTCAAGCCGTATTCGCCGAACTGCACCGTGGTGCCGCCGCGGGACATCCCCGCGCGCCGGCCGCGGTGCTGCTTGCGGTGCTTGACGCGCTTCGGCATCAGCATTAGCCGCGTCCCCCTCGCTGGCCGCCACCGCGTCCGCCGCCACCGCCGCGTCCGCCGCCACCGCGTCCGCCACCACCGCCGCGTCCGCCGCCACCGCGTCCGCCACCACCACCGCCGGTCGCCTGCTGCGGCGCGTCGAGCTGCGTGAGGTCGGACGCAAAGCCCTTCGGCATGATCTCGCCCTTGTTGATCCAGACCTTCACGCCGATGCGCCCGAAGGTCGTGCGCGCCTCGTGGAACCCGTAGTCGATGTCGGCGCGCATTGTGTGGAGCGGGACACGGCCGTCGGAGTAGCCCTCGGTCCGGGCCATCTCCGCGCCGCCGAGCCGGCCCGAGACCTGGACCTTGACGCCCTTGGCTCCCGACCGCATCGCGGACGTGAGCGAGCGCTTCATCGCGCGCCGGAATGCGACGCGGTTCTGGAGCTGCTCGGCTATCGACTGTGCCACGAGCTTCGCGTCGAGCTCCGGGCGCTTGATCTCGAGAATGTTGACCTTGACCGCCTTGCTCGTGAGCTTGTGCAGGTCGCGCCGGAGGGCGTCCACCTCGCTGCCCGACTTGCCGATCACGATGCCCGGGCGCGCGGTGTGGATGTTCACCTCGATCTCGTTCGCGTTCTTCTTGATCGTGATGTCCGACAGACCGGCGTGCGCGAGCTTCCCGACGATGTGATCGCGGATGCGGATGTCCTCGAGCAGGTAGTCGTCGAAGGTGCGCTCGTTGAACCAGCTCGACTTCCAGTCGTGGATGTAGCCGACGCGGATGGACTCGGGGTGGACCTTCTGTCCCATTTGGTTAGGCGTCTTCCTTTGTCGTCAGCAGGATGGTCATATGGCTGGTGCGCTTGCGGATGCGGGTTGCGCGGCCCTGGGCGCGCGGCTGGAAGCGCTTCAGCGTCGGTCCCTCGTCGACGAAGACCTTGGCGATCTTCAGCTCGTCCGCGACGAGCTCGTGGTTGTTCTCCGCGTTGGCGACTGCGGAGTCGAGCAGCTTCAGGACGTCGCGCGCAGCGACTCGCGGCGTCGACCCCAGGATGGCACGTGCGTCGCCCACGGACTTGCCGCGGATGTGGTCGACGACGAGCCGCGCCTTCCGCGGGGCGCAGCGGACGTACCTGGCCTGCGCGCGGACGGACACGCGGCCCGTGCTGTCGCGGGGGGCCGCGACGGCCTCGCGCTTGGCGGTCGTAGTCGTCTCGGCGGAGCCTCGGCGCCGGCGGCGGCCCTTTGCGGCCGGCTTCGCCTTCGCCGAGGTGTCGTCTGACGTGTCATCCGAGGTGTCGTCTGACGTGTCGTCGGACGTGTCGTCGTCCTCGGGAGGAAGCGCCTCGTGCTCCGGCGTCTCCGCCTCGTTCTCGAGCTTTTCGCCCTTCTCGTCCTTCATCGCATCTTCGCTCTCTCACCGCCGGCGTGGCCGCGGAAGATCCGCGTCGGCGCGAACTCGCCGAGCTTGTGCCCGACCATCGACTCGGAGATGAAGACCGGCACGTGCTTGCGCCCGTCGTGGACCGCGACCGTATGACCGACCATGTCGGGGAAGATCGTCGAGGTCCGCGACCAGGTCTTCACCATCTGCTTGTCGCCCGACTCGTTCATGGCCTGGATGCGCGCGATCAGGCGCTCCTCGACCCACGGGCCCTTCTTTGACGAACGGCTCATCGCTTCTTGCCTCTCCGGCGTCCGCGCACGATGTAGCGGTCGGACGACTTGTTCTTCTTACGAGTGCGGTAGCCCAGCGTCGGCACGCCCCACGGCGTAACCGGATGGCGGCCCGGAGTGGTCGACCCCTCGCCGCCCCCGTGCGGGTGGTCGACCGGGTTCATGGCCGTGCCGCGCGTCTGCGGGCGCTTGCCCTTGTGCCGGTTGCGGCCCGCCTTGCCGATGTCGACGTTCTGGTGCTCGACGTTTCCGATCGATCCGACGGTGGCGCGGCAGTCCGCGAGCACCATCCGCATCTCGCCCGACGGCAGGCGCAGGGTCACGTAGCGGCCCTCCTTCGCCATCAGCTGGACGGCGGCGCCGGCGGAGCGCGCCATCTGGCCGCCGCGTCCGGGCGTCAGCTCGACGTTGTGCACCACCGTGCCTGTGGGGATCCGCGCCAGCGGGAGCGCGTTGCCCAGCGACGGCTCGGCGGTCGGCCCCGAGATCACCGTCGCGCCGACTCGCAGTCGCTGCGGCGCGAGGATGTACCGCTTGTCGCCGTCTGCGTAGTGGACGAGCGCGATGTGAGCCGACCGGTTTGGGTCGTACTCGATCGCCGCGACCTTCGCGGGCACGCCGTCCTTCTGGCGCTTGAAGTCGATCTTCCGGTACTTGCGCTTCGCGCCGCCACCGCGGTGGCGCGAGGTGATGCGTCCGTGGGTGTTGCGCCCACCTGACTTCTTGAGCCCCTCGACGAGCGACTTCTCGGGTTCGGCCTTGGTGACCTCGGCGTTGTCGTTCCAGGTGGCGAACCGGCGACCGGGCGAGGTGGGCTTGTGCTTCTTGACCGCCATCGCCTACGCCCCTATGTCCTGGCCCTCGAATAGCTCGATCGAATCCTCTGGATGGAGCTGGACGACGGCCTTCTTCCAGCGCCTCGTCTTGCCGCTGGTCCAGCCGCGCCGCTTGGGCTTCGACTTCACCCACGAGGTGCGCACGTCCTGGACGCGAACGCCGAAGACCTCCTCGATCGCCTGGCGGATCTGGGTCTTGTGGGCCTCGTCGTGGACGCGGAACGTGTACTTGTTGGCGGCGAGGAGCGCGTAGCTCTTCTCGCTCACGACCGGGCGAATGACGATCTCGCGCGCGTTCATGCGGCCCTCCGCGTGAGCTCCTCGAGCGCGCCCTGCGAGAGCACGAGCCGCTCGGCGCCGATCACGTCGGCGACGCCGACCTGATCCACGGGCAGGACGGAGACGTCGCGGATATTGCGAAACGACTTGACCGCGTTGTCCTCGTTCTCGCGCGCGCAGACGACCAGTGCGCGGCCCTCGCCGAACTTGGCGAGCGCCTCCGCAGCCTGCTTGGTGGCCGGCTTGTCGTAGTCACCCGACTCGAAGACGGCGAGCGTTCCGCGGTCGGCGTGCACCGACAGGGCGGCCCGCAGCGCCTTCCGGAAGGCCTTCCTGTTCACCTTGACCGTGTAGTGACGCGGCTTCGGGCCGAAGGCGACGCCGCCGCCGTAGCGATTGGGCGTGGAGAGGGCGCCGGCGCGGGCGCGGCCCGTGCCCTTCTGGCGCCAGGCCTTTGCGCCGGTCATGGCCACCTCGCCGCGCGTCTTGGTCGAGGCCGTGCCCCGCCGGCGGGCGTTCAGCTCGGCACGAGCGGCCTCGTGGACGAGCGACATGTTGAACTTCTCGCCGAATACCGCCTGGTCGACGTCGGTCTTCGTGCTCTTGCCGAGCGTCGCGGCCTTCATGACGTCGTCCTTATCTCGACAACGGTGCCCTTGGGGCCCGGCACCGGGCCGCGCAGGAGCAGCAGGTTGTCGTCCAGGATCACGTCGACGACGGTCAGGCCGCGTTGGGTGACGCGCTTGTTGCCCATCTGCCCCGGCCCGCGGATGCCCTTGAACACGCGCGAGGGCGTGGCCGAGGCGCCGATCGACCCTGGCGCGCGCACGTTGTGCGAGCCGTGCGTCACGGGGCCGCGGCTGAAGTTGTGGCGCTTGACGGTGCCCTGGAAGCCCTTGCCCTTCGAGACGCCCGACACCTTCACCTGCTGGCCCTTCTCGAAGACGTCGACCTTCACGTCCTCGCCGACCTGGAGCTCGCCGGCCTCGTCGCGGAACTCGCGTACGTGCCTCAGCGGGCCCGCGTCCGCCTTCTTCAGGTGCCCGAGCAGCGGCTTGTTGAGCGCCTTCTGGGACACCTCGCCGAAGGCGAGCTGGACGGCCTCGTAGCCGTCGCGGTCGTGCGTCCGGATGCCAGTG
>Ga0307409_100000913_pt1 | contig 13719 bp, 11 predicted proteins | sample 322Ometagenome_2_FD_203888 | JGI IMG/M metagenome (GOLD analysis project Ga0307409, IMG submission 203888) | Maize rhizosphere microbial communities from greenhouse at UC Davis, California, United States - 322HYB-O-2 | ecosystem: Host-associated > Plants > Roots > Rhizosphere > Soil | place...
TTTTCGGAGAACCAGTAGCTGAAGAAGTTGAGGCCGAGCGCGACCACCAGCGCGAGCATCATGCCCTGCTGGCCACCGACGTACGCGCCGATCGCCATGAAGAGGGCGGTGATCGCCGCCATCAGCACGGCGGTTTTCAGGAGGTTGAACATCGTCGTCTGTCCTCAAGGTCGACGCCTGTCCGGCGTCCGGGGGAAGATGGCGGCAGCGGGCGGAAGTTCAATCCGCCCGGCCGGACGCCGTCGCCGGCGGCTCGAAGATGGCGCCGACCGGCGGCCGCCAGCCGCGCAGGAGCGCCTCGGCGGGCAGGCGCCGACCGCCGGCGCGCTGCAGCTCGGTGAGGGCGAGGCAGCCTTCGCCGCAGGCGACGACGAGCGCGTCGCGCTCGACCGCGAGCACCTCGCCCGCTGCGCCGCCGCCCGGCCGGACAGCGCCGCGCCAGCACGTGATCACCTCGCCGGCGACGATGCTGCGCGCGCCGGGCGCCGGATCGAACGCGCGCAGGCGCCGCTCGATCGTCGCCGCGGGCGCGCGCCAGTCGATCGTCGCTTCGCTCTTCGTGATCTTGGCGGCATGGGTGACGCCGGTCTCGGGCTGCGGCTTGGCGACGAGCGGCGCCTCCGCAAGGGCGCCGAGCGCGCGCACGATCAGCTCGCCGCCGAGCGCGGCAAGTCGGTCCTGGAGCGTGCCGGCGCTGTCGTCGGCGCCGATCTCGACCGCTTCGGCGAGCAGCATCGGCCCGGTGTCGAGGCCGGCGTCCATTTGCATGATCGTCACGCCGGTGACGTCGTCGCCTGCCTCGATCGCGCGCTGGATCGGCGCCGCGCCGCGCCAGCGCGGCAGCAGCGAGGCATGGATGTTGAGGCACCCGTGGCGCGGCAACGCAAGCAGCCACGGCGGCAGGATCAGGCCGTAAGCGGCGACGACGATCGCGTCGGGGGCCGCGGCGCGCAGCGCCCCCTCGGTCGCGCGAGCGTCGTCGCCGTGCCTGCCGTCGAGGCGAAGTCCCTGCGGCTGCACGACCGCGATCCCGTGGTCGCGCGCGAAGGCCTTGACCGGCGATGCGACGAGCTTCATGCCGCGTCCGGCCGGGCGGTCGGGCTGCGTCAGGACGAGGCGGACGTCGAATCCCGCGGCGTGCAGGCGGGCCAACGCGACCCGGGCGAACTCGGGCGTCCCGGCGAAGGCGATTCGCATCGCCCCGCCGGGCACCATCAGACCTGCGCCCGGCCGGCCGGCATCAGACGCGCGCCTCGTCGCGAGTCTTCTTCAGCATCCTGGTCCTGATGCGCGAGCGCTTCAGCGGGCTGAGGTATTCGACGAACACCTTGCCGCGGAGGTGGTCCATCTCGTGCTGGACCGCGACCGCCAGGAGACCCTCGGCATCGAACTCGCGCGACTCGCCCGCGCGGTCGATCGCGCGCACCTTGACGCGCGCGTGGCGCGGCACCTTGTCGTAGATCTCGGGAACCGAGAGGCAGCCTTCCTCGGCGAGCATCATTTCCTCGCTCGTCTCGACGAGCTCGGGATTGATCAGGACGATCGGTTCGTCGCGTGCTTCCGACGTGTCGATCACGATCACGCGCTCGTGCACGTCGACCTGCGTCGCTGCGAGGCCGACCCCCTCGGCCGAATACATCGTCTCGAGCATGTCGTCGACGAGCTGGCGGATGCGCTCGTCGACCGCCGTTACCGGCCGCGCGACCTTGTGCAGGCGCGGATCGGGGTAGCGAAGGATGTCGAGCTTGCTCATTTGTGACGAATCGATTCAGCGGGGGACGTCTGTGGATGCTGGACAACGAAAAGAGGTGAGAAAGGTCTCACGCGCTGGGCTGCGCCGGGCGCAGTTTCGTTGCGACATCAATGCTTTATGGGCAGAATCTGCGAAGTCAAGTGAGATTTTCGCCGAACCGCGACGTTGCTCTCCAGGCCGCGCGGAAGACCTTTCGGACCGCGCGCGCAGGCGCTGCGGCTCGCTCCACGAGACCTTCTGCATGAGCCGACGAATTCTCCCTGCAACGCTCCTCGTTCGGCAACTCGCCGTCCTCGGTCTCGCCTCGATCTCCTTCGCCGCCCTCGCGGCCGAACCCAACTTCCCGATCACGCAGCAGCAGCGCGAGACGGCCAGGCGCACCGCGGAAACGGGCGTGCCGCTGAGCGAGATCCTGCCGAGCGCGCCCGACATCTACACCGTGAAGCGCCACGACACGCTCTGGGACATCTCCAAGATGTACCTGAAGAGCCCGTGGCGCTGGCCCGAGCTCTGGGGCATGAACCTCGAGCAGGTCAGGAATCCGCACCTGATCTTCCCCGGCCAGGTGCTCTTCCTCGACAAGACGAACGGCCGGGCGCGGCTGCGCATGGGCGCGCCGGTCGGCGGCGCCGGCGACGCCAGCCTGTCGCCGCGCATCCGCGCGCGCGACATCGCGATCGACGGCATCGCCTCGATTCCGTTCAACCTGATCGAGCCCTTCCTCAACGAGGCCGTCATCTTCGAGTCGAACGAGCTCGCCAGCGCGCCGCGCATCGTCGCGACGCAGGAAGGCCGCGTGCTGCTGTCGCGCGGCGACACGGCATACGTGCGCGGCGACATCGGCGCCGAGCGCGAGTTCCGGATCTTTCGCGAGCCGCGTCCGCTGCGCGACCCGACGACCAAGGAGATCCTCGGCTACGAAGCGACCTACGTCGGCGCGTCCGAGTACACGGTGCAGGGCGAGACGCGCACCGACGCCCAGGGCAAGGCCGAGATCGTGCCGGCGACCTTCACCGTCACCAGCATCCGCCAGGAGGCCGGCGTCGGCGATCGCCTGGCGCCGGTGCCCGGCCGCGAGTACACGAACTACGCGCCGCACCCGCCGGCAGCGCCGATCTCGGGCCAGATCGTCTCGATCTACGGCGATGCGCTGACCGCGGGCCAGAACCAGATCGTCGCCCTCAACAAGGGCGCGGTCGACGGCATCGAGCGCGGCCACGTGCTGGCGCTCTATCGCGACGGCAAGGTCGTCGTCGATCCGACCGAGAAGGGCCGCACCAAGATCAAGCTGCCCGACGAGCGGCACGGCGTGCTGTTCGTGTTCCGCGTCTTCAACCGCATGTCGTACGCGCTGATCCTCTCGGTCAAGGATCCGGTCGCGCGCGGCGACCGCTTCACCCAGCCGTAGACTTGGCTCCGGCGGCGGCTCCTCCGGGCCGCGCCGAACCGGCTTCCTCGCGGACCGGCGCCGGGCGCATCGGCGCCGCACGCGGCTCCAGATGATCGATCGCGACGAGTTTTCGGCGTGGCTGCGCCTGCTCGAGACCCCCGGCGTCGGCCGCGAAGCGGCGCGCGCGCTGCTCGCCCGCTTCGGCTCGCCGGACGCGGCGATCGGGGCGTCGACCACGGCGCGCGCCGCGGTGGTGCCGGCAGCCGTCGCGGGCGCGCTGGCGACCGCTCCCGACCACTTCGAGGGCCGGCTCGCCGCCGCCTGGCAGTGGCTGCAGGACGGTGACGAGCCGCGCGACGCGATCGCTCTCGGCGACCCGCGCTACCCGCCGGCACTGCTCGACAGCCCCGACCCGCCGCTGCTGCTGTACGCCCGCGGTCGAAGCGAGCTGTTGCAGGCACCTGCGATCGCGATCGTCGGCAGTCGCAATCCGACGCCGCAGGGGCTGGAGAACGCACGCGCGTTCGCCGCGCACCTGGGCGGCGCCGGTTGGGTCGTCGTGTCCGGGCTCGCGCTCGGCATCGACGGCGCTGCGCACGAAGGCGCGCTGGCCGGCGGCGGCACGACCGTCGCCGTCGTCGGCACCGGACTCGACATCGATTACCCGACGCCCCACCGCACGCTCGCGCGGACGATCGCACGCGCCGGCCTGCTGCTGAGCGAGTTCGCGATCGGCACGCCGGCACTGGCTGCCAACTTCCCGATCCGCAACCGCATCATTGCGGGGCTGACGCGCGGCACGCTCGTCGTCGAGGCCGCGGTGCAGTCGGGCTCGCTGATCACCGCCCGGCTTGCGGCAGAGGCCGGCCGCGAGGTGTTCGCGATCCCGGGCTCGATCCATTCGCCGCAGGCGCGCGGCTGCCATGCGCTGATCAAGCAGGGCGCCAAGCTGGTCGACAGCGCTGCCGACATCGTCGAGGAACTCGCGCCGCTGCGAAGACATCCAAGTGCCGTGGCCCGCCCGCAACCCTCGTCGGCACCGGTGACGCCGAAAGACCCTGTTCTCGACGCGCTCGGCTTCGATCCGATCGGCCTCGACGCGCTCGTCGCGCGGACGGGCAGGAGCGCCTCCGAGCTGTCGGCGCGGCTGCTCGATCTCGAGCTCCAGGGACACGTCGCCAGGCTGCCGGGCCAGCAGTTCCAGCGCGTCGAGCGGGCCTGACGATTGCCGGGAGCGCTGGACCCTCCAGGGCCGCCGTTCGTCCGCGCCCGGGCATTTGCAACAAAACGCTGCGGTATCATCGTTTCATGTTCGACGTCCTCGTGTATCTGTACGAGAACTACTGGCGTCCGGACGCTTGCCCCGGGCACGAGCAGCTCACGCGCAAGCTCACCTCGGTCGGCTTCGAATCCGACGAGATTGCCGATGCCTTGAGCTGGCTCGACGGCGTCGCCGCCGTCGCCCAGGCCAAGCTCGGCGAGCAGCGCAGCGAGAGCATTCGGGTCTACGCGCCGGTCGAGCAGGAGCATCTCGGCGAGCAGTCGATCGCGTTCATCGCCTTCCTCGAGTCCGCCGGCGTGTTGCCACCGGCGATGCGCGAGATGGTCATCGACCGGGCGAGCGCGATCCCCGGCGGGCCGCTCGATCTCGAGGACCTGAAGATCATCGTCCTGATGGTGTTCTGGAGCCTCGGCGAAGAGCCCGACGCGCTGATCCTCGACGAGCTGTTCGTCGCCGAAGAGGATCGCCTGATCCACTGACCCGAGCGCAAGGCGCCCGGTCCGCAGCCGGGCAGCGGGCTAGTTGAGCAGCCGGCGCGGATCGCTGTCGATCTTCGCCAGCGCGCTGCGCGTGGCGCGCACCGTGAGCGCCTCTTCCTGCGCCGGCACGAGCAGGCCGGCCTGCAGGAACGCCGCCAGCCGGTGCTGCTGGAACAGCACGCCGCGCCCCTGCGGCGACACGAACAAGGTCAGCTGGCGCCGCATGCCCTGCCAGGCGAGCTGCATCGCTTCGTTGCGGTTGCGGTAGTCGAGCATGTACCAGCTGCCGACCTGCAGCTCGCGCGCCCAGGCGAGCATCGCCGGCGTCGGCATCGAGCCGCCCTCGCCCACCACCTCGAGCTCCGAGCTCTCGTGGCCGGAAAGGTCCATGACGAGCGACTCGTCGATGTCGACGTCTTCCGCCTCGGGCAGCAGCTCCTCCAGGGTTTCGAGGCGGCCCATCAGCTCCTCGAGCCGCTCGTGCGAGATCGCCGCCGCCTTGGCGGTGAACGCCGCGGCGAGCGAGTTGTTGAGGCGCTGGATGTGCTCGTCCTGCTTGGGCACCGGGATGCCGGCTTCGTCCATGCCGTCGCGCAGCGTCTTCAGGAGCGGCGGCAGGCGGCGGATCACCTCGGCGCGCTCGGCGCGCGAGACCTTGGCGCTCGCCGACCAGATCAGGTCGGCGGCGGCGCGCTTCATCTCCTTGGTCGCGTCACCGTCGCTCGACTTGACGGCGGTCGTCGCGAGGACGTCGGCCCAGACCTGGAACAGGAACTCGCGCACGCCTTCCTGCACCGGCACGTCGTTGAGCATCTTGCGCAGCTCGATCGTGTACTGGATCGCCATCGTCTCGCGCTGCTCGACCTGCGCGGCGAGCGAAACGCCCTTCTTCGACGCCTCGTTCTCGTTCTTGAAGTAGTGCTCGAGGAACTTCTCGAACTCGGTCAGCACGGTCTGGAAGACGCGCCGGCCGGTGTCCGGGTACGCCTCGACGACCTGGACGACGCGCTTGATCTCCTTCTCGAGGAGGTCGCCGACGGCGCGGCTCGAGGAATCGAAGCCCATCACGCAGGCGCCCATGCGGTCGATCAGCCGCCGCGCCGGGTGCTCGACGGTGGCGAAGAAGTCGGGCTCGGAGACGGCGACGCGCAGCACCGGCATCTGCAGCCGCGCGAACCAGACGCGCACCGTCGCGGGAATCGCATCTTCCATCAGGATGCTCTGGAACAGCAGGGCGACGATCTCGATCGTCGCGCGCTCGACCGGCGACGCTGCCGCCTGCTTGAGCGCGTTCTTGCGCTGCTGCAGCTCCTCGATCAGCGCCGGCGTCCCGACCGGCGCACGGGCGGCGCCGTCGGTGCCGGCGGCAGCGGCCGCCGCCAGCCGGCGCGCAACGCTTTCCTGCGCCTCGGCGATGGCCGCGCTCAGCCGCGGCGACGGCGGTGCCGGCGCGTGCGAGGTGACCGCAAAGTCGGGCAGCTGACGGCTGACCAGCCGATTGAGCCGGTTCAGCACCGCCTCGGGCTGCTCGCCGCCGCGGGCCAGGCTGCCGGCGCGCGTCATCAGGCGCGTCTCTTCGGCAACCTCGGTCGCGGTGTTCACCGCGCGCGTCGCCGACGTCTGGAAGTCGCTCGACGCGCTGCGCATCCCGGTCGGCGACCCGAAGCCGCCGCTCGCGGCGATCACCGGGCGGGCGCCGCCGGTGTTCGAGCGCCGGATGAACGGCCGCAGGTCGACCTCGGGCAGGACTTGGCGCTGCAGCAGGAAGCGGTTGACCTCGTGGTACGCCTCCTCGGCGAACAACGACAGCTCCTCGTGGACGACCGACTGCAGCATGCGCCAGGCGTCGAAGCTGAGCGGCGCGGCGAGCCAGGAGCTGGTGACGATGCGGGCGAGCACGTGCGGCCGCAGGACGTCGTTGGTGTCGAGCTCGTCGCGCTTCTCGAGCATGTTCATGCGCGAGCGCAGGTCGGTGAACTCCCACGAGGCGCGGTCCATCATCGCCAGCGCGAGGCGCGAGCTGAGGATCTCGTGCTCGATCGTGTCGTCGTCGACCAGGCTGAGGTTGCTGCCGGCCCGGCCGGTGCCGGCGTGCACCGGGAGCTCGCCGAGCCGGGTCTGCATGACCGCGCCGGTCGCGAGCGCCGTGCGCAGCAAGGTCATCATGCCCTGCTGCCAGATGGGGAACGTGGATTGGAGGGTCGGCAGCAGCTCGCGCCGCTTCAGGGCCACCGCGGGCTCGGCGACGGTCGCAGCGAGGAGCTTCGCGCCCTGCTCGATGCCCTGCACCACTGCAGGGATGCCGCCGAGGAGCCGCTCCACATACGACCGCCTCGCCTGCTGGGCCAATGCCGTCGGGTTGGCGGGGGTGGGCATGGGCGCTTGGTGGCTTCGGCTGTTCCCGAGAAAGTCGATTTCGACTCTACACCACCGCCCCGGCGTTCGGATCGTTCGGATCGTGATCCTTGGCCGCCGATTTGACGAGATCTTCGCGCTTGACGCCGAGCCACATCGCGATCGCAGCGGCGACGAAGACCGACGAGTAGATGCCGAACAGGATGCCGATCGTCAGCGCGATCGCGAAGTAGTGCAGCGTCTGGCCGCCGAAGATGAGCATCGACAGCACCATCATCTGGGTCGATCCGTGGGTGATGATGGTGCGGCTGATCGTGCTCGTGATCGCATGGTCGATCACCTCGGGCGTCGTCATCTTGCGGTAGCGGCGGAACGACTCGCGGATCCGGTCGAAGATGACGACCGACTCGTTGACCGAGTAGCCCAGCACCGCGAGCACCGCCGCGAGCACCGACAGCGAGAACTCCCACTGGAAGAAGGCGAAGAAGCCGAGGATGATGACGACGTCGTGCAGGTTCGCGACGATGGCGGCGATCGAGAACTTCCACTCGAACCGAAACGCCAGGTAGATCATGATGCCGATGACGACGAAGGCGAGCGCCTTCGCGCCGTCCTCGGCGAGCTCGCGGCCGACCTGCGGGCCGACGAACTCGCTGCGCGAAAGACGCACCGGCTCGGCCGCGGCGGCGCCGCCCGATCCTGCCGTCATGCACGCCTGCCGCGACGCCGACTGGCCGCCCTGCTCGGCGGTGCCCTCGCGGGCGACGACGCTGCCGCCCTCGGCCTTGCAGAGCGCGGCGAAGACGCGGCTGACCAGGTCCTCCTTCTTGATGTCGCCGCGCAGCGGGACACGGATCAGCACGTCGCGCGAGCTGCCGAAGTTCTGCACCAGGACGTCGCCGAGCCCGAGGCCCTCGACCGCGGCGCGGACCTTCGGAATGTCGGCGGCTCTCGCGTACGCAGTCTCGATGACGGTGCCGCCGGTGAATTCGATCGAGAAGTGCAGCCCGCGGGTGGCGAGGAAGAAGACCGCGGCGAGGAAGGTCAGCAGCGAGACGATGTTGAAGATCAGCGCATGCCGCATGAACGGGATGTCGCGGCGGATGCGGAAGAACTCCATCGTCGGTCCGGGCTCGGGGGGCTGGCGAAAGGGACGCGGCGGCGGTCAGCTCTCGGCCGGCACGCTCGGCGCGGGCTTCCAGACCTGGCCGATCGAAACCGCCTTCAGCCGCTTCTGGCGCCCGTACCAGAAGTTGACCAGCCCGCGCGAGAACATCACCGCCGAGAACATCGACGTGATGATCCCGAGGCAATGGACGATCGCGAAGGCGCGGATCGGGCCCGAGCCGAAGGCGAGCAGCGCGAGGCCGGCGATCAGCGTCGTCACGTTCGAATCGAGGATGGTCGCCCAGGCGCGCTCGTAACCGGTGTTGATCGCCGCCTGCGGGTTGGCGCCGCCGCGCAGCTCCTCGCGGATTCGCTCGTTGATCAGCACGTTGGCGTCGATCGCCATGCCGAGCGTCAGCGCGATCGCGGCGATGCCGGGCAGCGTCAGCGTCGCCTGCAGCATCGACAGCACGGCGATCAGGAGCAGCAGGTTGACTCCGAGGGAAAGCGTCGAGATGACACCGAACAGCAGGTAGTACAGGCACATGAAGAGCGCAATCGCGGCGAAGCCGTAGATCACGCTCTGGAAGCCTTTCTCGATGTTCTCGGCGCCCAGGCTGGGGCCGATCGTGCGCTCCTCGATGATCTCCATCGGTGCCGCCAGCGAACCGGCGCGCAGGAGGAGCGCCGTGTCGTTCGCTTCCGCCGTCGTCATGCGGCCGGAGATCTGGAACCGGTTGCCGAGCTCGCCGCGGATCACCGGCGCGGTCACGACCTCGCCCTTGCCCTTCTCGAACAGCAGGATCGCCATCCGCTTGCCGATGTTCTCGCGGGAGACGTCGCGCATAATCCGCGCCCCGCGGGCATCGACCGTGAGGTGCACCGCCGGCTCCTGGGTCTGGCCGTCGAAGCCGGGCTGCGCGTCGGTCAGGTTCTCGCCCGTCAGCAGCACTTGGCGCTTGACGATGAGCGGCTGGCCGCCGCGCTCGACGTAGCGCTCGGCGCCGAACGGCACCGGGCCGGCGCCGGTGCTCGCCATGCGCGCCTCGCTGCTCTCGTCGACCATGCGCATCTCGAGCGTCGCAGTGCGGCCGATGATGTCCTTCGCCTTGGCCGTGTCCTGCACGCCCGGCAGCTGGACGACGACGCGATCGGCGCCCTGCTGCTGGATCACGGGCTCGGCGACGCCGAGCTCGTTGACGCGGTTGTGCAGCGTCGTGATGTTCTGCGTGATCGCGGCTTCCTGGACACGCTTGGCGGCGTCCGGCTTGAGGTTGCCGGCGAGCTTCCAGTCGGTGCCTTCGACGCTCTCGACCCAGTCGAAATCGGTCAGCTGGTCGCTGAGCAGCGCGCGCGCCGCCGTCTGCGTCGGCTGGTCGCGGAAGCGCACGGTGATTCCGTTGCCCTCGCGCGTGATGCCGGTGTGGCGGATGTTCTTGTCGCGCAGCAGCGTGCGCACGTCGCCCGCCGTCGAGTCGGCCTTCTTGGTGAGCGCCGCCTTCATGTCGACCTGCATCAGGAAGTGGACGCCACCGCGCAGGTCGAGGCCGAGATACATGGGCAGCGCGTGGAGCGCGGTCAGCCAGCGCGGCGAGCGCGAGAGCAGGTTGAGGGCGACGATGTAGGTCGGATCGTTCGGATCGGGGTTGAGCGCCGCCGAGATCGCGTCCTTGGCCTTGCGCTGCGCGTCGAGATCGGCGAAGCGCGCCTTCACCGAGTTGCCGTCGTACTGGACGAAGTCGGCCTTGAGCCCGGCCTTGGCGAGGATCTCCTCGATCCGCGGCGCCAGCGACGGATCGAGCTTGACCGTCACCTTGCCGCTCGAGACCTGCACCGCCGGCGCTTCGCCGAACAGGTTCGGCAGCGTGTAGACGATGCCGACGATCAGGGCGATCGCGAGGATCGCGTACTTCCAGAGCGGATAGCGGTTCACGTCTGCGCGCGGTGCGTCACTGGCGGCTTCGCGTCACTTGACCGTGCCCTTGGGCATCACCTGGACGACCGCGGTGCGCTGGATCTGGATCTCGACGCCGTCGGCGACCTCGAGGCCGACGAAGGTGTCGCCGAGCTTGGAGACCTTGCCGAGGACACCGCCCGAGGTGACGACCTCGTCGCCCTTGGCGAGCGCCTCGACCATCGCCTTGTGCTCTTTCTGCCGCTTCATCTGCGGCCGGATCATGATGAAGTAGAGCACCACGAACATCAGGACGAGCGGCAGCATGCCGCCCAGTCCGCCGAGCCCCATCGGATCGGCAGAGCCGGTGGCCGCCGGCGCGGCCTGGGCAAACGCTTGGGAAATCAACACGGGCAATCCTCTCGCTGCACGGCGGCGGGGCGCCGGCCAAAACCTGCGAATTGTAAGACCCGACGCATGCTCAGAGCCCGGGGACGGATGCTGCCTTGCGCGACGGAGCGGGCGCTTGCGCAGCGCTCGTGGTCGGCGCCGCAACGAGGCGCAGGAGAGTGATCTCCGATGGCGCGCCGAAGCGCTTCGGCGGACCCCAGTAGCCGGTGCCGCGGCTGGTGTAGACCCACATCCTGCGCCAGCGGCGCAGCCCCGCCGTGAACGGCTGCTGCAGGCGAACGAGGAAGTTCCAGGGCAGGAACTGGCCGCCGTGCGTGTGGCCCGAGAGCTGGAGGTCGAAGCCCGCGGCTTCGGCGGCAGCGGCGCTGCGCGGTTGGTGCGCGAGCAGGACGCGGACCGCGGCGTCGGCAGGGCCGCCGGCGAGCGCAGCGCGCGGATCGCTCGCCTGCGCGACGTCGAAGTGACCGGCGCTGTAGTCGGTGACGCCGGCGACGACGAGCCTGGCGTCGCCGCGCCGCACGACCGCGTGCTCGTTCGTCAGGACGGCGATCCCGAGCCGGCGCAGCTCGCGCACCCACGACGCGGCGCCCGAGTAGTACTCGTGGTTGCCGGTGACGAAGAAGCTGCCCTCCTTCGAGCGCAGGCCGGCGAGCGGCGCGACGTCGGCGGCGAGCTCGCGCACCGAGCCGTCGACGAGGTCGCCGGTGATGGCGACGAGGTCGACGTCGAGCCGGTTGACCGCGTCGACGATCGCCTCGACGTAGGGCCGCTTGATCGTCGGCCCGACGTGGACATCGCTGACCTGCGCGATCGTGAAGCCGTCGAGGGCAGCCGGCAGGCCCGCGATCGGCACGTCGACGCGGACGACGCGCGCGGTGCGCCGTGCGTTGACGAAGCCCCAGACGGTGGCGAGCAGCGCGCCGACCGCGACCACGCGCGCGGAAGGGACGGCGACCGCGGCGAGATCGAAGGTGCCGGGGCGGACCGCGTCGAGCGCAGCGCCGGCGAGCAGGAGCAGGTCGCGCGCGAGCGCGAGGACGAAAAGCGACGAGAACAGGCCCATGCAGACCAGGCCGACCCAGGCGAGCAGCTTCGCTCGACGACCGTCGCCGGCCCGTCTCGCGCCGAGACCGAACGGGAGCGTGAGCGCGGAGACGACGAGAACGATCGCGAGCGCGATGCCCGCCGGGACCGAGCCGAGCGCCGGAACGAGCCGCCAGCCGACGTAGGCGTGGAGGAGGAGCGAGAACGCCTGCAGCGGCATCGTCGGCATGTGGGACCGGAGGGTGGCGGCTTCAATGGCGGTCGCGACCGCCATCGCAGGAACGGTCGTCCGGATCGCCTCGGCATGCCATCGATGTCGTTTGCTGGCCGCGAGCCGCTTTGCCACAATGGGTCAGGCCCGCCCTCCGGCGGCCGCCCACAACAAGAGGAGACCGATATGCTTCAGATCCGCGCGTTCGTCGCCGTCGCCGCGTTGTCCGCGGCCGGCGTCGCAGTCGCTCAGCAGGCACCGGCCGAGGAGCCGGGCTGGGCCAAGGGTCGCCCCAAGACCGAGACGGCCATGAAGATGGCGCCGGTCCCGGCGTTCCCGATTCCGACCCCCGCCGACCAGCTGCCGACCAAGAAGTTCAAGCTGCCGCCCGGCTTCAAGGTCGAGACGTGGGCGTCGAACGTGCTGGACGCGCGCGAGATCCGCGAAGGGCCCAAGGGCACGATCGTCGTCAGCACCCTGTTCGTCGGCAACAAGGTCTATGCGTTCCCGCCCGGCAAGCGCGAGCCCAAGGTCATCGTCGACAAGATGCCGATGGCTGCCGGCATCGCGTTCGACAGCAAGGGCAACCTGTACCTCGGCACGAACACGAAGTTCTATCGCTACGACAACATCGAGGACAAGCTCGACAGCCCCGGCGAGGGGAAGGTGATCTACGACAAGCTGCCGGGCGGCGGCGACCACAGCTGGAAGTACTTCCGCATCAAGGACGACAAGCTCTACTTCGCCACGGGCGCGCCCTGCAACATCTGCGATCCGGGCGAGTACGCCAAGATCTACCGGATGAACCTCGACGGCACCGGGCTCGAGACGCTCGCCGCCGGCGTTCGCAACACCGTCGGCTTCGACTTCGACCCGAAGAGCGGCGACATCTGGTTCACCGACAACGGCCGCGACTGGCTCAGCGAGGAGCTGCCCAACGACGAGCTCAACCGGCTCGACATGAAGAAGCCGGGGCAGCACTACGGCTACCCGTACTGTCACCAAGGCAATCTCCCCGATCCGGAATTCGGCTGGGGCAAGTCGTGTGACGACTACGTCAAGCCGGCAGCCTTGCTCGGGCCGCACGCCGGCTCGCTCGGCCTGAAGTTCTACACCGGCAAGATGTTCCCGGCGAAGTACCAGGGCGCCATGTTCATCGCCCGTCACGGCCCCTGGAACCGCACCAAGAAGTACGCCGACGTCTCGGTCGCCTGGCCCGACGGCAAGGGCGGTGCGAAGGTCGAGCCGTTCATGACCGGCTTCGTCGAGAACAACAGCTACCTCGGCAGGCCGGTCGACTTCCACGTGATGAAGGACGGGTCGCTGCTCGTCAGCGACGACCACGCCGGGGCGATCTACCGCATCAGCTACGGCAAGTGATGCGGCGCGCACACGGTCCGGCCGTGTGCGCGGCCGCGTTCGCGGCGGTGCTGCTCGCCGGCACCGCCGCCGCGCAGAAGAGGCCTGCCGACTCGGCGAGCGGCGCCGCGCCGCGCGCTGCCTCGGCGGCCACCGGCGCGAAGCCGACGGGCGCCGCGTCCTACGGCCAGCGGTTCGCCGGTCTCTGCGCGGCATGCCACGGCGCCAACGGGCGCAGCGACCTGCCGGGGACACCGGTGCTCGCCGGCCAGCACTCGTTTTACGCGATCACCCAGCTGTTCCTGTTCCGCGAGGGCCGGCGCAGCAACGAAGCGATGACCGCGGTGGCGAAGACGCTGACGAACGACGACCTGCGCGGCTTCTCCGAGTTCATCGGGACGCTGCCGCCGGTTCCGCCGCCGCCTGCGGCGACA
>Ga0307409_100000914_pt1 | contig 13704 bp, 8 predicted proteins | sample 322Ometagenome_2_FD_203888 | JGI IMG/M metagenome (GOLD analysis project Ga0307409, IMG submission 203888) | Maize rhizosphere microbial communities from greenhouse at UC Davis, California, United States - 322HYB-O-2 | ecosystem: Host-associated > Plants > Roots > Rhizosphere > Soil | place...
GTCAAGGTTCCCCAGGCCGCGTCCCGCGCACCGTGGACTCCTCGCTCAGCACGCGGTGGCGGAGCACCCACTCCGCGCAATCGATCACCCCGGGTCCAAAGATAGAAGCCGAGCCCGATCAGCATGCCGACGCCGGCCACCCCGAAACCCCAGGACCATCCGAACCGCGGGCTTGCCGCAAACCAGGCACATACCAGAGGGCCGAACAGGGCGCCGAGATTGATCCCCATGTAGTACAGGGTGAACCCTGGATCGCGGCGCATGTCTTGGGGCGGATAGAGTTGCCCCACCAAGGTGTAGATGTTGGGCTTGAAGAAGCCGGTGCCAACAATGATGAGGACCAGGCCGGTGTAGAAAGACCACTCAGGGCCCATCGCCAGGGTGAAATACCCCAGCGATATCACCGCCCCACCGATGGCCAGTGAACGGTTGGCGCCCAGCACTCGATCAGCCAGCCAGCCCCCGGCCACTGGAGTGAGATACGCCAGGCCGTTGAACCAGCCGTAGAGCCGGCTGGCCTCCTCCCGGCTCCAGCCCAGCCCTCCTGTGGTATCGATGAGGTACAGGATGAGCAGGGCGCGCATCCCATAATACGCGAAGCGTTCCCAGAGCTCGGTCGCGAACAGGACGACGAGCCCGGGCGGCTGGCGCCGGTCTATCTGGGGACCTCGACCTGGACCAGCGAGCTCAAGAGTGCTCGGGCTGCGGCCACTCCCTCCAGCCGAAAGCGGGCGTGGGTCGCGCCGGGACCGACCTTCACGGTGATTGCCTCTGCGGGTAGGGCGGCGAACAGGTCTTCATCGGTGCGGTCGTCACCCATGGCCAGGATCACGGTGGAGCTGAGCCGTTCGGGGGAAAGTGGGGGGACGATCCTGCCTTTGTGAATGCCGTATGGCCGGATCTCGACTACCTTGTGCCCGGCCAGAATCTCCACCGGCTGATTGCTGAGCAGCTGAGCCAAATGCAACCGCAGCTCGTTGGCCCGGCGGGCACCGGACTCCTGGTCCGCCATCCGGTAATGCCACGCCAGCGCAACGGACTTCTCCTCTGTGAGCGACCCGGGCGTTCGCGCCGTAATGTCCCGGAGAATGGCAATGGCGGGCTCTCGCCACGCCGCTCCCATGTCCCCAGCCGGAATCCACTCGGATTGGTCCACCCCCCGAGACCAGAAGCCGTGCTCCGCATGCAGCGCAATCGGCAACCCGCCCAGCCAGTGCTCCAGAGGCTCGCGGGCTCGGCCACTCACCACGTGTACTTCCGTGTTGGGCCGACTGGCCAGGGCACCGAGCAGCGCCAACAGTGCCGGGTCCGGACGGGCCAGCTCGGGAGTAGCGGTGTAGGGAACCAACGTCCCATCATAGTCCAGCAGCGCCAGAAGATTGTCTGAATCCTGCACTCGGGCCATAAGCTCCTGGCGTGCAGCGGAGGCCGACGCGGGTGCCTTCCGGGTGGCGGGGCTGGCTCTGGTTATCGCTTCGAGGTTCTCGAGGAAGGTGCTGGCCCAGCGGTGGACATCGTAGGTATCCACGCGGACCCGGAGCGGACGCAAGCGAGACCGCCGCTCCTCTGGATCCATGGACAACGCCCGATAGTAGCTCTCCGCGGAGGCCTCTACGTCGTACGGATTGACCTGAATCGCCTCGGGCAGCTCCCAGGAGGCGCCGGCAAACTCGCTGAGGATCAGAACGCCATCGCCGTCGGTACGTGACGCGATGAATTCTTTGGCAACCAGATTCATGCCGTCGCGCAGGGGCGTCACCAGCATGACGTCAGCCGCTCGATAGAGCACCACCAACTCCCGCTCCGACATGCCCCGGTAGATGTAGTGCACCGGCACCCAACGAGGCGTCCCGAACGCCCCATTGATGCGGCCCACCAGCCCATCCACCAGCGCGCGGACCTCCTGGTAGGCCTCAACGTTGGTTCGGGAGGGCACCGCCACCTGTACCAGCCGGACCCGCTCCCGTAGGTCGGGATGCACCTCCAGCATTCGTTCGTAGGCGAGCAGCCGCCGGGGAATACCCTTGGTGTAGTCCAGACGGTCAACTCCCACCAGCAGCTTCACATTGCCGTCGCCCCGCAGCCCCCGAACTTCCGCTTCGACTCCAGGAGCTTGGGCCATCCTCCTGAAAGACTCGGCGTCGACACCCATGGGAAACACGCCGAGGCGTACTTCCCGATCCGAGAGCTGCACCCGATCGATGTCCACGGTGAGACCGAGAATCTGGGTGAGGGACGAGGCGAAGTGCCGGAGATATGCCGGGGTATGAAAGCCTACCAGATCTGCCCCCAGCAGGCCGCGAAGGACCCGGTCCCGTTCAGGCAGAGTGCGAAACAGCTCCTCGGCGGGGAACGGGATGTGGAGGAAGAAGCCGATACGCACATCGGGCAGTCGACGGCGCAGCAGATCCGGCAGGAGGAGGAGCTGATAGTCGTGGACCCAGATCAGATCGCCGGACTGATAGTGCTGCGCCACGATCTGAGCGAATTGTTCGTTCACCTCGACGTACGAACCCCAGTCTCGGACGTGGAGCGGGATCTGATCCAGCAGGTAATGAAAGAGCGGCCAGAGGACCCCGTTGGAATACCCCTCGTAATAACGGGTTACCTGCTGGTTGCTGAGCGGCACGGCCGCCAGCCGCATTCCGGCCAGCTGCTGTTCCAGGGCGGCTCGCTGCTGGTCCGACAGATCCTCCTCAGGCATACCGGACCAGCCGATCCAGAGGCCCCCGGACTGTTCGTGTGGCCGCAGCAAACCGGTGGCCAGCCCTCCCGTGCTCCTTTGAACGTCCACACCGGTTTCGGTGGGACTCACGGTCACGGGGAGTCGGTTGGCAACGATGATGACCCGAGACATGTCGTAACTTAAGTCACGAGGCGAGACTCGCGACTACCTGGGCCACACCTGGTTGCTCCGGTCGAGGTCGGGGAATTCCTTCTCGGCATCGATCTCGATGCTTCGAATGGCCGGCTCTCGCGCAACCCGGATGGTTTGCCGCCGTTCGCCCTGGAGCCAGACCTCCGCTGCAAGGGTATCACGCTCCACCCGGCCATCGATTCGGGTGACAGTCAGGTACATGGGCATGGGCGCCTTCCCCCGGTTGGCCACCACGACAGCCAGCGAATCTCCGGCGGTGGTCACGGTATCGATCGCCTGATCCAGCTTCCAGGTCTCGAAGAACCAGCTGCGCCAGAACCAGGAGAGATCCCGTCCGGAGACGTTTTCGAAGGTATTGAACAAGTCGTAGGGGGAAGGGTGCCGGTAGGTCCAGCGGCTGATGTATTCCTTATAGGCCTTGTTGAACGTCGCTTCGCCCAGCACCGCCCGGAGCGCCACCATGACCGTGGCGGGCTTGTAGTAGCTGGCCACTCCATACGCCGGATAGCTGGGGTAACGGTCTCCGTGGTGCATCAGCTCGACCTCGCTCCCCATCTCTGCAAAGTCCAGGTAGTTCTTGCGATTCCGTGCCTCGTCATCGAAGCCCTTGAAGAAATCCGCCATGGATTGAGACTGATCGAATTGCGTGAGGCCCTCGTCCATCCAGGCGTAGCGCTTCTCGTCGGAGCCCACGATCATGGGAAACCACATGTGCCCGATCTCGTGGGTGGTCACCTCATAGAGGCCCAGTGTGTCCCATTGGCCACCTATACAGGTCATCATGGGATATTCCATGCCGCCGCATGAGGTCGGCCCATCTACTGCGGTCATGTGGGGGTAGGGGTACGGCGCGAGAAAGCGGGAAAAGAACTCGACCGAGTGCCGGCTGTATCGGGCACTCTCGTCCCAGTGGCTCACCCGTTGTTCCGGGCGGTACAACGAATAGATGGCAGTGGTGTCGGGCCGGCCGTCCCCTGTCGCATCTCCCACCACCGCATTGGTGGCATCCCACAGGTACTTGGGCGAGGCCGCCCAGGACACGTCACGCACCCGCTCTGCCCGGAAGCGCCAGGTGAGCTTGCCGTTGGACCCGGTGGCGGTGGAGCTCCCGGCCTTGCGATCCGCCTCGGTGACCACGTGGACCACACCGGTGCTGTGAGCCGCGGAATCGAGGCGGGCGCGAGTCTGGGCCGAGAGAACTTCCCCTGGGTTCTGCAGCCGCCCGGTGGCATTCACCAGCCACCCGGCAGGCAGGGTAAGGGCGACGTCGTAGTTGCCATAGCCCATGTAGAACTCGGCGTTCCCCAGGTACTGGTCGATCTGCCAGCCGTTCACGTCGTCGTACACGGCCATCTGCGGGTACCAATAATTGATGTAAAACGTCTCGCCATCCTGGCCTCCGCGGGGTGCGCCATCCGGCGGAATCCTCAGCCTCCAGGCAAACTCGAAGTTGGCCGACCCACCCGGGGGCAAAGGCCGGGGAAGTCGGATCCGCATGATCGTTCCATCCACCTGGTACCCGGCCGACTCACCCTCGCCTGGCTTGAGCTCCTGCCCCTGGGCAGCCACTCGGCCCAGCTCGACACCCTCTACGGCCCATGGAACGTCGGTGTTATGCCTCGAGCCCGGTGCGAAAATGTTATGGAGCAGCTGGACGTAAACTTCTCGGAGGGTGTCGGGAGACCGATTCTGGTAGCTGACGCTTCCTTTGCCGACTAGCCGCTTCGACACCGGGTTGAGCTCCGCCTCCAGCCGGTAGTCCGCCCATTGCTGCCAGTATCGGGGCCCGGGCTTGCCATCGTGCGTTCGGGTTCCCTGAGTCACCGCGCGCTCGTATGCATCAGAGACCGGAACGTCCATCACTTCACGCCGGGAAGAGGTCCCCGCCGTGCCCGGCGACGGGCCTGTATTCGGGGCGCTCCGGCCGCTGGAACAGGCAACCGAAGCCGCCACGAGCACACTGGCAAGGAAAGCGGGCGGACGAGTTCCGAGTTGGTACATCACCTACTCCATTATCTAGAGATCGCGAGGGCCGCATGGCCGGGCTGCGGGCGCGGATGATGGACCGGCGCGTGCGTCGGGTCAACCCTTGCACCCGTGCATATCTAATCGATTGGCAACACCGCGACCGGCATGCCGATCAGGAAGGCTGGATCCGGTATCCCTTACGGTGGAGTTTCCGGCACCGTTTCACCTCTGCCGGAAGAACATGCTACACCGGTGTCAGCCGGTGAGCATTGTCACATCCGAAACCAGAACTGACGAGCAATCATCCGCCGGAATGCATCGGCCTCACTCATCGTCAAGCGTTCAGGAGGACGTCGTGGCAGTCAAAAAAAAGAGCCATCGCTGGTCCGGCAACAAGAAACGGGGTAATGCCGCAGCAGGAGAAGCGACCGCGGAGTCCCACCGCAAGCTGCAGCACCGGGCCGAAGCCCGGCGCAAGGGAAAGTCCCGCAGCTCGAAGCAAGGCGGAGCAGTTCAGGTTGGTCAGCGGAGGTATCCCGAGACCCCGTTGCCCAAACAGCATCTGGAAAAGCCGGGCAGGGAGAGTGACCTGGATCCCCGGCCACTCTACCAGGCTCCCGAGTATCGGGGATCGGGCAAGCTCGAGGGCAAGGTTGCGCTGATCACCGGGGGCGACTCCGGCATCGGCAGAGCCGTCGCGGTCCTGTATGCCCGCGAGGGGGCCGACGTGGCCATCGTGTATCTGAGCGAGCACGAGGATGCCGAGGAGACCCGGGAGGCAGTCGAGGCAGAGGGTCGGCGGGCAGTCCTGATCCCGGGCGATGTGACCGATCCGGAATTCTGCCGACAGGCGGTGGAAACAACCATGCGGGAGCTGGGCCAGCTGGACATCCTGGTCAACAACGCGGCCTTCCAGGAGCACGCCTCCTCGCTGGAGGACATCTCGGAGGAGCAGTTGGATCGCACCTTCAAGACCAACATCTATGGCTACTTTCACATGGCCAAGGCGGCGCTGCCCCACCTGGCCCGGGGAAGCGCCATCGTCAACAGCGGATCCATCACTGGAATCGAGGGAAGCAAAGACCTGCTGGACTACTCGGCCACCAAGGGCGCCATTCACGCCTTCACCAAATCATTGGCGCAGAACCTGGTCGAGAAGGGGATCCGGGTAAACTGCGTGGCTCCCGGTCCGGTCTGGACTCCATTGAATCCGGCGGATGTCGAGCCGGAAAAGGTGGCGGAGTTCGGGAGCAAGGTCCCGATGAAGCGCCCGGCTCAGCCCGAGGAGGTCGCTCCGGCGTATGTCTTTCTCGCCGCGCCGGCTTTCTCCAGTTACATCAGTGGTGAGATCCTGCCGGTCCTGGGGGGAAACACGGCGGGCTGAAGTGCGACGAAAGCTCCCGCATGGACATCAAAGTATCCGACCGGAGCAATGGGGCTCCGGACCTGACGTCTCTTTGCGGGAGTTCCTATGTCCCAAGGTTGGCTTCGTCGGTTACGCTCCGGCGGTGTGGGGTTGGCCTTTGCCTCTGGTCTCCTGACCGCGGGCTTCTTCCAGTTGCCGTACCAATCGGCGGCTCAGCAGCAGGGTGCCTCCTACGACAGGGTAGCCTCGAGTCGAGATGTCTCCGCGGCAACAGCCTCGCTCCAGGATCTGAGTGAAGCGTTTGCCTCCGTTGCGGAACACATCAAGCCCAGCGTCGTGTACATCAAGTCGGGTCGGAAGGCCGATACTGCCCGCAACCAGCCGCGGATGCAGGTACCGCCCGGCTTCGAGCGGTTCTTTCGTAACTTCCCTCCGATGCAGGAGCCGCAATTTCAGGAAAGCTCCGGCTCGGGGTTCATCGTATCGAAAGACGGGTACATCCTCACCAACAATCACGTCGTCGACGAGTCCAATCAGGTGACCGTACGCCTGCTCGACCGCCGTGAGTTCAAGGCGAAGGTGGTAGGCACCGACCCCAATACCGACCTTGCCGTGCTGAAGATCGACGCGCCCAATCTTACGCCGGCGCCGCTGGGCAGCAGTACCAATTCCCGAGTCGGCGAATGGGTGTTAGCGGTGGGCAACCCGCTGGGCGACAATCTCACCTTTACCGTGACCTCGGGTATCATCAGCGCCAAAGGCCGCAGCCTGGCTCTTCCGGGGCAATCCGAGCGCAGTATCCAGGATTTCATCCAGACCGATGCCGCCATTAACCCGGGAAACTCGGGCGGTCCACTGGTGGGTGTGCGGGGTGAAGTCATCGGGGTGAACTCCGCCATCGCAAGCCAGACCGGCTACTACTCGGGATACGGCTTTGCCATCCCCATCGACCTGGCGCGCAAGGTGATGGATCAGATCATCGCCGACGGCCGGGTGCATCGGGCTGCGCTGGGCATCAGCGTCCAGAACGCCACTGCGAACGATGCCGCCTACGTCGGCCTGCCCGATATACGCGGCGTCCTGGTTCAGGATTTCACGGGAGATTCACCGGCCCGCAAGGCTGGGATAGTGGCGGGAGACATCATCATCGGCGTGGATGGCAAGCCGGTGGAATACGTGGGCCAGCTGCAGCAGCAGGTTGGATTCCGGAAGCCCGGCGAGAAGGTCAAGGTCGAAGTGGCTCGAAAGGGCGGCGTCCGGAAGACCTATGAGGTCCGGCTGGAGGAGGTGACCCCGCCACGCGATCTGGCCGGGCGGTCCGACAATGGCAATGACAGCGGTGATGCGAGAGACGAAGCCGCGTCCACCCAGATCGACCTCCTGGGAGTAACCGTCCAGCCGCTCGATCAGGAGAGCGCGCAGCAGTTCGATCTCTCGTCCGATCAGCGAGGCGTGCTCGTCACCGGTGTCACGCCCGGTGGGCCCTCGTATGGGGAGGTCGCTGGCCCCGACAATGGCGGCCCCGACATCATCGTGGAGCTCGAGGGGAAGCCGGTGAAGACGCCGGCCGATCTGCGCCAGTCGCTCAAGAGCTACAAGGCAGGCGACATCGTGAGCCTCAAGATCTACAATCCTCAGGTCAAGAGAAGTCGCATCGAGCGGATCCGTCTCGGCGACTGAACCATCCCTCCAGAGAGGTGGAGCGTGCAGCCGGGTCTGGCTGCACGCTCCTCGCTTTTTCGTCCCGCTGCACTCACCCTCGAGCGAGAATCGACTGGGTCAGGAACCCGGGTGACACACCCGGGAGTGTATCGTTAAGTTGGTACTGAACGAAGTAATTGTGCCTTGATCCGAGGTGAGGTGCTTCATGGATGCACGCACTGCACGTTTCGTCGAACGAATGGGACTGGCCCTGGAATCGGACGGCCTGCCCAGAATTGCCGGCCGGATATTTGGACTGCTGCTGGTCAGCGAAGACGCGCTCTCGCTGGACCAGCTGGCTGCCGAGCTCCGCGTCAGCAAGGCGAGTGTCAGCACCAATGCACGGCTCCTGGAGCAGCGGGGAGTGTTGGAGCAGGTCAGCCGGCCGGCGGACCGGCGGGACTACTACCGGATTCCGCGGGATCTGGTGAGTCACACCATGGTCCAGCGGCTTGCCCGGTGGCAACGGTTCCAGGATGCCATCGGTGACGCTCGCGCTACGGTACCTATCCGGAGCCGTGAAGTCCTGAACCGACTCACGGAGTTCGAAGAGGCATATAGCTACATGTCGCACGTGATAAAGGGAGCTATTGCAGAATGGCAGTCTGCTCGAGGTTCGCGAGTCGCCAAGGTCGGAGCATCCGGCTGATGACTCGGTTCTGGATTTTGGCTGCCGGCGTGACGTTGACGGCTGCCTGCGTTGGGGCACCCTCGATTGGCGGGGCCCCCGGCGTGGCGCCCTCAGCCAATGCGGTGTGGGCTCCTCCCGCCGAATTGCAAAGCCGCGATTCGCTGCGCCGAACGGCAGTCCCCGGCGACCTCGCCCAGAGGCTCCAGCGCTTGAGTTTGGCGGACGTGGTCGATCTCGGCCTCCGCAACAATCCCCAGACCCGGGAATCCTGGGCCAACGCCCGCGCCTCGGCTGCGGCTTACGGCTCTGCGCGCGGCGCCTGGCTGCCGACCATTGATGGGGATGTCACCGGTACCCGGCTCAAGACGGTGGCATCGCAAGGCCGCAGTGCGGTGATCCAGTCCGTACTGAGCCCCAGTCTGAGTCTCAGTTACCTGTTGCTGGATTTCGGTGGGCGGTCGGGAAGCATCGGCTCGGCTCGGAATGGCCTCATCGCGGCCAACTATTCCCACAATGCCACATTGCAAGCCGTAGTCCTGCAAATCCAGACGGCCTATTTCCAGTACATTGCCAACCAGGCCCTGCTCGCGGCCCAGCGCACCACCGAGCAGGAGGCTCGTACCAACCTGGAAGCCGCGGAGGCACGCCGCCGGGTCGGTGTCGCTACCATTGCGGACGTGCTGCAGGCTCGCACCGCAGCCTCTCAGGCGGAGCTCGCCGCCGAGACGGCTGAGGGAGACCTGCAAACCTCTCGAGGGGCACTTGCCGTGTCGCTGGGGTTGCCCGCCAATCTCCCCTACGACATCGACTCGACCACTGGACAGCTGCCCGTGTCCGTGCTGGCCGACAGCGTGGACGGCCTCATAACTCGCGCCCTGGATGCGCGGCCGGATCTCGCTGCAGCGAGGGCAGAGTTCGAATCGTCCCGGTCACGGATCACGGTGGCGCGGGCCGCCCGGCTTCCTTCCCTGGTGTTGAACGGAACCGGAGGGCGGACCTACACTACCACGCTTCCGCAGGGCGGAAACAACTACACGGTGTCGCTCGGGCTGCGAATTCCCTTGTTTGCCGGCTTCTCCCGAATCTATGACCAGGGTGAGGCCGCTGCGCTGGCCGATGCCGCGCAGGCTCGAGCCGACGCCTTGGGCCAGCAGGTGGTCTTCCAGGTATTCAGCTCCTACTACGGGCTGCAGACGAGCGCCAGGCGGGTGGCCACCAGCAATGACCTGATGGCCAGTGCCGAGCAGTCCAACGAAGTGGCCTTGGCACGGTATCGCTCGGGCGTCGGATCGGTACTGGACCTGTTGTCAGCCCAGACAGCGCTGGCGGATGCCAGGGCGCAACAGGTGCTCGCGCGGCTCGAATGGAACACCTCGCTCGCCCAGCTGGCTCATGATGCGGGAGTCCTGGACCCTCAGGGGGGCAGCGCCCTCCGCCTCGCGCCGGACTCGGTGCGGACCAGTCCACCAAGAAGATGACTATGGTTTTCAGATCCAACTCCCGCCCGCCACTCCTGGCATTGCTGGTGCTGGCGGCCTGTTCCAAAACCGATCCTCCGCCGCCACCTCCGGTGCCGGTGACGGTTGCAACGGCGGAGCGCCGCTCGGTTCCATTCGAGCTGGGCGCGACCGGCCAGGTGGAGCCGCTTCAGACGGTGGCCGTCCAGGCTCAGGTCGGGGGGACGTTGCGCCGGATCGCTTTCCGCGAAGGCGATGAAGTCCAACGCGGCCAGGTGCTGTTCGAGTTGGACGCGCGCCCCTATCGGGCCGCACTCAACCAGGCGCTGGCGGCTCTGGCGCGCGACAGCGCCCAGGCGTCCAACGCGGTTCAGGAAGCGACCCGGTACGAATCGTTGGCGGAAAAACAGTACGTCACGGCGCAACAGTACGAGCAGGTGCGAACCAACGCCGCGGCCACCCAGGCCACTCTGGCCGGAAGCCGGGCTGCCGTGGATGAAGCTCGGCTCAACCTGCAGTACGCCACCATTCGCGCACCGATCACCGGCCGCACTGGCAGCCTGCTCCTCCGGGAAGGCAACCTGGTCCGGGCCAATGCGACCCAGCCGCTGGTCACGATCAACCAGATCCGGCCTATTCTGGTTCGCTTTGCCGTGCCCGCCCCGAATCTGCCGCTGCTGCAGGAGCATCACGGAAAAAACATCGTTGTGCGGGCCGAGGCGGCGGGCGGGGGTGAGCCGAGTGAAGGAGCGCTGACGTTTATCGACAATGCGGTCGACACCGCAACGGGAACAATCCTCCTCAAGGGACGCTTCCCCAATGATGACGGCGCGCTCTGGCCTGGAGCCTTCGTAAACGTCCGCCTGCAGCTGTATGTGGAACCCAACGCCCTGGTGGTGCCGGCTTCCGCGATTGTGGCCGGCCAGCAAGGCAGCTTCGTCTTCGTCATTCAGAAGGACAGTTCGGCGGCAACCAAGCCGGTCACCGTCAGCCGCACTGTTGGGGATTATGCCATCGTGAACGGGGACATTCAGCCGGGAGATCGCGTGGTCACCGACGGTCAGATTCGCCTGCGTCAGGGCGCAAAGGTTCAGATCAAAGCCGCGGCTGATACCACGCGGCTGGGGGTGTTATGAATTTCACCGAGCTGTTCATCCGCCGGCCCGTCATGACCACACTGGTCATGGCCGGCATGTTGATCTTTGGATTGGTGGCGTACCGGCAATTGCCGGTGAGTGACCTGCCTGCCGTCGACTACCCCACCATCTCGGTCTCGGCCAGTCTGTCGGGCGCCAGCCCGGAGACGATGGCGTCGTCCGTGGCAACCCCGCTGGAGAAGCAGTTCTCCACCATTCCCGGGGTGGAGACGATGACATCGACCAGCACCCAGGGCAGCACCTCGATCTCGCTCCAGTTCGCCCTGAGCCGCGACATCGACGCCGCCGCGCAGGACGTGCAGGCCGCCATTTCACAGGCGCAGCGGCAGCTGCCGCGCGACGTTCTGCCGCCCAGTTTCCGCAAGGTCGACCCTTCGTCCTCGCCCATTCTGTACTATGCCCTGCGGACCACCACCCTGCCGCTGCCGCAGCTCAACGAGTACGCCGAGACCTTCTTGGCCCAGCGGCTCTCGACCATTGACGGAGTCGCCCAGGTCCAGGTGTACGGATCGATGAAGTATGCGGTCCGGATCCAGATCGACCCGCAGGAGCTGACCTCGCGCAACATCGGCATTGACGAGGTCTCGGCAGCTATCGAGAACGGCAACGTCAATCTGCCGACCGGAATTCTGTGGGGAACCGACAAGGCCTACTCGGTCGAGAGCCAGGGTCAGCTCAACAATGCGGCCGATTTCGGCGCCCTGGTGGTCACCTACCGTGACGGCGCTCCGGTCCGGCTCCGAGATCTTGGCCGAGTAATTGACAGCGTTCAGGACACGAAGCGCGCCAGCTGGTTCAACGGCCAGCGGGCAGTCGTGCTTGCCGTTCAGCGGCAACCCGGGACCAATACCGTGGCCGTAGCGGAGCGGGTCAAGGCTGAAGTCGAACATCTCCGGCCCCAGATCCCTCCCGCGATCGACATCGCCACCCTCAATGACCGGTCACTTACGGTGAAGGAGTCGGTGAACGACGTGAAGTTCACCCTCTTCCTCGCGCTCTGCCTCGTGGTGATGGTGATCTTCCTGTTTCTGCGGAATCTCCGGGCCACCATGATTCCGAGCCTCGCCCTGCCCATGTCGCTGGTGGGGACCTTTGCGGTCATGTACCTGCTGGGCTACAGCCTCGACAATCTCTCGCTGATGGCCCTCACCCTGGCAGTAGGCTTTGTGGTCGACGACGCCATCGTGGTCCTGGAGAACATTGTGCGCCACATCGAAGCGGGTGAGCCGGTCATGCAAGCCGCCATTCGGGGCAGCCGGGAAATCAGCTTTACGGTGCTCTCGATGACGCTCTCCCTCGTGGCGGTCTTTATCCCAGTGCTCTTTCTCGGCGGCCTGATCGGGCGGCTGTTCCAGGAGTTTGCGGTCACCATCGGCGTAGCCATTCTGGTTTCCGGCATTGTGTCGCTGACCCTCACACCGATGCTCTGCAGCCGCTGGCTCAAGCCGCACCAGCCCGATGAGCAGCACGGCCGCTGGTACCGGGTCATCGAGAGCGCCTGGGAGAAGTCACACAGCTGGTATCAAAGCAGTCTGTACTGGACCATGGAACACCGGCCGCTGATGATGGCATTCGGCGGGGCCATTCTGCTGGGGACCGTACTGCTGGGCCGTGTCGTCCCCAAGGGCTTCATTCCGAGCGAAGACCAGAGCCAGCTCTACGTCACCACTGAGGCGGCCGAGGGGACCAGCTACGACGCCATGGTGAAGCACCAGATGGCCGCGGCGGCAATCGTTCAGGAAGATCCCAACGTGGACGGATTCATGTCTGCCGTCGGGGGCGGCGGGGGGGCGAACGCGGTAAACCAGGGCCGGCTGATCCTCCACCTCAAGTCCCGAGACCAACGCGAGATGTCGGCCGACGAGGTTGCCCGCTCACTCACCCGGAAGCTGGCGGCGGTTCCCGGCCTTCGCGCCTTCGTGCAGAATCCGCCGGTCATCAACATCGGTGGCCGACGATCCAAGAGCCTCTACCAGTTCACCCTGCAGAGCTCCGACGTCGACGCCCTCTACCAGGGCGCGGAGGCGCTGGAGCAGCGACTACAGGATGTGCCCGGGTTGACCGATCTCACCAGCGACCTGGAGATCAAGAATCCCCAGGTACGGGTCGAAATCGATCGCGATCGTGCGGCGGCCCTGGGGATCGACGTGAACCAGATCGAGAGCGCGCTGTACAATTCCTACGGGGCCCGCCAAGTAAGCACCATTTACACACCCAACGACCAGTACTGGGTGGTCATGGAGCTGCTGCCGCAATATCAGCGGGACCTCTCGGCCATGAACCTGCTTCACATCAGCGGCCGCAACGGAGCCTCCGTCCCGCTGGGCAGTCTGGCCCGGGTGACGCCCGGCACCGGTCCGCTCTCGGTCAACCACTCGGGCCAGCTGCCCTCCGTGACCCTCTCGTTCAATCTCGAGCCCGGCGTCTCGATCGGTACGGCGGTGGAGCGGGTCCAAGCCGCGGCCCGCCAGGTGCTGCCAGCTAGCATCAGCACCAGCTTTGCCGGAACGGCGCAGGCGTTTCAGGCCGCACAGCAGGGCCTTCTG
>Ga0307409_100000916_pt1 | contig 13678 bp, 13 predicted proteins | sample 322Ometagenome_2_FD_203888 | JGI IMG/M metagenome (GOLD analysis project Ga0307409, IMG submission 203888) | Maize rhizosphere microbial communities from greenhouse at UC Davis, California, United States - 322HYB-O-2 | ecosystem: Host-associated > Plants > Roots > Rhizosphere > Soil | place...
CCTGGTCGAGATGATCGAGCTGCCCGACCACCCGTGGTTCGTGGCCAGCCAGTTCCATCCCGAGTTCCGCTCCCGCCCGACCCGCCCGCACCCGCTGTTCCGCGACTTCGTGGGCGCGGCCACCGCCTTCGCCGACGGCCGCGACCGCACGACCGCGGCCCCGGTCCCGGCGCCCGGCGTCCGGGCCGACGGGATCCCGGCCCACCGCAACGGCGGCGAGCACACCCAGCCGGAGCGGGCCGCCGGCCCGGCCGTCCCGCGGGAGCCCATCGTCGACGCCAACCCGCGGCCCGACCCCAGCGACCGGTTCGCCGCGCCGGCCTCGGCCGATGCGGCGCCCACCGCCGAGGCCGCGAGGGAGCGGCCGGCCGTCCCCACCGTCGACCTGCGCGGCGACGGCGACCTGGCCGACCCGGTCCGCCACGACGACGACCCCTCGGTGTCCGCCGGGCCCGTCACCGCCGGCGAGCCCGGCCGCCCGTGAGCCGCGGAGGCGGCCCGGGGAAGCCCAGGAGGGTACCCCGGTGAGCAAGGCCCCGCCGGACCCGCCGTTCCGGGTCCTCGACAGCAGCCGGCCGTTCAAGGGCAAGGTGGTCACGGTCCGGATCGACCGGATCGTCGACGACGACGGCCAGACCGGTGAGCGCGAGGTGGTCGAGCACAACGGGGCCGTCGCCGCCCTGGTGGTCGACGACGACGGCCAGGTGGTGCTGGTCGACCAGTGGCGTCAGGCCGTCGGGGCCAGGGTGCTGGAGGTCGCGGCGGGCAAGTACGACGTGGACGGCGAGGAGGTCGAGGACGCGCTCCGCCGGGAGCTGGCCGAGGAGCTACGGGTCGAGGGCGGCACCCTGACCTTCCTGGCCAGCTTCTACACCACCCCAGGGTGGAGCGACGAGGTGCTCGACCTGTACCTGGCCGAGGGCGTCAAGCCGATCGAGGGCGAGGCCCCCCACGCCGACTGGGAGGAGCAGGGCATGGAGGTGGTGCGGCTGCCCTTCGAGGAGGCGCTGCGGCGGGCCACCGGCCCCCCTGGGGACGCCAAGACCCTGGTCGCGCTCGGCCTGTACGGGCTCAAGCTGGCCGGGACGTGGACACCCGACCCGGCGGACCGGCCGACCCCGGACGCCCCGGCCCGCCGGGCGGCCGCCCGGCCTGCCTGACCGGCCGGGCCCCGTCTCGTAGACTTGGTCTGCCCGGGCCCGACGGTGGGTCGGGGAGACGAAAGGCGGCGACCATGGACGTTGGCATCCCGCGGGAGCTCAAGGACCACGAGTACCGGGTCGCGATCACGCCGGTCGGCGTCCGCGAGCTGACCGACGCCGGCCACCGGGTCGTGGTCGAGCAGGGCGCCGGGCTGGGCAGCTCCATCGCCGACCAGGAGTTCGAGAAGTCCGGGGCCACCGTGCTCGAGACCGCCGACGAGGTCTGGGACGAGGCCGACCTCATCCTCAAGGTGAAGGAGCCGGTCCCCGAGGAATTCCACCGGCTCCGCAAGGACCAGGTGCTGCTCACCTACCTGCATCTGGCCGCCAGCCGCGAGGTCACCGAGGCCCTGCTGAAGAGCGGCACCACCGCGGTGGCCTACGAGACGGTCGAGCTGGCCGACGGCCGCCTGCCCCTGCTCGCCCCGATGAGCGAGGTCGCCGGCCGCATGGCCCCCCAGGTCGGCGCCCACCTGCTGGAGCGGGAGTCGGGCGGCCGGGGCGTGTTGATGGGCGGCGTCTCGGGCGTGGCCGCGGCCAAGGTGCTGGTGCTCGGCGGCGGCATGGCCGGCCAGAACGCCGCCTGGATCGCCCAGGGCATGGAGGCCGAGGTCACCCTGCTCGACAAGAACGTCGACAAGCTCCGCTACGTCGACCAGATCCACAAGGGCCGCATCGTCACCCTGATGTCGAACCGCCAGACCATCGAGGACCTGGTGCTCGGGGCCGACATGGTGATCGGCTCGGTGCTGATCCCGGGGGCCAAGGCGCCCAAGCTGATCACCGCCGCGCACGTCCGGGCCATGAAGCAGGGCGCGGTCCTGGTCGACATCTCGATCGACCAGGGCGGCTGCTTCGAGACCTCGCACGTGACCACCCATAGCGACCCGACCTACGTGGTCGACGGGGTGGTCCACTACTGCGTCGGCAACATGCCGGGGGCGGTGCCGCACACCTCGACCTACGCCCTCACCAACGTCACCCTGCCCTATGCGGTGGAGATCGCCTCGGCCGGGCTCGAGGAGGCCGTCAGGGAGGACGCGCCCCTGGCCAGGGGCATCAACGTCTACCGCGGCGAGCTCACCTACCAGCAGGTCGCCGAGGCCCACGGCCTGGACTGGCGCCCCCTCCCCGAGGTCATCCCCGCCCTGGCCGGCAACGGGGGCCGCTGACGGTGCCGGCCGACCTGGTCGACTCCAGCCCACCCCAGACCGACGCGCGAACACCCGTCCCCGCCGCGGTGCCGGCCGCGCCGGTGGGGCCGGCGGCCGCGGCGGCGGTCCGCCGCTACCTCGACTACCTGGCCGTGGAGCGCGGCCTGGCCTCCAACACCCTCAGCGCCTACCGCCGTGACCTGCACCGCTACGCCGGCTGGCTGGCCGCGGCGGGGATCGACAACCCGGCCCAGGCCGGCGAGCCCGACCTGGTCGCCTTCCTCGGCGCCCTGCGGGCCGGGAGCACGCCGGTCGGGACCCGCTACCGCGCCTCCAGCGTCGCCCGCACCCTGGCCGCGGTGCGCGGCTTCCACCGGTTCCTGGTCCGCGAGCGGCTGGCCGGCGCCGACCCGTCCCGGGACCTGGGCACCCCCAAGGTCCCGGCCAGCCTGCCCAAGGCGCTCTCGGTGGAGCAGGTGGAGGCGCTGCTCGGCGCCATCGCCGGCCACGACCAGCTGGCCCTGCGCGACCGGGCCCTGCTCGAGACCCTGTACGCGGCCGGCCTGCGGGTCAGCGAGGCCACCGCCCTTGACGTCGACGACCTCGACCTGGAGGACGGGACGGTGCGCGCCTTCGGCAAGGGAGCCAAGGAGCGCCTGGTCCCGATCGGCCGCTCGGCCCGCCGGGCCCTCGAGGCCTACCTGGTCAGGGCCCGCCCGCTGCTGGCCGGGCCGCGCTCAGGACCCGCCCTGTTCCTGAACGCCCAGGGGACCCGGCTTACCCGGCAGGGCTGCTGGAAGATCCTGCGCCGCCACGCCAGGCACGCCGGCCTGGAGGCCGCGGTCTCCCCGCACGTCCTGCGCCACTCGTTCGCGACCCATCTGCTGGCCGGCGGGGCCGACATCCGGAGCGTCCAGGAGCTGCTCGGCCACGCCAGCCTGGCCACGACCCAGGTCTACACCCGGGTGACCCAGGACCGGCTGCGTGAGGTCTACCTCCGCGCCCACCCGCGGGCCCGCCACACCACTCCCAGCGAATGAGCCGGACAGCCCTGACAAGCCACCCACCTGGCCAGGCGCCGATCCTGTAGCCTGCAACCCCTGCTCTCGAGAGTCGACCGCCGTGGAAGTCGGTGACCGCGGCGGGCAGAAGCGCGACGGAGGACCGGGATGGACCAGCAGACCGCCGACTTGCTGCGGGAACGGCTCGAGACCGAGCGCGGCGAGGTCCGCCGCCAGCTCGACGACCTCGGCGCCCGACCCGACGCCGAGGGCATCGAGGACCCGGAGCTGGACGAAGGCTTCGCCGACGCCGGCCAGGCCGCCGCCGAACGCGCCAACCTCCTCACCCTGGTGCGCAGCCTGCGCGACACCCTGCGTGACGTCGAGCAGGCCCTGGAGCGGATGGACGCCGGCACCTACGGCCTCTGCGAGCGTTGCGGCCAGCCCATCGGCGACGAGCGCCTCGAGGCCCTCCCGGCCGCCCGCCTCTGCATGACCTGCAAGCGCCAGCGAGTCTCCCGGTGACCGGGAGCGACGCCGGCGCCGCGACCGGCTCTGGTGTCGGAGCCGACCCGGGGACTGGTGCCGCGGCCGACCCGGGGGCTCGAGGGTCGTCCCGCCGGCCCGGGAAGGCGGTCCTGCTCGTGTGCGACTCGCTCGGGGTGGGGGAGGCGCCCGACGCCGCCGACTACGGCGACCGGGGCGCCGACACGGTCGGGCACGCCGCCGCCGCGGTCGGGGGCCTGAAGCTGCCCACGCTCGGGTCGTGGGGGTTCGGACGCCTCACCGGGATCGCCGGGGTCGACCCCGTCGACCCGGCCGCCGCCGTGGTCGGCCGCATGGCCGAGCGGTCGGCCGGCAAGGACACCACCACCGGCCACTGGGAGATGATGGGGGTCGTCCTCGACCATCCCTTCCCGACCTACCCCGACGGGTTCCCGGCCGAGGTGATCGACGCCTTCTCCGAGGCCATCGGCCGCGGCGTCCTCGGCAACAGGCCCGCCTCCGGCACCGAGATCATCGAGGAGCTCGGCACAGAGCACCTGGAGACGGGCAAGCCGATCGTCTACACCTCGGCCGACTCGGTGTTCCAGATCGCCACCCACAAGCGGGTCGTCCCCCTCGACCAGCTCTACGCCTGGTGCGAGCAGGCCCGCGCCCTGCTCAAGGGCGAGCACGCCGTCGGCCGGGTGATCGCCCGCCCCTTCGACGGCGAGCCGGGGTCGTTCGTGCGGACCAAGGAGCGCCGCGACTACGCCCTCCCGCCCTCCGGCCCGACCATCCTCGAGGCCCTGGAGCGCCAGGGCGTCCGGACCATGGGCGTCGGCAAGATCGAGGACATCTTCTCCCGCCGCGGGCTGGTCGGCTCCGACCACACCGGCGACAACGAGTCCTCGCTGGATGCCACCGTCCGCTTCCTCCACGAGGCCGAGGAGCCCACCTTCGTCTTCACCAACCTGGTCGACTTCGACATGGTCTACGGCCACCGTCGCGACGCCGAAGGCTACGCCCGCTGCCTCGAGCGCCTCGACGCCCGCCTCCCCGAGGTCGTGGCCGGGCTGGGCGGCGACGACTGGCTGTTCCTCACCGCCGACCACGGCTGCGACCCCACCGCCCCCGGCACCGACCACACCCGCGAGTTCACCCCGCTGGTCGCCTTCAGCCCCGGCGGCACCGCGGGCCACCGCCTCGCCGACCGCACCACCTTCGCCGACCTCGGCGCCACCATCGCCGACCTGTTCGGCGTCCCCCCGGTCGGCCCCGGCCACAGCTTCACCCCGGAGCTGCGCTGATCCGGGCCGCCAGGCCGTTCCCCTGATCCCGGGCGCCAGGCCGCCCCGGCCACGGTAGCCGGGGGATCCAGTCAGGCCGGCGCGTCACCTCGCGAGGCGATCTGCCTTTGGGCTCGCAACGCGACCTGTCCTTGGGATGGTGGCCCCACCCAGGGCCCACCGGCAGCGACCACAGCCGAGCCTTGCAGCTGGCGCCGCCATAGTTGAGGACGTATCCACAACTCATCGCACGGCGATTTCTCCTTGGCCACCTCGAGCGGGCGACCATGCCAGAAGTGTTCGAACACCCTGAGTGGTAGATCACGGAGAGTGTTCGAACACCTGGACGCATGCCCTAGGGCGGGAGTCCACCGCCCACCGGACCTCGCCGTCCGAGCCCGCCGTCCACAGTTCTGGCCCGGGTCCTTCCTCCTCCGGGCCTGGGTGGGTAAGATGCGCCCGCCCCCAACCGTCGACGAGGCGACAGATCGACTTGTCGCTCCGTCGACCAAGACCTGAAAGCGACTTCGTGCTACAGCGCCTAGTAGACAAAGCCATGTGACGACAAAGCGATCTGTGGGCGGTCGGAGGTGCCGGAGATGGGGAAGGTCATCGCCCTGGCCAACCAGAAAGGCGGGGTGGGCAAGACCACCACCGCCATCAACCTCGGCGCCGCCCTGGCCGAGCAGGGCCGCCACGTGCTCCTGGTCGACATGGACCCCCAGGGGGCGCTCTCGGTCGGGCTCGGCCTCAATCCTCTCGCCCTGGAGCGGACCATCTACAACCTGCTGATGGAGCCCAAGGCCGACGCCGAGGAGAGCATCGAGCGCACCAAGCAGGACCGGCTGGACCTGCTCCCCTCCAACATCGACCTGGCCGCCGCCGAGGTCATGCTGGTGGGGGAGGTCGCCCGTGAGCAGGCGCTCTCACGGGTCCTGCGGGTCCTGCGCAAGCGCTACGACTACATCCTCATCGACTGCCCGCCCAGCCTCGGCCTGCTCACCGTCAACGCCCTCACCGCCGCCGACGGTGTGCTCGTCCCGCTCGAGTGCGAGTACTTCGCCCTGCGGGGCATGGCCCTGCTGATGGACACGATCGAGAAGGTGCAGGAGCGCCTCAACCCCGATCTGGAGATCGTCGGGATCCTCGCCACCATGTACGATTCCCGGACGGTCCACGGGCGCGAGGTGCTCGGCAGGGTGGAGGACGCCTTCGGGGGTCGCGTCTTCCGGACCGTCATCGCCAAGACCATCCGGTTCGCCGAGGCGCCGGTGGCGGGCGAGAGCATCCTGAGCTACGCCGGCTCGTCGTCGGGGGCGGCCGCGTACCGCGAGCTGGCCAAGGAGGTACTGGCGTCATGAAGGGTCGGGCGAGCCTGCCCGGAGCCGACGAGCTGTTCCGCGTCACCTCGATCGAGAAGGGTCGCGACCGGGGAGCCAAGCAGCCGGCCGAGGAGGCCCAGCAGGACGACCGGGAGCCGACCGAGCGGGTCCCGAGCGGGCGCCAACGTCACGACGAGAAGGTCACCTTCTACTGCACCGCCGACGAGCTGATGGACCTCGAGAACGCCCGCCTCCTGCTCCGCCGCCAGCACGGGATCGCGGTCGACCGTGGCCGCATCGTCCGCGAGGCACTCGCCCAGGTCCTCTCCGAGCTGGAACGCGACGGCGCCGACGCCCCCCTGGTCAAGCGGCTCACCAGATGACCGGGCCGCGGCATGGACGAACCTCACCCGGGTCCCAACCGAAGGCCGGGCATGCGGGAACCTCGCCGGCCACCTGAGCGAGGCCCGGGCGCGCGGGAACCTCACCGGCCGCCGTCGGGTCCCCGGAGGGGGACGGTAGCCCATCGCGTTGGGCGGTGCCCGGTGCTGTCCACAGCCCCTGGCGTGGTCGGCGGAAGGGCGCCCGATGACAGGTAAGGTGCGGGCCGTCGACGTGATCGCCCGGAAGCGCGACGGCGGGGAGGTCGACCGCGACCAGCTGCGCGACTTCGTGCTCGCCTACGCCCGCGAGGAGCTGCCCGACTACCAGATGGCCGCGTTCCTGATGGCCGGCTACCTGCGTGGCTTCACGCGGGGCGAGACCGAGGCCCTGACCGAGGCCATGGTCGCCTCCGGGGACCAGCTCGATCTGAGCCGGCTGAGCGGGCCGACGGTCGACAAGCACTCCACCGGCGGCGTGGCCGACGGCACCACCCTGGTCGTGGGCCCGCTCGCCGCCGCCCTCGGCATGCAGGTGATCAAGCTCTCCGGGCGCGGCCTCGGCCACACCGGCGGGACCCTCGACAAGCTGGAGTCGATCCCCGGCTTCCGGGTCGGCCTCGGCGCCGACGAGCTGCTCGACCAGGTGGAGCGGATCGGCCTCGCCGTGGCCGCCCAGACCGCCGACCTGGTCCCGGCCGACAAGTCGATCTATGCCCTTCGCGACGTGACGGCCACCGTCGGCAACGTCGCCCTGATCGCCTCCAGCGTGATGAGCAAGAAGCTCGCCGGCGGCGCCGCCAACATCCTGCTCGACGTCAAGACCGGCTCGGGGGCCTTCATGCACGAGACCGCGGAGGCGGTCGAGCTGGCCAGGACCTGCGTGGACCTGGGGAGGGCCGCCGGCCGGGCCACCGCCGCCCTGGTCACCGACATGAGCCAGCCGCTCGGGGGGCTGGTCGGCAACGCCGTGGAGGTGCGCGAGGCGGTCGAGGCGCTGCGGGGCGAGCGCCCGGGCCGGTTCCTGGACCTCAGCCTGACCCTCACCGGCCACATGGCCGCCCTCGCCGGCACGGCCGCCGACCCCGAGGCCGGCCGCCGCGACGCCCGGCGGGCCCTGGAGCGTGGGGACGGCCTGGAGCGGTTCCGCCAGTTCGTGGCCGCCCAGGGCGGCGACCCCAGGGTCGCCGACGACCTGTCGCTGCTGCCCCAGGCCCCGGTCACCGCCGAGGTCGAGGCGCCGCAGGACGGCTGGCTGGCGGCGGTCGACGCCGAGGCCGTCGGCCGGGTCGCGGCCGCCCTGGGCGCCGGCCGCCAGCGCAAGGACGACGACATCGACCCGGCCGTGGCCGTGGAGCTGTCGGTCAAGCTCGGCGACCGGGTCGAGTCCGGCCGGCCCATCGCCCGCATCCTGGCCCGCGACCAGGAGGCGGCCCGCTCGGCGACCGAGGGCCTGCTCGCCGCCCTCCGCTGGAGCGACCAACCCGCCGAGCCGCCACCCCTGGTTCACGCGGTCGTCGGCGCCTGATCCTGCCGGGCCACGCGTCGGCGCCACACGATGTACGGAACCTCAGGACGCTGACCGTCGGCATGATCACCTCCCCGCTCGCCCTCGTCGCCGAGGGCGACCGGGCCGCGTGCATGCACCGCTTGGGCCCGTGCTAGGGTGGCGGCCGAACGGCGTTCTCCGGCGCCGAATCACCTGCTGAACGAGGCTTTCGCATGGGCTCACCGCTGTTCCTGCTCCGTGACGAACCACAGCTGTTCCTGGCGTTCGTGATCGCGGTCATCGTCGGCATCACCTTCCACGAGTTCAGCCACGCCGCGGTCGCCTCCCTCCAGGGCGACCAGACGGCACGCTCCCAGGGCCGCCTCACCCTCAACCCGATCTCGCACCTGGATCCGCTGGGGTCCATCGCGATCATCGTCGCCGGCATCGGCTGGGGCCGACCGGTGCCGGTGAACCCGTCGTCCATGCGCAACCGCCGGTTCGGGGCGGTCCTGGTCGGCCTGGCCGGGCCGGCCGCCAACTTCCTGGTCGCCCTCGTCGCCGCGGTCGCCTTCCGCTTCGTCTATCCCGCGGTCGGAACATCCTTCGATGTCGGCTTCAGCGTCAACCTTCTCAACATGCTGGTCACCATCAACGTCGTCCTGGGCGTGTTCAACCTCCTGCCGATCCCCCCGCTGGACGGGTCGACGCTGCTCTCGCTCGTGCTGCCGCCGTCGCGCCAGAACATCGTCGCCTTCCTGAACCAGTACGGGATCTTCCTGCTGCTGGGGCTGCTGATCCTGGCCCCCAACCTCCTCACCCCCATCTTCCGGGCGATCACCCAGGCGCTCTACGGCCTGGTCGGCCTCCCGGTCGGCTGACCGGCCACGCGACAGGGTGGTCGGCCGGTGGGCTCGTTGTCCGCGACGCCGGACGCTGGCTACCATCGGCCGGCCGCGCCGAACTCCCCGGTGCCGCCCACCCGCCCAGCCGCGTCGATCTGTCGGTTCGACTATGGATAGATAAGTAGACATATGGATTATGTGGTCAGGACCGAGGTGTTCGAGGGGCCGTTCGACCTGCTCCTGCACCTGATCGCGCGCCAGCGGGTGGACATCTGGCAGGTGTCGCTGTCGCGCATCACCGAGGACTACCTGGCCGAGGTCCGCCGCATGCGGGAGCTCAACCTCGAGGTGGCGACCGAGTTCCTGGTCGTCGCGGCCACCCTGCTGGAGCTGAAGGCGGCCAGGCTGCTGCCGGCCCCGGACGCCGACTCCGACGAGGTCGAGGCCGTGCTGGAGGAGCGCGACCTGCTCTTCGCCCGGGTCCTCCAGTACCGGGCCTACAAGCAGGCCGCCGGCCTGTTCGGAGCGCGCATGGCAGAGCAGGTCGCCTACGTTCCTCGGCGGGTCGGCGCCGAGGACCTCCTGCGCCGCATCGTGCCCGAGCTGCTGGTCGGGGTCGCCCCCGAGGAGCTGGCCCGGCTGGCCGCCGCGGCCTTCGTCCCGGCCCCACGACCCCAGGTCACCACCACCCACATCGCGCCGCCCCGGTTGTCGGTCGCCGAAGCCGTCGCCACCCTGGCCCGGCGCCTCCAGGACCGCGGGTCGAGCAGCTTCGAGGACCTGGTCGGCCGCCAGGCCGAGCCGATCGAGGTCGTCATCGGCCTGCTTGCCGTCCTGGAGCTGTACAAGCGATCGTTGGTCGAGCTCGACCAGACGTCGACCTTTGGCGACATCGCCGTCCGCTGGACCGGCGGCGACCTGGTCGACCCCATCGACACGACGGTCGAGGAGCCCGCATGACCGAGCCGACCCCATCCCCCACCGCCCCCGGCGGCAAGCCCGACCCGGCCCCGCCCGGGCCTGAGCCCGTGGGTCCCGCGGACACCGCCCAGCTCCCCGAGGCGGATGAGCGCGACCCGGGGACCGGATCGGGAGCGGAGCCGAGCGGTCGTGGACCGGCGGCCGGGTCGGGAGCCGAGGGCTTCGAGGGCGACCCGACCGCCTGGCCGCCCGACGAGGCGTTCGACGCCACGGACCTGGACGACCGTGGCTGGACGCGGCGCGACCTGGAGGCGATCCTGCTGGTCGCCGACGAGCCGGTGCCGGCCACCGTGCTGGCCGAGGTCGTCGGGTCGCGGCTCTCCGAGGTGGAGGAGCTGCTCGTCGATCTGGCCGGTGAGTACGCGCGGGACGGCCGGGGGTTCGTGCTCCGGATGATCGCCGGCGGCTGGCGCCTGTACACCCATCCCGGCACGCGCACCGCCGTCGAGGCGTTCCTCCGGGCCGGCCAGCAGAGCCGGCTCACCCGGGCCGCCCTGGAGACTCTCGCCGTGATCGCCTACCGGCAGCCGGTGACCCGCTTCCAGGTCGCGGCCGTCCGCGGCGTCAACGTGGACGGGGTGTTCCGGACCCTGGCCTCCCGTGGCCTCATCCAGGAGGTCGGGACCGATCCCGGCCCGGGCCAGGCCACCCTCTACGGCACGACGCCAGCCTTCCTCGAGCAGCTCGGCCTCAACGACCTTGACCAGCTCCCACCAATCAAGGACTACCTGCCGGAGGGCGTCGACCTGCTCGACCTCCAGGAGCAGCTGTGACCCCCGCCAGGAGACCCCGCGCCCCGACGGGGGCCGCCCGTCGCTCGGCGGCGACGGCGCGCTCAGAGCCAGCCCGCCGGTCGCCCGAGGCGGTCCGCCCTCGTTCGGACGCGGCCTCCCGACGCCCTCGACCTTCAGTTGAGGGTCAGCGGCCCACCGGTGACCGCCTCCCGACCCGGCGGGGACCCGAAGCCGATGCGCCGGCCGTCCGCTCGCGGCGGTCGGCTGGAGAGGGAGCGACGTCGGCCCGGGCCGGGGGTCGGTCCCGTCGGGGGGAGGACACGTCCGGTCGGACCGAGGGCCGTTCCCGTCGTGGGGCAGACCTGTCCGCTCAGGCCGGTGGCCGGTCCCGGCGCACGAGGACGCAGGACGGACCGGCAGGTCGCTCCGGTCGCGGGGCGGCAGAGCGCCAGGCCGCCGGTCGTGCCCGTCCGGAGAAGGGAGGGCGCGGGGCGGACAGTCGCTCCCGCCGGGGAGATGCGACCCGTCGATCGGGCGGCTCCTCGAAGCGTGCGGGGTCCGCCGCGGCGGCCCGCGACCCAGGCCGGGAGCCAGCGAACGCCAGGGCGACCGGTGACGGGCCCGACGGCGACAGGGAGGCGTCGGTTCGGCTGAACAAGGCGTTGAGTGGGGCCGGGCTCGGTTCCCGGAGGGCGGTCGAGGAGCTTGTCCGGGCCGGTCGGGTGTCGGTCGACGGTGAGGTGGTGCACGACCTCGGCCGCCGTGTCGATCCATCTAGCGACCGCGTCGAGGTGGACGGGTCGCGGGTGGTGCTGGACGAGCGGCGACGCTACTGGATGCTGAACAAGCCGGCCGGGGTGGTGAGCACGGCGGCCGACCCGGCCGGCCGGCCGACGGTCGTCGGGATGGTCCCCGAGCAGCCGCGGGTCTTCCCGGTCGGGCGCCTGGACCGCGACACCGAGGGGCTGCTGCTGCTCACCAACGACGGGCCGCTGGCCTACCGGCTCACCCATGCCAGGTACGGGATCGAGAAGCGCTACCTGGCCGAGGTCGAGCAGTTGCCGGCTGACGCCCCGGGCCGCCTGCGTAGGGGGGTCGAGCTGGAGGACGGCTTCGCCAAGCCGGCCCAGGTCAGGGTGGTGGCCGGCTCCGGTCGGCGTCGCATGGTCGAGGTCGTCCTGGTGGAGGGGCGCAACCGGGAGGCGCGACGGCTGCTCGACGCCGTCGGCGCGCCCGTTCGCCGGCTGGTGCGCACGGCCGTGGGACCGATCCGCCTGACCGGCCTGGCCCCGGGCGAGTTCCGGCCCCTGCGACCTGAGGAGATCAGGAGCCTCTACAAGGCGGCAGGACTATGAGTGGATTCCTCAATCTATCTACATGGCGACTTATTGATGTATTGATGAATCGATGGCGCCGGGGGGCCGGCCGGTGAGCGACGAGCGGCTGGTCGCCCTGCGCGGCGCGACCACGGTCGACGCCGACACGGCCGGCGACGTGATGGCCCGCACCGGCGAGCTGCTGTCCACGCTGCTCGAACGCAATGGCGTGGAGCACGACCAGCTGGTGTCGATCATCTTCACCTCGACCCGGGACCTGCGCAGCGCGTTCCCGGCGCTGGCGGCCAGGGAGCTCGGGCTCGGCGACGTGCCACTGCTCTGCGCCGGCGAGCTCGACGTCGACGGCGGCAACCCGAACACCATCCGGGTGCTGGTCCACTGCTATTCGACCCTGCCCAGAGAGAGCCTGCGCCACGTCTACCTGCACCGCGCCAAGCACCTGCGCGACGACCTGCCGGAGTGAACGCGATGACATCGACCGCCCAGCGGCCATCGACGCCCGGAGCCAGCCGATGACGACGACCCTCGAATGGCCGCGGCGGCTGGCCGTCGTGGGCACCGGCCTGCTCGGCGCCTCGGTGGGGCTGGCCGCCCGCGCCGCCGGAGTCGCCGAGGTGGTCGGGGCCGACAACGACCGGCGGGAGCTGCGCGACGCCCTCGAGCGGGAGGCGATCACCGCCCGCGCCCGCTCTGTCGAGGAGGCGGCCGAGGGGGCCGACCTGATCGTGGCCGCCACCCCCGTCCGCTCGCTGCCCGGCGTGCTCGCCCGCGCCCACGCGGCCAACCCTGAGGCCGTGCTGACCGATGTGGGCAGCACCAAGCTCCACCTTCTAGTGGAGCTTCAACGTTCTTCCACCAACCTGCGGCGGGTCATCCCCGGCCATCCCATGGCCGGGTCCGAGGAGCGCGGGGCGCGAGCCGCCCGGGTGGACCTGTTCCACGGCGCGGCCTGGGTACTCACCCCGGCGCCACACGTCGACCACCAGGCGCTGCGGCGGCTGACCTCGTTCGTGCGCGACCTCGGCGGGCGGCCTCTCATGCTCGACCCGGAGTTGCACGACCAGGTCGCGGCGTTCGCGAGCCACCTGCCCCAGCTGGCCGCGACCGCCCTCATGGGCGCGGTGGCCCAGGTGGAGTCGCCGGCGGCCCTGCGCCGCCTGGTCGCCAGTGGCTTCCGGGACACCACCCGTGTTGCCGCCAGCGACCCGGACCTGTGGGTCGACATCTGCACCACCAACGGCCCGAGCATCGTGGCCGCGCTGGACGTGCTGACCAGCCGGCTGGAGGTGCTCCGGAAGCTCGTCGCCGAGGGGGACCGGGCCGGCCTCCGCGAAGAGCTGGCCGCGGCCAGGTCGGCGCGCCTGCGCATCCCGACCAAGCCTGGATCGTCCCCCCGCGGCCTGCGCGAGGTGGTGGTCCACATCGCCGACCGCCCGGGCAGCCTGGCCGCGGTGTTCCACG
>Ga0307409_100000917_pt1 | contig 13676 bp, 13 predicted proteins | sample 322Ometagenome_2_FD_203888 | JGI IMG/M metagenome (GOLD analysis project Ga0307409, IMG submission 203888) | Maize rhizosphere microbial communities from greenhouse at UC Davis, California, United States - 322HYB-O-2 | ecosystem: Host-associated > Plants > Roots > Rhizosphere > Soil | place...
CGGCGGCGGCTGGAGGCATCGGAGGGCTACGGAGGGAACGGTGTCACACGGAGGAACGAAGGAACGGAGACGAACGGAGGCCGTCCGACGCGGCGGTGACGCCGGCCTGCGGCCGGCTTTCATCGATCGAGGCATGGGCGATCGCAAGCCGATCCATTGCCCGCAATGGCTTGTGATCGCCCGTGCCTCGATCGATAAGGCGCGAAGCGCCGTCACCGCCGCGTCGAACGGCTTCAGAACGCCACGCCTCCACCCCAATCTCCTCCGTTCGTCTCCGTTTCTCCGTTCCTCCGTGTGACACCGTTCCCTCCGTAACCTCCGTTCCCTCCCGCCTACAGAAGCCACAGCAAAAGCCCCGCGCCTACCACATAGGACACGATGCGAGCCCCCTTTGGCCGGACGTGCTTGAAGCCGTTCCAGTAATAGGCCAGCGCGGCCATCGAGCCAACGACGAAGACGACGAGGACAATGGTCTGGCCTGGCGTTCGCGTCGGGCCGTACAGCTGGAGCAGCCCAGGGTTCCAGACTGAGCCGTAGACGATACAGAGGTGGACGAAGTAGATCAGCAGCGACTCCTGCGCCACCGCACCAAAAATGTGCGGCAGCCGGTTGAGGCGACGGCTGAGGTGCGCGAATACCGCAAGGATGATGAGACAGGTGCCGATCCGTAACATCACTTCCGCCGGCACGAAACTGCCGGGGCCGGCACCGAAAAGCGCCTGCTCGCGTGACTTGAGTATGTTCCCGGCAATCACCAGACCCACGCCCGGGGCGATCAGGGCGCGCTGCGCGAACGCGGACAGGTCGCTCGCCCCCCATCGCGCATAGAGCTGCCCGAGGCCGGCCCCCAGCAGAATGAATCCCATCCACGGAAACAGCGGGAACTGCGACCCGGTCGCCTGCGACATGTACGCTGCGGCGAACGGCGGCATTGCTCTCGACCAGTCGATCGCCCAGACAGCCGGTGTCGCAAAGATCGCAAACACCGCGAGGGCGAGCGTCGCGAACGTGAACGCCCGGCGCGACCGGGCCACCAGGACGAGCAGCTGGATGAAGATGAAGCTGACGCCGATCAACTGCAGCACGTCGACGGCGAGAAACGTGCGCCAGGGCTCCACATCAACGGACGCCAGCTCGGCCAGCTGGCTGCCCGGGAGGTGCAGCGCGTATCCGAGGACGACGAACAGTCCAAAGCGCCTGACGCGCTTGAGCCATGCCGGCGACAAGGCGACGTGGGACGTCCACCGCCGGCTGGTCGCGATGCTGAACGCGAACCCGCCCAGCAGCAGGAACAAGCTCGACGTCAGTCCGCGTTGAAACTGCCAGATGTCGAACCAGCGTCCGGTCTGATACCGCGGGGCCAGCAGCGCGCTGGTGGTGTGGCCGTACAGCATGAACACCACGGCCAACGCCCGCGCGAGGTCGATGAAAATGACCCGCCGCGCGCCGTGAGGGGAAGTGGAAGAAGTGGAAGGCTTCTCCACTTACGGAAGTTTCACTTCCGCATCCCGACCGATAACCGTCGTCCATTCGCGGACGCGCCAGCGCGTCACAAGGCCGTTCTTCACGTACGGGTCCGCCGCGGCAAAGGCTTCCGCGGCCGCCGGCGAGTCGCCCCTGAACAACAGGATCGCGCCGTCCGCGGGATTCGCGAGCGCTCCACCAAGAACGAGTTCACCGCGCGCTTCGGCCGCCCGCGCAAGCGCGATGTGCTCCGCTCTCAGCGGCACGCGCCGTTCGAGGTAATCGGAGGTCACGTCGTAAATGAGCAGGTAGTGCATAGGGATCTAGACTGTACACATATATGCATGCACGAATTCTCGGCGCCATGTTAATCGCGGCAACCGCCGGGTGCTCCCGCCCCGAGCCTGCCGCCGGCGAGGCGGCGCCACCGGCGCGCAAGTACCTCCTGGAGCGCATCGACGATGCAGCGGTGGTGCAGGTCTACGCGGACGGGTTCGAATCGCTGCCGCTCAAAGAGAAAACGCTCATCTGGCATCTGTATCAGGCCGCGCGTGCCGGGCGCGACATTTTCTATGACCAGCGTCATCGCAACGGAATCGAGATGCGCCGCATTCTCGAAGCGGTCATCACGCATCCGCAGGGAATCGACTCGCCGGCGCTCGATGAAGTCCGCCGCTACACCAAGCTGTTCTGGCTGAACACCGGTCCGTACAACAACCACACGTCGCGCAAATTCGTGCTCGGGATACCGCCGCAGACGTTCGCCGCCGCGGTGAAGGCGGCCGTCGCCAGCGGCGCCACGATCCCGACGGCGGCCGGCGAGTCGGTGGATGCGATGCTGAGGCGCCTGGAACCGATGTTCTTCGATCCGGACGTCGACCCGATTGTCACCAACCGCAATCCGGGCGCCGGCCGCGACATCCTGACCGCCAGCGCCAACAACTTGTACGCGGGCGGCGTCACCACCGCCGATCTCAAAGGCTTCACTGAAAAGTACGGCTTGAACTCGCGGCTGGTGAAGCGCGACGGCAGGCTGATCGAGGAGGTCTACAAGATCGGCGGGCGGTACTCGAAGGAGATCACCGAAATCGTCCGGCATCTCGAGGCGGCGATTCCGTTCGCGACGGAGCCGATGGCCAAGGCGCTCGGCGCCCTGGTCAGGTTTTACCGCACCGGCGAAACAGCGGATCGCGTCCAGTACGACATCGCCTGGGTCGCCGACAAGTCGTCGCCCGTCGACACGATCAACGGATTCATCGAGGTCTACATGGATCCGCGCGGCATCAAGGGGTCGTGGGAAGCGCTGGTCTTCTACGTCAATCCGGAGAAGGCGACGCGCATCAAGGCCCTCGGCGCGCAGGCGCAGTGGTTCGAGGATCACATGCCGTTCGATCCGCGATTCCGCAAGCCGAACGTCACCGGCATCGTCGCCAACGCGATCGACGTCGTGATCGAGATGGGCGATTCCGGCCCGATTACGCCGATCGGCATCAACCTGCCGAACGACGAGCAGATTCGCGAACGGTATGGCAGCAAGTCAGTGGCGCTGGCGAACGTCACCGAGGCGTACGACAAATCGACGCCGGAAGGGCTGACGTCGGAGTTCACCTGGGACGCCGCCGAAACCGAGCGCTCGAAGCGCTTCCGATCGGTGTCGGACGAGTTGCACACCGAGCTTCACGAGGTCCTCGGGCACGCATCGGGACGCCAGGCACCCGGGTTCACGGGGTCGCCGGACGAGATCATCAAGGAGCATTACTCAGCGCTGGAGGAGGCGCGCGCCGACCTGATCGCGCTCTACTTCATCGCCGATCCCAAGCTTGTCGAGCTGGGCGTCGTACCCGCCGCCGATCACGATCAGATCGTCCGCGCACAATACGACTATTACACCCGCAACGCCATCGTCCAGCTGCGGCGGATTCGCGAAGGCACCGAGATCGAGGAGGCGCACCTGCGCAACCGCCAGATGATCATTCACTGGCTGATGGCCAATACGAAGGCGATCGAGCGGCGCCAGCGCGATGGCAAGACGTTCAACGTGCTGGTCGATCAGCAGGCGTTCCGCGACGGCGTCGGCCGTCTGCTTGCCGAAGTGCAGCGCATCAAGTCGGAGGGCGATGCGGCAGCCGCGGCGAAGATGTTCGACGAGTACGGCATCCATTTCGATCCGCAGCTGCGCGATGAGGTCGTCCGGCGCGTGGACGCGCTGAAGCTGCCCTCCTATACCGGGTTCGTGATGCCAAAGCTCACGCCGGTGACCGACGCGAGCGGCGCGATCACCGACGTCAGGATTTCGTATCCGCAGGATTTCACTGCGCAGATGCTCGAGTACGGCGGGCACACCCAATAGCGGCCAAGAACACGAAGTTTCATTCCGACACACCGAGACACTGAGATCACCGAGGAACCGAAGAATAGACGCGATTACTTCGTGAGTTTCGCGGTCAAGACTGTCTGAATGCTCCGATCGAAGGCGACGAGCACTGCGCGCTCCGGCAGGTCGTGCGCGTCCAGAAACGCACGCACCTCCCGGACCGCGATTTCAGACGCCTCGTCAATCGGATAGCCGTAGACGCCGCAGCTGATCGCTGGAAAGGCGATGGAGCGCAGATCCTCGGTGCGGGCGAGTTCCAGCGAACGGCGATAACAGCTGGCGAGCAGCTCGGCCTCCCCGTGCGCGCCGCCGCGCCAGACCGGGCCGACGGCATGGATGACGTAGCGCGCCGTCAGTCTGAAGCCTGGCGTCAGCCGGGCCTCGCCTGTGGGACACCGGACGCCCGGACGCACTTCGGGTATCAGGCGGCACGCCGCCAGCAGCTCCGGTCCCGCGGCTCGATGAATCGCCCCGTCGACGCCACCGCCGCCAAGCATCCGTTCGTTCGCGGCGTTGACGATCGCGTCAAGGTCGAGTGTCGTGATGTCGCCGCGGACAACTTCGATGCGCACTCAGAGATTGTCGATCTGAACCGGCGGCAGCGTATCAGCGGGCGTGAAACCGAAGACCGCTCCGTAGAAGTACAGCTCGGCTTCGAGGCTGCGAATGATCGTGTCTGCTTTCCTGAAACCGTGCTGCTCGCCCTCGAATGCCAGATACGCGACGGGCAACCCTTTCGCCCGGGCAGCGCCCGCCATCATCGCGGACTGATTCGGCGGCACGACGCGGTCTTCCAGACCCTGAAACAGAATCACCGGACAGGCCAGTCGATCCACGAAATGAATCGGCGAGCGGGCATGATACTCGTCGCGCGCCTCGGGGTACGGACCGATCAGGCGATCCAGGTATCGAGCCTCGAATTTATGTGTGTCGCGGGCCAGCACCTCGACGTCGCTGATGCCGTAATAGCTCGCACCGGCCGTGAAGAGACCAGGCTGAAATACGAGCGCCGCCAGCGTCGTGTAACCGCCGGCGCTGCCGCCGCGAATGATCAGTCGCGATTCATCTGCCAATCCAGACCGGACGAGATGCCGCGCCGCATGTGCCACGTCCTCGACGTCCGCGATTCCCCACTGGCCGCGCAGCGCGTTGCGATACTCCCGGCCGAACCCTGAGCTGCCGCGGTAGTTCACATCCACGACGGCAAACCCGCGACTCGTCCAGAACTGGATCTTCAGATCGAGCGTCGCGTTCGCCGCGGCCGTGGGCCCACCGTGGCTGATGGCGATGAGCGGGGGCCGCTCGCCGGACGGCACATCCACACCGGCATTCGCGGGGGCGTAGTAGAGGGCATGCGCCGTGTCGCCGCCTGCGGTGGCGAAGTCGATCGCCGTCGGAACCGAGACGTCCGCACGATTCAGCTCGACCGATGACGACGCCCGCAGCACCTCGGCTCGACCAGACCGCACGTCGAATCGGAGGACCGCGTCGGCGCGTGTCGATGATGCCGCTACGAGTACCACCTTCGACGTCTCGCCATTCAGGTGGACCTGCCGATCGTCCACAGCCATCCAGTCGTGCGGCTCGAGCTCGGTCTCGATCGTGCGCCAGTCACCGCTGTGCGCGTCCACATCGGCAAGAAACCAGCGTCCGCGATGTGTATACGCGGCGAGCATGCGCGACGAAGAGACGAAGACCCAGGTCGCAGTGCCGAAGATCCACTGCGGGCGTCCAAATTCAGCCGCCACCGGCGGATTCTTCAGAACGGCGGTGAACGTCGAACGATCCGAACGATAAAGTCTCCACCACCCCTCACGATCGCTGACAAAGTACAAGCACCCGTCGGGTCCCCAGCCCGGCTGGTAGATCGACTCGTCCTCGCCGCCCGCAATCCTGCGGGCATTCGACAACGCGCCGTCGCTGGCAACGTCCGCCAGCCACAACTCCGTTCCGTCCCAGGGCATGTTCGGATGCCGCCAAGCCAGCCACGAAAGCCGCGAACCGTCGTGACTGAATCGTGGCGTCGAATAGAAATCGTGCCCGGCGGCAACGACCGCTCCAGCGGAACCGCCGCTCAACGGAATGCTGACCAGTGCGTTGAGTGCCTCACCGGGCCCGGTATGGTCCTCGCGAACACAGATCAGGCGGTTTCGCCTCGGATCGATGGCGTAGTCCGCGTAAAAGGACCTTCCTTCCGGAGTAAGAGGAACAGGTGTACCGACGTCGTCGTTGGCAGCGACGCGATAAATCCGCTGGTCAGTGAAGTTGGAGAAATAGACGCACCCGCGATCGATCGCGTAGGCTCCGCCGCCGTACTCGTGTACCCGCGAGCGCACGTTGAATCCCTCGGGCACGGCGTCGGCGGTCGAGCCGTCGTTTCGCCGCCGGACGAGCACATTGCGCCCGCCCTCCTGCGGACGCCCTTCTATCCAGTAGATGTCATCGCCGTCAACGGCGACCGCGCCGAGCCGAACGCTTTGCGACGCGACGCGTTCCGCGGATATCGGTGACGGCCAGGTTCCGTAAGGCAGCACGTGTCTCGCCGAAGTCGTCACGGAAATGGACGGTCAGCGGCGGACGAGACGAAGAGTGACGTCCCGCGACTGCCCCTCGCCCAGGGTGATTCGCAGCGCGCGCGCGGCGAGCGCATCCGGCGACTGCAGGTCGCCTGCGATGTCACTGCCGTCAAGTCGATCGACCGCCACAACCCAATAGTCTCCAGGTACCAGCCCGGTCACACGGAACGTGCCTTCCTGATTCGACGCGGCTGTCCGCATCCACCGCGAACGAATCGTCCACTTGCTCCGATCGGTCGGGAAGATGACGACGGCGAAGTCGCGAATGGCCGTGGCGCGGTCGTCGGTCGCCCCGCCGCGTATCCCGGCGCCGGCCGACGAGACCACCACTTCGACGTCGCGAAATGTTTCAGTAGACCCGAAGTCGAACGCCGAATCGGTGGGGTCCTGCCCCTGATAGGTGATCGACTTGACGAACCAATCCGGGTTCTTCGGCTCGGCCGTCAGGAAGTTTGGACCGAACACTCCCCGGTACTCGAACGTCTGATCCGGTGCCAGGATGAAGCCCGGCCCTGGAATGGCCGAGCCTTCAACCGCCACGCGAACGCGGGCGAGCGGAGCATCGTTCGCGGACATGACGACGCCGCGGATCGTGATGGCTGGCGCGGCCGGCTGCTGAGCCTCTGCAGAGGGAGCGATGAGGGCGAGAAGTACAAGGGAGACCATCAGCCTCATCGCATGCCTCCAGCGCAGACGGAGCGACGTTATCGCTTCTTCGCTGCCTTTTTTCGCGTGCCCGTTCGCTTCCGCGGAACCTTCGCGCCTTTCTCGCGCGCTTCGGAAAGACCAATCGCGATTGCCTGCTTGCGGCTGGTGACCTTGCGGCCGGATCCGCTCTTCAGCGTCCCCTTCTTCCGCCGCCGCATCGCGCTCTCGACACGCTTGCCCGCACTCTTGCCGTACTTGGCCATGGAATCCTCCAGAACCGAGGTCCGCCTGAAGGCGGACACTACGCCGGCTGGAGTTCTCCAAAAGCGGTGCCATTGTACGGATCATCGAGGGCGTACGTGGTAATAACCACCGCTCCTTTCGACGACGACGGGACCGCCAAAAACGGTTTCAAGCCGCTCGGACGTCAGCGCCTCTTCAGCGGGGCCGTCGAACGCCACTTCGCCACTCTTCAACAACACCACACGCTTTATTTCCGGAATGATCTCGTCGATGTGATGCGTCACGAGAATCAGCGTCGTCCCCTCCCGCGCGAGGTGGCGGATCGACTCCATGAACCGATAGCGAGCGACCGGATCAAGCCCGGCGGTAGGCTCGTCGAGAACGAGCGCGTCCGGTTTCGTCATGAGCGCGCGGGCGATCAGGACGCGGCGCCGTTCGCCGGCTGACAGCTCGTTGAGCGGTCTGCCGGCGAGATGCCCGGCCTCGACCCGCTCGAGCGCATCGCGGGCGCGATCCCGCATCGCGCCGGTTACCTCATGGTGCGAAAAAACGCCATGACTGCCAAGAAGACCCGACAGCGCGACGTCGAGCGCGCACACGCGGCCGCCCGACGTGCCGAGGCCGAATCCAGCATCGAGGTCGCCGGTCACCACACCAAGGCGCGCGCGGAGTGCAGAGAGATCCCAGCTCGATCGGCCGAACAGCCGGAGCGGCGGCGAGCCGTTGTCGGTCGCGCGCGGGCGGTCGTCGAGCGTCAGCATGCGGATGAACGACGACTTGCCGGCGCCGTTCGGACCGAGCACAGCGGTATGCTGGCCGTGGTCGACGACCAGCGATAAATTCTCGAAAACGCGCCTCCGGCCACGGACGAGCGTCGCGTTTCTCAACTCGAGTACGGGTTCCATGAGCTCGTCTATTTTCAATCGTGGCGCCGTTAAAAGGGCGCCCTACGTCCGGGTGGCGCTTACAGAAGGGGCGCCCTGCGACGGTTTGCGTAGATCTACGACGGTTTGCGTAGCGTTTGCGCAGGGCACCCTTCAGGGGTGCCGATGTGCTTGCGGGGGCCTGCGGCGACCCTTAAGATAAGTGTCCGATCTCCCGACAATTTAGAGGCCAAACAGCGTGAACAGACGGGCTGTCAGCATTCTCATCGGCTTCGTGTGCCTCATCGGCATCGTTCCCGCCGCCATTTCCGGCCCGGCTACGGCTACGGCCCCCCCGGCTCACGCAGCGACGACGGCCAAGGCGCGTGCGGTGATGACCCTTGCCGCCGGCGATACGTCCGGCATTACCGCTTCCGTAATTCAGCTCGCAATCGCGGCTGTGTCGTGCGCGGTGAATTCAGGCGCCATCGAAGCGCCGCGTACCCTGACGATCATCGACTACTCTCTGCCGTCCACCACCGAGCGGATGTGGGTCTTCGACGTTCCGAGCGGGCGCATGCTCTTCAAGGAGCTCGTCGCGCACGGCCGCAACACCGGCGAGAACCTGGCCACCAGCTTTTCTGACGTGATGAACAGCCGTCAGTCGAGCCTCGGGCTGTTCGTGACGCGCGAGACCTACGTCGGCAGCAACGGCTATTCGCTGCGGATGAACGGTCTCGAGCCCGGCTTCAATGGCAATGCGTTCGACCGCGCGATTGTGATGCACGGAGCCCCCTACGTTGATGCGGCACTGGCGAAGCGGCAGGGACGGATCGGTCGCAGCTGGGGCTGCCCGGCGCTGCGCGAAGCGATCGCCCGCGACATCATCGACACCATCCGCGGCGGCGGCGTGATCTTTTCGTACTACCCCGACCAAACCTGGTTGAGCACGTCCCGCTTCCTCAACTGCGGCCAGTCGGCATCCGCCCCGAAGAACACTGAGGTCTAGCCCGGTTTACTTCTGAGCGAGAAACGAGTCGATAAGCGCGAGGACCTCGGCGGGCTTGTCTTCGCTGGGGTAGTGACCGGTATCGGGAATGGTCACGATGCGGACCCGCGGCAGCGTCGCCCTCAGCTTCTCCTGCGTTTCAACGGGAACGATCGTGCTGCGGCCGCCGATGATGTAAAGCGCGGGCGCGGTGATCTTGCTGACAGCCGCCCATAAATCGGTGACGACGAATCCCTTCGCGATGTTGGGATCGCGCCTCCAGACGAGACGGCCGTCCGCACGTCTCGTCGTTCCGTACCGGACGTAGGTCGCGACGTTGGCCTCCGGCATCCGAGGATTGGCCTTGCGGACCTGGGCGGCCACCTCGTCGTCCGACGCCCATCCCGCCTGTTCCTCGGTCACACGCCGCTGATAGTTATCGGCGATCTGCCGGGGACGTTCCGGGCCGACATCTTCCGAAATCATGTGTGAGACGCGTTCGGGGTGCAGCCCGGCATAGACCTGCGCCACTCGCCCGCCGGTCGAATTGCCCCAGATGACGATGTCGCGTAACTGCAGCTGGTCGACGATCCCTTCCATGTCCCGCACGTAGTCTTCGACCATGTATCGGGCGCCCGGGTCCCACGCGGACTCCCCATGGCCGCGCATGTCGACGGCGATGACGCGGAAGCGCGATCTGAAGTGCGGCGCGACGTGATCGAAGGTATGCGCGTGCCGATCGAGGCCGTGGACCAGGATCAGCGGGCGGCCCGTGCCGCCCCAATCCAGGTAGTGCAGCCGCAGGCCGTTGACGGTGACGAACCCGTCCGCGGGTGTATTCGCCTGCGCGACGACAGGAGCGTGCCCGGAAATGACCCCAGCAGCGATAAGAGCCGCAATCGGTGCAATCAGCGTTTTGGGCATGAGCCACCAACTACCAACTACCAACTACCAACTACCAACTACCAACTACCAACTACCAACTGAAGTTATAGTGCCGTTTCCAGGAGGATACATGCCGAAATATCTGATCAAAGCGTCGTACACGGCGGACGGCATCAAAGGCGTCATGAAGGACGGGGGCACCAAGCGGCGCCAGGCGGCCGAAGCGGCCGTCAAGAGCACGGGGGGAAAACTCGAAGGGTTCTACTTTGCGTTCGGTGAGGCCGACGCATATGTGCTCGTCGACGCTCCGGACAACGCGTCGGTCGCCGCGTCGACGTTGGCGATCGGCGCCAGCGGCCTGGTCAAGGCGACGACCGTCGTCCTGCTGACGGCGGAGGAAATCGACCAGGCAATACAGAAAGGCGCAACCTACACTCCGCCGGGCCGGTAAACATCAGTAGGTGATGCGGTACGTCAGCCAGTCCTTCATCCACGTCGCCTCGCGACGGTGATAGAACTCGCGGGCCAGCGTATTCCAGTCGAGCACCTGCCACTCCATGCGCCCGCAGCCGCGCCGGGCGCCCAGGGTGCGCACGTGCTCGAAGAGCGCTGACCCCGCGCCCGACTCGCGGGAGTCATCGCGCACGAACAGGTCTTCCAGGTACATCGTCGGTTTGGCGAGGAAGGTCGAATACGTATGGAACCACGTTGCGTATCCGACAGCCTTGCCTGTGCCGTTGACGGCGAGCGCCGCCTCGAACCGCGGCGGCGCATCATCGCCGAACGCATCGCGGCGAAGCCGTTCGATGGCCGCCGCATCGGGAGGTTCCAGGCGCTCGTAGTCGGCGAGCGCCCGAAGCAGATCGACGAACTCGTCGAAACGGCCTTCCGTCAAAGGCACGACGGTCATCGCATTAGAACGAACCGAACGACTCGAACGGGTCGAACGTTCATGCCACAGCGTCGAAATCGAGGTTTTCGGTAATCCGCCGGCCGTCAGCCTTGAATGCGTCGCGCAGCAGCACGATGCGCCGCTTCGCCTCGGCCAGGTCCTCCACGCCGAGCGTGATGTTCAGCAGATCGATGTACCACGGCAGCTTCATCGGATCCGTGACGTAGGTCTCCGCGATCTCGCGCGCGACCGGCAGCGTGGTCTTCTTCGAGTTGTCGTGGACGTCGCGGTTGCTCGCGTTCTGCAGCTTGGCGTACTCCTCGCGCAGGAGACGATCGAACAGCGTGCGCGAGAACACGTCGCCGGCGTTCGCGCCCGTCTCTGCATCGGCGTCCGTCAGCGTTGCCGCCTTGTGCAGCCACTCCCACAGGATGCTCAAGCGGATTTCGCCGGTGGCCATGTCCTCCATCAGGTAGAGGACATCCTCGTTGCCGAAGAAGTCGCCCGGCTTCAGCGCTGCTGCCTGGAATCCCTGCAGGAACGCGTTGCCGTACTGAAGCGCGACGCTCAGCAGGTCGCGGGCGCCGCGCACGGTTCGCGGCGCCGGCTCCAGCAGCGTCAGCCCCGCGGCATCGTCTGCGGTATATGTCAGTGGAGGAAACTGGCGCCCGAGCTGATTCGCCTGGCCGACCTTCTCCCACACGGGCCGGACGATGTGCACCATCTTCCAGTGAGCGACCCACTTGCCGCTGGCGCCCTCGCGCTGCTCGCGTTCGGCGCCGGCCACCGCGCGCTCCATCGCGCGCGAGACGCCGGTCTGCGAACCGACGGGGATGTTCGGCTCCATGCCGCCCTGCCAGAGCGCGTAGTTGCCGTTCTGATCCGGAGTGTTCATCGCCCGGCGGACGCGATCCTCGTAATTCCGCATGTAGCCGTAGGTCATGGTGATCGCGTCGATGTTGGGGTTGATGAACGACGGATCCCATGCCAGCGCATCCGCGACGCTGTTGATGTAGTCCCACCGGCCGGTGTTGAAGCCGATGAAGTGCGGGGTCAGCGCCGCGCGAATCTCCATCAGCTGAAAGACCGCTTCGAGCTGCTCGACGAGGACGTAGACCTTGATCGTCCCCACCGGCAGACCGAGGTGCCGCTCGAGCGCGGTGAGCATGTCGTTCCAGAGCGCGGCCTCCTCGGCCGTCTGGATCTTCGGCAGATAGAGCACGATCGACGCGCCCGTCTCGCGGAGCCGCTTCTGGTTGTTGGTGACGAACAGCGCCATGTCGGTGATCGACGCCGAGAAGCCGCCGCCGTCGGCGCGGCGCACGTGGCGGTCGTCGAGGTGCAGGCCGCGCGCGCGGAAGATCTTGGTCGTGAAGTCGAGCTGCGCGCGCCAGTCGCTGATCGTCTCGCGGCCGAAGAACCCCTTCGCCCAGTGGTTCATCTCGCGCGACACTTCCTCGGCAACCTTGAGGAACAGCGGGTCGCGGTGAAGGGCCAGCGTCAGGCTGCGCTGGTTGTCGAGCGACATCGTTGCCACCTGGCCCAGCGCGTCCTCGCCATCGAACATCCAGCCGTCGGCGCCCGACAGCAGCGCATAGGCGACGTTGCGGATGCTCTTGTCGATCGGCGCGCCCGGTTTGGCGCCGGGGCCGGTGCCCTGGATCCACTGGCGCTGCAGATCGGCCGGGATCTCGCTGCCAACGAACCTGCCATCGCGCGCGTCCTGCACGCGGATGTTGGTGCGGGGGATCGTCGTCTGCGGATCGAGAAAGGCGATTCGCTGGCCACCTGCCGACCGGGCGCGCCGGCGGGCAATGCGTGACGCCATCACCGCACGCCGGTCGTCGTCGAGGGGAGCCAGCGCGCGGAGCGCCTCGATCGCTTCGGGCGTGTAGACATCGGAATAGGCGGCCTGCGCCGCGTGGCGAATCTCAATCATCGGGTTCCCTTATTCAAACTCCCAAATCACAAATCACAAATCGCGATTATAGACACCTCCCTCCCTATTCAGGTGATGTGTGGGGGCGCGGCCGGCGCGACGATCGATCATGGCCCTCGAACACCCACTGAGCAGCGGCAACGACCAGGCCCTGCTCGATGCCTACTCCGCCGCAGTCATCCACGCCGTCGAGCAGGTTGGACCAGCCGTCGTTCGCGTCGAAGGCAGGCGCGGCGGCGGCTCCGGCGTTGTCTTTACGCCCGACGGCTTCATCCTGACGAACAGCCATGTGGTCGGCAAGCCGCCTGACGGACTCCACACCACGACAATCACTCTTCCGGACGGGCGATCGCTGGCGGCGGACGTCATCGGCAGCGATGTCGACACCGATCTCGCCGTGCTGCGTATCGACGGCTCGCGCCTGCCCTGGGCACGCCTCGGCGACTCGAAGGCCGTCCGTGTAGGGCAGGTCGCGATCGCGATCGGCAATCCCTACGGGTTCGACCACTCGGTCACCTCAGGTGTCGTCAGCGCGCTCGGACGATCGCTGCGGGCGCGTTCGGGGAGGCTGATGGACGACATCATCCAGACGGACGCGTCGCTCAACCCCGGCAACTCGGGCGGGCCGCTCGTCACCACTGCCGGCGACGTCATCGGCATCAACACGGCGATGATCCTGCCGGCGCAGGGGATCTGCTTTGCCATCGCCAGCAACACGGTGAGGTTCGTTGCGTCGCGGCTGATGCGGGACGGACGGATCCGCAGGAGTCATATCGGCATCGCCGGGCAACAGACGGCGGTCCC
>Ga0307409_100000920_pt1 | contig 13668 bp, 13 predicted proteins | sample 322Ometagenome_2_FD_203888 | JGI IMG/M metagenome (GOLD analysis project Ga0307409, IMG submission 203888) | Maize rhizosphere microbial communities from greenhouse at UC Davis, California, United States - 322HYB-O-2 | ecosystem: Host-associated > Plants > Roots > Rhizosphere > Soil | place...
GCGCCTCGGCGAACGCGGCGATCTCGTCGGCGACCCGCAGCTGCAGGTCGGGGCGACCGGCGAGGTAGTGGTCGCCGCCGACGATGTCGACGTTGCGGATCCGCCCCGGCGCCGCGGCGAGCCAGGCACAGCAAGTGCTCGGAAACGTGCTCTGGTCGGCGGTGTAGGTGAGGAGCAGCACCGGCAACGACGTGCGCGCGAGGTTCTCGGGGCCGCCGGCGCGCGACGCCGACGACCACTGCGACAGGAACGCGGCGAGCGAGGTCGTCCGCCCCATCGCGTTGGCGCTGTAGTTGACGGCGCGCGCGTCGCCCCAGACGCTGCCCGGGCGGCGGTCGTTCGGATCGAGCGTGAGGTCGAGGCAGCGCGGGTCGGCATGGGTGCGGTGGACGACGAACGACTCGTCGCGCGGCGCGCCCGGGGTCGCCCGCAGCTCGGCAAGACGGGCGCGAACGCGCGCTTCGATGCGGTCGCGGCGCGCGCGCTGCGCGGCGGCGAAGCGGGCGAGGAACTCCGGGCGGAAGCGCGGCGCGGCGTCGGCGCCGTCGGCCCAATGCCTTGCGTCGTACATGTCGAGCGACGGCTCGACCGACAAGGCGTCGTGCTCGTCGACCACCGACGGATCGATCCAGCGCAGCAGCAGGTGCGAGCGGCCTTCGTGCGCGGCGCAGAGGGCGATGCCGTCGACCGGCGGCAGATCGGCGGCGACGAGCCCTGAAGGATCGCCGTCGACCAATGTCTCGACGCTGAATCGCTCGGCCTCGGCCTGGTAGTAGGCGGCGAGCGCGGCACCGCCGGAGTTGCCGACCAGGACGACCCGGTCGCAGCCGAGCGCCTCGCGCACGAACTTGACGCCGGCGCCGAGGTCCTGCAGGACCCGCTCCATGACGAGCACGGTGTCGTTGCCGGCGAAGCGCGAGTTGAGGCCGAGGCACGTGATGCCGCGCTCGGCGAGCGGACCGATCAGGTAGTGGCCCATGAAGTTGCTCGTCGGGTGCATGACGATGGCGCCGGTCCGGTGCGCGCTCGCGTCGACGCGTCGGCACGACGCCTCCTCGTACGCGCCGTAGATGCGCGGCCGCATCATCTGCAGCCCCGACTGGCTCTCCATCGCCGCGCCCGGCCGGACGTCGATCGCGGCGAGCCGCCGCTCGCGCGCCTCAGGCATCCATCGCGCCCCAGTCGGAGACGTCGCCCGGATCGCCGCTGCTCCCTCTCCCGCTCGCGGGAGAGGGCTGGGGTGGGGGTCCCCCGCGGCGTGCCTGCTTCTCGCGCGTCCACGACTCGACCGCCGCGTGGGCCTCGCGCTCATGGCGCGCCGTCGTCTCCGCGCTCGCCGTCGGCACCGTCAGCTCGAGGCGGAGGCCGTTCGGGTCGAAGAAGTAGATCGACTCGATGATGTGGTGGTCGGTGATGCCGATCACCTCGACGCCGGCCGCCTCGAGGCGCGCCTTCGCTTCGCGCAGCGCGTCGAGCGAGTCGACGCGGAGGGCGATGTGGTTGACCCACGCCGGCGTGTTCGGCGACGGCTCGGCGGCAGCGTCGTCGCCGAGGTCGAAGAAGGCGAGGTGCGAGCCATCGGCCATCCGGAAGAAGATGTGCACGTACGGACAGTGCTCGCCCGTGCTCGGCACCGTGTCGGCCCGGATCACGTGGACGAGCGGCAGGCCGAGGATGTCTTCGTAGAACGCGCGTGTCTCCTCGCAGTCGCGGCAGCGCCAGGCGAAGTGGTGCAGGCCGCGGACGGGGACGAAGTTGGCGTGGTCGTGCATTGGTGTCGGCGCGCGCCGGACGATGGCGCTCCGGCGACGAATCTACTCCTCCCCCGCCGCTACGATCGGCGCCATGCCTTCTGCCCGAGTTCCCGGCGTCCGCCTGCTCCATTCGCCCGGCCCCACGCGCGTTCCCGACGAGGTCGTCCACGCGATGGCGCGCCAGCCGACCGATCTCGCCGACCCGCGCGTCGGCGAGCTGATCGCCGCCTGCGAGTCGGGCATGCGCGCACTGCTCGGCGGCGACCGTGCCGACATCTTCTTCTATGCCGCCAATGGCCACGGCGGCTGGGAAGCGGTGATCGCCAACCTCGTCGCGCCGGGATCGGCCCTGCTCGTGCCGGGCACCGGCCACTTCTCCGACAGCTGGGCCGAGCAGGTCGAGGCGTTCGGCGGCATCGCGCTCAGGACGCCGTACCGCGAAGGCCATCCGATCGATCCGGCGGCCGTCGAGGCGGCGCTGCGCGACGATCGCGCGCACCGCATCGGCGCCGTCTGTGTCGTCCACACCGACACCGCGAGCGGCACGACCTGCGATCTCGCCGCGATCCGGCGCGCGATCGACGCCGCCGGCCACCCGGCGCTCTTCGTCGTCGACGTCGTCGCCTCGCTCGCCGCGGCACCGTTCGCGATGGAAGCGCTTCGCGTCGACGTCGCGATCGGCGCCTCGCAGAAGGGGCTGATGGTCCATCCCGGGCTCGCCTTCGTCGCCGCCAGCGCGCGCGCGCTCGACGCCGCGGCGAACAACCCGGCGCCGCGCTTCTACTGGGACTGGCGGCGCCGCCAGAGCGAGTTCTCGTACCGCAAGTTCTGCGGCACGCCGCCGCTTGCGCATCTCGCCGGGCTCGAGGCCGCGCTCGGCCTGATCGCCGAGGAAGGCCTCGCCAACGTCCACGCGCGCCACGCCCGCCTCGCGCGCGCCGTGCACGCCGCCGTCACGCGCTGGGCCGAGGGCGGCGCGCTCGCCCTGTTCACGAAGGTGCCTGCGGCGCGCTCGGTGTCGGTGACGGCGATCGAGGTCGGCCCCGGCATCGACCCCGAGGCGCTGCGCGCGGTCACGCGGCAGCGCTTCCAGGTCGCGATCGCCGGCGGCCTCGGGCCGCTCTCCGGCCGCGTCTTTCGCATCGGCCATCTCGGCGACATGAACGAGGCGATGATCCTCGGCTGCCTCGCCGGCGTCGAAGCCGGGCTGCAGGTGCAGGGCGTCGCCTGCGGACGCGGCGGCGTCGACGCCGCCGTCGCCGCGCTCGTTGCCGGCGCCGACCAGAGTTGACCGGCTAGCGTTTGCGTGCGCGCGTCCTCGCGCGAGCGCCGCCCTTCGGCGCCGCGCCACGGCCGACGTGGACCTCGCGCAAGATGATCCTGCTGTAGGTTTCCTGCGCACCGGCGCGCTCGCGAATCGTCTCCGTGACCGCGGCAAGATCGGCGCGGTCGCTGCAGGCGACGCGCAGCGCGTAGTCGAACGAGCCGGTGACGAGGGTCGCCGTCGAGACCTGCGGCACGTCCCGGATCGCACGCTCGAACGCCTCGGCGGTCGTCGTCGGCCGCAGCTTGACGTCGATCTGCGCTTCGATCGTCAGGCCGAGCGCCGCCGGGTCGACGACCGCGTGGATGCCGACGATGGTGCCGCTCTCGAGCAGACGCCGGACGCGGTCGGCGGCGGCGTTGGCGCTGAGGTGCACGGCGGCGCCGAGGTCGGTGAACGAGCAGCGACCGTCGGCCTGCAGCACGCGGATGATTTCTCGGTCGATCTTGTCCATGGCTCGATTTTCGCAGTCTTTTCGGTGAGATACGGCTGATTTCACCGCCAAACTCTGCCGACCTCGCTGAATACTGTGTCCGACACCTGCCTGCGGGCCATGCAATGAACGACTCGATCGAAGCCGATCTCCTCGCCGCCAGCCTGGCGCCGTTCGTCGATGACGAAGCGGCCTGGATCGACCGCTACGTCAGCGCACGCGCTCGCCTCGACCCCGGTCTCGAGCCCGCCCGCGTCGTCGAGGCGGCGCGGCTCGCCTGGGACACGCACGGCTGGGCACATCCGGCGGCGGTCGCGCATCTCGAGCACGAGCTCGGGCCGCTCGGCGCCGGCTAGCGCCGGCCGCGCCGCGCTGTGCTGCGGCGCGCCGCGGCTCAGCGCATGTTGCCGGTGTGGCCGAGCGAGTAGCGCCCCGGCTGCGGCCAGACGGTGAGACCGTGCGGCTCCTTGCCGACCGGGATGACCTTGACCGCGCCGGTCGCGGTGTCGAAGACGTAGACGACGTTGTCGTAGCGGCCCGACAGCCAGAGCTGTTTGCCGTCGGCGCTGACGTTGCCCATGTCGGGGCTGCCGCCGCCCGGGATCGGCCAGGTCGCTTCGACCTTGCGCGTTGCGAAGTCGAGCACCGAGACGCTGCCCTTGCCGCGCTCGGCGCCGTGGATCTTGTTCGAGCCGCGGTTGGCGATGTAGAGCTTCTTGCCGTCGCGACTCGGATAGAGGCCGTGCGTCCCCTTGCCGGTGGCGACGAAGCCGATCTCCTTGAAGCTCGCGCCGTCGACGACGAAGATGCCGTCGGCCATCATGTCGGCGACGTAGAAGGTCGTGCCGTCGGGCGAGACGCGGATGTCCTGCGGCATCTTGCCCGTCGAGAGCTTGAGATAGCCGAGCACCTTGCGCTCGACCATGTCGATCTTGGCGAGCATGCCGCCGAACTCGCAGGTGAAGATCGCGTAGCGGCCGTCGATCGAGAAGTCGGCGTGGTTGATGCCCGCGCAATCGGGGGTCGACAACGACGACCTCAGCGCCATCGTGTGCGGATCTCGGAAGTCGAGCCGCTTGAACGCCTCGGCGACGATGATCGCTTCCTTGCCGTCGGGCGTGAAGTACATGTTGTAGGGGTCGTCGACCGCGACCGGCTTGCCGGGTTTGCCGGTCAGCGGATCGATCGGCGTCAGGCTGCCCTTGGTCGTGTTCTCGGCGTTGTTGGCGACCCAGAGCGTCTTCAGGTCCCACGACGGCACGACGTGCTGCGGGTTGAGGCCGACATTGAAGCGGCGGACGACCTTGAGGGTCGCCGGATCGATGACGTAGACGTCGCTCGACTGGACGTGCGGCACGTAGACGAGCGGCAGCGCGCCGCGCACGGCGTCGCTCATCTTGCCTTCCGCGGTGTCGCCGTAGAGATTGCTGCGATCGCTCACCGGCGGCATGCCGGGGATGGTCGCGACCGGCGCCGAAGCGGCCGGGAGCCGTGCCGAGGCCGCCGGCATCGGCGCCGAAGCAGCCGGCCTCGACGCCGCTTGCGCCGCGCACGTCGACGCTGCCAACGCGGCCCAGGCCGCGACGCAGCCGTTGCGGCGCCAGGACTTCAGATTCGACGGCAAGAGACTTGCTCCTTGGACAATCGGCAGGGGGTCAACGGGCCCGGCATGCGTTCGGACGACGCGCTCAGCGCCGGGCGACCTCGCGCTGGATCGCGTCGCGCGTGCGCGCGACGACCGCATCGACGGCGGCGCGGCCGGCGGCGATGTTGGCGCGGCGCGGATCGCCCTGGACGCCGTCGGCAGCGCCGAGCGTGCTGCCGTCGTGCAGGCGGCTGCTGCGCACCAGATGCTCGTCGACCGCGAGCGAGAGCGAGGTGTCGGCGGCACCGGCGTGGACGCCGATCTCGGCATCGCTCAAGCCGAGCTTGCGCAACGCGTCGGCGACGCCGCGCTCGCCGGCGCGGTAGTACTCCTCGACCGCATGCACGCGCGCCGGCGACGCCGCTCCCCATTCGCGGTCGAGCTTCGCCGCCACCCTGGCGAGGCTCTTCTGGGTGCCGCCGTGGTCGCCGATCAGGACGATGTCGCGAAAGCCGTGCTTGCGAAAGCTCCGCGCCGCCGACTCGAGCGTCGCTTCGAAGGCCGCCTCGGGAATGCTGATCGTGCCGGCGAAACGCATGTGCCCCGCTGCCGGATCGATGCTGCCTTCCGGCACGTAGGCGATCACCGGCGCGACGATCGCGTTGCCGAGGCTCGCCGCGATGCGGCCGGCGAGCGAGCGGACGCGCACGTTGTGCTTGCCGAGCACGATGTGCGGCCCGCTCTGCTCGGTGCCGCCGACCGGCACGATGACGGTCGTCCGGCCGGCGCGGATCTCGTCGCGCAGCTCGGTCCAGGTGAGCTCCTCGAGAAAGACGCTGCCGGCCGCTTGCGCGATCGCCGCCTGCCCAGCGCCGATGCAGAGCAGCGCGGCGACGAGCCAGGGGCGGGGCGCGGGCATGGCGGAATCTTAGCGAGCGCCATCGCGGCGTCGCGAGCCGATCTGCGCCTCACGCCACGGTTTGCGCGATCGCGTGCTCCCAGCGCTGCATCAGCTCGCGGGCGCGGGCCCGGCTCATGGTCGGCTGGAACGTGCGCTCGACCTGCCATTGCGCCGCGAGCTCGGCGGTGCCGGCGTAGACGCCGCAGGCCAGACCCGCGAGATAGGCCGCGCCGAGGGCGGTCGTCTCGACGATCTTCGGCCGCACCACCGGGATGCCGAGCAGGTCGGCCTGGAACTGCATCAGCAGGTCGTTGACCGAGGCGCCGCCGTCGACGCGCAGCTCGGCGACCGGCGCGCCGCGCGTCGCGACCAAGTCCTTGCCCATCGCCTCGAGCAGCGCCGCGCTCTGGAAGGCGATCGACTCGAGCGCCGCGCGGGCGATGTGCGCGATCGTCGAGCCGCGCGTCAGGCCGACGATCGCGCCGCGCGCGTCGGGGTTCCAATGCGGCGCGCCGAGGCCGGTGAAGGCCGGCACGAACATGACGCCGCCGTTGTCGGGGACGCTCTCGGCGAGCTGCTGCACCTGGCTGCTCGACTGGATCGCCTTCAGGCCGTCGCGCAGCCACTGCACCACCGCGCCGCCGATGAAGACGCTGCCTTCGCGCGCGAACTGACGAGCCGGTCCGGGCTGCGCCGCGCTCGTCGCCAGCAGGCCGTGCGCCGAGACCTCGAAGCGGCCGCCGGTGTTCATCAGCATGAAGCAGCCGGTGCCGTAGGTGTTCTTCACCTGGCCGGGACGAAAGCACGCCTGGCCGAAGAGGGCGCTCTGCTGGTCGCCAGCGACGCCGCCGATTTCGATCGGAGCGCCGAGCAGGTCGGCGCTGGTGCGGCCGAACGCATGGCTCGACGGATGGACCTCGGGCAGCACCGCGCGCGGAATGTCGAGCGCGGCGAGCAGCTCGTCGCTCCAGGCGCCGCGCGCGACGTCGTAGAGCATGGTCCGCGAGGCATTGCTCGCGTCGGTCGCGTGCACCGCCTGGCCGCGCGTCGCCGGCGCCGCGCCGCCGGTCAGCAGCCACATCAGCCAGGTGTCGACGGTGCCGAAGGCGAGCTCGCCGCGCGCCGCGGCGGCCCGCGCGCCGGCGACGTGATCGAGCAGCCAGGCGATCTTGGTGGCGGAGAAGTAGGCGTCGATGACGAGTCCGGTGCGCTCGCGCACGAGCGGCTCGAGGCCGCGCTGCTTGAGCGCCTCGCACGCGGCCGCGGTGCGACGGTCCTGCCAGACGATCGCGTTGCCGATCGGCTCGCCGGTCGCGCGGTTCCAGACGATCGTCGTCTCGCGCTGGTTGGCGATGCCGATCGCGGCGACGTCGGCGGCGCCGAGCCCGGCCTTGGCGAGCGCCTCGCGCGCGGTCGCGAGCTGCGAGCTCCAGATCTCCTTCGGATCGTGCTCGACCCAGCCCGGCTGCGGATAGATCTGGCGGAACTCGCGCTGGGCGAGCGCGACGACGGCACCGCGCCGGTCGAAGACGATCGCGCGCGAGCTCGACGTGCCCTGGTCGAGGGCGAGCAGGTGGTTCGGCGGCTGCGGCATCGATCGTCTCCGGGCACGGCCGCCAAGCGGCCGATGCAAGAATAGTCGCGATGCCGACCGACGCCTTCGACCGGACCTCGACCGCACCGCGTCGCGAGGTCGACGTGCTCGTCGTCGGCGGCGGCATCAACGGCACCGGCATCGCGCGCGACCTCGCCGGCCGCGGCGCGCGCGTCCTGCTGTGCGAGAAGGACGACCTCGCATCGCACACCTCGTCGGCGTCGACCAAGCTGATCCACGGCGGCCTGCGCTATCTCGAATACCGCGAGTTCGGGCTGGTCAGGAAGGCGCTCGCCGAGCGCGAGGTGCTGCTGAAGGGCGCGCCGCACATCATGTGGCCGCTGCGCTTCGTCATGCCGCACGACCCGTCGATGCGGCCGGTGTGGATGATCCGGCTCGGCCTCTTCCTCTACGACCATCTCGCCCGCCGCGAGGTGCTGCCGGCGTCGCGGACCGTCGACCTGCGGGCGCACGCTGCCGGCGCGCCGCTGAAGAGCGAGTTCCGCCGCGGCTTCGTCTATTCCGACGGCTGGGTCGACGACGCGCGCCTGGTCGCGCTGTGCGCGGTCGACGCCGCCGAGCACGGCGCCACCGTCCTCACGCGCACCACCTGCGTCGACGCGGTGCGTGGCGCCGACCACTGGCAGGTGCGGCTGCAGGCCGCGCGCGGCGGCACCCTGCAGGTCGCCGCGCGCAGCCTCGTCAACGCGGCCGGCCCGTGGGCAGCCGAGTTCCTGAGCGCGCATGCGCACACCGGCGGCCCGGTCCAGCTCCGCCTCGTCAAGGGCAGCCACATCGTCGTGCCGAAGCTGTTCGAGCACGATCACGCCTACATCTTCCAAAACGCCGACCGGCGCATCATCTTCGCGATTCCCTACGAGGGCGAGTTCACGCTGATCGGCACGACCGACGTCGAGCACGACGGCGCGATCGGCGACGCCCGCGCCGAACCGGTCGAGATCGAGTACCTGTGCGAGCAGGCGAGCCGCTACTTCGCCAAGCCGGTGACGCCGGCGCAGGTCGTCTGGACCTACAGCGGCGTGCGGCCCCTGCTCGACGACGAGTCCGGCAACCCGGCGGCGGTGACGCGCGACTACCGGCTCGAGCTCGACAGCGGCGCCGGCGCGCCGCTGCTGTCGGTGTGGGGCGGCAAGATCACGACCTTTCGCAAGCTCGCCGAGGAAGCCGCCGAGCTGCTCGTCGCGGCGCTGCCCGAGGCGCCGTCGCGCGGCGCCTGGACCGCCGACGCGCCGCTGCCGGGAGGCGACCTGCGCGAGTTCCTCCGCGAGCGCGCGCCGCCCGCGGCCGCGCTCGGCGCGCTCTTCGAGCGTTTCGTCGAAACGTTGCACGATCGCCATCCGCAGCTCGCGTCGACGCTCGTCGCGCGGCTCGCCCGGCGCTACGGCACGCGCGCCGTGCCGCTGCTCGCGCGCGGGCTCGGCGCCGAGATCGCGCCCGGCGTGTTCGCCGGCGAGCTCGCCCACCTGCGCGCACACGAGTGGGCGCGCACCGGGGACGACGTGCTCTGGCGGCGCACCAAGCTCGGCCTCCATCTCGACGCCGCGGGCCGCGCCGCGGTGAGCGCGTGGATGGCGGTGCAGGACGAGGACTCGCGCGCCTTCGGCACCGAAGACGTGCAGCTCGGCTGGCCGGCGGCGTGACGGCGGGCCAGCGCGCAGCGCGTCAGGCCATCAGCGCAGCAAAGGCGCGTCGGGCAGCTCGTTCACGTCGCTCTCGCCGGATCGCGCAACGAAGTGGCGCACGAGCAGCGCGTCGACCGTGTCGATGGCGCGCAGCAGCCCGCCTTCGAAATCTCCTTCGCGGAACGCGTTCTTCATCGACTCGGCGATCTGCGCCCACTCGGCCGCCGGCACGACCCGGTTGAGGCCGCGGTCGGCGACGATCTCGATCGCGTGCTCGGCGAGCAACAGATAGATCAGGACGCCGTTGTTGCGTTCGGTGTCCCAGACGCCGAGCTTGCCGAACAGCGCGATCGCGCGATCGCGCGGCGTCGCGCCGCGCCGCAGATAGCTGAGCGGCAGCCCCGCCTCGACGACGACGCGGATCTCGCCGCTGTGGCGCTTCTCGCTCGCGGCGACGTGCGCTTCGATGCGCGCGAGCGCGTCCTTGCCGAGCATGCGCTGCGCGTCGCCCTCGTCGAGCATGCGGTGCTTGAGCAGGCGAACGACCCAGTGCGCCATCACCACCGCCCCGACGCGCCGCCGCCGTCGAAATTGCCGCCGCCGCCCGAGCTGAAGCCGCCACCACCGCCGCCGAATCCGCCGCCGCCGAAGCCGCCGCCACCGCCGCCCCAGATCACCGGCCCGCCGAAGCCGCCGCCGCGCCGGCCGCCGCCACCGCCGAAGCCCATCACGCCGACGAGAAAGAGGGCGACGATGCCGGCGCCGATCGCCAGCAGCAGGCTCGCCGTCAGCCACCAGCCGGCGGCGCCGACCGCGGCGCCGGTCGCCAGCGCGCCCACCTTCCGTCCGAGGACGCTGCCGAGCAGGCGGCCGACGATCGGCACGCCGACGAAGAGGAAGATCGCCAGGTCCTGCCAGTCGAAGCCGCGCAGCGCCGGCGATCGCTGGCCGCGCGGCTCGGCCGAAGGCGCCGGCAGCTTCTCGCCGGCGACCAGCGCGGCGATGCGGTCGACCGCCGCGTTGAGGCCGCCGGCGAAGTCGTTGTTGCGAAACGCCGGGATGATCTGCTCGCGGATGATCCGGCCGGCGACGACGTCGGGGATCGCGCCCTGCAGCGTCGCCGCGACCTGGATGTTGACGTCGCGGTCGTTCTTGGCGACGACAATCACGAGGCCGTCGCCGACTTCCTTGCGGCCGATCTTCCAGGTCGATGCGACGCGCTGCGCGAACGAGGCGATGTCCTCGGGCCGCGCCGTCGGCACGATCACGATCACGATCTGGGTGCCGCGCTCGCGCTCGATCGCGGCGAGCTTGGCGCTCAGCGCGTCGGCCTGCGCGGTCGTGAGCGTCGCCGTCTGGTCGATCACGCGGCCGATCAGGACCGGCACCGCGACGATGGCCTGGGCATGCGCGCCGCCGCCGGCGAGCATGGCGACGAATGCCGCCGCGGCGAGGAGCGCGCGCATCGGGTCGACGATCGGCGCGGGCTCGGCCGTCAGCGGGACGCGGGCTTCTCGAAGCTCACCGCCGGCGGCACCGAGATCTGCGCCTCGTTGGTGACGGTGAAGCTCGGCTTGGTCTTGTAGCCGAAGATCATCGCCGTGAAGTTGGTCGGCACGCTGCGCACTTTCGTGTTGTAGGCCTGGACGGCGGCGATGAACTTGTTGCGGGCGACGGTGATCCGGTTCTCGGTCCCTTCGAGCTGCACGCGCAAGTCCTGAAACGCCTGGTTCGCCTTCAGGTTCGGGTAGTTCTCGGTGACGACGAGCAGCCGGCTGAGCGCGCTGCTCAGCTCGCCCTGCGCCTGCTGGAAGCGGTTGAACGCGGCGGGGTCGTTGACGAGCGCCGGCGTCGCCTGGATCGCCGTCGCCTTGGCACGCGCCTCGATCACCTTGGTGAGCGTCTCCTGCTCGAAATTGGCTTCGCCCTTGACCGTCGCGACGATGTTGGGGATCAGGTCCGAGCGCCGCTGGTACTGGCTCAGCACCTCGGCCCAGGCGGCGGTCACCTGCTCGTCGAGGCTCTGGAACTCGTTGTAGCCGCAGCCCGGCAGGCCGGCGACGCCGAGGAGCCCGAGCACGGCGAAGCCGAGCCGGCGCAGCGACGACAGTGGGAAGCGAAGCATCGAGTTCCTCCGGTGTGAAGCCCGACTATCCTACCGTGCGTGGCGTCGTGCAGCGGCGCGCGCCGGCGCTATCCTGCGGCCATGCGCGCTGCCACGCCCGCCCCGGCATTCGCGAGCCACGGCACGCTCGCCCCGCAGCAGCCGCTCGTCCTCGACTCGCCGCACTCGGGCTTCGACTTTCCCGACGACTTCGGCTCGATGTTGAGCGAGTTCGATCTCCGCGAAGGCGAGGACTGCTTCGTCGACGAGCTCTATCTGCCGGCGACCGAGCGCGGCGTCGGCCTGATCGCCGCGCTCGCGCCGCGCACCTACATCGACCTCAACCGCCACGCCGGCGACGTCGATCTCGCGCTGATCGAAGGCGGCCGCTGGCCCGACGAGCACGTGCCGAGCGGCAAGGCGCGCCTCGGCAAGGCGCTCGTCTGGCGCACCCTTGACGACGGCCGGCCGATCTACGGCCGCAAGCTCGCCGTCGACGAGGTCCGGCGCAGGATCGAGCGCTTCCACCGGCCGTACCACGCCGCCGTCCGCGACCGCATCGCCGCGACCCACGCGCGCTTCGGCCGCAGCTGGCACATCAACTGTCACTCGATGAATTCGATCGCCGGCGCCCAGGGCGAAGGCGGCGCCGGCCAGGCGCGCGCCGACTTCGTCGTCGGCGACCGCGACGGCACGACGTGCGACGCCGAGTTCACCGAGCTCGTGCGCAGCACGCTCGCCGCCATGGGCTACGACGTCCGCGTCAACGATCCGTACAAGGGCGTCGAGCTCGTTCGCGCCTATTCCAATCCGGCCGAGGGTCGCATGAGTCTGCAGCTCGAGATCAACAAGCGCCTCTACATGGACGAGTCGGAGCGCACCCGCAACGCGAATTTCGAGACCTTGCAGCAGGAGCTGCTCGAGCTCGTCGACGCGGTGCTCGACTACGCCCGGAGCGCCCTCGGCGCGCGGGCGACGGCGCGATGAGCGGTCCCGCACGGCCGCTCCGAAGGGGCCGCTCCGTCCCGCCCGGCGGGACCGCGCGCAGCGCGAGGGTGCACCCATGAGCGGCAACGGCGCCGCGGCACGCGCCGCAGGCCCGCAGCGCGTGCAACTCAAGCGCAGCGCCGGCTGGAAGATGCCGGCGAACACGGTCAAGGTCGACCGGACGACGCGCTGGGGCAACCCGTTCACGGTCGCCGAATGCGGCAGCGTCGCGATCGCGGTCGCCCAGCACGGCCGCTGGATGCGCGGCGAGATCGCCGCGCCGGGCGGCGTCGAGCCGCCGTCGAAGGAGACGCTGCGCGGCGCGCTCGCCGGCCGCAACCTCGCCTGCTGGTGCGCCCTCAACGGGCCGTGCCACGCCGATCTGCTGCTCGCGCTCGCCAACAAGCGCTAGGGTTGCGCGTTGCGCGGCAGCGAGAGCGTCGCGACGGCGCCGCCTGCCGGCTGGTTCTTCAGCGTCACGCGGCCGCGGTGCAGCTCGACGATCTCCTTGACGAACGACAGGCCGAGGCCGGTGCTCTTCTTCGCCGTCGCCGGTCGCGCCAGCGAATAGAACTTCTCGAACACCTTGCCTTCGGCGAACTCGGGAATGCCGGGACCGGCGTCGCGCACGACCAGGTCGGCGCTGCGCGCGTGGCCGACGACCTCGATCGTGACGCGGCCCCCCGCCGGCGAGAAGTCGATCGCGTTGTCGACCAGGTTGGCGAGCGCGCGCTGCAGCAGGAAAGCATCGCCGGCGACGACCGGGTCGGCATCGCCCGGCAGCACCTCGACGACGACGCCGCGCGCGAGCGCCGCCGGCGCCGCGCTCGCCGCGACCTCGCCGGCGAGCGCCCGCAGGCCGACCGGCGCTGCCTGATCGAGGCTCTTCCTCGACTCGAGCGCGGTCAGCTCCATCATCCGGTCGACGAGCTCCTGGATGCGCTGCGTCTCGCGCACGATGTTGGCGACGAAGCGCGCGCGGTCGGCGTCGGCCATCGGCTCCTGCAGCAGCTCGGCGGCGCCGCGGATCGCCGACAGCGGGCCCTTGACCTCGTGCGTCATCGTCTGCACGTAGTCGGCGACGTAGTTGCGGCCGGCGAGCGCGTCGCGCATCTCGTCGTAGGCGGCGCCGAACGCGCCGAGCGCGCGACGGCCGAGGCGCGGCAGCGAGAAGCTGCGCTCGGCGCGCACGTAGCGGAGGTAGTCCGAGATGACGCCGAACGGTCGCACCAGCCAGACCGAGAGGATGACGACCAGGAGCAGCACCGCGACCACCGAGGTCGCGCCGAGCTCGAGCGTCTTCCGGCGCGCCGCCTCGACGAACTGGCCAAAGCTCTGCACGG
>Ga0307409_100000921_pt1 | contig 13666 bp, 12 predicted proteins | sample 322Ometagenome_2_FD_203888 | JGI IMG/M metagenome (GOLD analysis project Ga0307409, IMG submission 203888) | Maize rhizosphere microbial communities from greenhouse at UC Davis, California, United States - 322HYB-O-2 | ecosystem: Host-associated > Plants > Roots > Rhizosphere > Soil | place...
TCCGGGTGGTCCGCCGCCACCAGCACGATGGGCTCGCCCTGGTAGCGCACGCGGTCGCGGGCGAGCACCGGCTGGTCGGCGACCTCGAGGCCGAACAGGCCCGGGCCGGGCACGTCGGCGTGGGTCATCACCGCGTGGACCCCGGGCACCGCGAGGGCCGCGGAGATGTCGATGCCTCGGATCCGGGCGCTCGGCAGCGGGCTGCGCAGGGTGGTGCCCCACAGCATGTCGTCCATCCAGAGGTCGCTGGCGTAGGCGAACTCGCCGGAGACCTTGAGCGCGCCGTCCGGGCGCGGGGCGCTCTCGCCGACGCCGCCGTCGGTGCGCGAGTACAGCCCCTCACCGGTGGCCGGCGCGGTTCGCACGGTGACCTCGCCGGTCACGGCGCGCCCTCCCCGCCGGCAATCCGGGCGGCGGCCAGGCGCACCGCCTCGAGGATGCTCTCGTAGCCGGTGCACCGGCAGAGGTTGCCGGCCAGCGCCTCGCGGATCTGCGCGTCGCTCGGCCGGGCGACGCGTGAGACCAGGTCGTGGGCCGCGACCACCAGGCCGGGGGTGCAGAAGCCGCACTGCACCGCCCCCGCCTCGAGGAACGCCTGCTGCACCGGGTGCAGGCCCTTCACCCCGGCACCCTCGTCCGAGGCCGCGAGCCCCTCGACGGTGACGACCTCGTGCCCGTCGGCCTGCCCCGCGGCGACCAGACAGGCGCACACCGGCACGCCGTCGAGGTAGACCGTGCACGAGCCGCACTCGCCCTGCTCGCAGGCGTTCTTGGCGCCCGGCAGGCCGAGCCGCTCGCGCAGCACGAACAGCAGGCTCTCGCCCTCCCAGACGTCGTCGGCCAGCCGCTCGTCGCCGTTGACGCGCAGCCGCACCCTCATGCCGGCACCTGCGCGTCCGTACCTGACCGGTAGTCCTCCCACGCCCACAGGAGGGTGCGCCGCGCGAGCACGGCCAGGGCGTGCGAGCGGTATGCCGCCGTGCCCCGCACGTCGTCGATGGGCGCGGCAGCCCCGGACACCCGGCGGCCGAACTCGTCCACCAGTGAGGGGGGAAGCGGACGCCGGGACTCCCACAGACCGCCCTCGTCGAGTTCGCCCATGAGCAGCTGCTCGGCGGCCGACGCCTGGAGCGGCACCGGACCCGCGGAGCCGATGCCGGTGCCGACACCACGCTCGGCCGGTCGCACGACGAGGGCGAACGAGCACACCGCGATGACCATGGCGTTGCGTGTGCCGACCTTGCTGAACTGCTGCGGGCCCGAGGCCGCAGGCACGAGGACAGCGGTGATGAGCTCGTCGTCCCGGGCGGCGTGCCGCTTGGGACCGGTGAAGAAGTCCCCGACCGGCAGGCGGCGGGTGCCCGAGGTGGACGCCAGCTCGACCTCGGCACCCGCCGCGAGGAGGGGAGGGTGGCAGTCACCGGCGGGGGAGGCGGAGCCGAGGTTGCCGCCGACCGTGCCGCGGTTGCGGATCTGCGGTGAGCCGACCGTGCGCGCGGCCAGCGCCAGCGCCGGGACGAGCCCGGCGGGCTCCTCCAGAAGGCGGGTGTAGGTCAGGGCAGCACCGAGACGGACCCGGCCACCCTCCTGCGACCAGCCGGAGAGCTCGGTGACCCGGGAGAGGTCGAGCAGCGCGTCCGGGCGGCGCCGGTCGAAGTTGAGCTCGACCATCACGTCGGTGCCCCCGGCCAGCGGCAGCGCCTCGGGGTGCTCGGCCCTGGCCTCGAGGGCCTCGGCCAGCGTCGACGGCGTCAGGAACTCCACGTGGTCACCCCTCAGCAAGGCGGTCCGGCCGGTGCGCAGGACCCAGCCAGTGTGTCCGCTGCCGGCGCCGCGCGGGAGGGATTCCGCGCAACCCGGGCCGGGCCTGGCCGTGTGCCGACCGCCGGGCGCGCCGGGGCCGTGCCCGGCGGCTAGGAGCGCAGCAGCAGCGGCACGTCGTCGACGTCGTCGACCAGGTGGAGCGCCCCGGCCATCCCGCGGTCGGCAGCGAGCGCCTGCAGGGCCGGCCACACCGGCACCACCTGCGTCCAGTGCCGGGTGCCCACGAGCACCATGGGCGCCAGGGCGGAGGCGTCGTCCGCGTAGTAGAGGCGGGTCGCCGCCTGGAACACCTCCTGCACGGTGCCGGCGGCCCCCTCGAGCACGACCAGGCCCGCGGTGCACCGCGCCAGCAGGCCGTCCTCGCGGATGGCGTTGGAGAAGTACTTGGCGATGCCGTCGCAGAAGACGTTCGGGGGCTCGTGGCCGTAGAACCAGGTGGGGATGCCGACGCTGCTGACAGGACGCGACCTCCCGGCCTCCATGACCTCGTCGTGCACCTCGAGGGCGAGCCCGGCCCACGGCGCGATGTCGGGCCGGAACGAGGGCACGGTGGCCAGGCGGTCCAGCGCGTCCTCGAGCTGGGCGGGCTCGGCGCAGAAGGCGCCGAGGTTGGCCGCCTCCATGGCGCCCGGGCCGCCGCCCGTCGCCACGACCAGGCCGTCGGCGGCGAGCGTGTGCCCGAGCCGTGCCGCCACGGCATACGCGTGCGTGCCGCGCTCGAGGGCGTGTCCACCCATGACGCCGACCACCGGGCGGTGGCCGAGGAACTCGGTGAGGGCGTCGGTGACGGAGTCGTCGTGGATCGCCCGCAGGAGCGTGACGAACGCGTCGTGGCGCAGCTGGGCGTCACGCGACCAGTGGTAGGCGAGCGCGTCGGGTGTGGCGTCGTAGCCGTGGTCGGCCAGCCCGGCATACAGCTCGTGGGGCTGGTAGAGCGTCGCGCGGTAGGGGTTGACCGGCGCGTGCGGGTCGGTCGGGAAGATGAGGGCGTGGTGTGACCTCAGGTGCTCCTCGAGCGCCGGTGGGAGCCGCCCTCCGAGCACGACCATGCCCTCGACGTCGGTGCGTGCGAGCAGCTCGTCCTGGTGACCGGTCAGGTCGAGGTCCTGCAGGCGCAGCCCGCGCAGCGGCACCCGGCGGGCGAGCGCGTCGTCGAGGGCGGGCAGCGACTCGATCTCAGGGTCGCGCAGCGACTCGATCTGCTCGACGGGCTGCCGCCGTGCGATGACGGGGTGCGGGTCGGACATGCGGCGACCCTAGCGCCGCGAGGGCCGAGAGCAGGGCCGCCTACAGGTTGCCGAGCACACGGTCGACCTCCACGGCGATGACCACCCGCTCGGGGTTGACGCGCGGCGGCCGGTAGCGCACGGCATACCGCTGCTCCGCCTCGCGCACCTCTGCCGGGGAGGTGAGCACCCGGGCGGGCCCCTCGAGGGCGAGCCAGTGCCGCCCGTCGACCTGGCAGAGCACGGCTCGGCAGCCGGCGGCGGCGTTGCGGGCCTTGCGGCTCGACCCGCTGCTGATGACCCTGGCCAGGCGACGGTCAGGGTCCCAGGTGAAGCCGACCGGGACGACGTGCGGTGTGCCGTCGGGTCGCAGCGTCGTCAGCGTCGCGAGGTGCCGCGTCGCGAGGAAGTCCAGGGCGGCAGGGGACAGGGCAGCGGGGTCGAGGGCCACGGCGCCAGTGTGCGGGCTCAGTGCCCCGTGAGCGCGGTGAGCAGCCGGGCCTGCACACCGGGGCGCCCGGTGCGTGCCTCCTCGCGGTCGGCCGCCTCCGCCAGCCGCAGGCCCGCGTTGACCCCCAGCCAGCGCAGCGGCTCGGGCTCCCAGGCGCGGGAGCGGTGGCCCACCCACGGCAGCCTCGTGAGGGCGGTGTCGCCTCCCCGCACGAGGTCGGCGAGGGTGCGGCCGGCCAGGTTGCTCGCGGCGACGCCGTCGCCGACGTAGCCGCCCGCCCAGCCCAGCCGGGTCTCGGGGTCGAGGCCGACGCTCGGGTGCCAGTCGCGGGCGATGCCGAGCGGGCCGCCCCAGGCGTGGGTGAACGCCACGCCCTCGAGCTGGGGGAGCATCTGCCGCAACGTCGCCCGCAGGTCGGCGAAGACGCGCTGCTCCCGGTCGAACTCGGGCCGGATCCGCGAGCCCCAGTGGTAGGGAGCGCCCCGGCCGCCGAAGGCGATGCGGTCGTCGACGGTGCGCTGGCCGTAGGTGATGACGTGCCGGTGGTCGGCGAACACCTCCCGCGCGGCCAGCCCGATGCCGTCCCACTGGGCCGGGGTCAGCGGCTCGGTGGCGACCATGAGCGAGTAGACGGGGGCCACGGCGCGACGGCGCCCGGGCAGCGTCGCGGTCCAGGCCTCGGTGGCGCGGATGACGTGGCGGGCGGTGACCCGGTGGCCGCCCGCGGTGTGCACCGACCCCGGGCCGACCGAATGCACGCGGGTGCCCTCGGCGATGCGACCACGTCGCCGGCGCACCACGGCGGCGAGGCCGTCGACGAGCCGTCGCGGGTGCACCCGGGCGCAGTGCGGGTTCCAGGTGCCGCCGTGGACGTCGCTGGCGGCGAGGCGCTCGCGGGCCTCGGCGGCGTCGAGCCACAGCGTTCCGTCGCCCCACTGCTGCCCGGCCTCCGCCGCGGCCCGGGCGCGGGTGGCCTGCGCGCGGCTGCGGGCGAGGACCACGGTGCCGCCCTGCTCGAAGCCGCAGTCGATGCCCTCGGCGCGGGCGACCTCGCCCACCTCGACGACGGTCTCCTGCAGCGCGCTGACCATGGCCCGGGCGGCGTCAGGGCCGTGGACACGCGCGACGGTCTCGGGCCCGACCGGCCACAGCGCGGACACCCAGCCGCCGTTGCGGCCGCTGGCCCCGAACCCGACGTGCTCGGCCTCGAGGACGAGCACGTCGAGCGAGGGGTCCTCGCGCAGCAGGTAGTAGGCCGTCCAGAGCCCGGTGTACCCGCCGCCGACGATGACGACGTCGGCGGCGGTGTCACCGGCCAGGCTGGACCCCTGGTCGGCCACGGTGCGGGCGCCCTCCCACCAGAGGGGACGGGGCGGCATACCGCTCAGAGGTGCTTCTCGGCGTCCTTGAGCACCGAGCGCAGGCGCGACTCGATGTCATCGAACTCGGGCTGGCCGATGATGAGCGGCGGCGCGAGCTGGATGACGGGGTCGCCACGGTCGTCGGCGCGGCAGTAGAGGCCGGCGTCGAAGAGCGCCTTGGAGAGGTAGCCGCGCAGCAGCCGCTCGCACTCGTCGTCGTTGAACGTCTCGCGGGTGTTCTTGTCCTTGACGAGCTCGATGCCGTAGAAGTACCCCGCGCCGCGCACGTCGCCCACGATGGGCAGGTCGAGCAGCCGCTCGAGGGTGTCGCGGAACTTGGGCGCGTTGTCCATGACGTGCTGGTTGAGGCCCTCGCGCTCGAAGATGTCGAGGTTGGCCATCGCCACCGCGGCGCTCACCGGGTGCCCGCCGAAGGTGTAGCCGTGCGGGAAGTAGGTGGTGCCCTTCTTGAACGGCTCGAAGAGCCGGTCGCTGGCGATCATCGCGCCGATGGGCGAGTAGCCGGAGGTCATGCCCTTGGCGCAGGTGATGATGTCGGGCACGTAGTTGAAGTCGTCGCACGCGAACATCGAGCCGATGCGGCCGAACGAGCAGATCACCTCGTCGGAGACGAGCAGCACGTCGTACTCGTCGCAGATCTCGCGAACCCGCTCGAAGTACCCGGGCGGCGGCGGGAAGCAGCCACCGGAGTTCTGCACCGGCTCCAGGAACACGGCCGCGACGGTGTCGGGGCCCTCGAACTCGATGGCCTCGGCGATCCGGTCGGCGGCCCAGCGGCCGAACGCCTTCTCGTCGTCGCGCAGGTGCTCCGGCGCGCGGTAGTGGTTGGTGTTGGGGACCTTGAAGGCACCAGGCACCAGGGGCTCGAACATCTCCTTCGCGGCCGGGATGCCGGTGATCGACAGCGCTCCCTGCGGGGTGCCGTGGTAGGCGACGGCCCGGCTGATGACCTTGTGCTTGGTCGGCTTGCCCGTCAGCTTGTAGTACTGCTTCGCGAGCTTCCATGCGGTCTCGACGGCCTCGCCGCCACCGGTGGTGAAGAAGACGCGGTTGAGGTCGCCGGGGGCGCCGGCGGCCAGCCGCTCGGCGAGCTCGATCGCGCGCGGGTGGGCGTAGGACCACAGCGGGAAGAAGGCCAGCTCCTTGGCCTGCTTGGCAGCCGCCTCCGCGAGCTCCTCGCGGCCGTGGCCGACCTGGACGACGAACAGCCCGGCAAGGCCGTCGATGTACTCGTTGCCGCGGTCGTCCCAGATCTTGTGGCCCTCGCCGCGGGTGATGATCGGCACCGAGTGGCCCAGCCCGCCTTCCCCGTGGTCCTCGAAGACCGAGTGCCGGGTGAAGTGCATCCACAGGTGGTCGCGGGCGGCCTCGCTGTGCAGCGTGCCGAGCGGCGTGTGGGTGTCGCTCGACGGTTCGTAGACGGTGGACGGTTCGGTGGTCATCTCGTACCCCAGTTGTAGTGCTGCTTGTTGAGTTTCAGGTAGACGAAGGTCTCGGTCGACTGGACCCCGGGCAGGGTCCGCACCCGCTTGGTCAGCAGCTCGAGGAGCTGGTCGTCGTCCTCACAGACGACCTCGGCGAGCAGGTCGAAGCTGCCGGCCGTGGTGACGACGTAGTCGACCTCCTGCATCGCCGTCAGCGCATCCGCCACCGACGTCAGGTCGCCGTCGACGCGGATGCCGATCATGGCCTGGCGGCGGAAGCCCACCTGGAGCGGATCGGTGACCGCGACGATCTGCATGACCCCGGAGTCGAGGAGGCGCTGCACCCGCTGGCGCACCGCCGCCTCCGACAGCCCCACCTGCTTGGCGATCGTCGCGTACGACTGACGCCCGTCCTCCTGGAGGTGCTCGATGATCGCCTTGGAGACGTCGTCGAGGCGGGCCTCGTGGTGGTGGTTGGGGGAGCGGGTCACGCCCGCCATCGTGGCGGCAAAGCCGGGGCCGCGCAAGTACCCAGACGACGGAATCAGTTGCGCATGGGTTGAATCGGTGTTGATTTCTGCGATCCGATGGCCCGAACCTATTGAAATCGCTGGCTGGATGGTTACAGTTCCAGACACCGGAATCCGTACCGATCCCACGGGAGAGCCTGTGACTGCCCAGCCTCGTGTCCTGCGCAACTTCATCAACGGCGAGTACGTCGACGCGGAGACCGACGCGACCTCCGACATCGTCAACCCGGCGACGGCCCAGGTCGTCGCCAAGGCGCCGGTGTCGTCGCAGGCCGACGTCGACAAGGCGTATGCCGCTGCTGACGCCGCCTTCGGGGAGTGGGGCCAGGCCACGCCGAGCGAGCGCCAGAAGGCGCTGCTCGACTTCGCCGACGCGATCGAGCGACGGGCCGACGACTTCGTGCGCCTCGAGGCCGAGAACACCGGCAAGCCGCACGCGCTGACCGCCAGCGAGGAGGTCCCGCCGATGGTGGACCAGCTGCGGTTCTTCGCCGGCGCCGCCCGCGTGCTCGAGGGCAAGTCGGCCGGGGAGTACATGAGGGGCCACACGTCGTGGGTGCGGCGCGAGCCGATCGGTGTCGTCGGGCAGGTGACGCCGTGGAACTACCCGATGATGATGGCCGTCTGGAAGATCGGCCCCGCCCTGGCCGCCGGCAACACGGTCGTGCTGAAGCCCTCGGACACCACGCCCGAGACCACCCTCCTGATGGCCGAGATCGCCGCGGAGTTCCTGCCGCCGGGCACCTTCAACGTCGTCACCGGTGACCACGAGACCGGTCGTGCCGTCGTGTCCCACAAGACCCCGGCCCTGGTCGCCATCACCGGCTCTGTGCGTGCCGGCATGCAGGTGGCCCAGAGCGCCGCCCTCGACGTCAAGCGCGTGCACCTCGAGCTCGGTGGCAAGGCACCCGTCGTGGTGTTCGACGACGCCGACATCGAGGCCGCCGTCGAGGGCATCGCCGGCGCCGGCTACTTCAACGCCGGCCAGGACTGCACCGCCGCCACCCGCGTGCTCGCCGCCCCGCGCATCCACGACGACTTCGTGTCCGCGCTCGCCGAGTACGCGAACACCTCGACCAAGGTCGGCATGCCCGAGGACGAGGACGCAGCCTTCGGCCCGGTCAACAACGCCAACCAGCTGCAGCGGGTCCAGGGCTTCCTCGAGCGGCTGCCCGACCACGCGAGCGTCGCCGCCGGCGGCCACCGCGTCGCGACCCTCGGCGACGGGTTCTTCATCGAGCCGACGGTGCTCTCGGGGCTGCGCCAGGACGACGAGGCCATCCAGAACGAGATCTTCGGGCCGGTCATCACGGTGCAGCAGTTCACCGACGAGGACGAGGCGGTGCGCTGGGCCAACGGGGTCGAGTACGGCCTGGCCTCCAGCGTCTGGACCAGGGACTTCGGCCGTGCCATGCGCATGTCCAAGCGACTCGACTTCGGCGCGGTCTGGATCAACACGCACATCCCGATCGTTGCCGAGATGCCCCACGGCGGCTTCAAGAAGAGCGGCTACGGCAAGGACCTGTCCATGTACGGCTTCGAGGACTACACCCGCATCAAGCACGTCATGGCCAACATCGAGAGCTGACACCCCCGCACCACCCCACTCGCGGCCCGCCGCGCCGTCTCAGGAGAACGCCTCATGAACGACCAGATCCCCCCCACCCTCAGCGTCGCGCTCGCGCGAGGGCTGCTCTCCCGCCGGACGCTCATGGTCGGCGCCGCCGGGCTCGGCGTGACGGCGCTGGCCGCCTGCGGCTCCGAGGGCCGCAGCCCCTCCGCGAAGGGCACGAGCGCGACCGCGAAGGCGGCGCAGGACCTGTCCGACAGCGAGAAGCTGGTGAACTGGTCGAACTGGCCGGAGTACATCGACGTCGACGACGACACGCAGAAGCGCCCGACGCTGGAGGCGTTCACGAAGCAGACCGGGATCAAGGTCAACTACACCGAGGACTACAACGACAACGACGAGTTCTACGCCAAGGTGCGGCCGCTGCTGGCCGCCGGCAACGACACCGGTCGCGACGTGTGGTGCAGCACCGACTGGATGGTGGCCCGCCTGATCCGCCAGGGCTACGTCCAGAAGCTCGACCTGGCCAACATCCCGAACCACGACAACGTCGACGACTCGCTCAAGAACGTCGAGTTCGACCCCGGCCGCGTCTACTCGCTGCCGTGGCAGAGCGGCTTCGCCGGTGTCGCCTACAACCCGAAGTCGACGGGGGGCAAGAAGGTCGAGAGCATGGACCAGCTGCTCACCGACCCCGCGCTGAAGGGCAAGGTCACGCTGCTCTCGGAGATGCGCGACACGGTCGGCCTCGTGATGCTCGAGATGGGCAAGGACATCACGAAGTTCACCGACGCCGACTTCGACGCCGCGATCGCCGAGATCCAGAAGGCCAAGGACGCAGGCCAGCTGCGCGGCTTCACCGGCAACGAGTACACCAAGCCGCTGGCCGCCGGCGACATCGCGGCCTGCGTGGCGTGGACCGGTGACGTCGTGCAGCTGCAGGCGGAGAACCCCGCGCTGGCCTACGTGCTGCCGAAGGCGGGCTGCACCCTCTGGTCCGACAACTTCGTCATCCCCGCAATGGCCAAGCACAAGAAGAACGCCGAGCAGCTCATCAACTACTACTACGACCCCGCCGTCATGGCCGAGGTCGTGGCGTACGTCAACTACATCGCGCCGGTGAAGGGTGCCAAGGAGCAGCTGGCGAAGGACGACCCGGACGTGGCGAAGAACCCGCTCATCTTCCCCGACGCCGAGACCCTGTCCCGCGCGCACGTGTTCCGGGGCCTGACGCCGACGGAGGAGACGAAGTACTCCGCCAAGTGGGCAGAGCTGACCGCGGGCTGATGGCAGAGCAGCTCTCCGGCGACCTGCGACTGCAGGGCCTGACCAAGTCGTTCGAGCACTTCACCGCCGTCCACCCCCTCGACCTCACCATCCCGCAGGGGTCCTTCTTCGCCCTGCTCGGCCCGTCGGGCTGTGGCAAGACGACGACCCTGCGGATGATCGCGGGGCTCGAGGACCCGAGCGGTGGCCGGATCCTCATCGGTGACAAGGACATCACCACCACCAAGGCCTACCAGCGCAACGTCAACACGGTCTTCCAGTCCTACGCGCTCTTCCCGCACATGACCGTGCTGGAGAACGTGGAGTTCGGGCTCAAGCGCCGTGGCGAGAAGGACTCGAGGAAGAAGGCCCAGGAGGCGCTCGAGCTGGTGCAGCTCGCCGAGGTGGGCAGGAAGAAGCCCGTACAGCTCTCCGGCGGCATGCAGCAGCGCGTGGCGCTCGCCCGCGCCATCGTGAACCGGCCCGACGTGCTGCTGCTCGACGAGCCGCTCGGCGCGCTCGACCTCAAGCTGCGCCGCCAGATGCAGATCGAGCTCAAGCGCATCCAGTCCGAGGTCGGGATCACGTTCGTCCACGTGACCCACGACCAGGAGGAGGCCATGACCATGGCCGACACCATCGCGGTCATGAACGCCGGGCACCTCGAGCAGCTCGGCGACCCGGCGACGCTCTACGAGCAGCCGCGGTCGACCTTCGTCGCCAACTTCCTCGGGCAGTCCAACCTCCTGAGGGCCACCGTGACCGACGTGCCGGGCTCGGACGGCACGGTCGTGGTCCGCAGCCACGACACCGACCTCGAGGTCTCGCGCCACCACGTGCCCGACGGCATACGGGAGATCTTCCTGGGCGTGCGCCCGGAGAAGCTGCGGCTGGGCACCTCCGGTGGCCCCAACCAGCTCAAGGGCGCCGTCACCGACGTCTCCTTCACCGGTGTGGCCACGCAGTACCTCGTGCGGATGCCGTGGGGCCGTGAGCTCATGGTCGTGCAGCAGAACGACGGCTCCGCCCGGGCCGTGGTGGGGGAGAACGTCACGATCTCCTGGGCGGCCGAGCACGGGTTCGCACTCGACGCGCACCAGGACGCCGACGCCGGCGCGGAGACGGAAGACGACCGTGGCTAGCGTGTCGACGGGCGCGGCCCACCCGCTGTCCACCGGCGCCTCGGCGCCCCCCGAGCGGCGGCGCAGCAACTGGGTGCCCTACGCCCTCCTGCTGCCGGGACTGCTGTGGCTCACGGTGTTCTTCGTCGTGCCGATGGTCACCCTCTTCTCGCAGTCGCTGCAGGAGGGCTCGGTCGACGAGGGCTACACGTTCACCGGCAACATCGGCATCTACGCCGAGGCGCTGCAGGGCTACTTCCCGCAACTGCTGCGCTCGATCGGGTATGCCGCGTCCGCCACCGTGCTGGCGCTCCTGCTCGGCTACCCGCTGGCCTACTTCATGGCGCTGCGCGCCGGGCGCTGGAAGAACATCCTGCTGGTGCTCGTCATCGCACCGTTCTTCACCAGCTTCCTCATCCGCACCCTCGCGTGGCAGACGATCCTCAGCGACAGCAGCATCGTCACGGAGACGGCACGGGCCATCGGGCTGACCGACCTGCTGCAGGCGGTGGGGCTGACGGGCAACGACAACCTCATGGCGAGCAAGTTCGCCGTGATCTGCGGGCTGACCTACAACTTCCTGCCCTTCATGATCCTGCCGCTCTACTCCTCGCTGGAGCGGCTCGACCCGCGGCTGGTGGAGGCTGCCGGTGACCTCTACGCCTCGCCGGCCCAGGGCTTCCGGTACGTCACCTGGCCGCTGAGCCTGCCCGGTGTCGTGGCGGGGACCCTGCTGACCTTCATCCCCGCGGCCGGTGACTTCATCAACTCCAAGCTGCTGGGGAACACGCAGACGGTGATGATCGGCCAGGTCATCGACGCCCAGTTCCTGCGGGTCCTCAACTACCCGCTGGCGGCGGCCCTGTCGTTCGTCCTGCTGGTGCTGATCCTGTTGCTGGTGAGCGCCTACGTGCGCAAGGCCGGAACCGAGGAGCTGGTCTGACGTGAGCTGGATCCGACGCCACCTGCTCGCCTTCGCGGCGCTCGCGGTGCTCTTCTACATGCTCATCCCGAACGTCGTCGTGGCGATCTTCTCGTTCAACAACCCGAAGGGCCGCTACAACTACCAGTGGACCGAGTTCTCCACGGAGGCCTGGCAGAACCCGTGTGGCACACCGGGCATCTGTGAGTCCCTCGGTCTGTCGCTGCGCATCGGCATCGTCGCCTCGCTGGTGGCCACCGTGCTCGGCACCATGGTGGCCTTCGCCCTGGGCCGGCACCGGTTCCGTGGCCGCGCCGGCACCAACCTGCTGATCTTCATGCCGATGGCGACCCCCGAGGTCGTCATGGGCTCGAGCCTGCTGACCCTGTTCGTGATGATGGGGCTGCCCTCGGGCGGCGGTGCGATCCTCATCGCCCACATCATGTTCTGCCTGTCCTTCGTCGTCGTCGCGGTCAAGGCGCGGGTCGCCTCGCTCGACCCGCGGCTGGAGGAGGCCGCAGCCGACCTCGGGGCCAACCCGGTGCAGACGTTCATGCGGGTGACACTGCCGCTCGCGGCGCCGGGCATCGCCGCCGGTGCGCTGCTGGCGTTCTCGCTCAGCTTCGACGACTACATCATCACCAACTTCAACGCGAGCCCGAGCTCGATCACCTTCCCGATGTACGTCTGGGGCGCCTCGACCCGGGGAACACCGGTGCAGATCAACGTGATCGGCACGATCATGTTCCTCATCGCGCTCCTCGTCGTCGTCACCGGACAGGTGCTCAGCAACCGGCGGCAGAAGGCAGCCTGACACCCGTGCGCATCCTCATGGTCGGCTCCGGGGGCGTCGGTGACGCCGCCGCCCGGATCGCCGTCGAACGTGACTTCTTCGAGCTGCTCGTGGTCGCCGACCACGACGAGGCGCGGGCGAAGGCCACCGTCGAGGCGGCCACCGCCCGTCGCCCCGGCGAGGGCCGGCTCGTGGCGGCACGCGTCGACGCGTCGAGCGCCGAGGAGGTCGAGGCGCTGGCGCGCGAGCACGGCGCGACCCATGTGTTCAACGCGGTCGACCCGCGCTTCGTGATGCCGATCTTCCGGGGCGCGCTGGCGGCCGGTGCCGACTACCTCGACATGGCGATGAGCCTGTCGCAACGGCACCCCGAGCAGCCCTACGCGCAGGTCGGCGTGAAGCTCGGTGACGAGCAGTTCGCCCTGGCGCAGGAGTGGGAGTCGGCGGGGCGCCTCGCGCTGGTGGGCATCGGCGTCGAGCCCGGCCTGTCCGACGTGTTCGCGCGGTATGCCGCCGACCACCTGTTCTCGGAGATCGACGAGCTCGGCACCCGCGACGGGGCCAACCTCGCGGTGCACGACGAGCACGGCAACGAGGTGTTCGCGCCGAGCTTCTCGATCTGGACGACCATCGAGGAGTGCCTGAACCCGCCGGTGGTGTGGGAGAAGGAGCGGGGCTGGTTCACGACGCCGCCGTTCTCCGAGCCGGAGGTGTTCGAGTTCCCCGAGGGCATCGGGCCGGTGGAGTGCGTCAACGTCGAGCACGAGGAGGTGCTCCTCATGCCGCGCTGGATCGACGCCCGGCGCGTGACGTTCAAGTACGGCCTCGGCGACGAGTTCATCAGCGTCCTCAAGACGCTGCACACCCTCGGGCTGGACCGCACCGAGAAGGTGGGCGTCGGCGGCCTGCAGGTGTCGCCGCGCGACGTGGTCGCGGCCTGCCTGCCGGACCCCGCCACCATCGGGCCGCGGATGACGGGCAAGACCTGCGCCGGCCTGTGGGTCACCGGCACCGGCAAGGACGGCCGCCCGAGGGCGACGTACCTCTACCACGTGGCCGACAACGAGCAGACCATGCGCGACTACGGCGCCCAGTGCGTCGTGTGGCAGACGGCCGTCAACCCGGTCGTCGCGCTCGAGCTGCTCGCCACCGGTGCC
>Ga0307409_100000923_pt1 | contig 13653 bp, 13 predicted proteins | sample 322Ometagenome_2_FD_203888 | JGI IMG/M metagenome (GOLD analysis project Ga0307409, IMG submission 203888) | Maize rhizosphere microbial communities from greenhouse at UC Davis, California, United States - 322HYB-O-2 | ecosystem: Host-associated > Plants > Roots > Rhizosphere > Soil | place...
GACGACTGACGGACTCGGTGCCAGGTCCCGACCGATAACGGCGCCCTCCGCGGCGACGAAGTCGCTTGGAAAAACTTGCCTGCCCCGGTACCGCCTGGATTGCGCCGAACAGTTGATCGCGAGCGCAGCTTCGATCGATCCGACGGAACCGCCCCTGAAGACGCTGTTCGCGCGCTACGAAACCCTGCTGCAGCAAGCGCATTACGTCGAAACCCCGGCACCCGATCCCGCGACACCGTGGCCTCCGCTCGGGCCGATCCAGGAGCTCGGTCGGCTGCGACTCGCCATCAGTTTCCGCATGGATCCCACCGCCGTGTTCCTGGAGAAGGTATCGCAGGAGCTGCGCTTCTGGCGCATGACATTGCGTGAATCGCAGTTGCTCGGCTCGAAGATGTCCGCCCTGGCTGCCGTTCGTTGGGCGAATGATTTCCTGTCGACCCTGATGCGCGAGCGACAGCTCGATGCGCGGGACCTGGAGCGGTTGCGAGGTTTTGTCGTTCCATTCTCGCGCGAGGAGAGCGATATCGGCGCCGCTTTCCTGTCCGAACCGCGCACCGCATTGCTCGGCGGCGAGCCCTGGGTCGCCGTCGATGCGTCGTGGCTCATCCGAGCGATGCTGCAGAAGAATGCGACGTTCAACCAGGAGTTCCGCGACACGATCGAACCCATGCGACAGCGTGCGTCGCTCGACGCACGGGAGTACTACGACCAGAAGGGCTTCGAGCCCTTGCGCGACGGGTTCCGCATGACTCCGACCCTGTTCTACAACCTCGGCGGCAAACTGGCGTTGAGCAGATCGCCCTGGGATCCGGAGCAGTTTCCCGCACGCGTGCACGACGAGGATGGCCGCATCGCGCTGCTCCTGATCCAGGCGGAGATCGAAGAACGCCCGGACCTGGATGTGGCAACGCTCGTCCGAGCCTCCGTGCACCGCAATCCCTACACCGGCGAAGCCATGGAGTACGACGCGCGCGCCGGAACACTCGGGTTCGCCTGCTTGCATACCAAATTCCATCCGCCCGAGCCCGCGGATCGGTGCATGGTGGCCCTGGGCCGGCCGAGCCCAGGGGCATCACGAGGCCCGGACAGGTAGAATCCGCGCCCACGATGACCCATGCCCCGGTGGCGGAACTGGTAGACGCAACGGACTTAAAATCCGTCGGTCGCAAGGCCATGCCGGTTCGATTCCGGCCCGGGGCACCAACTCCATCATGCTGAACGTGTCGGGCCTGCACCTGTGGCGCGGCGACCGTCACGTGTTGCGCAATGTGAGTTTCACGGTCGACGCCGGTCAGTGCCTGTTGCTCACCGGCAGGAACGGCGCCGGCAAGACCACGCTGTTGCGCGCGGTCGCGGGCCTGCTGGACCCGGAGCAGGGCGAGGTGAGCTGGCGCGGCACCGCCGCGCGCAAGTCTCGTGGCGAATTCCACGCCGAGCTCGCCTATCTCGGGCACGACGCGCCCCTCAAGGGAGATCTCACCGGCCGGGAGAATCTGCGCTATTCGATCGGCATCCGCCGCGCCGTTGCGGCCAATGAAATCCACGCGGCGCTGGAACGGACCGGCGCGCAGCCCTTCGCGGATCGCCCGGTGCGCACCTTGTCGGCCGGCCAGAGGCGGCGCGTGGCGCTGGCGGGAGTGTTGTTGACCGGCGCGGTGTTGTGGCTGCTCGACGAACCCACGACCAACCTCGATTCGGACGGCAAGCGCCTGGTAGCCAGCCTCATCGAGCAGCAACTCGCCGCTGGCGGCATCGTGGTGGCGGCGGTACACCAGGACCTGGACCTCGGCTCGGGCAGCGTCGTGAACCTCGAACTGGCGGCCGCATGAAGGCCGGCCCCTTGCAGGCGGCCCGCCTGGTCATGGTCCGTGACCTGCGGCTCGCTTTCCGGAAACCTTCGCAACTTTTGCAGCCACTCATGTTCTTCATGATCGTGGCGACGCTGTTCCCCCTGACATTGACCCCGGAGTTGTCGCGCCTGCGAGACGCCGCGCCGGGTGTCTTGTGGGTCGGCGCATTGTTATCCTCGCTGCTGGCGCTCGAGTTCCTGTTCCGCGAGGACGCGCAGGACGGGACGCTCGAGCAGTTCGCGTTGTCGGGTCAGTCGCTGACATGGATGTTGTTCGCCAAGACCTGCGTGCACTGGCTGCTCACCGGACTGCCGTTGGCGCTGTCGGCGCCGGTCGCGGCGGTCGGGCTCGGCGTGCCGGCGGAGGCCATGTGGAGCGTGGTGGCAGCGCTGGCGCTCGGCGGTTTCGCGCTGAGTCTCATCGGCGCGATCAGTGCCGGACTGACGCTGGGTGCGCGGCGCGGCGGCGTGTTGTTGTCGCTGCTGACGCTGCCGCTGGCGGTGCCGATCCTGGTGTTCGGCGCGGATGCCACGCAGCGCGCCATCACCGGCGGCGAAATCGCCCCGCCGATGTACTTGTTGGGCGCGATCGCCGTGCTCGGCGTGACGCTCGCGCCGCTGGCCGCCGCCGCCGCGGTGCGCATTGGATTGGAGTAGCTAGCTGATGGCCACCTGGACCTGGTTCCACCGATTCGGTTCGCCGCCGTGGGTGTACGGCTTCGCGGCGCGCTGGGCGCCGTGGTTCGGTGGCGCGGCCGTGCTGAGCATGTTGATCGCCCTCTACGGCGGACTGATCCTGGCGCCGCCCGATTACCAGCAGAAGGACGCGTTCCGCATCGTCTACATCCACGCGCCCGTGGCGACGATGTCGATGGCCGTCTACTCGACCATGGCAGTGGCGGCCGCCGTGGGGCTCATCTGGCGCATGAAGGTGGCGCACGCCGCCGCCGCGGCCTGCGCGCCCATCGGCGCCTGGTTCACCGTCGCGACGCTGGCCACCGGCATGTTGTGGGGCAAACCCATGTGGGGCGCCTACTGGGTGTGGGATCCGCGCCTCACCTCCGAACTGGTGCTGCTGTTCCTGTACTTCGGCTACATGGGCCTGCGCGCCGGCATCGAGGATCCGCAGAAGGCGGACAAGGCGAGCGCGGTGCTGGCCATCGTCGGTGCCGTCAACATCCCGATCATCAAGTACTCGGTGAACTGGTGGAACTCGCTGCACCAACCGGCCACGCGCCTGATCGGCGAGGCGGACATGGACTGGTCCATGGTGTGGCCGCTGCTGCTCATGCTGGCGGCCTTCTTCCTGTACTTCGGCTGGGTGATGCTGATCCGCCTGCGCGCCGAGCTGTTGCGGCGCGAGCGCAATGCCAGCTGGGTACGCGAGGTGGTCGCATGAACGAGTTCTTCGCGATGAGCGGTTACGGGCAATACGTATGGCCCGCGTTCGGCATCGGCTTCGGCATCGTGGTGCTGATCTACGTCATGGCGGTGAGCTCGCTGGCGGCCGCGAAACAGGAAGCGAAGCGCCGCCTGGAGATGAACCCATGATGGCGAGACACAAGCGGCTGCTCATGGTGTGCGGCATCCTCGCCGGCGTCGGGCTGGCCGCGTGGCTGGGCACACAGGCCTTCCGCAGCAACGTGATGTTCTTCTTCGATCCCACGCAGATCGCGGCCGGTGAAGCGCCGTCGGACAAGCGCTTCCGTCTCGGCGGCATGGTGGAGAAGGGCAGCGTGCGCAAGACACCCGGTACGCTCGACATCCATTTCCTGGTCACCGACTTCAAGCACACCGTGCGGGTGAGTTACTCGGGCATCCTGCCCGACCTGTTCCGCGAGGGGCAGGGCGTGGTGGCGCATGGCCGCATGCAGAAGGGCACTTTCGTCGCCGACGAGATCCTCGCCAAGCACGACGAGAAATACATGCCACCCGAGGTGGCCAAGTCGCTCAAGGACAATCCACCGCCGCCGAACGTCGGCACGGGGACGTAGCCAGATGCTGCCCGAGCTCGGACAATTCGCGCTGGTGCTCGCCTTGCTGCTCTCGGCCGCGCAGGCCGTGTTCGGCCTGTGGGGCGCACATCGCGTCGATGCGCGACTCATGGCCGTGGTGCGGCCCGCGGTCGCCGGCCAGTTCGTGCTGGTGAGCACGGCCGTGGGGGTGCTCATCCACGCCTTCGTGAACTTCGATTTCTCGGTGTTGTACGTCGCCAGCAACTCCAACTCGGCATTGCCCACGTTTTATCGCGTGGCCGCGTTGTGGGGCGCCCACGAAGGTTCGCTGCTGCTGTGGATCTGGATCCTGGCCGTATGGACGCTGGCCGTGGCCACGTTCAGCCGCCACTTGCCGGCGAGTTTCGCCATGCGCGTCATGGCCGTGCTGGGCATCGTCAGCTTCGGCTTCCTGCTGTTCACGCTGTACACGTCGAACCCGTTCGAGCGCCTGCCGCTCGAGCAGATCCCGGCCGATGGCCGCGACCTGAATCCCGTGCTGCAGGACCCGGCCCTGGCCATCCACCCGCCGTTGCTCTACACGGGTTACGTCGGTTTCGCCGTGGCCTTCGCCTTCGCCATCGCGGCCATGCTCGAGGGCAAGCTCGACCAGGTCTGGGCGCGCTGGACCCGGCCCTGGACCACGCTGGCCTGGTGTTTCCTGTCCGTCGGCATCGCGCTCGGCAGCTGGTGGGCGTATTACGAGCTGGGCTGGGGCGGCTACTGGTTCTGGGACCCGGTCGAGAACGCCTCGTTCATGCCCTGGCTGGTCGGCACGGCGCTGATCCATTCACTGGCGGTCACCGAGAAGCGGGGCCTGTTCAAGAGCTGGACCTTGCTGCTGGCCATCCTCGCGTTCTCGCTGAGCTTGTTAGGGACCTTCCTGGTGCGCTCCGGCGTGCTGGTCTCGGTGCATTCCTTCGCCGCGGATCCCTCCCGCGGCATGTTCATCCTCGCGTTCCTGGTGATCATGATCGGCGGCGCGCTGACGTTGTACGGCTGGCGCGCGCCGTTGCTGAAGTCCCCGGCCGGCTTCGACGCCGTCTCGCGCGAGGCATTCCTGCTGTACAACAACATCGCGCTGGTGCTGGCCGCGCTGGTGGTGTTCATCGGCACGCTGGCACCGCTGGTGAACGACGCCCTGGGCCTGCAATCGATATCGGTGGGGCCCGGCTGGTTCACGCGGACCTTCCCTTTCATCGCGCTGGCGCTGGTCGTGCTGGTGTCCATTGGCATCCATGCGGCCTGGAAGCGCGGCAAACTCAGCGACAACCGCCGGCGAGTGGCGATCGGCGTGGTGCTCGCTCTGGTGCTCGGCCTGGCGCTTTCGCTCGGCGCCTACGGGCCGGGCAAGTGGCTGTCGCTCATCGGCGTGGTGCTGGGCGTCTGGGTCATCGTGTCCTCGCTGTTCGATCCCATCGACCGGTTGCGGCGCAAGTTGTCCCTGCCACGCGCCATCATCGGCATGACCATCGCGCACATCGGCCTCGGCGTGTGCGTGATCGCCATATCCACCGTCGAGTCCTACACCGTCGAGCGTGACGTGGCGCTGGGCGCCGGCGAGACCGTGTCGCTCGGCCGCTACGCCTACCGCTTCGACAGCCTGCAGCCGGTGGAAGGGCCCAACTACGACGGCGTGCGCGCGCAGGTCACGGTGCTGCGCGACGGCAAACCCATGGCGGTGCTGCACCCGGAGAAGCGCAACTACTGGGTGCAGCGCTCGGTCATGACCGAGGCCGGCATCCACTCGCGCTGGAACATGGACCTGTTCGCGGCGCTGGGCGAGGACCTGGGTGAGGGGCGCTGGAGCGTTCGCGCGCAGCTGCGCCCGCTCATCGACTACGTGTGGCTGGCCGCGGGCCTGATGGCGCTGGGCGGCGGCATCGCCGCCAGCGACCGGCGTTACCGCTCGCGCCAGTCGGCGGAGGCCGCCGCGGCCGCATCCACCAGCACCGCCGGGGCCGCTTGAACCGATTCATCATCCCCGTCCTGGTGTTCCTCGCGCTCGCCGCCGTGTTGTTCGTCGGCGTCCGGCATTCACCCAACAAGAGCACGATGGTGTCGGCGCTGCTCGGCAAACCCGCGCCCGCGTTCGAACTACCCGTGCTGGGCGATGCCACGCGCACGCTCGATTCGCGCCAGCTCGCCGGCAAGCCCTGGGTCATGAATGTCTGGGGCACCTGGTGTGTCGAGTGCCGCATCGAGCACGACACGCTGCTGGCCATCGCGCGGCAGAACCGCGTACCGCTGGTGGGTCTCAACTGGAAAGACGACGACGAGGCCGCGCAGCAGTGGCTGGCGCAGCTCGGCAATCCCTACGGCGTGGTGGCGGCAGACCGCGAAGGTCGCACGGCCATCGACTTCGGGGTGTACGGCGCGCCGGAGACCTTCTTCATCGACGCCGACGGGCTGGTGCAGTACCGCCACGTCGGCGCCATGACGCCCGAGGTCTGGGAGCGCGAGTTCCTGTCGCGGCTGCCGCAGGCGGCGCTGCCATGAAACGCTTCGTCCTGCTGCTGGTGCTCGTGAGTGGCGCGGCGCTCGCGGTGGATCCCACCACCATGCCCACCCCGGAGCTGCAGCAGCGGTACGAGGCGCTCACGCACGAGCTGCGGTGCATGCAGTGCATGAACAACAGCATCGCCGACTCGCCCGTGGGACTGGCGCAGGATCTGCGCCGCGACGTGAAGGAGCTGCTCATCGCCGGCAGGACCGACGACGAGATCCGGACCTACATGGTGCAGCGGTACGGCAACGTGATCCTGTTCACGCCGCCGCTGCAGGGCTCGTCGATCTGGGTGTGGGTGCTGCCGCTGCTCGCGGCCGTGGCCGGATTGCTGATCGGCATCCGCATCGTGCGGCGGCGCGCGCGGCTCGTCGAACAGGACGAGAGCGTCGTGGACGGCGACGACGGCGCCCGATGATCCTCGCCTTCATCCTCATCGCCGGGACCCTCGCGGCCGGTGCGGCCGTGCTGGTGGTCTTGCCATTGCTGCGCCGCCGCCAGGATGCGCGTCCCGCCGCGGCCGTGACCGCGGTGGTCTGGCTGCTGGTCATGTTGTTAGGTGGAGCCGGCCTGTATGCCGCCTTCAGCAACTACACCTGGACCGACAACACCCGCGTCGCCGATACGCCGGCGGCCATGACCGCGCGGCTCGCCAGCCGGCTGGCCCGCGAGACCGGGTCGGTGGACGAGTGGCTGCAGCTCGGCCGTTCGTACGTGGTGCTCGGGCAATACCCGCTGGCGCTGCGCGCCTTCCAGCGCGCCGACAGAATGGCCAACGGCACCAATGCCGAAGCCATCATGAGCACGGCCGAGGTGCTGGTGCAGCAGGACGTCGAGGAATTGCGCGGCCGCGCGGGCCGCATGTTCGAGCGCGCGCTCGAGGTCGACCCCGGTTCGCGCAAGGCGAAGTTCTACAGCGCCTTCGCCGCGCTGGGGCGCGACGAACCCGCGCTGGCACGCCAGCGTTTCGACGAGATGCTGGCGGACGAGCGCGACCCGGATGTGCGTGGCCTGCTCGAGAAGGGCAGGGACAGCGCCCGGCAACAGGAAGCGCGCCTCGCCGGTGGCGACGCGCCCGCGGCCGCCCCGAACTCCGCTGGCGCGAGGATCGCCGTACACGTGACGCTGGCCCCGGACCTCGCGGCCAAGGTGCCGGCGGGCGCGGCGCTGTTCGTGGCGGCGCGCGATCCGCAGGCGCCCGGTCCGCCATTCGCCGTGAAGCGTCTCGCCGCGCAGTTCCCGGTCGACGTCGAGCTCACGGCCGCGGACGCCATGATGCCGTCGCGCCGCATCGCGGCCGGGCAGCAGCTCGACGTGGTCGCGCGGGTGGCGCTCGGCGGAACTCCGACGGCATCGAGCGGCGACCCGTTCGGACAAGTTAGCTATCATGTTGGCAGGGACGGCAGGCTGAACATCGTCATCGACCGTCTCGCACCGTAAGGATCCCGCCCACATGCAGGCCAAGCATTCGCTCGAGTTCGCGCGCGCGCCGGCGGTGTGGTCCATGTACCCGAAGATCATGATCTCGCGCAAACCGTCGCTGGTGCCGGAGGGCGGCGAGGTGCCGCGCATCGAGGCGCGGCTCGCGAAGGTCTCCATCGACCGCAAGCACCTCGCGTCCTACTCGGAGATCTGCGGCGCGGCCGCGGGCGCCACGTTGCCCATCGCCTATCCACACGTGCTGGCCATGCCGCTGCACCTGGCCATGCTGGGCGCCGAGGCCTTTCCCGTGAAACTGTTCGGCCTGGTGCACGTGCACAACCGCATCGCCATGCGCGAACCGATCTCGGCAGGGGAGCCGGCGGAGATCCGCGCCTGGATCGAAGGACATCGCGATACCGATCGTGGCCAGGAATTCGACCTGCATACCGAGTACGTGGTGGCGAACGAACCACTGTGGGACGAGACCTGCACGTTCCTCGCCCGCAGGAAGCCCGCGCCCGGCGCCGCGAAGCCCGGGCTGTCGCGGGGCGACGGCGCGCCCGACGGCGTGGCGGTGAAATCCAGCAGTTTTCGCGCGCCCGCAGGCCTGGGTCGCCGCTACGGGTTCATCTCGGGCGACGTGAACCCCATCCACATGAGCGACCTGTCGGCGCGCGCCTTCGGATTCCCGCGCGCCATCGCGCACGGCATGTGGTCGCTGGGACGGCTGGCTTCGGATTTCGAGGCCGACCAGTTCAATGGTGGCTGCGAGCTGTCCGTGAGCTTCAAACTACCCATCTACATGCCGGGCTGGCTGATGCTGCAGCGCTGGCCCATCGAGAACGGCACCGGCTTCGCGTTGCGCGACGGCCAGGGCGAGAAGCCGCACCTGATCGGAACCCTGAAGTCGCTGCGGTGAACGCGGCGCCCGCGGTCAGCGCCGAGCGCGAGGAACGCCGGGCACTGCTGGCCGCCGCGTGCGCCTGCTTCTGCCTGCTCGGCGGTTATTACGTACTGCGCCCGATCCGCGAGGCGCTGGCCCTCGAGGTCGGCGTCGAGCGGAACTTCCTGCTGTTCACCGGCGTATTCATCGCGTCGTGCGCCTTGTTGCCGGTGTACTGGTGGCTGGTGCGCCGTACGCCGCGTGCCCGGCTGCTGTGGCAGGTGTACATCGCGTTCGCGCTGCTGTTCGTCGCGCTGGCCTTCGGCCTCGCGGCGTTCCCGCGCAACCGCGTGCTCGCATCCATCTACTTCGTCGGACTGACGACCGCGAACCTGTACGTGGTGGCGGTGTTCTGGAGCGCGATGGCCGACGTGTGGCGACCCGAGCTGGCCAAGCGTTTCTACGGCTACGTCGCGGCCGGCGGCAGCGCGGGCGCGATCGCTGGCAACCTCCTGGTCCGCGGATTGGTCATCGACCAGGGTCTGCCGCCGCTGATCATCGGCGCCTGCGTGTCGATCGTGATCTCCGCGGGCCTGGTGAGCCTCGCCCGCGCGACGCTGCGCCGCGCGCCGCGCGGGCACGCCGTGCCGGATGGCGCGATCCCGGTCGGTGGACGGGCCTTCGACGATCTCAGGCGGCTGGCGACGACGCCTTACCTGCTCGGCATCGCGGGCGTCATCGTCATCGGCCAGACCATCGGCGCCTTCATGTACAACGAGCAGGGCCGGTACATCGCCTCGCTGTACGAATCGGACGTGGAGCGCGCGGCGATGTTCGCCAATCTCGAAATCGCGGTGAACCTGCTGGCACTGTTCTTCCAGGCGGTCGTGGTCACCTGGCTCACGCGGCGCGGCAGCGTCGCCCTGAGCCTGTCGGCGATGCCGGCGCTGATCGGCGCGACCTTCGTCGCGCTGGCCCTGGTGCCCACGGGGGCGGTGCTGCTGATTACCCAGGTGATCCGTCGCGCCGCGGATTATGGGCTCGGCAAACCGCCGCGCGAAATGTTGTTCACCGTGTTGAACCCGGAGAGCAAGTTCAAGAGCAAGGGACTCATCGACACGGCGTTGCAGCGCGGCTCCGACGTCTTCGGGCAATGGTTGTACAAGGGCGTGCAGGGCAGCGGTGTCGTCGGCATGTCGTGGATGTGCGTGGTGCTGTGCGTCGGACTGCTGGCCGCGACCCGCACGCTGGGGCGCGCCTTCGAATCACGCCGTGAGCAGGGGCCGGCGGCGGCGCGGCAGGCCGCGTGAGCGGCGCGGTCCTCGGCAGGGCGCTGCCCGCGCAGCGCCGCGATGCGGCTGGCCAGCCGCGCGTCGACCTGCGCGCCATCCTCAGGCTGGCGGCGCCGCTCATGGCCACGAACGCGGTGCAGTCGCTGCTGAACCTGACGGACCTGTGGTTCATCGGCCGGCTCTCGACCGACGCGGTGGCCGCCATGGGGGCTATCTACTGGATCCTGAGCTGCGCGGTGCTGCTGTTCGGCGGTGTCGGCCTGGCGGTGCAGACCTTCGTCGCGCAGGCGCACGGCAGCCGCCGCAAGGCGCGGGCCTCGCGCGCGCTGTGGAATGCTCTGTGGGCCACGCTGGCGATCGCGCCGCTGTTCCTGGCGCTGGCGTTCGCCGGGCCCTGGCTGCTGCACCCCTTCGGGCTCGATCCACACGTCGAAGCGCTCGCGCTCGAATACTGGACGCCGCGCATGGGCGGTGCGTTCGTGGGCGCGATGGGCTGGGCCTCGCTCGGCTTCTTCAATGGCATCGCGGCGGTGCGTTTCACCATGCTGATCGTCGTGGTGACCACCGTCACCAACGCGCTGGCCAACCAGGTTTTCATGTTCGAGCTGGGCATGGGCATGAAGGGCTCGGCCTGGGGCACGAACTTCGCGCAACTGGTCGGGCTGGTGCTGGCACTGACGCTGTTCCTGCGCGGCCGGATCGGTCGCGAATACCGCTCGGCGCTGACCTGGCGGCCCAGCGTGCAAGTGATCCGCGCGATGCTGGGCGTGGGCCTGCCCATCGGCATCATGTACGGCGCCGACGTGCTCGGCCTGGCGCTGTCGCAGATGATGATCGCGCAGACCGGGCCCGTGGGTGCCGCCGCGACCCAGATCGTCATGGCGCTGACCTCGATGGCCTACCTGCCCACGATCGGCATCGCGTTGTCCGGCACCACGCTGGTCGGCCAGTCCATCGGCGCGGGCAGCCGCGACTGGGCCAATCGCATCGGCAATCGTGTCATCGCGCTGTGCGCGACACTGATGGCCATCATCGCGGTGCTGCTCATCGTGGTCGGCCCGTGGGTGCTGCCGCTGTTCGTGAGCAGCGGTGGGCCACAGGCCGACGCGGTCGTCGCGCTCGGGCTGGTGCTGTTGTGGCCGGCCGCGGCGTACCAGATCTTCGACGGGCTGTATTGTGGCGCGGGCTTCTGCCTGCGCGGCGCCGGCGACACGCGCGTGCCGGCGGCCACCGCGCTGCTGCTGTCGTGGTTCTTCTTCGTGCCGCTGGCGCACACGCTGATCTTCGCGCCGGGGCAGGGATGGATCGACGGCCTGCCGCAATACGGCCTCGGCGCGCGCGGTGGGTGGATAGCCCTGATGGCGTACGTCATCTTGTTAGGCTGCGCCATGTTCTGGCGCTGGCGGCATGGCGCGTGGCGCCGTGTCACTTTGTGACAGGCGATCTCCGGTGCCGCCTGATCGACGGCCGCCCCGCGGCATGTTAATCATCCCGCCATGAAGGAAGTGGGATACAAGGTCGAGGCCGGCGTCGCCTGGCTGGTCCTGAACAATCCGCCGCTGAACGCGCTGTCGCACGCATTGCGCAAGGCGGTCATCGATGGGCTGGACCGGGCCGTGGCCGATGCGAAGGTCCAGGCGATCGTCCTGGTCGGCAACGAGCGGGCCTTCTCGAGTGGTGCCGACATCAAGGAATTCTCGGGCGGCGCGTTCTACGCCGAACCATTCCTGCCGGCACTGTGCGATGCGCTGGAGGCCGCGCCCAAGCCGGTCATCGCGGCCATCAGCGGCGCCTGCATGGGCGGCGGCCTGGAGCTCGCGCTCGGCTGTCACTACCGCGTGGCACTGGCGGACGCCAGGATCGCCTTCCCCGAGGTGAAGCTCGGGCTGATTCCCGGCGCCGGCGGCACGCAGCGCTTGCCGCGGCTGGTGGGGCTCGAGAGCGCGCTCAACTTGATCGTCTCCGGCGCCACGGTGCCGGCCGCGATGTTCAAGGGCAGCCCGTTGTTCGACGCGGTGATCGACGGCGGTGGCGCCAATGCGCTGCGTGACGCCGCGCGCGACCTGGCCGCGAAACTGCGCAAGGAAAACGCGCCGGTCCGCCGCGTGCGCGATCGCGCCGTGCAACACCCGCAGGCCGAGGCCTTCCTGCAGTTCGCGAAGACCGGCATCACGGCCGTGTCGCGTGGCATGGCCGCGCCGCTGCGCGCGCTCGAGGCGGTGGCGGCTTCGCTGGAGAAGTCGTTCGACTTCGGCCTGGGGGTCGAGCGGAAGATCTTCACCGAGCTCATGTCCAGCCCCGAGTCGCAGGCGCTGCGCCACGCGTTTTTTGCCGAGCGCGCCGCAAGCAAGGTCGCCGGGCTCGGCGACCGGACACCGCAGCGTAAGATCGAGCGCGTCGCCGTGGTCGGTGCCGGCACCATGGGCGGCGGCATCGCCATGACCTTCGCGAATGCGGGCATTCCGGTCACGCTGCTCGAGGCGAAGCAGGAAGCGCTCGACCGGGGCCTGGCCAACATCCGCAAGACCTACGAGGGCGCGGTCGCCAAGCGCAAGCTCAAGCCCGAGGACGCGACGCAACGCGGCGGGCTCATCCAGCCATCGCTGGATTACGCGGACGTCTCGAAGGTCGACCTGGTCATCGAGGCGGTGTTCGAGGATCTCGAGGTCAAGAAGGCCGTGTTCCGCGAGCTGGACAAACACGCGCGGCGCGGCGCGATCCTCGCCACCAATACATCGACCCTGGACGTGGACCGCATCGCGGCCTTCACGAAGCGCCCGGGCGACGTGCTCGGCCTGCATTTCTTCAGCCCCGCGAACGTCATGCGCCTGCTGGAAGTGGTGCGTGCTAAAAAGACACGGCCCGATGTCCTGGCCACGGCCATGTCGCTGGCGCGGCGCATCGGCAAGACCGCGGTGGTCGCCGGGGTCTGCGACGGCTTCATCGGCAATCGCATGCTCGATCCCTATGCGCAGCAGGCGCTGTTGATGCTGGAGGAGGGCGCCTCGCCGAGGCAGGTGGACCAGGCCATCGAGGCCTTCGGCTTCGCGATGGGGCCATTCCGCATGTCCGACCTCGCGGGCAACGACATCAGCTGGCACATCCGCAAGCGCCACTACGCCGAGCATCCGCAGATGCGCCACATGCGCATCGCCGACCGCGTCTGCGAGCTCGGGCGCTTCGGCCAGAAGACGGGCTCGGGCTGGTATCGCTACGAGCCGGGCAAGCGCGATGCGATCCCGGATCCGGTCGTCGAGCAGATCATTGCCGAGGAACGCAAGGCGCTGAAGATCCCGCCGCGCCGGATTCCCGACGCGGAGATCGTCGACCGCCTGGTGTACGCGCTGGTGAACGAAGGCGCGCGCATCCTCGAGGAAGGCATCGCGCAGCGCGCCTCCGACATCGACGTGGTCTATCTCACCGGCTACGGTTTCCCGGCGTCGCGCGGCGGTCCCATGTTCCATGCCAGCCAGGTGGGCCTGGGCAAGGTGGTGCGCCGCATGCGTGAATTCGCCGCGAACCCGCACGCCGAGCCGCAATCCTGGAAACCGGCCAGATTGCTGGCGCGGCTCGCCGCCGCAGGCCGGCGCTTCGACGACGCCGTGGCCGCCACCACTCCCCGCAAGGCGCGCGCGAAAGGAAAGTCCCGTGGTTGATGCCGTCATCGTTTCCACCGCGCGCACCGCGCTGGCCAAGTCCTGGCGCGG
>Ga0307409_100000924_pt1 | contig 13649 bp, 12 predicted proteins | sample 322Ometagenome_2_FD_203888 | JGI IMG/M metagenome (GOLD analysis project Ga0307409, IMG submission 203888) | Maize rhizosphere microbial communities from greenhouse at UC Davis, California, United States - 322HYB-O-2 | ecosystem: Host-associated > Plants > Roots > Rhizosphere > Soil | place...
GTTGGTCAGGCGTGTGCCTGCGGTCTTGGGGCTGCCGTCGGGGTTCAGGAAGTATTCGGCGGCCTGGGGGTCGAGCTTGAGTTGCGGCGCGGCGTTTGCGATGGCTGCCGCCAGGCGAGGGCTGATATCGAAGCCGTCGTCGGCGAGGTTGACGGCAGGGTCGAACAGATCGCGCCAACCCGCCTTGCCATGCTCGGCGTGCACGTCCTGCATGAGACGCACGATGCCGGGCACGCCGATGGAGCGGCCCGAGGCGCGGGCATCGGGCTTGGGTTCCGTGCGGTCGGTATCCGAGATCCAGCGCAGATAGTTCTCGGTCGCGGCGGCGGGTGCGACTTCCCGCCCGTCGTATGTCTGTACTGAACCCGCTGCCGCGTCGTAGTACAGCAGGAAGCCGCCGCCGCCGATGCCGGAGGACTGCGGCTCGAGCAGGCCGAGCACCGCTTGTGCGGTGACCAGCGCGTCGGCCGCGGTCCCGCCGTCGCGGAGCACCTCGCATGCTGCCTCGGTGGCCAACGGGTTGGCGGTGGCCACCGAATAGTTGCTGGTGCGCACGGCGGTCATGTCGTTGCGGTATCCCGTGTCGGTCGGGGTTCCGTTGACGACGACGTCGCATGCCTCTGCGGTGCCCGGCTCCGCGCGTTCATCGGCGGCACATCCGGCCAGCACCACGGCCAGCCCGGTCAGCGGCGCCATCACTTTGATCAGCGGCGAGATCCGCATCACCCGACGGTAGTTCATCGGACGCGTCCGAGGACCGCAGTAACCTGGAATCCGTGCCCGATCCAGCGACTTACCGACCTGCGCCAGGGTCGATCCCCGTCGAGCCGGGCGTCTACCGGTTTCGGGACCCGCACGGCCGGGTGATCTACGTCGGCAAGGCCAAAAGCCTGCGCAGCCGATTGAACTCCTACTTCGCCGACCTTTCCGGTCTGGCGCCGCGCACCCGCCAGATGGTGATGACGGCAGCCGGTGTCGAGTGGACGGTGGTCAACACCGAAGTCGAGGCCCTTCAGCTCGAGTACAACTGGATCAAGGAGTTCGACCCGCGGTTCAACGTGCGATACCGCGACGACAAGTCGTACCCGGTGCTCGCCGTGACGTTGAACGAGGAGTATCCGCGACTGATGGTCTACCGCGGGGCGCGGCGCAAGGGGGTCCGCTACTTCGGGCCGTATTCACACGCGTGGGCGATCCGAGAGACGCTCGACCTGCTGACCCGGGTGTTTCCGGCGCGCACCTGCTCTGCGGGAGTTTTCAAGCGGCACAAGCAGATCGACCGGCCTTGCCTGCTCGGGTACATCGACAAGTGCTCGGCTCCTTGTGTCGGGCGGGTGAGCGCTGAAGAACACCGGCAGATCGTCGAGAACTTCTGCGAATTTCTGGCGGGCAAGACCGACCGGCTGATCCGCGACATGGAACACGAGATGAACCAGGCCGCCGACGTGCTGGACTTCGAGCGGGCAGCCCGGTTGCGGGACAACATCTCCGCGATGAAGCGGGCGATGGAGAAGCAGGCGGTAGTGTTCGGCGACGGTACCGACGCAGACGTCGTCGCGTTCGCCGACGACGACCTGGAAGCAGCCGTGCAGGTCTTTCACGTGCGCGGTGGTCGGGTGCGCGGCCAGCGCGGCTGGGTCGTCGAAAAGTCCGGCGAGCCGGGCGAATCGAGCCAGGAGCACCTCGTTGAACAGTTCCTCACCCAGTTCTACGGCGATCAGGCTGAACTCGATGGAGCGGCAGACCTGTCATTGACGCCGGTGCCCCGACAGGTGCTGGTGCCATGTCTGCCCGGCAACGCCGAGCAGGTGGAGACATGGTTGTCACAACTGCGGGGTTCGCGGGTGTCGGTGCGAGTGCCCCGGCGCGGTGACAAGCGTGCGCTCGCCGAGACCGTGCGGCGCAATGCGCAAGATGCGCTGACGCAGCACAAGCTCAAGCGCGCGGGCGACTTCACCGCGAGAAGTGCTGCACTGCAGAGTATTCAGGAATCGCTTGGGCTTGCCGACGCGCCGCTTCGTATCGAATGCGTCGACATCAGCCACGTCCAGGGCACCGATGTGGTGGCGTCGCTGGTGGTTTTCGAGGACGGGCTGCCGCGCAAGTCCGACTATCGCCACTATGCGATCAGGGAGGCCGCAGGTGACGGCCGCTCAGACGACGTCGCGTCGATTGCCGAGGTCACCCGGCGGCGCTTCCACCGGCACCTGCACGATCTGGAACACCCGAGAGAGCTTGCAGCCCAAGACAATGTCGCCGCTGCCGCGGCTCCGCCGGCCAAATCGCGAAAGTTCGCCTATCCGCCCAACCTGTTCGTGGTCGACGGCGGCGCCCCACAGGTAAATGCCGCCCAAGCGGTGCTCGATGATCTGGGTATCCGCGATGTCGCCGTCATCGGGCTGGCGAAACGACTGGAAGAGGTGTGGGTGCCGTCCGAGCCCGACCCCCTGATCATGCCGCGCAACAGCGAGGGTTTGTACCTTCTGCAGCGGGTGCGTGACGAGGCGCACCGGTTCGCGATCACCTACCACCGCAGCAAGCGGTCCAAGCGGATGACGGCATCGGCACTTGATTCGATCCGCGGCCTTGGCGAGCATCGTCGTAAGGCGCTGGTGACGCATTTCGGATCGGTCGCACGCTTGAAGGAGGCCAGCGTCGAGGAGATCATCGCCGTACCCGGTATCGGGGTCGCGACGGCGAAGGCCGTCCTGGAGGCCCTCGGTGTCCCATCCGAAACCAGAGCGCCCGAACCCGTTATCGGCGATGATCAGAGCAGAGCATCCGGATGACGGACCAGGGCAGGCACGAAGAATTGCAGGGTGGCGCCGAAACCGGCGAACGTGGGGAATCAGACATCGACGTCGTACTTGTCACTGGCCTGTCCGGCGCGGGCCGGGGGACTGCGGCCAAAGTGCTGGAAGACCTCGGCTGGTACGTCGCCGACAATCTGCCGCCGGAGTTGATTGCGCGGATGGTGGAGCTGGGCCTCGCGGCGGGGTCGCGCATTACCCAGCTCGCCGTGGTGATGGATGTGCGCTCGCGCGGTTTCACCGGAGACCTGGACTGGGTACGAAACGATCTGGCCACCCGAAACATCACTCCGCGGGTGCTATTTCTGGAGGCCTCCGACGACATCCTGGTTCGTCGGTACGAGCAAAACCGTCGCAGCCATCCGCTGCAGGGAAATCAGACACTTGCCGAAGGCATTGCGGCCGAGAGGGCGATGCTCGCGCCGATCCGAGCCGTGGCCGACCTCGTGATCGACACGTCGACGTTGCCGGTCCCCGCGCTGCGGGAGAGCATCGAGCGGGCCTTCGGTGGGGAAACCGTCGCTCACACAAATGTCACTGTCGAGTCCTTCGGATACAAGTACGGGCTACCCATGGACGCGGATACGGTGATGGATGTGCGCTTTCTCCCTAATCCGCATTGGGTGGACGCGCTACGGCCGCACACCGGGCAGCACCCCGCCGTCCGCGACTATGTACTCGGCCAGCCCGGCGCCGCGGAGTTCCTGGACACCTATCATCGGCTGCTGGACTTTGTCATCGACGGATATCGCCGCGAGGGAAAGCGCTATATGACTGTTGCCATTGGTTGCACCGGAGGTAAGCATCGCAGCGTCGCGATCGCCGAGGCGCTGGCGGCCAGGCTGCAGGGCGGTGACGACCTGACGGTGCGGGTATTGCATCGAGATCTGGGTCGCGAATGAGTCCGCGGATCGTTGCCCTCGGGGGTGGGCACGGCCTGTACGCCACGTTGTCGGCGGCCCGCAGACTCACCCCGCACGTCACCGCGATCGTCACGGTCGCCGACGACGGCGGTTCATCGGGCCGGCTACGCGGCGAACTCGATGTGTTGCCTCCGGGTGATCTGCGAATGGCGTTGGCCGCGTTGGCATCTGATAGTCCGCACGGACGACTGTGGGCGACCATCCTCCAGCATCGCTTCGGAGGAAACGGTGCGTTGGCGGGTCATCCGATCGGTAACCTCATACTCGCCGGCCTCAATGAGGTGTTGGCCGACCCGGTGGCGGCGCTCGACGAGCTGGGCCGCGTGCTCGGCATCCACGGCCGGGTGCTGCCGATGTGCCCGATGGCGCTGGGGATCGAGGCCGACGTGGCGGGTCTGGAATCCGATCCGCGGATGAGCCGGGTGATCCGCGGGCAGGTGGCGATCGCGACCACGGTGGGCAAGGTGCGCCGGGTCCGGCTGATTCCCGGTGATCCGCCCGCGACCCGCCAGGCGGTGGACGCGATCATGGCCGCCGACCTCGTTGTGCTCGGGCCCGGGTCGTGGTTCACCAGCGTCATCCCGCATGTGTTGGTCCCGCAGCTGGCGGCGGCCCTGCAGGCGACGACGGCGCGGCGGGCGCTTGTGGTGAACCTGGTCGCCGAACCGGGGGAGACGGCGGAGTTCTCGGCCGAACGACATATACACGTGTTGTCGCAGCATGCGCCCGGGTTCACGATGCACGAGGTCATCGTCGACGCCAGCCGAGTCCCGAGCGAACGCGAGCGTGAGCAATTGCGCCGCACCGCCAAAATTCTGGATGCCGAGGTTGAGTTTGCTGACGTGTCCAGACCTGGTACACCTTTACATGACCCGGCGAGGTTGGCCGCGGCCCTGGAAGGTGTGCGGCTACGTGGGACGGCGCCGCCGGCGCCTGCGGCGCCGACCGTACCCACACCGACAGCGAACGGACCGAGAGGTGACGACCCGTGGCGATGACTGCCGAGGTCAAAGACGAGCTCAGCCGCCTGCTGGTCAATTCGGTGAGCGCTCGACGTGCCGAGGTGGCATCGCTGCTCCGTTTCGCCGGGGGTTTGCACATCGTGTCGGGCCGGGTGGTTGTCGAGGCAGAGGTTGACCTGGGCATCATCGCCCGGCGCCTGCGTAAGGACATCTACGACCTCTACGGTTACAACGCGGTGGTGCACGTGCTGTCCGCGAGCGGGATCCGGAAGAACACCCGGTATGTGCTGCGGGTCGCCAAGGACGGAGAAGCCTTGGCGAGGCAAACCGGTCTGCTGGATCTGCGCGGGCGACCGGTGCGCGGGCTTCCCGCGCAGGTGGTCGGCGGTAGCGTCGCCGACGCCGAAGCTGCATGGCGCGGAGCGTTTTTGGCGCATGGCTCGCTCACCGAACCCGGCCGATCCTCTGCGCTCGAGGTCAGTTGCCCTGGGCCTGAGGCGGCGCTGGCGCTGGTCGGCGCGGCCCGGCGGTTGGGTGTCAGCGCGAAAGCGCGCGAAGTGCGCGGCGCCGACCGGGTGGTGGTGCGCGACGGCGAGGCCATCGGTGCATTGCTGACACGGATGGGCGCCCAGGACACCAGGCTGACGTGGGAAGAACGGCGGATGCGCCGTGAGGTGCGCGCCACGGCCAACAGGTTGGCCAACTTCGATGATGCCAATCTCCGGCGGTCGGCGCGGGCTGCGGTCGCCGCGGCCGCGCGAGTGGAACGGGCGTTGGAGATCCTCGCCGACACCGTGCCCGACCACTTGGCCGCCGCGGGCAAGCTACGCGTCGAGCACCGGCAGGCGTCGCTCGAAGAGCTGGGACGCCTTGCCGACCCGCCGATGACCAAAGATGCTGTAGCGGGCCGTATTCGGCGGTTGCTGTCGATGGCTGACCGCAAGGCCAAGCAAGACGGTATCCCCGATACCGAGTCGGCTGTCACGCCAGATCTGCTCGAAGACGCCTGACACTGCCGCCGAGCGCACGGTTGTTGTACGCATACGTCGAGTAGAGCTGCAAACAAGCGTGCACTCGCGATAACTGTGCGATCCTGCGCGGGTGTCCGCGGGGGACCCACCGTCAGGCGTCGTGACGTTCCTGTTCACCGATATCGAGGGCTCGACGCGTCGGTGGGAGTCAGATGCGGAAGCCATGCGGATCTCCGCGCTGGCGGCGTACGCATATGACCAGATCGACCAGGCCCGAATCGAACTCGCCCGACCAACCTGAGGAAACTCCAGCGGCGGGTGTATTCAGCGGGCGCGGTATGCATCCGCGCGACTGAACACGCCGACGACGGTGACGCGTCGATTCACGTCGTCGATGCGGTACAGCACGCGGTAGGTGCCGCGGCGGGAACTGTGGCGGTCACTCAACGGTGGCCGCAACTGCATACCCACGCGGTGGGGATTGTCGAGCAGTGGGCCGATGATGAATTCGTAGGCAGCGAACGCTACGGATTCCGGTAGTTGTTCGGCGAGTTGCCGGCGTGCGGTAGGAGCGATGATCAACGCGTATCGCTCATTGGTCATGCACGAGCTCGACGTGCCCGCATCGCCGCGGCAAGGCTGTCCTGATGCTCACCTTCGCCACGAGCCAGCTCGGCGTCGGCCTCGCCTAGTGCCTGCAGCGCTGATGCATCCGAAAGGACTGCGATGGTTTCCTCAAGCGACTCGAGGTCGTCGACTGCAAGAAGGACCGCTACAGGGCGGCCATGCACCGTCACCGTGACCCGCTCGTGCTGGTCGCCGACACGCGCCACCAACTCCGACAAGTGGGCCTTCGTCGCGGCGAGCGAGCTGGTTTCAGACATAGTCATAAGTATGACCAACTGGTTGCCCGGTGTCCAGACAAAGCGTCAACCTGGTGATATTCGAGCGATGTCCGAATTGCCAGCGGTCGTTGTGCCATCCTGCATGAGTGTCAGCGGGGGAACCGCCCTCGGGGGTAGTCACGTTCTTGTTCACCGATATCGAGGGTTCGACCCGTCGGTGGGAAGCCGACGCGGATGCGATGCGGGCGGCGCTGGCCGCGCATGACAAATTGCTGCGCTCGGCGATCGAGGCGCACGAGGGAGTTTTGTTCAGCCACAGCGGCGACGGGATTGCTGCGGCGTTCGCGTCACCCAAGGCTGCCGTCGATGCCGCCATTGACGCACCACGCGAATTGCAATTGCCGGTACGGATGGGCATTGCGACCGGTGAAGCGGAGCTGAGGGACAACGATTACTTCGGCACGGTGCTCAACCGCGCAGCTCGGGTGATGGCCGCCGGCCACGGTGGCCAGGTCCTGGTCGCCGAATCGACAGCGGGTCTGCTCAGCGGAGTCGATCTCCTCGATCTAGGGCCTCGACGCCTGCGGGATCTACCGACCCCGCTCAACGTGTTTCAACTCCAAGCGGACGGGTTGCGCACCGACTTCCCGCGGCTGCGGACACTTGACCCGATTCCCGGAAATCTACGACGAGCAACCTCCGCTTTCGTCGGGCGGGATACCGAGGTCGCGGAGATCGCCGCTCTTTTTCGTTCACGACGACTGGTCACGCTTACCGGCGTCGGCGGCGTCGGCAAAACCAGGCTTGCCGTCGAGGTTGCCGCCCACCTATCCGATGAGTTTCCGGACGGCGTATGGGTTTTCGAGCTCGCGGCGGTCAATGACCCGACGGTGGTTCCTGATGCGGTCGCCGGTGTACTCGGTATCACTCAGCAGCCCGGCAACACCATCTGCGAGTCGGTAGCCGCCGCGCTCGAAGGCAGAGTCCGGTTGCTGGTGTTCGACAACTGCGAGCACCTACTCGACGCCACCGCGGATTTGGCCGAGGCCATTCTCGCGAGATCGGCAACCACGAGAATCCTCGCGACCAGCCGCGAGGGCTTAGCTCTGGCCGACGAGCAGGTCTGGCCGGTGCGATCGCTTGGCACCGAGGCAGCCGTGGACCTGTTCATCGAACGGGCTCGCCACGTGGCTCCTAATGTCGCGTTCGACGATGCGGATGTGCTCGCTGAGATCTGCCGACGGCTCGACGGAATTCCATTGGCGATCGAATTGGCGGCATCACGCGCATCGTCGATGGCCGCAGACGAAATACGCGATCATCTGGATCACCGATTCAAGCTGCTCGTCGGGTCGCGCCGGGCATTGGGACGACATCAGACTCTTCGGCACGCTGTCGCTTGGTCCTATGATCTGCTCGATGACGCCGAGAAGCGGCTCCTAGAAAGGTGTTCGGTTTTCGCCGGTGGATTCGATCTCGAAAGCGCCTGCGCGGTAGCCGGATCTGAAGAAGATCGCTATCGAGTCATCGATCTGCTCGATGCATTGGTGCGCAAATCGCTGATCGTCGCCGAGCAGGCAACGGGCAAGACGCGATTCTCGATGGTCGAGACGATACGTGAGTTCGCCGACGAGCAGCTCGCGAACAATGGCGACGCCCCGCAGGCGCGCGACGCCCATGCCAGACATTTCGCTGGACGTGAGGCCGACATCATGGGCCTGTGGGACAGCCCTCGCCAGCACGAGGCCTATGTGTGGTTCGCCACCGAACTCGCCAACCTGCGCAACGCGTTTCGGTGGGCCGCAGACTGCAACCAGCTTGACGAAGCCGCCCAGATCGCCACCTACGCGGGAGTTCTCGGTATGGCGCTGGAGAACCAGGAGCCTTCGACGTGGGCTGAGGAGCTCATCGATGCCGCGCGTCTCGGCAATCACCCGCGGCTTGGATACCTCTATGTCGTGTCGGCGCTCTGCTGGATGTCTGGCCGAATCGACGACGCAATCACTTACTCCGACAGACGTCAAGAGATGGTGCGTGCCGGCCGCGGAGAGGTGCCGTTCGGACTTGATGGGCTACTCGGCGGCACCTACATGGTCATCGGTGAGGTCGAAAAGGCTCTCGAGTGGGAGGACCGGTATTTGGATAACCAATCCGACCCGCTGGCGATCAGCAGGTCGAACCGAGTCCTTCAGTTGGTGATGGCCGGTCGAAGTGCGGAGGCGGTGGCGGCTGTACCGGAGATCCTCAGCGCCGCCGAGGCTACGAGTAATCCCTACGCGGTCTCTGGCGCCCTCTTGGCGGTAGGTTTCGCGTTTCGGGATGTCGAACCCGAGAAGGCGCTCGACGCGTTGCGTCGCGGTCTGGCGATTGCGCACAGCAGCGGCAACCGGGCGACCGAGGGATATCTGGCATCCAACATCGCCCGACTGGAGGTTAGGCGTGGAGCCTGGGCTTCGGCGCTTGATCATCTAACGCTGACCCTACGCATAAATCGGGATTCGGGATCAATCACGGCGATCCGCAGTCCGTTGGCGATACTGGTGTCCGTTTTGGCCCAGTTCGGATGGCACGCGCAGGCGGCGACAGTTGCAGGATTTGCTGAGAGCGCTCTTACCGCAACGGCTTTCCCTGAACTCGGCACGACCGTCTCGCGACTCCGTCAAATGCTGGGTACCGAAGCCTTTGAGTCGCACGTCGGCCGCGGCGAATCCATGACAACCTCTGCCATCGCGGCATATGCACTTGATGAGATCGAGCGCGTGCGAGCTCAACTCGAACAACTACGGTGAACTCATGGAGACGTTGAGAGTCGGCGCGGCCTTTCCCGATCCACCCTTCAACGGAATGCCCGACGATAGCGGCCTGGATATCGACCTAATGGATGCGATCGCCGGAAAGCTGGGCGCCACCGTTGAATTCGTCCCCTACGAAGGTGCCGACTTCAACGGTATTTTCGATGGGCTCGGAACGGACTTCGACTGCGTGGTCGCTGGTACGACAGTCACCCCGGACCGCGAGCGCAAGGCTCAGTTCGTCCCGCCTTACCTCATCTCCGGGCAGTCGCTGGCCGTCGACACGACACGCCTGCCACAAGTCAGGTCCGTGGACGACCTCGAACGCCTGACCATCGGCGTGCAGCAGGGCAACACCAGCCAGACCATCGCCGAACGGCTCGTCGACCAAGGGAAGGCGGCCGCCGTCCGCGTCTACGACTACGGCGCCATCCGCTCGGCGCTGACCGATCTGACAACCGGCGGATGTGACGCATTCATGAAGCTGGCTCCGGTGCTCAACGAGTTGGTCAAACCGATACGGAGCGTCGAGGTGGTTCAGCGCGGCATCTCGGTCGAGAACATCGCGATCGCCGTCCCGCTCGGTGACCAGAAGCTCCTCAGCCGCCTCACCGTCGCGCAGGCCGAGCTGGAGGACGACGGCACACTGCAGCACATCCGCCGAAAATGGCTCGGCAATCCGTACGCCGACCAGAACCTGGCCGTGCACTGACCAGCCCGCGCGTGGCATGTATCACAGCACTAGGCTGGCCTTTGAGTATCAAAGGCAAAAAAGGGAGAAACACGTGACCATCCGGGTTGGCGTTAACGGCTTCGGCCGCATCGGACGCAACTTCTACCGGGCCCTCGCTGCGCAGAAGGCCGAGGGCAAGAGCACCGACATCGAGATCATTGCGGTCAACGACCTCACCGACAACGCCAGCCTGGCGCACCTGCTGAAGTTCGACTCGATCCTGGGTCGCTTCCCCGAGGAGATCTCCCTCGAGGGCGACGACACGATCGTCGTCGGCAGCACCAAGATCAAGGCCCTCGAGGTCAAGGAAGGTCCGGCCGCGCTGCCCTGGGGTGACCTCGGGGTGGACGTCGTCGTCGAGTCCACCGGCATCTTCACCAAGCGCGACAAGGCGCAGGGTCACCTCGACGCGGGCGCCAAGAAGGTCATCATCTCCGCACCGGCCAGCGACGAGGACATCACCATCGTGCTCGGCGTCAACGACGACAAGTACGACGGTAGCCAGAACATCATTTCCAACGCGTCGTGCACCACGAACTGCCTCGGCCCGCTGGCCAAGGTCCTCAACGACGAGTTCGGCATCGTCAAGGGTCTGATGACCACGATCCACGCCTACACCCAGGACCAGAACCTGCAGGACGGCCCGCACAAGGATCTGCGCCGTGCCCGCGCCGCCGCACTGAACATCGTGCCGACCTCGACCGGCGCCGCGAAGGCGATCGGCCTGGTGCTGCCCGAGCTCAAGGGCAAGCTCGACGGCTACGCCCTGCGTGTGCCGATCCCAACCGGTTCGTGCACCGACCTGACCGCGGAGCTCTCGAAGTCCGCCACCGCCGACGAGATCAACGCGGCGTTCAAGGCGGCCGCCGACGGGCCGCTCAAGGGCATCCTGAAGTACTACGACGCGCCGATCGTGTCGAGCGACATCGTCACCGATCCGCACAGCTCGATCTTCGATGCGGGCCTGACCAAGGTGATCGACAACCAGGCCAAGACCGTGTCGTGGTACGACAACGAGTGGGGCTACTCGAACCGCCTCGTCGACCTGGTCGCACTGGTCGGTAAGTCGCTGTAACCCCGATGGCCGTCCAGACGCTCGACGACCTACTGGCAGAAGGGGTTTCGGGCCGGGGCGTGTTGGTGCGCTCCGACCTGAATGTCCCGCTCGACGATGACGGAAACGTCACCGACCCGGGGCGCATCATCGCGTCGGTGCCCACGTTGAAGGTACTGGCCGAGGCCGGCGCCAAGGTCGTCGTCACCGCACACCTAGGCAGGCCCAAAGATGGCCCGACGCCGGTGTTCTCGCTTGCTCCGGTCGCGAAGGCGCTGTCCGAGCAGCTCGACAGGCATGTCCAACTGGCGGGCGACGTCGTCGGTACGGACGCGCTGGCCCGCGCGGAGGGCCTCACCGATGGCGACATCCTGTTGCTGGAGAACATCCGCTTCGATCCCCGCGAAACCAGTAAGGACGACAGTGAGCGCCTGGCGTTGGCCAAGGCGCTGGCCGGTCTCGTCGAGGGTGCCGATGGCTCGCCGGGGGCATTCGTCTCCGACGGTTTCGGCGTGGTGCACCGCAAGCAGGCCTCGGTGTACGACGTCGCCACGCTGCTGCCGCACTACGCGGGCACGCTGGTAGCGACCGAGATCAAGGTGCTCGAGCAGCTGACCAGCTCGACCGAGCGGCCGTACGCCGTGGTGCTCGGCGGCTCGAAGGTGTCGGACAAACTCGCCGTCATCGAGAATCTGGCCACCAAGGCCGACAGCGTCGTCATCGGTGGCGGGATGTGCTTCACATTCCTTGCCTCACAGGGTGTTTCGGTCGGTAACTCGCTACTCGAAGACAGCATGATCGACACCTGCCGGAAACTGCTCGAGGACTACGGCGATGTGATCCACCTGCCCGTCGACATCGTGGTGGCCGACGAGTTCTCCGCCGATGCGACCCCGGAGGTCGTGCGGGCCGACCAGATTCCCGACGGCAAGATGGGCCTGGACATCGGACCCGGTTCGGTGGAGCGGTTCACCAACCTGCTGTCCAACGCCAAGACCATCTTCTGGAACGGCCCGATGGGTGTGTTCGAGTTCCCCGCGTTCGCCGCGGGCACCAAAGGCGTCGCCGAGGCGATCATCGGGGCCACCGTGAAGGGCGGCTTCAGCGTTGTCGGTGGCGGTGATTCCGCGGCCGCGGTACGGCAGTTGGGCCTGCCAGAGGACGGCTTCTCTCACATTTCGACCGGGGGCGGGGCGTCGCTGGAATACCTTGAGGGCGAAGACCTGCCCGGTATCCAAATCCTCGAGCAGTCCTAGATCAACTCGAGCAGTCCCAGATCAAAGGAAAGGCGCCCAGTCATGACGCTCTTCGCCCGAGAGGCTCATCGCCGTGCCCCGTAAACCACTGATCGCCGGCAACTGGAAGATGAACCTCAACCACTTCGAGGCGATTGCGCTGGTCCAGAAGATCGCGTTCTCGCTGCCGGATAAGTATTTCGACAAGGTCGACGTCGCGGTGCTGCCGCCCTTCACCGACCTGCGAAGCGTCCAAACCCTGGTCGACTGCGACAAGCTACGCCTGACCTACGGGGCGCAGGACCTGTCGCAGCACGATTCGGGCGCTTACACCGGCGAGATCAGCGGCGCGTTCCTCGCGAAGCTGGGCTGCAACTATGCAGTGGTCGGGCACTCGGAACGCCGCACTTACCACCACGAAGACGACGCCCTGGTGGCCTCGAAGGCTGCCGCCGCGTTCAAGCACGGCATCGTCCCGATCATCTGTATCGGCGAGCAGCTCGAGGTCCGCGAGGCCGGTAACCACGTCGAATACAACACCGAATCGCTGCGCGGCTCGGTGGCGGGGTTGACCCCCGAGCAGATCGGCCAGGCCGTCATCGCCTACGAGCCGGTATGGGCGATCGGCACCGGCCGGGTGGCCAGCGCCGCCGATGCGCAGGAGGTGTGCAAGGCCATCCGCGACGAGCTGGTCAAGCTGGCGTCTCCACAGCTCGCCGCCGGCGTGCGCATCCTGTACGGCGGCTCGGTGAACGCCAAGAACGTCGGCGAGATCGTCGCGCAGGAGGACGTCGACGGTGCGCTGGTCGGCGGGGCATCGCTCGACGGTGAGCAGTTCGCCACCCTTTCGGCCATCGCTGCTGGTGGGCCGTTGCCGTAGCGGCTCTTTTGGGTCTGTAGGCTGTCTGCCATGGTTCTTGCTCTGCAGATCACGTTGATTGTCACCAGCTTGCTCGTGGTGCTGCTCGTGTTGCTGCATCGCGCCAAGGGTGGCGGCTTGTCGACCCTGTTTGGCGGCGGCGTCCAGTCCAGCCTGTCGGGCTCGACGGTCGTTGAGAAGAACCTGGACCGGCTGACGTACTTCGTGATCGGCATCTGGGTCGTGTCGATCGTCGGCGTCGCGCTGCAGATCAAATACGGCTGATCCACCCCGACCCGCCGGCTCGTTCTGCAGCCGCCGGTGGCCGCGCCGATACTGGGGGGATGGCAGAGGCTGGCGGATTGGAACCCATCGGCGCGGTACAGCGCACGAAAGTGGGCCGTGAGGCCACCGAGCCGATGCGCGAAGACATCCGATTGTTGGGGACCATCCTCGGTGAGACTG
>Ga0307409_100000925_pt1 | contig 13648 bp, 10 predicted proteins | sample 322Ometagenome_2_FD_203888 | JGI IMG/M metagenome (GOLD analysis project Ga0307409, IMG submission 203888) | Maize rhizosphere microbial communities from greenhouse at UC Davis, California, United States - 322HYB-O-2 | ecosystem: Host-associated > Plants > Roots > Rhizosphere > Soil | place...
ACGAGCTGAAACACGCCCTTGCCTGGATCGAGCAGCAGCAGCAGGAAACGGCAGGCGGTCCAACTCTCAGCTTGGCCGTCCGTCTCCTGACCACGGGGACCTTGATCGGTTCGGTCGGCCTGCGGGAGATCGATCCGGAGCACCGGCAGGCAGAGTTGGGATTCTGGATTGGACGTGACTGGTGGGGGCACGGCTACGCGCGTGAAGCTGCCGGCGCTGTGCTCCGGTTCGGCTTCGCGGCGCTGGAGCTCAACCGGATCTGCGCGCATCACCTGGCCAGAAATCCAGCATCGGGACGGGTTCTGCGAGCCATCGGCATGCAGCGCGAGGGACTGCTGCGCCAGCGAGTCAGGAAGTGGGAGAAGTACGAGGACGTGGTGCTCTATGCCATTCTGCGGGCAGACCTGGATGGAGGTACTTCGTGAGCAGCCTCGCCATCATCGCTACTGTCGCTGCGGCGGTGGCCCTCTACTTTGGTCAGGAAGTATTCGTTCCGGTGGCGCTAGGACTTCTGTTCACTGCCTTGTTCCGGCCCGTGGTGCGGGTGCTCTCCGGAATCCGCATCTCGCCTCCGGTCAGCGCAACTCTCATCGTTCTCGTGTTGGTCGGTCTGTTGGGAGCCGGCGGCTATTTCCTGGCCGGCCCAGTGGGGAACTGGGTTCGCGAGGTGCCCAAGACGATGTCCGCGGCGCGCGGGAAGATCGACAAATTTCGCAAACCCATCAAACAGGTCTCTCAGGCAGTCGAGAAGGCTCAGCAGGAAGTCACTGGAGGCGGCCAGAAGCCTCAGGGTCAACCGGCGCAGGAGTCCTCCGGCGGGGGCGTCCCTTCATTCGTGGGCCGGGTATTCGCCACCACGACCGGGATCCTGAGCACCCTGCTCCAGACGCTCGTCATCGTGTTCCTGGTCCTGGCAACCGACAATCTGCTGACCCGCAAGATTGCCCTCGTGCTGCCGAAGCCCGCCAGGGGAACGCCGGAGGATGCGGTAGACGAGGCGGAGTCGGTGGTCCGGCGCTACCTGGTGGTGACGGCGCTGCTTGCGGGCGGCCAGGGAATCGTTATCGCCCTGATTTTCATGGTGCTCGGGATGCCATCGCCCATGCTGTGGGGGGTGCTCACCTTCGTCTTCGAGTGCCTGCCCTACATTGGCGCGCTCTTCATGGTGGCAGCCGTGACCGTCACCGCCTTCGCGAGCTTTGACGGTGTGGGTCAGATTCTGCTACCCCCGCTGGCCTACATCACCATCTCCACCATCCAGAACAACCTCATCAGTCCGTTCGCCTACGGCAGCGGCCTCCGCCTCAATCCGTTAGCGGTTCTCATAATCGTGCTGATCGGGTGGTTCCTCTGGGGCGTGGCGGGAGCCTTCGTTGCCGTGCCGCTGCTTGCGGCGGTGAAGATCTTTGCCGAGCGCCTCGACCGGCAGTCCAGGCTTGCCGCATTACTCGCCGAGTAGGCCCGAGGGTTCGAATGTCCGCAGCAGCGAAGGACCAGCATGGCAGGTGAAGCCGAACGTCTGGAGCAGCGTGGCTCTCCTGTGGTAGAGCCAGCGCCGGATCCGTTGCGCTCGGAACGATCGGGGCGAGTGCATTGGGTGGTGGTGACGACTCGCGCGGCGCGTGCGGAGGACAAGGTTCCCGCGGGCGCCATTCTCTTCACCCGATTCTGGCATCCGCGCGATCACAGCTGGAGCGAGAACGCCTTTGAATCGCTCGATCATGCACTGCGCTTATTCGTGGATGAGAGCGGCTGGGTGCTGCGTCAACAACAGGCGCTGGATGGGCCCCACGCCTTCGAGTTGATCTTTGAGGCCAGACGGGAAGACTTCAGCCGCCCAAGTACCCAACAGATCCTGGAAGACGTGGGGCTCAGTCCTGAAGATGTAGCCAAGCTTCTCCAACGCATGAAGCCGGAGGCTAATGGCTAGCTGTCGGCCCGGCCGGTCTTCTCCCGTAGCTCATCAATGCGCTTGGAGGCCTCGGCCTTGGTGAGATCTTCCTCCACGCCCTCCCCAGCTTCGGTGGCGAGGGTGTGAAGATACGACTCCTGGGCTCCGGTCATGGGCTCCTCTCCGGTGGTCCACTCGTCGGGATCCTTTATGGGGTTGCCGGACTGTTTGGCGGCAGGTGACTTCTTCTCGGATTTGCGGGACATTGCTGACGTCTCCTTTCCAGGTACCGGTCGGCCATGCATGCTGCTACCGAAAGAAAGCCGAAGCCGGGTTGGGCGCGCAAGAGGTCAGGTCACCGTCACACGAGCCAGCACCTGCTTGAGCGAGCCGAGAAATTGGGCTATCTCGGCCTCGTGGATTGACGTAGAGATGTTTCCCACCCCGCGAGGGTCGATCAGAATGCCCTCATTATAGAGACCGAGGAAGATCTGGTGCCGCAGATCGGCTCGGGAACCCAGCGTGTCGCGATAGCATCGTACTGGCCGGTCGGTGAGATGTAGACCGAAGAGCGACCCCAGCCCGGTCACCTGAACGGGAATGCCGGCTTCCAGGAAGGCAGAAGCAACGCTGTCCCGCAATCCACCGGCCAGCCCGTTGAGCCGCTCCAGCATCGCTTTGTCGAGCAGCTCGAGTGTCGCTGCTCCGGCCACCATGCCGATGGGGTTGGCGTTGTGGCTGCCCGGGTGGGGAATGGCAGGACGACCCTGGGAGGGATCAAACATCGCCATGATATCTTCCCGGCCCCCGAATGCGCCGAGCGGGAACCCGCCACCGATCAGCTTACCCAGGCAGGTCAGATCAGGAAGCACGCCGAAATAGTCCTGGGCGCCGCCGTAGGCTACGCGAAAACTCACCACTTCATCAAAGATCAGCACAATCCCCAGCGGCTGGGTGACCCCTCTCAGCATCTCGAGGTAGGAGCGTTCGGCAGGAATCATCCCGGCGGAGCCGAGCACCGGCTCTACCAATACGGCTGCAAGCTCGTTTCCCTGAGCTTCGATCAGCGCCCTGGCCCCGTGGACATCATTGAAGGGCAGCACGGTGATGTTCCCAACCACTTCAGGTGGTAGTCCCAGCGCATGGGCTGTGGCGGTGGGGCGGGCACGGCTTCCTGCTTCGCCCTCCGAGGGCTGGATGCTTACCATGACGTCGTCTGTGCTTCCATGGTAGCCGCCCTCGACCTTGGCGATGCGGGTGCGGTGAGTGAAAGCCCTTGCCGCACGGATCGCATTCAGGGTTGCTTCGGTGCCCGAGTTGGTAAACCGAACCCGCTGAACCGACGGAATCCTCCGGCAGAGGAGCCTGGCAAACTCCAGCTGGGGCTCGCTCGAGCCCGGAAAGCAGGTGCCCTTCCGCAGCTGCCGCTCCACCGCGCTCAGCACCCGTGGGTGGCCGTAGCCGTGAACCAGGGACGAGTGGTTGCCGGTAAAATCCAGGAGGCGGTTGCCGTCGATGTCGACCACTGCGCAGCCCTCGCCCCGGTCTATCACCGCGGGATACGGCCGGTAGAACAACGTGCTGCGAGAATCGCCGCCGGGCATGTACTCCCTGGCTTCGGTAAAGAACCTGCGGGAGTTCGGCGTCCGCCGATGGTACTGCTCCTCCTCCCGGGTGGTCAGGGATATTGCCTGAGTCGTCATGCTCATCCTTGCTGGTGTTGTTGACCCGAGCGAGAGGCTCACAGCTCCAGTGCGCGCCACAGGTACCAGCTGGCCACGCTACGATACGGACGCCACCGTTCTGCCCGGCGAAGCATAACAGGAGGATCGGGGAGTCGTCCTCTGCGGAATGTCACGCCGAACCCTTTGCGCACGCCCAAATCGGTCAGCGGAAGAACATCGGGTCGTCCCAGGCGGAAGATGAGCAGCATCTCCACGGTCCAGCGACCGATTCCACGCACCTCGGTCAAGCGCTCGATGACCGCCTCGTCATCCATGCGTCGAATTTGTGCCAGAGAGGGCACGGTGCCGACCAGCGTCCTTGCTGCAAGGTCCTTGAGCGCGGCGGTCTTCGCGGCCGATAGGCCGGCGGCCCGGAGCCGTTCGGTCGAGGCGTCCAGCAGATCGCGGGGCGTTGGAAACCGGCGTGGAGCAAAGAGCTGGATGGTGCGGGCCAGAATAGTGCCCGCGGCCTTGCCGCTGAGCTGTTGATACACGATCGAGCGGGCGAGCGCGGCAAAGAGGCTCTGGGTAGGCAGGGGTCGCATGGTAAACGGCCCGGCTCGCTCCATCAGCTCACCCAAGCGCGGGTCAGCCTCCGCGAGATGGCGGCAGGCAATCTCCGGGTCATACGCCAGGCCGTCAGGCCGGGGAAGCGTCAGTGTTAGTGCAGGCGATGCCATAGCGCAAACATACATCGTCAGCGCGAGACTCCGAGCCCGGGTGCGGTTCCCCGTCCCACTATTAGCTTCCCTCATGCATCCCGACGAATTCCGCCGGCACGCCCACCAGCTGGTCGACTGGATGGCCGATTACTTCGCCAATGCCGGCAACCTTCCGATAACGCCCAACGTCCAGCCGGGGGACATTGCCCGCAGACTGCCGTCAGCGGCACCGGAGCAGGGCGAAGCATTCGAGCGGCTGTTCGCGGATTTCCAGAGCATCATCATGCCGGGGATGACGCTGTGGAATCACCCCGGCTGGTTTGCCTACTTTCCCGGGAACACCAGCCCCCCCTCGGTGCTGGCCGAGATGCTTACCGCAACGTTGAGTGCTCAGTGCATGTCCTGGGCAACATCGCCGGCGGCCACCGAGCTGGAGCAGGTGATGATGGAATGGCTCCGGCAGATGATCGGCTTGTCTGAGGAATTTGTTGGCTCCATTCAGGACACTGCCTCGACCGCGACTCTGGTGGCACTCCTCTCCGCCCGGGAGCGGGCCACTGGTTTTGCCGCAGGAGTGCGAGGTGTGAGCCGCACCGACGCCCCGCTCACTGTCTACGCATCCACCGAAGCACACTCATCGGTCGACAAGGCCGTGAAGCTGGCCGGCTACGGATTGGACCAATTGCGCCGGATCCCCGTACAAGCGGACTATGCCATGCGGACCGAGGCGCTTGACCAGGCCATCAGCCTCGATGTGGGGGCCGGCTGCGTTCCGGCCTGCGTCATTGCGACCGTTGGGAGCACCTCGTCGACTGCGATCGATCCGGTGCCCGCAATTGCCGAGGTCTGCCGCCGCCATGGAGTGTGGCTGCATGTGGATGCCGCCTATGCCGGCACCGCGGCCATCGTGCCCGAGCTGCGGCATCTGTTCTCGGGCATGGATCAGGCCGACAGCGTGGTCTTCAACCCCCACAAGTGGATGCTGGTGAACCTTCACTGTACCGCCTATTTCGTGCGCGACCGCGAGACCCTGCTGCGAACCTTTCAGGCTACGCCAGAATATCTGCGCACCACTCAGGATGCCGACGTCACCAACTATCGGGACTGGGGTATTCAGCTCGGCCGCCGGTTCCGCGCGCTCAAGCTCTGGTTTGTGCTGCGAAGCTACGGGGTGGAGGCGCTCCGCCGGCTGGTGAGAACCCATGTGAAGCTCGCAGGCGAGCTGGCAAGCTGGATAGAGAGCTCGGACGACTTCGAGCTGATGGCACCGGTACCCTTGGGATTAGTCTGCTTTCGCTACCATCCCCGCGGGGTGACCGATGACTCCGAACTCGATCGCATCAACCGGACGCTGCTGAGCCGGGTGAACTCGAGCCGGCGGGTCTACCTGACGCACACCCAGCTCGGCGGTCGTTACGTGATTCGCCTGGTTGTCGGGCAGCGACAGACCGAGCGCTCCCATGTCGAGGAGGCGTGGCAATTGATTCAGGATTCGGTGAAGAGCCTTGACTGAAGTCGGGCGAGTCAGCCGGCGAGTATTGCGGGAGTGGTGTTGAGCAGCGGCTGGAGGTAGCGGCCGGTGTGCGACCCCGGAACCTCAGCGATCTCTTCCGGCGTTCCCTGGGCCACCACCATGCCACCGGCATCGCCGGCCTCCGGGCCCATGTCGATGACCCAGTCGGCCCGCTTGACCACGTCCATGTGATGCTCGATGACGACAACGGTGTGCCCGGCATCGACCAGACGGTCGAGCACGTGGATCAGGACCCGCACGTCGTCCAGGTGAAGTCCGGTGGTGGGCTCGTCCAGGATGTACAACTTCCTGCCCTCGCGTTTCCCTGCGCTGACGAGCTCGCGGGCAATCTTCAGCCGCTGAGCCTCGCCACCGGAAAGCGTCGTAGCCGGCTGGCCCAGACGGAGATAACCCAGGCCCACCTGCTGGAGCTGCCAGAGTGCAGCGCCGAGCCGAGGCTGATGCCGGAAGCGGGTGATGGCCTCGTCTACCGTCCACTGCAGCACATCGTGGATCGATTTTCCCTGAATCCGAACGTCGAGTACCTCCGGGCGGTACCGGGTTCCGCCGCATGCCTCGCACGGCACGAAGACGTCGGCCAGAAATACCATCTGGACCTGCACGTGTCCCGCCCCTTCGCAGGACTCGCACCGGCCGCCGGGCAAGTTGAAGGAGAACGTAGCCGAGCCGTATTTCCGCTGGCGCGCGAGCGGCTGGGAGGCAAAAAGCTCCCGGATCTCATCGAAGGCCCGGATATAGGTGACCGGGTTCGATCGAGGCGAGCGACCAATGGGCGACTGATCCACCAGGAGCACGTCCGTCAGGAACTCCCAACCCGTGAGCGAGGCTACCTGTCCCACCGGCTCCCCCAGATGGGACTTGGCCGAGTGCTCGCCCCGGAGCCTGGCTTCGAGCTGGCGATAGATGACATCGTGGAGCAGGGTGCTTTTGCCGGATCCGGAAACCCCAGTGACCGCGGTCAGGGTACCCAATGGGATGTCCACGTCGATATCGCGCAAATTGTGCAGGTTCGCGCCTCGGAGCCGGAGCCACTGGGGGCCGGCAGGGCGGCGGATGCTGGGAATGGCGATGCGTTTCTGCCCGGTGAGATACTGACCGGTCAGCGAGGTTCGGGCCTTGTGTACCGGTCCGGCGTGCACCACCCGGCCGCCATGTTCGCCGGAGCCGGGGCCCAGCTCCAGCATGAAGTCGGCCTGCTGAATCGCAGCCAGGTCATGCTCCACGACCAGTACCGTGTTCCCCGCATCCCGCAGGCGCCGAAGCAAGCCGAGCAGGCGGTCGGTGTCCCGGGGATGCAGCCCGACCGAGGGCTCATCCAGCACGTAGAGCGTATCCACCAGTCGGGAGCCGAGTGCGTTCGACAGGGAGATGCGCTGGGCCTCGCCCCCACTGAGGGTGCGGGTCTGACGATCTAGGGTCAGATAGCCCAGGCCAACGTCCCGGAGAAAACTCAACCGGGCATCCAGCTGATCGATGACCAGTTGGGCGATCTGCCGCTCGGTGGAAGTCAGTGAGAGCTGATGCAGCCACTGGTACAGCGCGTCGAGGGAGCACGGCCCGAGGGCACCAATGGTGTGCTCCCCAATCCTCACCGAGAGCGCATCGGGGTTGAGCCGGCTTCCGCCGCAGCCGTCACACGTTTTGGCGAGCTGATACTGCCGCAAAAACACCCGGATGTACTGCTTATACCGCTTCTCCTCGAGATCCTTGAGAAAAGGAAAGATTCCCACATACCGGCCCTGCCGTCCGTAGAGCAGCTCCCGGCGCTGATTCGCCTTGAGCCTGGTCCATGGCTTGTTGGGATCGGCGCCGATTTTCCGGGCAAAGTCGAGCAGGATTCGCCGGCGGGACTCGTACCGCGGCTTGGTCCAGGGATCGATCGCCCCCTGGGTCAGGCTCCGTTCCGGGTCGCACACGATGAGCGACTCGTCGTACTCCAGCACCGCACCGAAACCGTTGCAATTGGAGCAGGCGCCCCGAGGGTTGTTGAAGGAGAACAGTGCCGGAGTAATGGCCACGGATGGTGTGTCGCAACGGCTGCACGCCGGGAATTCCGTGAATCGATACCGCTCAGGGGCAACCGTTGCGTCCGGACTGCGATGGACCAGCACCACCGCAATTCCTTCCCCCTCCCCAAACGCGGTGGCAATCGCCTCGCAAAATCGGCTGCGTGAGGCCGGCTCCGCCAGCAGCCGGTCGACGACAATGAGGAGCTCGCGTACGCGAGTCAGATCGAGCCGGGGAGGCAGCTCGTCGAGATGCAGTGCCGTCCCATCCGCCAGCACTCGAACAAACCCCAGGGCGCGGAGGTTCTCCACCACGGCTGCATGGGTGAGGCGGGCGACCGGTGGCAGAGGAAAGCAGACTTGGAGCCGGGCGGCACCCAGGTGCAGGATGTCGTCGGCTGCCACGTCCGGCGTGTCTCGTCGTACCGGGCCGCCGCAGGTCCGGCAGTAGCACCGGCCGATGCGGGCCCAGAGCAGGCGCAGGTAATCGTACACCTCGGTTGCGGTCCCCACGGTGGAGCGGCTGGAGACGACCGGATTACGCTGCTCGATGGCAACGGCCGGCGCCAGCCCTTCCAGCCGGTCGACCTGCGGCTTGGGCATCCGATCGAGAAACTGCTTGGCGTAGGTGGACAGCGATTCGATGTAGCGGCGCTGGCCCTCGGCATACAGGGTGTCGAAGGCCAGCGTGCTCTTGCCCGACCCCGATGGCCCGGTCACGACGATCAGCGACCGATGCGGGAGGTCGACCGTCACGCCCCGGAGATTGTTCTGGCGCGCGTTGACAATTCGAATGACGGACTGGGACATGAGCGGAAAATAGCGGAAAGGCGGATTTAGCGGACCGGAAGGGAGTGGCTTCCGAATTCCGCTCCTTCCGCTGGTTCCGCTGGTTCCGCTATCCTTCAACCTCACATGCCCCCCCTCCTGACTCCCAAGCTGCTGCGGCGCGGGTTCGAGATCTTCGCGATCGCCTCGCTCGCCGGCTTTGGAGTCACTCTCCTTTACGGAAACGATCTTCCCGCCTTCCTGGCCGCTGTCGGCCGTCTGGATTGGATGTGGCTGCTGGCCGGGCTCGTGCTGGCGTCGATGGACTGGATTGGTGGCGGGTTACGGCTGTGGATCGTGGCTCGGCACGTGTATCCCCGGCCCCCGATAAAGGCGCTGATCCTGGCCGGCGGCATGGGCGCCTGGGCGGGGAATGTCACGCCCCTCAACTCGGGGGCCGGACCGATGACCATGTACACCATGCGGCGGTATGGGGTGCCGCTTCCGGTTGCGGTCACCTCGACCTTCATGAGCTTCGTTGCCACGATCCTGTTCTTTGCCATCGCCGGTCCGCTGGCTGTGGTCTTCGGAGCGGGGCGCTCACTGGGACAACGGGGCAACCTGCTCGGGCTTTCGTTATTCGACCTGTTTCTCGGCAGTCTCACCATCGTCGGGGCCATCGGCGTCCTCATGGCCATTGTCCTGTTCTTCCCCCGCATGGTTCGTGACCTCATCCATCGGGCGGCGCTGGCGATCGGGCGCCGCAGCCGGCGGGTGGCGGACCGGCTGGAGAAGCTGCAGGCCGGCATCGATCAGGCGCATGAGAGTGTCGTCGCATTCAATAGTCCCCGAGGCTGGCTGGCGCTGTTCTGGGCCACGATTCTGTCCGGGCCCTCGCACGCCAACAAACTGTTGGCGGGCTACGTGGCGCTTCGGGCGCTGGGCATTCACACCAACTTCGTGGACATCCTGTTGGTGCAGACCCTGGTGATGTTTCTGCTGTACTTTGCCCCGACGCCGGGCGCGTCGGGCGTTGGGGAGGTGCTCTCCGCGGCGGTGATGTCGTCCTACGTCCCCCGCGAGCTCACGCCGATCTACATTCTGCTGTGGCGCCTTACCTTGAGCTACTTCACCATCGCGGCGGGATTTCTGGTGTTTTCCGGTTGGGTGCGGCGCGGTCTTCGGGGGGTAGAAGAGCCCGCTCTGACTGAGCCCGCGGGATAGTGAGCATGATCGAACAGGATGAGGCAATCGACCGGGGGTACGACGCCGCGCTGCTGCGCCGACTGCTGGTCTATATCAAGCCATATCGCGGTCTCACTTCCGTGGCGGTGCTCCTGCTGCTGGTCGGAGCAGGGTTGGCGCTGGTTGGCCCGGCGCTCACCCAGCGTGCCCTGGACGTGGCCATACCGCAACGCGACCTGGGACTGCTGGGCACCCTGGCGGCGCTCTTTCTCGCCGCGCTGGTGCTCGACTTCGTTGTCGAATACGGGCAGACCCTGCTCACCGCGTACATCGGCCAGCGGGTGATGTACGATCTCCGGATGCAGATCTTCGGCCACCTTCAGCGTCTCAGCATCAGCTACTTCGACCGGAATCCGGTGGGACGCCTGATGACCCGGGTCACCTCCGATGTCGAAACCCTCAACGAGCTGTTTTCGTCCGGCGTGGTCACCGTTTTCGGTGACGTGTTCACCCTGCTGGCCATCATGACCATGATGCTGGTCGTGGACTGGCGGTTGGCGCTGGTGACCTTCTCGGTCATCCCTCTGGTATGGCTCACCGCATCGATCTTCCGCAGCCGGGTGCGGCGGGCCTTCCGCGACATACGATTCCGGCTGGCCCGGCTCAATGCATACCTGCAGGAGCGGCTCTCCGGCATGCGGGTCGTTCAGCTGTTCGGCCGAGAGCAGGATTCCGCCGCCCGCTTCGCGCAACTGAATCGCGACCATCTGCATGCGCACCTCCGGTCGATCACGATCTACGCCGTGTTCTTTCCGGTGGTCGAGCTGCTGACAGCCATTGCGATGGCGCTCCTGCTCTACTACGGCGGGCTCCGAACCTTGAGTGGCAGCCTGACCATCGGCGTGCTGGCGGCGTTCATTCAACTCACCCGGCGATTCTTCCAGCCGCTGCAGGATCTCTCCGAGAAGTTCAACCTGCTGCAGAGCGCCATGGCCTCATCCGAGCGGGTGTTTGCCCTGCTCGACGAGCCGGTAGTGGTCCCGGAGCCGGTGCGTGCGGTGTCGCTGGCGCGGCCGATCAGGGGGGAAGTGCGGTTCGAACGAGTCTGGTTCCGCTATAGCGAGAATGGCCCGTGGGTGTTACGCGATGTGTCCTTCACTGCCTCACCTGGCCGGACGATCGCCTTGGTGGGTCATACCGGTGCAGGGAAGACCACCATCGTCAATCTGCTGCTTCGCTTCTACGACCCCACGCGGGGCCGCATTCTCGTCGACGGCGTAGACATCCGAGAGATGTCCACGTCTGACCTCCGCTCGCTCATTGGTTTCGTGCAACAGGATCTCTTCCTCTTTGTGGGCGACATCATGCACAACCTTACGCTCGATGCGCCGGTCCCGCCGGAGGCAGCGCGGCGGGCTGCCGCGCGGGTGGGGGCGGATCGATTTATCGAGCGCCTGCCCAACGGGTATGGCCACCGGCTGGGAGAGCGGGGTCGGAGCCTGAGCGTGGGCGAACGCCAGCTCCTGAGCTTTGCCCGCGCGCTGGCGCTGGATCCGACTATCCTGGTCCTGGATGAGGCCACCAGCTCCGTCGACGCCCAGGCCGAAGGGCAGATCCAGCACGCGATCGCCGAGCTGATGGAGGGCCGCACCAGCATCGTGGTGGCCCATCGGCTCAGTACCATTCTGCACGCCGACGAGATCCTGGTACTCCAGCACGGCGAGATCCGGGAGCGGGGAAGTCACCGAGACTTGCTGGCTCTCGGCGGTCTATACCAGCGGCTCTACCAGCTTCAGCTCCGCGGTCAGCAAGAGCGCAAGATCGCATAGGATATTCGCTTGCCTCGTTACAAACCGGCGGATACGTTTCTCCGTCTCGACTTTTTCCTCGGGATCAATCGATGATCCACCTCGAAATCGGCAGCGAGCGGTATGCCATTGCTGCCGGTGAGACAGCTATAGGGTCGGCAGCGGATAACCGGGTGGTGCTCGGAGGGGAGGGGGTTCAGCCTCGGCATGCCGTGATCCAGGCAACCCAGCCTGGCCTGGCCGCCATCCGCGCCGCCGGAGCCGAGGCCGACGTGAGGGTAAACGGAGTTCGACTCGGTGCCGAGCCCACCCCTCTGCTGCACGGTGACAAAATCGCCATTGGCAGCCACGAGTTGCGGGTGGTGGATTCCGCTCGGGCCGGGAGCACGCAGCTCTTCGATTCGGGCGCCTTCGCGGATCTGGTTTCACCCAAGAGCGCCAAGCCGGTGGCAGGGCGGACTGGAGGCCGGTTGGTGTGTCTGACTGATGGACGCGAATATACGGTGGGCTCTGGTTCGCTCAGTCTGGGGCGGGATGCCAGTGCCGATGTCGTGGTGGCGGGACAGGATGTCTCGCGCCACCACGCCGAGATCCGCTCGGAGCCGGATGGGTACGTGCTGGTCGACCTGAGCGTCAATGGTACCTATGTGAACGGCGAGCGAATCGGAAAGCGGCATGTGCTGGCCCGGGCCGACGTTATTCGCATCGGCAACGACGAGTTTCGCTTTTATGCCGATGCCGGGAGCGAACCGGCGGCGAGCTCACCAGAGGCTCCGGCGCATCCGGCTCCAGCTGCCCCCGGAGCCTCCCAGCGGCTGTCCGATACCATGCACGGTCTACCGGTGCCGGCGGCAAATTCGGAGCTGCAGAAGCGAAACACGCCGCCTTCACCCGAGGCTGCGCCCCTGGCCTCTTTTCTGTTCCGGAGCGGCGAGCTGAAGGGACGACGACTTCCTATCAAGGTACCGGTCGTCAATATCGGACGAGGCGACTACAACGACGTCGTCATTGCCGATCCCAGTGTCAGCACCATGCACGCCAAGCTGCAGCGCCGGGACAGCATCTGGATTCTGACCGACCTGGGATCGACCAACGGGACGTATGTCGAGGGCGAGCGGCTGACCGGTGAGGCGCCTCTGGGGCCCGGCACCACACTCAAGTTTGGTGATGTTGCCGCCCTGTTCGAGCCGCTCGACGAGTCGGCTCTTCCGGGACGGCCCGATAGTACCCGCATGATGCCACGGATCGACGCCGAGGCTCCTCGGCCCGCTCCCGCCGCGCCGATGCAACCGGTGCGGCAGGACGCGGCGCCAGCGTCCGATTCAACCCCCGAGATCTCCCGGCCCCGGCCTAAGCCGCGCCGGCCAATCCATATGGCTCCGCCACGGCCGAAGAGCCCTTCCACGTTGACCGTGGTTGGGCTGGTGGTTCTGGTGGCGATCCTGGCCTACCTGCTCACCAGCTACTAGCGGGATTTCGTGCACTTTACCTGCGCCGCTCGTACCGACGTCGGCATCGTCCGTTCGGGGAACGAGGACAATTACCTGATGCTGGCCGAGCATGGCATCTTCATCGTAGCCGACGGGATGGGAGGCCATGCCGCGGGAGAGGTCGCGAGTGAGATGGCGGTCCGCATCACCTCGCAGGCCATCGGGTCCCTGCGGGGGCTCAGCGATGAAGAAGCGGGGGAGCGGGTTCGTACCGCCATCCGCGCCGCAAACGACGCCATTTTCGAGCGAACCCTCTCGGAGCAGGACAAGCGGGGGATGGGCACCACCGCCACGGTGCTGGTCCTGCTGCCCCAACGCTATCTGATTGGCCAGGTGGGAGACAGTCGGGCCTATCTCTTCCGCAACGGACGCTTTCAGCAGCTCACCAAGGATCACTCGTACGTGCAGGAGCAGGTCGACGCTGGTCTGCTCACGCCTGACCAGGCCCGGGTTCATCCCTACAGCAACGTGATCACCCGGTGCGTCGGAGCGGGGATCGACGTGGCGCCGGACATCTACTTCGGCTCGCTGGATAAGGGCGATGTGCTGCTGCTGGCGTCGGACGGGCTGACGGGAATGC
>Ga0307409_100000926_pt1 | contig 13646 bp, 13 predicted proteins | sample 322Ometagenome_2_FD_203888 | JGI IMG/M metagenome (GOLD analysis project Ga0307409, IMG submission 203888) | Maize rhizosphere microbial communities from greenhouse at UC Davis, California, United States - 322HYB-O-2 | ecosystem: Host-associated > Plants > Roots > Rhizosphere > Soil | place...
CGGCGACGCCGTGCTGCTGAGCCCGGCGTGCGCCAGCCTCGACATGTTCCGCAACTATGCCCACCGCGCCGAGGTGTTCGTCGCCGCGGTGCAGGCCCGCACCGATGCGCCGCTCGAAGGGAGCGCCCCATGACGGCGGCGCTGGCGAGCGTCTTCCAGACCTGGCGCGACCGGATCGCGCCGGCGGGGAAGAAGGCCCCGGCGGCACCGGCTCCGCGCGGCGGCCGGGCAGCGGCCGAGGCGATCCCGGTGCGCGAGTGGATCAGCGTCGATGCCGGCCAGCCGGCACGCCTGTCGAGCTTCGACCGCGCGCTGGTCTGCGTCGTCGTTGCCCTGGTCGCGCTCGGCCTGGTGATGGTCTACAGCGCCTCGGTCGCGCTGCCCGACAACCCGAAGTTCGCGCGCTACTCGCCGACGTACTTCCTGTCGCGCCACGTCCTGTTCCTGGCCGTCGGCGCGACCTGCGCGCTGATCGCGGTGCAGGTGCCGCTGGCGGTGTGGGAGAAGCTCTCGCCGTGGATCTTCGTCGTCGCGCTGCTGCTCCTCGTCGTCGTCCTCGTGCCGTTCATCGGCAAGGGCGTCAACGGCGCGCGGCGCTGGATCCCGCTCGGCATCATGAGCTTCCAGCCGTCCGAACTGACCAAGCTCGCGATCGCGATGTACGCGGCCGGCTACATGGTGCGGCGGATGGACGTCAAGGAGAACTTCGTCCGCGCCGTCGTGCCGATGGCGATCTCGATCGCCGTCGTCGGCCTGCTGCTCCTCGCCGAGCCCGACATGGGTGCTTTCCTCGTCATCGCGACGATCGCGATGGGCATCCTCTTCCTCGGCGGCGTCAACGGCAGGATGTTCCTGCTCATCACGGCGATCCTGATCGGCGCGTTCGTGCTGATGATCACGTTCAGCGAGTGGCGGCGCGAGCGCATCTTCGCCTACCTGAACCCGTGGGACGAGCGCTACACGCTCGGCAAGGCCTACCAGCTCTCGCATTCGCTGATCGCCTTCGGCCGCGGCGAGATCTTCGGCCAGGGGCTCGGCTCGAGCGTCGAGAAGCTGCACTATCTGCCCGAGGCGCACACCGACTTCCTGCTCGCGGTGATCGGCGAGGAGCTCGGCTTCGTCGGCGTCGCCTGCGTCATCGTCGCCTTCTTCTGGCTGGCGCGGCGCCTGTTCCACATCGGCCGCCAGGCGATCGCGCTCGACCGCGTCTTCGCCGGCCTGTTCGCGCAGGGCATCGGCATCTGGGTCGGCGGCCAGGCGTTCATCAACATGGGCGTCAACCTCGGCGTGCTGCCGACCAAGGGGCTGACGCTGCCGCTGATGAGCTACGGCGGCTCGGCGCTGGTCATGAACCTGGTCGCCCTGGCGATCGTCGTCCGCGTCGACATCGAAAACAGGCAGCTCATGCGCGGAGGCCGCGCGTGAGCCGCAGCACGACGAAGCCGTGCTGCGTCGCGAGCACGACCGTGCTCGCGTTGCCTGTTCGGGCGGGGCTCATGTCGCGCAGCGACGTGAAGCGCGCGCAGCGCGCGCGCCGAGACCAAAACAGGCAGCTCATGCGCGGAGGGCGCGCATGAGGCATCTGCTCGTCGTTGCGGCGGGGACCGGCGGCCACGTCATCCCGGGGCTTGCCGTCGCGGCCGAGATGAAGCGGCGCGGCTGGAGCGTGAGCTGGCTCGGCACCGACCAAGGGCTCGAGAACCGGCTCGTTCCGGCCGCGGGAATTTCCCTCGAACGTCTCGCGTTCCGCGGCATGCGCGGCAAGGGCGTCGTCGGCAACGCCGTCGGCGCGCTGCGACTCGTCGTTGCGTTCTTCGCGAGTGCGCGCATCGTCGGTCGTCACCGTCCGCAGGCAGTCGTCGGGATGGGAGGCTATGTCTGCCTGCCCGGCGGCTGGGCCGCGTGGCTCCTGAGGAAGCCTCTTCTTCTCGTCAACGCCGACGCCGCGCTCCTCCTCAGCAACCGCGCGCTCGCGCCGATCGCGCGCCGGATCGCGTTCGGCTTCGCCGGCGACTCGGCACGCGAGGCCGGCGCCAAGGCGGTCGTCACCGGCAATCCGGTGCGCGCGACGATCGAGGCGATCGCCGTGCCGGCGGTGCGCTTCGCCGGCCGGTCCGGTGCGCTGCGTCTGCTCGTCGTCGGCGGCAGCCTCGGCGCGCGCATCCTCAACGAGTGCGTGCCGCAGGCGATCGCGCTGATCGCCGCCGGCGAGCGGCCGCGCGTCGCCCACCAGACCGGCGAAGCCGGCCGCGACGCCGTGCGCGACGCCTACGCCGCCGCCGGCATCGACGCCGAGGTGCTGCCCTTCATCGACGACATGGCCGTGCGGCTCGGCGAGTGCGACGTGATCGTCTGCCGTGCCGGCGCGATCACCGTCAGCGAGCTGTGCGCGGCGGGCGTCGCCGCCGTTCTCGTTCCCTTCGTCGCCAGCACGACCTCGCACCAGCGCGACAACGCCGAATGGATGGCGTCGCGCGACGCCGCGATCCACCTGCCGCAAGGCGAGCTGACGCCGCGCCGCCTCGCCGAGCTGCTGAGCGGCCTGACGCGCGACGCCTTGCTGGCGATGGCGACGAAGGCGCGGGCGCTGGCGCGGCCGCACGCCGCCGCGCGGGTCGCCGACGAGATCGAGGCCATGGTGGTCGCGGCATGAAGCACGCCGTCAAGAACATCCACTTCGTCGGCACGACGGCCGCGAAGCGGACGGCGTTCGTCATCCCTGGGGCGCGCAGCGCCGCCGGTGCCGACGAAGGCGCTCGGTCATGAAGCACGCCGTCAAGAACATCCACTTCGTCGGCATCGGCGGCGCCGGCATGAGCGGGATCGCCGAGATCCTGCACAACCTCGGCTACCGCATCTCTGGATCCGACCAGAGCGAGAGCGCGACGACGCGTGCGCTCGCCGCGCTCGGCATCCGCGTCGCCATCGGCCACGACGCCGCCAACGTCGCCGGCGCCGAGGCCGTCGTGACGTCGAGCGCGGTCCGCTCCGGCAACCCCGAGGTGACGGCGGCGCGCGCGCGCCGCGTCCCGGTCGTCCCGCGCGCAGTCATGCTCGCCGAGCTGATGCGGCTGAAGCAGGGCATCGCGATCGCCGGCACGCACGGCAAGACGACGACGACCTCGCTGGTCACGAGCGTGCTCGCCGAGGCGGGGCTCGATCCGACGTTCGTCATCGGCGGCCGGCTCAACGCCGCGGGATCGAACTCGCGCCTCGGCGCCGGCGACTACATCGTCGTCGAGGCCGACGAGTCGGACGCGTCGTTCCTGAACCTGATGCCGATCATGGCCGTCGTCACCAACATCGACGCCGACCACATGGAAACCTACGGCCACGACGTCGCCAAGCTGCGCCAGGCATTCGTCGAGTTCCTCCACAAGATGCCGTTCTATGGCGCCGCGATCCTGTGCGTCGACGACCCCGGCGTGCGCTCGATCATGGCGCTGATCTCGCGGCCGGTCGTGACCTACGGTTTCGGCACCGACGCCATGGTGCGCGCCGTCAACGTCGAGGCGCAGGGTCCGACGATGCGCTTCACGGTGCAGCGCAGGAACGGTATCCGCATGGCCGACCTCCAGGTGACGCTCAACCTGCCGGGCCACCACAACGTGCTGAACGCGCTCGCCGCGATCGCGGTCGCCGCCGAGCTCGAGCTCGCCGATGCGGCGGTCGTCAAGGGGCTCGCCGAATTCCACGGCGTCGGCAGGCGCTTCCAGCACTACGGAGATCATCCGACGGCGATCGGCCAGGGCAGCTTCACGCTGATCGACGACTACGGCCACCACCCGGCGGAAATGGCGGCGACGCTCGCGGCGGCGCGCGGCGCGTTCCCGGGGCGGCGCCTCGTCCTCGCGTTCCAGCCGCACCGCTACACGCGCACCCGCGACTGCTTCGAGGACTTCGTGAAGGTGATCGGCAGCGCCGATGCGGTCCTGCTCGCCGACGTCTATCCGGCGGGCGAGACGCCGATCGTCGCCGCCGACGGCCGGGCGCTGGCGCGGGCGCTTCGCGTCGCGGGAAGCGTCGACCCGATCTTCGTCGACGAGATCGGCGCGATGGCGCAGACGATCGTCGCCCAGGCGCAGCCGGGCGACGTCGTCATCGCGATGGGCGCCGGCTCGATCGGCAACGTGCCGGCGCAGGTGGTGGAGCTTCTGGGGAGAACGTCATGACTGCGAACGCGGCGGCACCGTTGGGAAAAGTCGCGGTGCTGATGGGCGGCACCTCGGCCGAGCGCGAGATCTCGATCCTCTCGGGCACCGGCGTGCTCGCCGCGCTGCGCTCGCAGGGCGTCGATGCGCACGCGTTCGATCCGGCCGAGCGCGAGCTCGCCGAGCTCAAGCACGAGGGCTTCGCGCGCTGCTTCGTCGCCCTGCACGGCCGGCACGGCGAGGACGGCACGGTGCAGGGCGCGCTCGAGCTGCTCGGCATCCCGTACACAGGTTCGGGCGTGATGGCGTCGGCGATCGCGCTCGACAAGGTGATGACCAAGCGGATCTGGATCGCCGAAGGCCTGCCGACGCCGAAGTTCGTCCGCCTCGCCGCCGACCAGCAGCAGCGCGAGCAGCTGCGCGCGGTGCCCGACGTGCTCGGCCTGCCGCTCGTCGTCAAGCCGCCGCGCGAGGGCTCGTCGATCGGCATCACCAAGGTCGCCGGCTACTCGCAGATGCAGGACGCGGTCGAGCTCGCGGCGCGCTTCGACAGCGACGTGCTGTGCGAGCAGTTCGTCGAGGGCGACGAGGTGACTTGCCCGGTGCTCGGCGAGGGCGAGAGCGCGCGCGCGCTGCCGGTCGTTCGTATCGTCGCTCCGGACGGCGCCTACGACTACCAGAACAAGTACTTCACCGACCTGGTCCGCTACGAGTGCCCGAGCGGCTTGCCGGCGGACGAGGAGCGCGAGATCCAGCGCATCGTCCTCGCCGCGTATCGCATCCTGGATTGCCGCGGCTGGGGGCGCGCCGATCTGATGGTGCGGCGGTCCGATCGCAAGCCCTTCCTGCTCGAGATGAACACCTCGCCGGGAATGACGTCGCATTCGCTGGTGCCGATGTCGGCGCGCGCCGCCGGCATCAGCTACGAGGCGCTTTGCCTGCAGCTGATCAGCGGCGCGACGCTCGACTCGGCGCGCAGCGCGCGGCCCGCGGAGCACTGACGCGATGGCGAGCCGCTTCCCCGCTCCCGACGACGCGCAGCCGTTGCCCTCGGATGTGCGCTTCATGAACGCGACGGCGGTCGTGCTCGGCGTCATCGCCACCGCGCTCGTCGCCGCGACCGCGGTGCTCTGGCTCGCGCGCCAGCCGACGTTCGCGATCCGCACCATCACGATCGAGGGCGACGTCGCGCGCAACAGCGTCTCGACGATCCGCGCCAACGCGGTGTCGAAGATCGCCGGCAACTTCCTGACGACGGACCTCGCCGCCGTGCGGCGCGCGTTCGAGTCGGTGCCCTGGGTGCGGCTCGCGGTCGTCCGCCGCGTCTGGCCGAACCGGCTGCGCGTGCGCCTCGAGGAGCACAAGCCCGTCGCGATCTGGGGCGGCGAGAGCGGCAGCGAGAAGCTCGTCAACAGCTTCGGCGAGGTGTTCGAGGCGAACGTCGGCGATGTCGAGGACGACGGCCTGCCGATGCTCTCGGGGCCGAACGGCAGCTCGGCGCACGTGCTCGCGATGCTCGGCCGCGTCGACGTCGGCCTGGCCCCGCTCGGCGCGCGCGTCGAGTCGCTCGCCTACTCCGGGCGCGGTTCATGGCAGGCGACGCTCGACAGCGGCGCCGTGGTCGAGCTCGGCCGCGGCAGCGACGACGACGTCCTGGCGCGCGCGGCGCGCTTCGTCGCCACTGTCGAGCAGGTCACGTCGCGCTACCAGCGCCCCTTGCAGTACGCCGACCTGCGCCACCACGACGGCTACGCGGTGCGGCTGAAGGGCGTGTCGACGACGAGCGGCGACGCCGACACATCCGCCAAGAAGAAGAGAGGAGGCTGAATGGTTGACCCCCACGCTCTCCGCGTGCGCTGCCCTCCGAAGGGGCGCCCAGTGCCCTTCGGGCGGCCGGGCGGGCACTGAGATGGCACGCGAGCTCAAAGACCTGGTCGTCGGGCTCGACATCGGCACCGCCAAGGTGATGGCGGTCGTCGCCGAGGTGATGCCCGACGGCGAGCTGCGCATCGCCGGTCTCGGCAGCGCGCCGGCGCACGGCCTGAAGCGCGGCGTCGTCGTCAACATCGACGCCACGGTGCAGTCGATCCAGCAGGCCCTGAAGGAGGCCGAGATGATGGCCGACTGCAAGATCACGCGCGTCTACACGGGCATCACCGGCAGCCACATCCGCGGCCAGAACTCGACCGGCATGGTCATTGTCCGCGACAAGGAGGTGACGCCGGTCGACGTGACCCGCGTCGTCGAGACCGCGAAGGCGATCAACATCCCGAACGACCAGCGGCTGCTGCTGGTCGAGCCGCAGGAGTTCGTGATCGACGGGCACGAGGTCAAGGAGCCGATCGGCATGAGCGGTGGCCGCCTCGAGGTGCGCGTCCACATCGTCACCGGCGCGCAGAGCGCGGCCGAGAACATCGTCAAGTGCGTGCGCCGCTGCGGGCTCGAGGTCGAGCAGCTGGTGCTCAACCCGAGCGCATCGAGCCACGCAGTCCTGACCGACGACGAGAAGGACCTCGGCGTCGCGCTCGTCGACATCGGCGCCGGCACCACCGACGTCGCGATCTTCACCGACGGCTCGATCCGCCACACCGCCGTGATCCCGATCGCCGGCGACCTCATCACGAGCGACATCGCGATGGCGCTGCGCACGCCGACCAAGGACGCCGAGGAGATCAAGGTCGAGTACGGCGTCGCCAAGCAGCTGCTCGCCGACCCGAACGAGCAGCTCGAGGTGCCCGGCCTCGGCGACAGGCCGCCGCGGATGCTGAGCCGCCAGGCGCTCGCCGGCGTCATCGAGCCGCGCATCGAGGAAATCTATTCGCTCGTCCACCAGGTGATCCGCGAGAGCGGCTACGAGGAGCTGCTGTCGAGCGGCATCGTCATCACCGGTGGCGCCGCGGTGATGCCCGGAATGATCGAGCTCGGCGAGGACATCTTCCTGAAGCCCGTTCGCAAGGGCACGCCGACCTACCGCGGCGCGCTCCACGACATGGTCGCCAACCCGCGCTCGGCGACGGTGATGGGCCTGCTCGAGGAAGCGCGCATGGCGCGCACGCGCGGCCAGCGCGCGGCGCAGCAGGCCGGCTCGGTCAAGACCCTGGTCGGCCGCGCCAAGGACTGGTTTCTCGGCAACTTCTGAGGACTCGCGTCATGAACGACACCCACAACCTGCGCCCCGCGCCCGACCTTCTTCCGCACGCCAACGATCCTCCGCCCACGGGCTGAGCTCGCGGGAGGACCTCATCACATCAAGAACGTATTTCCATTCAAGGACCGAAGGCAACTGCAAGGATTGGAGCAAGAGATGGCTATCGAAATGATCGAAGAGTTCAGCATGGGGACGCAGATCAAGGTGATCGGCGTCGGCGGCGGCGGCGGCAACGCCGTCGATCACATGATCGAGGAGAGCGTGCAGGGGGTCGACTTCATCGTCGCCAACACCGACGCGCAGGCGCTCAACCGCTCGGCGGCGGACCACCTGATCCAGCTCGGCACGACCGGCCTCGGCGCCGGCGCCAAGCCCGAGGCCGGCAGGGCGGCCGCCGAGGAAGCGGTCGACCGCATCCGCCAGTCGATCGAGGGCGCGCACATGCTGTTCATCACCGCCGGCATGGGCGGCGGCACCGGCACCGGCGCCGCGCCGGTGATCGCCCGGGTCGCGCGCGAGATGGGGATCCTGACCGTCGGCGTCGTCACCAAGCCGTTCGACTTCGAGGGCCAGCGACGCATGAAGGCTGCCGACCTCGGCGTCTCCGAGCTCGAGGCGAACGTCGACTCGCTGATCGTCATCCTCAACGACAAGCTGCTCGACGTCCTCGGCGACGACGTCACCCAGGACCAGGCGTTCGCGCATGCCAACGACGTGCTGAAGAACGCCGTCGGCGGCATCAGCGACATCATCCACATGCCGGGTCTCGTCAACGTCGACTTCGAGGACGTCAAGACGGTGATGAGCGAGCCGGGCAAGGCGATGATGGGAACGGCGACGGCGAGCGGCCCCGACCGCGCCAACAAGGCCGCCGAGGCGGCGGTCGCGTGTCCGCTGCTCGAGGGCATCGACCTCTCGGGCGCGCGCGGCGTGCTGGTGCTGATCGCGGCCAATCGCAATACCTTCCGCCTGGCCGAGAGCCGCAACGCGATGAACTGCATCCGCCGCTACGCCGCCGACGACGCGCACGTCATCTACGGCACGGCGTACGACGAGTCGCTCGGCGACCAGCTCCGCGTCACGGTGATCGCGACCGGCCTCAGCCCGGCGCGGCGCGTCCAGCAGTCGCCGATGCAGGTCGTCCACAGCGTCGCCGCGCAGCGCACCGGCACCGACGACCTGCCGGTGCTGAGCCAGCAGTTGCAAATGCCGTCCGCCTCGCAGACCCACGACTACAGCAGCCTGACGACGCCGAGCGTCTGGCGCAACGGTCGGACCGCGGCGGCGAAGGTCGACGCGCTCGCCAGCAACGGCATGGACGAGATCGAGATTCCGGCGTTCCTGCGCAAGCAGGCGGACTGACGGGAGGGGACGGCGATGGCCTGGGCTCCGCGCCGGCACGCGGGGAATGCGCCATCGCCGACAATTGCGTCGATGCTCGCCCAACGCACGATCAAGTCGATGACGCGCGCCGTCGGCGTCGGCGTGCACGGCGGCCAGAAGGTCGAGCTGACGTTGCGCCCGGCGCCTGCCGACGCCGGGATCGTCTTTCGCCGCGTCGACCTGCCGCGACCGGTCGTGATCGCCGCCAACGCGTTCAACGTCTGCGACACGCGGATGGCGACGACGCTGTCGGCCGACGGCACGCCGGCCGGACCGAAGGTGAAGACGGTCGAGCACCTGCTCTCGGCGTGCTCGGGCCTCGGCCTCGACAACCTCGTCGTCGACATCACCGCCGAGGAAGTGCCGATCCTCGACGGCTCGGCGGCGTCGTTCGTCTTCCTGCTGCAGAGCGCCGGCATCGTGCTGCAGGAGGCGCCGAAGCGGTTCCTGCGCGTGCTGCGTCCGGTCGAGGTGAAGGAAGGCGAGGGCTCGGACCTCAAGTGGGCCCGCCTCGAGCCGCACGAGGGCTACACGCTCGGCTTCGAGATCGAGTTCGACCACCCGGTCGTGAGCGAGACCGGCCAGCGCTTCGTCTTCGACATGGGCTCGGGCCGCTACAAGAACGAGATCGCGCGCGCGCGCACCTTCGGCTTCACCAAGGACGTCGAGATGATGCGTTCGCGCGGCCTTGCGCTCGGCGGCAGCCTCGACAACGCGGTCGTCGTCGACGAGTTCAAGGTCCTGAACAGCGAGGGTCTTCGCTACGACGACGAGTTCGTCAAGCACAAGATCCTCGACGCGATCGGCGATCTCGTCCTGGTCGGGCACCCGCTCCTCGCCGCGTACCGCGCCTTCAAGTCGGGCCACGCGCTCAACAACCGCCTCGTCCGCGCCTTGCTGAGCAACCGCTCGGCATGGCAGATCGTCACCTTCGACGACGAGACCGAGGCGCCGCGCGGTCTCGCCGAGCTCGCGCCGGCGTGGTGAATCGCCGCGGCGGGCCGATCCGCTCGGTCGCTGCGGCGCGGAGGCCGTCACCATGGTCGTGACGGTGTTGCGCTGGATCGTCGGCGTCATCGCCGCCCTGCTGGCGTTCGGCGCGCTCGCCGGCCTCGCGATCTCGGTCGCGTTCGACAACCCCGTCTGGCGCGACCGCACGCGTCGCCTGCGCGCCTGGCTCTGGGTCCTCGCCCTCGCCTGGTTCAACGCCGAGGTCTGGGGCCGCGTCGTCTACACCATCGCGACCTGGGGCCGCTAGAGCGCAGCGGCGTCGAGGCCGAGGAAGGCGAGCACCGCCGGCAGGTGGGCGTCGAAGTCGCTCAGCGCGTGGTCGCTGCCGTCGACGATGCGCAGGTGGCAACCGGCATAGCGAGCGCTCATCTCGCGCCACGACAGCACCTCGTCGCCGGTGGCGATGACGGCGAAGTAGCGTTCGGGATCGCCGAGCCGCGTCGGCGGCGCGATCGCGCGCAGCTCGTCGACGTATTCGGCGCGAAACTCGAACGGAGCGTCGCTGTGCCACGCGGTCGTCGTGCCGATGGCGCCGGCGAGGTCGCGCGCCGGATCGACCGCGGGGTTGAGAACGACGGCGCGGCAGCCGCGCCGCTCGGCGACCGCGGTGGCGTAGAAGCCGCCGAGCGAGCTGCCGATGACGCCCATCCGCTCGCTCGGCCAGTCGCGGATGCCCTCCAGGGTGTCGCGCATCGCTCTGGCCGGCGATGGCGCGAGCTGCGGGCACCACCAGACGACCTCGGGCCGATGCTCGGCCACCCAGGCGCCGACCTTGCGTGCCTTCGTCGACTGCGGCGACGAGCGAAAGCCGTGCAGGTAGAGCAGGTGGGTCACCGGTTCCGCGCCGCTCGGCGCGCCCGGGACGCCGGCAGCGCTCATGCAGCGGCTTGGCCGGACAGCGCGAGCGCGTCGAGCAGCTTCTGGTGGATCCCACCGAAGCCGCCGTTGCTCATGCAGAGCACATGGTCACCCGAGCGTGCCGTGCCGACGACGCGCGCGACCAGGTCCGGGATCGTCGGCGCGACGACGGCGCGGGCACCCATCGGCGCGAGCGCCTGCGCGGCGTCCCAGCCGAGCCCCCCGGAGTGGCAGAACGCGAGGTCGGCTTCCTCGAGCGACCAGGGCAGCTGCGCTTTCATGGCGCCCAGCTTCATCGTGTTCGAGCGCGGCTCGAAGACGGCGAGGATGCGCGCCTCGCCGACCCTGCGGCGCAAGCCGTCGATCGTCGTCCGCATCGCGGTCGGGTGGTGCGCGAAGTCGTCGTAGACGGCGATGCCGCCGACCGTGCCGCGCAGCTCGAGGCGGCGCCGGACGTTGCGGAACTCGGCCAAGGCGCGCGCCGACGCCTCGGGCGCGACGCCGACGTGCTCGGCGGCGGCGATCGCCGCGAGGGCGTTGAGCTGGTTGTGCTCGCCGAGCAAGGGCCACTCGACGCGCGCGATCTTCAGACCGCCGCGCAGGACGTCGAACGAATGCGGCTCGCCGCGCGCGCGCAGCATGCCGGGCGCTTCCTTGCGCGCGCCGAAGCGCTGCACCTCGCTCCAGCAGCCCATCGCGATGACGCGCTGCAGCGCCTCGTCGCGGGCGTTGACGACGATGCGGCCGTGCGCAGGCACGGTCCGCACGAGATGGTGGAACTGGCGCTCGATCGCGGCGAGGTCGTCGAAGATGTCGGCGTGGTCGAACTCGAGGTTGTTGAGGATCGCCGTGCGCGGCCGGTAGTGGACGAACTTGCTGCGCTTGTCGAAGAACGCGGTGTCGTACTCGTCGGCCTCGATGACGAAGGGCGTCGTCTTGCTGCGCTCGCCGAGCCGCGCCGAGACGCCGAAGTTGACCGGCACGCCGCCGACCAGGAAGCCCGGCGCGCGGCCGGCGTGCTCGAGGATCCAGGCGAGCATCGCCGTCGTCCCGGTCTTGCCGTGCGTGCCGGCGACGGCGAGAACGTGGCGGCCGGCCAGGACGTGCTCGGCGAGCCACTGCGGCCCGCTCGTGTAGGCGAGATTGGCGTCGAGGATGGCCTCGATCAGCGGGTTGCCGCGCGTCAGCACGTTGCCGACCACGAACAGGTCGGGCGCGAGCTCGAGCTGCTCGGCGTCCCAGCCTTCGATCAGCTCGATGCCGAGCTCCCGCAGCTGCTCGCTCATCGGCGGATAGACGTTGGCGTCGCAGCCGGTGACGCGGTGTCCCGCCTCGCGTGCGAGCGCGGCGAGCCCGCCCATGAACGTGCCGCAGATGCCGAGGACGTGCAGGTGCATCGGACGATTCTAGGGAGCGCGAATGTCCATGCACGGCGGCGGCCGTGCGGCAATGCACGCGTCAGGCAGCGAGGCTCTCGCGGGCCGCGGCGACGGTCGCGGCGACGTCGTCATGCGTGTGCGCCGAGCTGACGAAGCCGGCTTCGTAGAGCGCCGGCGCGAGATAGACCCCGCGCTCGAGCATGGCGTGGAAAAAGCGGTTGAAGCGGTCCTTGTCGGTCGCCATCACCTCGCGGTAATTCTGCGGCAGCTCGCTGGCGAAGAAGAAGCCGAACATGCCGCCCTCGCAGTCGGCGGTCATTGCGACGCCGGCGCTCTGCGCTGCCTCGAGCAGGCCGACGACGAGCCCGCGCGTGCGCGCGGCGAGGGCGTCGAAGAAGCCTGGGCGGGCGATCTCGCGCAAGGTGGCCAGGCCGCACGCGGTCGCGACCGGATTGCCCGACAGCGTTCCGGCCTGGTAGACCGGGCCGAGCGGCGCGAGCTGCTCCATCACGGCGCGCTTGCCGCCGAACGCGGCCAGCGGCATGCCGCCGCCGATCACCTTGCCGAAGACGCTGAGGTCGGGCGCGAAGCCGGGGATCGCCCGGGCATAGAGGCTCTGCGCGCCGCCGAGGGCGACCCGGAACCCGGTCATCACCTCGTCGAAGACGAGCAGCGCGCCGTGTCGGGTGCAGAGCTCGCGCAGCCGCTGCATGAAGGGCAGCGACGCACGGACGAAGTTCATGTTGCCGGCGATCGGCTCGACCATGACGCAGGCGATCTGGGCGCCATGCCTGGCGAACGCCGCATCGAGCGCGGCGACGTTGTTGTATTCGAGGGCGAGCGTGTGCTGGACGACGGTCTCGGGGACGCCGGCGCTGGTCGGATGGCCGAAGGTCGCGAGGCCGGAGCCGGCCTTGACGAGCAGCGCGTCGGCGTGGCCGTGGTAGCAGCCTTCGAACTTGACGATCACGTTGCGGCCGGTGGCACCGCGGGCGAGGCGCAGTGCGCTCATCGCCGCCTCGGTTCCCGAGCTGACGAGGCGCAGCTGCTCGACGCTCGGCACGTGGCCGAGGATCGCCTCGACGAGCTCGGTCTCGCGCGCCGTCGGCGCGCCGAACGAGAGGCCGTCGTCGACGGCGGCGTGCACCGCGGCCTGCACGGCCGGATGGCGATGGCCGAGGATCATCGGCCCCCACGAGCCGATGTAGTCGAGCAAGCGTCGGCCTTCGGCGTCGACGAGGTGGGCGCCGTCGCCGCGAACGATGAAGCGCGGCGTCCCGCCGACGGCGCGAAACGCGCGCACCGGCGAGTTGACGCCGCCGGGAATGACGCGCAGTGCGCGCTCGAACAGCTCGGCGTTGGTCGGCATCGTCGAGAGCGGCGAGCCGCGCCGTCAGTGGACGTGGCGCGGGTTCTTCGGCGCGACCGCGTCGGCGTCGCCGCCCGAGGCGACGTCGTCGCCGGCCTCGCCCTCGTCCTCGCCTTCGGCCGGCAAGGCCCAGAAGAAGCGATCCGGGACGACGTTGCCCATCCCGGGACGAAAGCCGGCGTCGAGCGCCTGGTCGAGGAACGCCAGCGCCTCGCCGACCGCGGCGTGCAGCTCGACGCCGGTCGCGAGCAACGCCGCGAGCGCGGCCGAGAGCGTCTCGCCGGCGCCGACGAAGGTGGTCTCGAAGCGCTCGAACTTCTCGCCCGTGATCGCGCCCTGCGGCGACG
>Ga0307409_100000927_pt1 | contig 13640 bp, 10 predicted proteins | sample 322Ometagenome_2_FD_203888 | JGI IMG/M metagenome (GOLD analysis project Ga0307409, IMG submission 203888) | Maize rhizosphere microbial communities from greenhouse at UC Davis, California, United States - 322HYB-O-2 | ecosystem: Host-associated > Plants > Roots > Rhizosphere > Soil | place...
CGTCGGCCAGCCGGCTCAGGCCCTTAGCCGACTCCGCCGAGTTGACCTGGGGCGTCTTGCCGTCGTCGCCGACGATCTTGCCGCCGGCGGTGTTGATCGCCTCGGCGGCGTTCACCGTCAGGCCCTCATACTTGGCCGTCTGGCCGGCGTAGCAGTCCATGTTGTTCTTTTTGGCGATCGAGCACATGGACATCATCTCGTCCCAGGTCTTGGGCGGGTTCGGGACGAGGTCCTTGCGGTAGTAGAGGAGGCCGCCGTCGCTGGCGTACGGGACGGCGAAGAGGGTGTTGTTGTAGGTGCCGGTCTTCACCGTCGCCGGCAGCATCTTGGAGGTGTCAATGGCGAGTTGGTCCTTCAGGGGCTGCAGCCATCCCTTGGCCGCGAACTCAGCCGTCCAGATCACGTCGACGCTGACGACGTCGTAGTTGGCGTCCTTCGCCTGGAAGTGCTGCACGAGGTCGTCATGCTGCTGGTCGGCCGCGTCGGTCTGCTCCTTGAAGGTCACCTTCTCGTCCGGGTGGGCGGCGTTCCACTTCTCGATGGTTGGCCGGTTGACGTTGTTGTTGTCCTTGCCGGCAACGTAGGTGATCGGCCCCCGACCGGTGAGGCCCTGGCCGGCATCCCCGCCCGAGCTGGAGCCCCCACCGCCACCGCCGCCGCCGCAACCGGTGGCCAGCAGCGCAAGGACGGCCACTGTGGCCAGCATGGCCATGAGCCTGCTTCTTCTCCCCACATCGACTCCTTACTGTGCGTCGGACCGCCCACCAGCGGTCAGTTCCGATGAACCCGCGGTCTCACGCCGCGTCAGGCGCCCACCGGCCAGCATGGCTCCCGACCTCTCGGAGATCCACCCAACCCGCAGACGCGGCACCCACCCCCTCTACTGCTCGACTCGTTCCCCACCCGGGCACGGACAAACGCTCCACCCCGGCCTCGCTCAGCCACGACAAGCGCAGGCCGGGGACGACGAGCGCCGAGCGTCCGCCGTGAAGCCCGACCTGGCGCGATTCTGCCTTACCTTCATCGGTTTGAGAAGCCGACCGAGTCGCGGCCGCCCTCCCAGATCGGGCATTCTGGCCTTGACAGGGGCAAAGTTGCCCTGAAACCTTGATGGAACGTTCTATCGTGGGGGAGGGCGACCATGAGGTCCTGGCTCCGCCGTGTCCTGCCTGTCCTGATCGCGGCCGGGTTGCTGGCGGTGCCGCCCGCGTCCGCCCACGGTGGCGACGTCCTGGCCCGCCACAGCCTGCGCGCGCCGCTCACCGGCGAGAACTTCTACTTCGTGATGGCCGACCGGTTCGAGAACGGCCGCACCGACAACGACCTCGGCGGGCTGCCCGCCGACCGCCTGGTGTCCGGCTTCGACCCCACCGCCAAGGGCTTCTACCACGGCGGTGACCTGGCCGGGATCCGTCAGCGCCTGGCCTACATCCGAGGGCTGGGGACGACCGCGATCTGGCTCACCCCGAGCTTCAAGAACAAGGCGGTGCAGCTCGAGGACGGCCCGTCGGCCGGCTACCACGGCTACTGGATCACCGACTTCACCCAGATCGACCCCCACCTGGGCACCAACGCCGAGCTGGCGGCGCTGGTCGGCGAGGCCCACGCGATGGGGATGAAGGTCTTCTTCGACATCATCACCAACCACACCGCCGACGTGATCGACTACCAGGAGGGCCACCGGCCGGCGTACGTGTCCAAGGACCGGGAACCCTACCGGACCGCCGGCGGCATCCCCTTCGACGACCGCGACTACGCGGGCACGAACACCTTCCCCCCGCTGAGCCCCACCGAGAGCTTTCCCTACACGCCCTTCAACCCGCCCGGGGCTCCGGTGAAGGAGCCGGCCTGGCTCAACGACGTCACCCTCTACCACAACCGCGGCAACACCACCTTCGAGGGCGAGAACTCCCTGTACGGCGACTTCTTCGGGCTCGACGACCTGTTCACGGAGCACCCCCGGGTCGTCCGGGGCATGATCGACATCTACGAGACCTGGATCCGCGACTTCGGCATCGACGGCTTCCGCATCGACACCATGAAGCACGTCAACGACGAGTTCTGGCAGCAGTTCGGGCCCCAGGTGCTCGCCTACGCCCGCCAGCACGGCAAGCGCCAGTTCTTCATGTTCGGCGAGGTGTTCGACACCACCAAGGCGTTCACCTCGCACTTCCCGACCCACGACCGGGTGCAGGCGGTGCTCGACTTCCCCTTCCAGCAGGCCGCGCAGAACTTCGCCGCCAACTCGCACCCGACCGACGAGCTGCGCGACTTCTTCGCCGGCGACGACTGGTACACCGACGCGGACTCCAACGTCTACCAGCTGCCGACGTTCCTCGGGAACCACGACATGGGGCGGATCGGCCGCTTCATCGAGGTGGCCAGCGCCGACGCCGGCGACGCCGAGGTGCTGGCCCGGGACCGGCTGGCGCATGCCCTGATGTACTTCTCGCGCGGCAACCCGGTCGTCTACTACGGCGACGAGCAGGGCTTCACCGGCGACGGCGGCGACCAGGACGCCCGCCAGGACATGTTCCCGAGCCAGGTTGCCTCCTACAACGACGACGACCTGATCGGCACCGACGCGACCACCGCCGACAGCAACTTCGACACCGACCACCCGCTGTACCGGTCGATCGGCGAGCTGGCCGCCGTGACCCGCCGCTACCGGGCGCTGCGCGACGGCGCCCAGCAGCACCGCTGGTCCTCCAGCGCGCTCGGCATCTACGCCTTCTCCCGCTTGGACCGGCACGAGCAGCACGAGTACGTGGTGGCGGTCAACAACGCCGAGCAGGCCGAGACGGCGACGGTCCCCACCTACATGCGGGACACGAGCTTCCAGCTCGTCTACGGTTCGGGAACCGAGCGCCTCCGCAGCGACGCGAGCAGGCGGCTCGGGCTGACGGTGGGCCCGCTGTCGGCGGTCGTCTACCGGGCCACCCAGCCGCTGGAGCGCAGCCGCCGGGCTCCGGCGGTCGCCCTGGCCGACCCGGGCTCGCTGCGCGACCGGGCCGAGATCCGGGCCGACGTCGGCGGCGACCAGTTCGCCGAGGTGACCTTCCTGGCCCGGGTCGGTGCCGGAAGCTGGCGGCCGATCGGCACCGACGACAACGCGCCCTACCGGGTCTTCCACGACGTCGCCGACCTCCGGCCGGGGACTCGGGTCCAGTACAAGGCGGTGGTGCTCGACAACGCCGGCCACAGCCGCTCCAGCGCCGTCCGGGCCGGCACGGTCGCCCCGCCGGCGATTGAGCTGCAGGCGCCCACCGATGGTGGCCGCGTCCGCGGCGAGGTCGAGGTGCGGGCGGTGGCAACCCCGGACCACCCGACCTACTCGGTGACCTTCTACCGGCAGGTGGACGGTGGGGCCTGGACACCGATCGGCACCGACAGCTCCTCGCCGGTCTACACCGCTTTCGACGACACCACCGGGCTCGCCGACGGCAGCACGGTCAGCTACAGGGCGGTGCTCACCTACGCCCCCGGCCGGACGGTCGAGAGCGCCGTCCGCAGCGTCACGGTGGTCACCGAGCCGGTGACCACCGCCGTCGTCCACTACCGCCGCCCGGCCGGCGACTACGACAGCTGGGGCCTGCACCTGTGGGGGGACGCGATCGCCGACGGGGTGGCCACCAGCTGGGATGCGCCCCGCCAGCGGGACGGGACTGACGACTTCGGCGCCGTCTACAGCATCCCGCTCAAGGACGACACCAAGCCGGTCAACTTCATCATGCATCAGCCCAGCGGCGACGTGGTCCCCGACACCCGCGAGCCCGGCGGCGACCGCAGCTTCGTTCCCCTCGAGCACCCCGAGATCTGGCTCATCCAGGGCGACCCGACGGTCTACTTCAGCCCGCCGAGCTGACCAGGCACGGCATCGTCGAGCGGTTGTCGCGCCGCGCCCGTTGTGGCACGGTGCCCGCATGACCGGAGTCGACGCCGCCAGCGCGCCCTGGTGGCGCGAAGCCGTGATCTACCAGGTCTACGTCCGCAGCTTCGCGGACGCTGACGGCGACGGTGTCGGCGACCTGGCTGGCATCCGCTCGCGGCTGCCCTATGTCCGCGCGCTCGGCGTCGATGCGGTCTGGCTGACCCCGTTCTACCCCTCGCCCCAAGCCGATGCCGGCTATGACGTGAGCGAGTACCGCGACGTCGCTCCGATCTTCGGCACGCTCGACGACTTCGACGGACTGGTCCGCGACGCGCACGGGCTGGGGCTGCGGGTCATCGTCGACCTCGTGCCCAACCACACCTCAGCAGAGCACCCGTGGTTCCGGGCGGCGCTGGCGGCGTCGGCGGGCAGCCCCGAGCGGGCCCGCTACATCTTCAGGGATGGCCGCGGCTCGGGCGGGGACACGCCGCCCAACGACTGGGGCAGCAACTTCGGGGGCGGCGCCTGGACCAGGGTCACCGAGCCCGACGGCGTCCCTGGCCAGTGGTACCTGCACCTGTTCGCTCCCGAGCAGCCCGACCTGGACTGGACGAACGAGGAGGTCCGGGCTGAGTTCGAGCTTATTCTGCGGTTCTGGCTCGAACGTGGGGTCGACGGGTTCCGTGTCGACGTGGCCCACGGTCTCGCCAAGGACCCGGAGATGCCCGACCTCGCCGGCAACTGGGCGGTCTCGGGGCCGGCGCTGGAAGGCCACCCGCACTGGGACCGGGACGAGGTCCACGACGTCTACCGTGGGTGGCGGCGGGTCAGCGACTCCTACCCGGGGGAGCGGACGTTCGTCGCCGAGGCGTGGGTGCAGAGCCCCAAGCGGCTCGCGTTGTACCTCCGACCCGACGAGCTGCACACGGCGTTCACCTTCAACTTCCTGCTCGCATCGTGGGACGCCGCCAGCCTCCGGAGCGCCGTCGATGAGAGCATGGCGGCGCTGGCCGGGGTGGGGGCGCCGGCGACCTGGGTGCTGTCCAATCATGACGTCGCTCGCCACGTCACGCGCTACGGCGACGGCCAGCTGGGCACGCGCCGGGCCAGGGCGGCCGCCTTGCTGATGTTCGCCCTCCCCGGGGGGGCGTATGTCTACCAGGGCGAGGAACTCGGCCTGCCCGAGGTCACCGAGCTTCCGGACGGGGCCCGGCAGGACCCCACCTTCTTCCGCACCGGCGGCGCCGAGCTCGGCCGCGACGGTTGCCGTGTCCCGATTCCCTGGTCGGGAAGCGAGCCACCGTTCGGGTTCGGGCCGTCGGCTGCGTCGTGGCTTCCCCAGCCGCGGGAGTGGGCGGAGCTGACGGTGGAGCGCCAGGCATCGGACCCCGGGTCGATGCTGACGCTCTACCGCAACGCCCTGTCGTTGCGGCGACGGCTGCCGGCGCTCGGCGACGGTCAGTTGGCCTGGGTCGAGGCCGGCCAGGATCTGCTCGCCTTCTCCCGCGAGCCAGGATTCCTGTGCATCGTGAATCTCGCCGACAGGCCCGCCGACGTCGCCAAGGAGCTGCTCCCCACCGGAGCAGGCGTCGTCCTCGCGAGCGGGCCGATCGACGCCGACGGCCGGATCCCCGGCGCGACCGCCGTCTGGTTCGCTCGCGACTGATAGGGACCTCTGCCATGCAGCCGGTCGGGAAGGGGTTATCCGAGGATCTCGGTCACGTAGGCTGCAATGGACTTCTCGCCGAGTGCCCGGGCGGCCGCGATGCGGTGGTGGCCGTCGGAGGCATAGTACTGACCGTGCAGCCGGTAAACCTCGATGGGTGGAAGCCCTCTTCCCTCGCGCAGCGCCATGACAATGGCCTGGAAGCGCCAGCGGCTGCGCTCGTCGGTGGGGAGGAAGTCGCGGTCGAACTTGCCGTCGGCACCGTCCGTGGCGCCGACGATGTCTCGCAGGAGTATCTCCTGTTCTCCCGCGGTGCGCGTCCCGCCCAGCCCGAATCTCGCCGCCTCCTTCAGGGTGGGTAGATCGAGCCGGTGTGGCTGCCGATACAGCACCGCCGCGGCGCGATGGCGCTGGTGCTTCCGGCGTGCCTGGTCGAAGGCGTCCTCGGCGTCCAGCCAGGCCCGGCCAGTTGGTCCACTGAACGGACGGCTCAGGCCCAGCAGGCGTCCCGCGAGCCAGAACGCGGCAACCGGGATCGCGCAGACGGCGACATAGATCAGCAGCGTCGACACCATGGCCTGTCCCAGAGGCGCGAGAGCCCCTTAGTACACCACGTTGGTGGGTTCGGGTCAACGGCTAGATCGCGACAACCCGGTCGATGAGGGCGTCGACCACGGAATGGCTGAGGCCGAGGCCGGGGAAGGCGGCCAGGGTGCTGATGGGGAAGTTGCCGATGACCGGCAGGAGTTCTACGTTACCGAGGATCCCCTTTGGGCGGCCTTCTTCGTCGGTTCCGACCGCCTCGCGCAGCAGGGCGGAGCCGGTGGGGTCGGCGAGCCACTCCTGGAGGGTGGACATGGCGTCCAGGGTGGCCGGCGGGGGAGGCGCGGCGATGTCGAGGGTGGTGGTGAGCCGCAGGTCCCGGGAGGAGGCGCCGACGGCGAGCTCGAACTCGCCGCCCTCCAGCACCCAGTCGTCCAGAGTCGTCGACCACCAGGAGAGGTCACGAGCGGTCAGGGCGAGCTCCACCACCGCCGTCTGGCCGGGGTCGAGGTCGAGTTTGGCGAAGGCCTTGAGTTCACGGACCGGGCGGGCCACCGAGGCCTGCGGGTCGCGGACATACAGTTGGACGACCTCCTTGCCGCGGCGGTCGCCGGTGTTGGTGACCCGGCAGGTGACCTCGACGCCCAGGTCGCCGTCCTGATGGCGGCCGGTGAGGTCGGTGGTGAGGTCGGCGTAGTCGAAGCTGGTGTAGGACAGGCCGTGGCCGAAGGGGTAGCTGACCTGGCGGTCGAGGGCGTCGTAGCCGCGGTAGCCGACGAAGATGCCTTCGCCGTAGCGGACGTGGCCGGCCTCGCCGGGGAAGTGCAGGTAGGACGGGGTGTCCTCCAGCCGCAGGGGCAGGGTCTCGGCCAGCCGCCCTGATGGGTTGGCCGCGCCGAGCAGCAGGTCGGCGGCGGCGCCGCCGGCGGCTTGGCCGGATAGCCAGCACTCCAGCACCGCCTTGGCGTGCTGGTCCCAGCCGGCGAGCCGCACCACCGACCCGTTGGCCAGGACCACGGCCAGGTTCGGGTTGGTGTCGGCGAGCCGCGAGAGCAGGGCCGTCTGGTTGGCGGGTAGGTCGATGTGGCTGCGGTCGAACCCCTCGGACTCGTCGGCGGCGGGCAGGCCGAGGAACACCAGCACCACCTCGGCCTGGCGGGCGAGGGCGACGGCCTCGGCCGCCAGCTCCTGGTCATGGTCGGTGGTTTCGATGCCGTAGCCGGTGGCGAAGGTGACCTCCACGCCATCCGGGACGGCCGCGCGGAGCTCCTCCAGAGCGACGTCGACCCGGGTTGGGTTGACCTGGGAGCTGCCGGCGCCCTGGTAGCGGGGGGTGCGGGCGAACTCGCCGACCACCGCGATCCTGTCTCCGGCAGTTGGACGGAGGGGCAGCAGATGGTCCTGGTTCTTCAGCAGGACCGCGCATTCGGTGGCCGCCGCCCGGGCCAGGGCGTGGTGGGCGTCGACGTCCACCGCCGGGGGCGGCTCGCTGTTCGCGGTGGCCCGGTCGATGAGCTGGAGCACCCTGGCCACCGCGGCGTCCAGGGCGCGCTCGTCGAGCTGGCCGGCGCCGACGGCGGTGACGATGGCGGTGTCGCTGACCCCCAGGTTGGGTGGCATCTCCAGGTCCAGCCCGGCGGCCAGGGCGGCGACCCGGTCGTGCACCGCGCCCCAGTCGGACACGACCAGGCCGTCGAAGCCCCACTCGCCGCGCAGGACGGTGGACAGCAGCCAGTCGTGCTCGGAGGCGTAGGTGCCGTTGACCTTGTTGTAGGCGCACATCACCGTCCACGGTCGCGCCTTTCTGACCGCGCGCTCGAAGCCGGCCAGGTAGAGCTCGCGGAGTGTCCGCTCGTCGACGTCGGCGCTGACCCGCAGCCGGTCGGTCTCCTGGTTGTTAACCGCATAGTGCTTGAGCGAGGTGCCGACGCCTTGGCTCTGGACGCCGTCGATCATCGCCGCCCCCAGGACGCCGGACAGCAGCGGGTCCTCGGAGAAGTACTCGAAGTTGCGCCCGCACAGCGGGGAGCGCTTGAGGTTGATGCCCGGGCCGAGCACGACGGCCACGCCCTGGGCCCGGGCCTCGCGGCCCAGCGCCTCCCCGACCCGTCGGGCCAGCTGCGGATCCCAGGACGATCCCACGGCGCAGGCGGTCGGGAAGCAGGTCGCGGGCAGGCTGCCGGAGATGCCGACGTGGTCGGCTTCGTCGGGTTGCTTGCGCAGCCCGTGGGGGCCGTCGGAGACCATGATCGCCGGGATGCCGAGGCGCTCCACCGGCGCGGTGTGCCAGAAGTCGGAGCCCAGGCACAGCGACGCCTTCTCCTCCAGGGTCAACTCGGCGAGCAGCGGCGATGTCTCCGAGGGAACCTTCACGTTGCCTTCTCCATCTCGTTAGGCGGGGCCGTCAGTGAGCCGGGTGGATGGTAGGGGACGCTGACCGCCGGGGGTAGAGCGGCCCGCAACCGGGGTATCTACCGGGCGAACGCTCCGGTAGGGAGCGCCTGCGAGGGGAGATTCGGGTGCCGGAAGGCGAGCCTTGCCCATATTGCGCGCATCTCGCGCCCAATCCTGACGAGCTCCGGCAGCATCTGTTGCACCTTCACCCTGAGGTGGAGCCTGAGCCCGACTGGTGGGACCCTGACGCCGTCGCGCCACCGCCGCTGTTCTGAGGCCGCGCCCCCGGGCCGGCGAGCCAGCTTGGTCAGGAGGAGGGTGACCGACGGGACTTGAACCCGCGACCTTCGGGACCACAACCCGACGCTCTAACCAACTGAGCTACGATCACCATGAGCGAACGGGGCTTGCGCATCACCGTTACGTCCGGCCTGATCACCATCAGGGATCCCGTGGTCTCTGTGATGCGCAAGCCCCGTTCGGGAAGGATACCGGGGCCGGTGGGGGTGTGGCCAGCGGGCGGGGGTCACAAGGGCGGGTGGATGGGGAACCGGATCCAGAGTGAACGGCTGTGCCTGCGCCAGCTGGAGGCGGACGAGGCGCGGGCCCTGCTCCAGGGCAAGGCCGACCCGGAGCGGCCGTGGATGGCCGGGTACCCGATGCAGGGGACGCTGATCGCCGTCGAGGCGTTCGTGCGGGCGGTCGACAACGGGGCCGACCCGGGCGCCTACGGGGTCTACCAGCTGGTCCGGGCCAGCGACGCCGTGGTCGTGGGGGACATCGGCTTCCACGGGCCGCCGAGCCGGGCCGGGTCGGTGACGGTCGGCTACGGGCTGGCCCCGGGGGCGCGGGGACAGGGGCTCGCCACCGAGGCCCTGCGGGCGGTGGTCGCCTGGGCCCTCGCCCAGCCCGAGGTGGTGGTGGTCGAGGCCGACACCACCCATGCCAACCTGCCGTCGCAGCGGGTGATGGAGCGGGCCGGGATGCGCATGTACGACAAGAGCGAGCAGCTGCGCTTCTACCGCGTGCCTTGAGCGACCGGCCTCGGCCGTGGTTCCATGCCTGCCCGCCGTGTGAAGGGAGCTCTGGCAATGCGCATCGTCCTGGTCGGCCCGCCCGCGTCCGGCAAGGGGACTCAGGCCGGCCGGATCGTCGGCCAGTTCGGGGGCGTCCACGTCGCCACCGGCGACATCCTCCGGTCCAACGCCGAGCGCGGGACCGAGCTGGGCCGGACGGCCAGCCGCTACATGGACCGCGGCGACCTGGTGCCCGACGAGGTCATCATCGGCATGGTCCTGGAGCGGATGGGCGACCGCGACTGCGCCGGCGGGTTCGTGCTCGACGGGTTCCCCCGCACCGTCGCCCAGGCCGAGGCGCTGGCGGGGCGGCTGGAGGAGCTCGGCCGGCCCCTGGACGCGGTGGTCAGCCTGGGCGTCGGCGAGGACGAGCTGCGCCGGCGGCTGGCCGGCCGGGCCGAGGAGCAGGACCGGGCCGAGGACGACGACGAGGACGCCATCCGTCGGCGCCTGGAGCTGTTCGACCGCGAGACCGAGCCCCTGCTCGACTTCTACGACGACCGGCGGCTGCTGGTCCGGGTCGAGGCCGAGGGCGAGCCGGACGAGGTCGCCGAGCGGATCGCCAAGGCCCTGACGGGCCGCCCGGGCCGCGAGGGGGCCGCGTGATCGCCCTGGTCACGGGCGCCTCCAGCGGGCTCGGGGCGGCCACGGCGCGCCGGCTGGCCGCCGAGCCGGGCACCCGCCTGGTGCTGGTGGCCCGGCGCCGCGACCGCCTGGACGCCCTCGCCGCCGAGCTCGGCGGGGCGACCGTGATCGCCGCCGACCTGCTCGAGGAGGCCACCCCGGCCCTGGTCGCCGAGCGGGTCGAGGCCGAGCACGGCCGCCTGGACCTGCTGGTCAACAACGCCGGCGTTGGCGGGCGGGGGAGCTTCGCCAGGACCGGCTGGGCCGAGGTCCGGCGGGTGATGGCGATCAACTTCGACGCCCAGGTCCGGATGACCGAGGCCCTGCTGCCGCTGCTGCGCCGCTCGGCCCCGAGCGGGATCGTGTTCGTGGGCAGCGTCGCCGGGCGGGTGTCGCGGGCCGGGGCCGGCTCGTACGCGGCCAGCAAGTTCGCCCTGGCCGGCTGGACCGAGGCCCTATCCATGGAGGAGGCCCGCCACGGCGTCCACGTCGCCCTGGTCCAGCCCGGGTTCGTGCCCACCGAGGGCTTCCCCCAGCGCGAGTTGCTGGCCCGCCCCTTGACCCGCTGGCTGGTGTCCAGCGACGACACGGTGGCCGAGGCGATCGTCGACACCTGGCGGCGTCGACGGCCCGAACGGTACGTGCCCCGGCCCTACGGGCTGGTCCCGGTCGGCCGGGCTCTGCTGCCGGGGCTGTACCGGCGGGTGGTCGCGACGGGCCTGTTCACCCCGTCGCTGCGCCGCCCGGGGCGGGCTGCGCCCAGCGAAGCTCCAGCTCGGCGCCGCTGAAGGCGGCCAGCCGCCCGGCCTCGGCCTCGGCGGCCCGCCGGGCCCAGGCCGGCGGCGTCCCGGCGAACGGCTCGACGGTGACCACCAGCCGCCGGCCCTTGGCCTCCTGGCGCCAGACGCCGGCCATCCGCCCGCCGACCGCCAGCACCGGCGACAGCCAGCCCTGGGGCCGGTAGACGCGGGCCTTGAACGGCCCCGGCATCAGCCGCTCGGCCTGGAGGGTGGCCGTGACCACGTACTGGTCGAAGGCCGGCAGCAGCCGGACGGTCCGCGGCCCGGCTCGACCGGTCGCGGCCAGGCCGGCCACGTCGGCGGCCAGGGCGTAGGCGGCCGTCCCCTCGACCTCGACCCTGGCCACCTCCCCGCCCAGGCGCTCCAGCAGCCGGGCGCCCCTGGCCGGGCTGGGGATGCCCCACCAGCGGGCGAAGTCATCGCGGGTCACCGGGCCCGAGGCGGCCAGGAACCGCCGGGTGACCGTGTCCATGGCCTCCTCGGGGTCGGGGCCGGTCCAGCCGCCCAGCCAGGTGTCGGGGCGGGTGAAGCGGACCTGCTGGCCCTGGCTTGGGGCGAAGCAGACCAGGCCGAGGGCGGCGGCCGGCTTGAGCAGCGCTCCCCAGCTCTCGCGGAGCTTGCCGCCCAGGGCCGGGGTGGTCAGCTCGCCGACCCGGGCAGCCAGCTCCTCGCGGGTCAGCAGGCGCCCGTCCAGGGCCTCGGCCACGGCGCCGTTGAGCCGCTCCAGCTCGGCCAGGCTGACCCCGAAGCCCCGCTGCCACGACCTGGCCTCCCACGGGCGCCTGGTGGACAGGGCAGCCTGCCACATCGGGAACTCGGCCGCGGGCAGCAGGTGCAGGGTGCCCCGCATGGCCCAGGTCTTGACCAGGCTCCGGTCCTCCCACAGGGCGCGGCGGACGTGGTCGGGGCCCAGGCCCTCGACCCGGGCCCACAGGGTCAGCTCGGCCGAGGACAGCACCTGGGCGTGGACCCCGGCGATCCCGGCCGCCACCTCGAGCATGGCCCCGTCCGGGGCGCGCTCGTCCAGGTGGTGACGGGCCGCCCGCCAGGCCGCCACCTGGGCCCAGCCGAGCCTGGCCGCCGGCGCCGGGGCGGCCATCTCAGGCCAGCAGGGGCCGCAGCGCGTCCTCGATCTGGCCGGCGGTGACCGGGCCCTCGAAGCGGTTCCGGATGACCCCGTCGCGGTCGATGACCAGGATCCAGGGCTCGGTGGTGAAGCCGTAGTCGGTCAGGGCCTTGACCGGCTTGGCGGTGTCGCGGCTGGGGTAGATCTCGACGTGGATGAAGCTGGTCTTGCCGCCGAGCTTGGCCGCCGCCACCATCTGCTCGTCGACCACCGGGCCGCACATCTGGCTCGAGCACAGCAGCGGGGTGCCGAAGTCGAGCACGGTGGGCTTGCCGGCGGCCAGGGCCTTGTCGAGCGAGATGGCGTGCAGGGGGCACGCCGGGTCGCGGGTGCAGATCTTCTTGCGGCCGGCGGCACTGGTGGCCACCGGGGTCTTGAGCGGCTTGGCCCTGGTGCCGACGGCCGACGGCACCTCGGCGCTGACCGGGACCGCCCCCTGGCCGACCTGGCGGCCGCCGGCGTCAATGGCGGCCGCCACCATCCAGTTGCCGGCCTCGGGGAGCTCGACCTCGGCCCCGTAGAAGCCGGTGAGCTGGCTGCGAGGACTGTTGTCCCTGGTCTTGGCATACGCCGTGAGCTCGAACCAGCGGCTCGGGAACGGGCCGGCCGCCTTGGAGGTGTCGTCCCTGGCCACCCAGACCTGGGGGGAGCCGCCGGTGACGAGCCGGTTGTCGGCGGTGGCCAGCCCGAAGGTGAAGAGGGACTTGCCGACCGGGAGCTGGCTCTGGGCGCCGAGCAGCGACACCTGGGTGGCGTCGGCGGCGAGCTGCTTGAGCGAGCCGGCCGGGGCCGCCCCGGAGGAGGTCCCGCCCGGCTCGTCCCCGCCGCAGGCGGCCAGCACGGCGGCCAGCCCGAGGGCGCCGCCGCCGGCGCCGGCCAGGCGCAGCAGCTCGCGCCGGGTGACGCGAGGTCCCGCCATGGCTCTAGAGCCGCTCGACGGTGGTGCTGCCGTCGCCGCCGCCACCGGCTGCCTGGCTCCCGGAGCCGAACAGGCCGTTCAGCTCCTCCTGGATGCGCTGGAGGCTTGGCTCGTCGGCGATCCGCTTGGCCGACGCGGTGAGCTGCTGGTAGCGCTCGCGGCCGGCGCGGGTTCCGAGCACGTAGCCTGCCGCCAGGCCGACGGCGATGCCGAGCTTGCCCTTCATCGATGGATCCCTGCCCTTCCCGGGTGGTCGGAGGTTTCCCCTCTAGCCTACCCGGGCCGGAAATGCACCGTGACCCGGGGAGTGGGCACCCGGGTCACGGGACAGCGCGAAGCTGGCCGTCAGGCCGGTCCGCCGGAGCCGGCCCAGGCGGGGGCGCCGGCGGCCACCACCTGGTGCTCGAGGGCGAAGGCGACCGCCTCCAGCTTGGAGTGGACGCCCAGCTTGACGAGCACGTTCTGGACGTGGGTGCGGACGGTGTTGAGCGACAGGAAGCACTCCTCGGCGATGCGCCGGTTGGACCAGCCGTTGGCCAGCAGCCCCAGGATCTCACGCTCGCGGCCCGACAGGGTCCGCACGCGCAGGTCGACGCTCGGGTCGCGTGCGGGGCGGGAGGC
>Ga0307409_100000928_pt1 | contig 13639 bp, 16 predicted proteins | sample 322Ometagenome_2_FD_203888 | JGI IMG/M metagenome (GOLD analysis project Ga0307409, IMG submission 203888) | Maize rhizosphere microbial communities from greenhouse at UC Davis, California, United States - 322HYB-O-2 | ecosystem: Host-associated > Plants > Roots > Rhizosphere > Soil | place...
TCGGTGATCACCAAGGACGTTGAGGCTGACAGTCTGGCCGTTGAACGCAGCGACCAGAAAGGCATTGCCGGCTGGGCCAAGCGTTTTCGCGAACGGATGCTGGCGAAGAAGGCGGCAGTTTAGCTGCCGACGATGTCCGTGCCCAAGTCAGATGTAGCCGTCGTCATCCCTTGCTTCGGCCAGCAACAATTCCTCGGTCAGGCGATTGAAAGCGCTCTGATGCGCAAGAACGCTATCGATGGCTTCTGCGAGATACGGCGAGACATTGTAGAAGATCGTGATCACCGAGACCGCAGGCGCGCGTAAGGCGGTTTTCATCGACGCAGCCTGCCTTGCACTGATCACATTCCTTTCCGCGCTGCCCTACATCACGAAGATCGGCTTCTACAGCGACGACTGGTTCATTGTCGCGAGCTTCCATGACGGAAGGCTCGGATTGCCAGCCCTGCTGGCGGATTTTCCGTCGCAGCCACTGCAGGGATTGTGTCTGGCGTCGCTGTTCAAGCCTTCGGCATAGAGCCGCTGGGATATCATGCGGTGAACACGGCGATAATCGCGCTTTCGGCGCTCGCTCTCTACCTTTTACTCGTGCGGCTTCGGTTCGGTCGCGCGAAAGCGTTCGCAAGCGTGGTCGTATATCTTCTGCTCCCGCAGCTTTCGACCGTGAGGGTGTGGGTTGCAGCGGCGCAGGTCCCGCTGAGCATGTTGCTTGCGCTGATTTCGACGCACCCAGTTGTCTTACACTTAATCCAGGAAACCAGCCGGCGACGAGGTTCGGCCGAAGCGCCTGGTGCTGGTCGGTTTCGCTACCTTCCTGCTCGGGCACGCCGTCTTCCTTGTCTTGCCGGGATTGATGTTTTCCCCAACCGGCCTGGCCAACCGCGTCTCAGTTGCTGCTGCGCCTGGGGTGGCGATGCTGAGCTCACATTCCCTGACCCCGTTGCGGAACGTGACGAAAGCGCGCGCTTATTTTTCCGCGAGACGCCCTGCGCCATGCCCGCAAGGCTTTGTATCCCAGGGCGTGCTCATCTGATCTTCAATTAACGATACGGGCCTGCATTATCGCCGACCTGAGTCCGACCAGCGACAAATCACGCGCCATCTAACGAAGGATAACTTCAGCCTAAGAAAAGCGCGGCTAGCCTGATCCCAATCGATCCTTGAGTGGGGACCCATGCGTAAGACTTTGATCGCCGGCGGCGTGCTCGCTCTACTCGGTTCGGCTGCGATGCCGGCTCAGTCCACGAGCAACTACTACGGTTATGGGGCGGCCGCGTCGCGGATCCTCGCCGCTCATAATTATGAGCGCGTCCGCGTTGGCGTTGCTCCTCTCCGCTGGGACCCAACGCTGGCTGCGTCCGCCGCATCCTACGGACCCACGCTCGCGCGGCTCGGGGGCCTGAGACACTCGGCCCGATCGGATCGCCCCGATCAGCGCGAGAATCTCTGGATGGGATCGCGCGGGGCCTATTCGCCCGAGCAGATGGTCCAATACTGGATTTCCGAGAAGGCCTATTACCGTCCCGGAATGCCGTTCCCGCACGTCAGCCGTACGGGGAATTGGGCCGATGTCGCGCACTATACGCAGGTCGTCTGGAAGGGCACGACGCATGTCGGATGCGCCATCCATCCGTCGGCGAAGTGGGATTACCTCATCTGCCGCTATTCGCCGCCGGGCAACGTGGACGGCCGTACCGCGATCTAATCGAACGCATCCCTAAATAGCTGTGGTATAATCGGGGTGGCTGCGGTTAAGCGGCCCCATGTCGGTTCTCATCACTGGAGCAGCTGGATTCATCGGTTCGGCCACGGCCCGCGCACTCCTTGCGCGCGGGGACAGCGTGCTCGGCATCGACAATCTCAATTCCTATTACGATCCGTCGCTGAAGCAGGCTCGGCTCGACGCCTTGTCGCGTGATTTCGGCGACCGTTTCCACTTCGAACGGCTCGACTTTTCGGATGCCGAAGCTCTGGGAAAACTGAGCCGAAAGTCCGAGTTCGACCGCATCGTCCATCTCGGGGCGCAGGCGGGCGTTCGGTACAGCCTCGAAAACCCCGCGGCGTACTTCCAGTCGAACCTGGTCGGGCATGGCAACATGATCGAGCTCGCCCGGCAGAGGCGTTCCAGCCACTTCGTCTACGCCTCTTCTTCTTCCGTCTACGGGAGCAACAAATCGCTCCCTTTTCGGGTCGAGGACCGCGTCGACCATCCCCTCTCGCTCTACGCCGCAAGCAAGAAGGCGAACGAGCTGGTGAGCGAATCCTATGCGAACATTCACGGCTTGCCGAGCACGGGCCTTCGCTTCTTCACGGTCTACGGACCATGGGGTCGGCCGGACATGGCAATGTGGATTTTCCTCAAGGCCCTGTACGCGGGGGAGCCGTTGCCACTATTCAACCGTGGAGAGATGCGGCGGGACTTCACCTACATCGACGATATCGTCAGCGGCATTGTAGCGTGCTTGGATGGTCCGCCGCAGGACGACGGGGTGGTAAAGGCCGGCGGCGGGACGGGGCCGCATGCAATCTATAATATCGGCAATCATCGCAGCGAGGACCTGATGCGCGTGGTCGATCTTCTTGAGCAGGCAACCGGGCGGAAAGCTCTGATCGACCCGCAACCGATGCAACCCGGTGACGTAAAGGACACGTTTGCGGACATTAGCGCGATGGAGCGCGACCATGGCTTCCATCCGATCACGACCATCGACGAAGGCGTTCCGCGTTTCGTCGGCTGGTACCGCGGTTATCACGGTCTCTGATGCTGCCGCCGATCCTCTCGAACCTGCGCCTGCCGGTTATCGCGGCGCCGCTCTTCATCGTCTCCAATCCGAAGCTCGTCATCGCGCAATGCACTGCTGGCGTCGTCGGCAGCTTTCCGTCGCTCAACGCGCGCCCGGCGTCGCAGCTGGACGAATGGATGCACGAGATTACCGAGGCGCTTGCCGAGCATGATCGGGCGCATCCGGAAGCGCCATCCGCTCCCTTCGCGGTCAACCAGATTGTCCATCGCTCGAACGACCGTTTCGAGCAGGACATGGAGGTCTGCGCAAAATGGAAGGTGCCCATCGTCATCACCTCGCTTGGCGCGCGCGAGGAACTCAATCATGCCGTCCATTCCTGGGGCGGCATTACGCTTCATGACATCATTGACGACCGATATGCGCGCAAGGCGATCGAAAAGGGGGCTGACGGCCTGATCGCGGTCGCGGCGGGTGCCGGTGGACATGCTGGTCGCTGGTCGCCGTTCGCTTTGATCCACGAAATTCGCCGCTGGTTCGACGGACCGCTCGCGCTATCCGGTGCGATTGCGCATGGCGACGCGGTGCTTGCCGCGCAGGCGATGGGCGCCGATTTGGCTTACGTCGGATCGGCCTTCATCGCGACGCCGGAAGCACGGGCGAGCGACGAATATAAGCAGGCCATCGTGGCGAGCAGCGCCGCCGATATCGTCTACTCCGATCTCTTCACCGGCATTCATGGCAATTATCTACGAGCTTCAATCGTTGCGGCTGGCCTCGATCCTGAGAATTTGCCGGCGCCAGGTGCAGAAGCGATGAACTTCCAGTCGGCGAGCGGGGCGAAAGCCTGGCGCGACATCTGGGGTTCTGGGCAGGGTGTTGGCGCCATCGATGCGGTGCTGCCGGCGGCCGAACTGGTCGCCAAATTGGCCGAGGAATATCGCGCCGCGAAGGCGCGAATCTGCGCTAGCTGATCGCTTCCAGCTTCCGCCGCCATTCCGGTGGAATCTCTACCGGGCGGCGGGTCGTCCGATCGACGACGACATGGACGAAATCACCTTCTGCGGCGGCATCCGCTGCGCCTATAGCGAAAATCCCGATTCGGTAGCGAATGCTCGATCGCCCAAGTTCGGACACCGCCAAGCCGATCTCGATCGGTTGCGGAAATTCGAGCGGAGAAATGTAGGTGCACCGCGTTTCCACGACGAGAGCGATCGGATCGCCATTGGCGATGTCGAGCAGGCCTTCCTCGACCATCCAGGCGTTCACGGCGCTGTCGAACCACTCATAATAGACGGTGTTGTTGACGTGGCCGTAGGCGTCGTTGTCGGCCCAGCGCGTCGTCATCGACCGCCAGACCTTGAAATCGGAACGCGCCGCGGGCGGCTTTCGGCTCACCAGGCAGCCTCATAGAGCCGCTGGGCGTCAGCCTCATTAATCTCGCACGGATTGTTCACCAGCAGCCGAGTCTGCTTCATCGCCTCACGCGCCAGCGTTGGCGCCTCCGCGACGTCGATCCCGTAATCGCGCAAGCGCGTGGCGATGCCGCTTTCGCGGACTAGCTCATCCAGCTTGTCGATCAGCATTGCGGCGCGCGCCTGGCTGCCTTCAGCCTCGCACTGCGGAACGACGATCGGCGCAAGCTCCGCATAATGTTCGCGGGCGGCTTCGACATTGTGTTGCAGCACGTGTCGCAGCATCAGCGCATTCGTCACGCCATGGGGAAGGTGATGCAGGCCGCCAAGCGGGTAGGCGAGGGCGTGGACGCCGGCCACGGGGGCGTTGGAGAATGCGAGCCCCGCCAGATGCGCTCCGAGCAGCATCGCTTCCCTTGCCGCCATGTCCTGCGGCTCGGCGCAGACCGTCAGAAGATTAGCGGTGAGCAATCGCAACGCCTCCCGAGCGAGTGCATCGGACACGGGATTCTTGAGCCGGGCGGAGGTGTACGCCTCGATCGCATGGACGATGGCGTCGATGCCCGTCGCCGCCGTGACTCCCCGCGGCAAGCCCAACGTCAGCTGGGGATCGAGGACTGCCCAGTCGGCGGTCAGCGGGCGGGCGTTGACGGCGAGCTTCACGCCGCCTTCGCACGTGATGACCGAGATCGGCGTTGCCTCCGACCCGGTACCCGCCGTGGTCGGCACGAGCACCAACGGCAGGCGCTGGCCCTTGGCGATATCGACGCCCCAGACGCTATCGAGGTCGTCGCCGGAGCCGAGCAGATATGCTGCGAGCTTGGCGACATCCATCGGACTCCCGCCGCCGAAGCCGACAACGGTCGTCACGCTTGCTTCGCGCCCCGCCGTCACCGCGGCTTCCAAGGTGGCCCGCGAGGGATCGGCTTCGACCGCGTCGAACAAGACGACGGTGCGTCCGCTCTCCTCGAGCGCCCTGCGTGCCGTCTCGGTCAGGCCAAGCTGGACCAGTTGCGGGTCGGACACGAACAGGCAGGGACCCGGCGGCAACAAGTCCGCGATTGTTTCCGATTTGCCGGCGCCGGCGATCAGGCGCGGCCCGGGATGAAAGGTGAAGCTCCGCATCAGCGGAGACTAACGCGGCTTAGCCGAGATTCCCACCGAGCCCGCGTTCGAGCCGTCCCATCAGGGCGCGGGCAGGGCTGGCTGCCGGTTCCTCGGACACGACGCCCTCGTCGATGCGCTTGATGCGGGCATAGAGCTCGCTGCTCGATTCGATCAGGCGCTGAGCGGAGCGAGGAAGCTTGGCGACCAGGTCGGCATCGCTGTCCGTGGCATGGCCCAGCCTTCTTTCCGGACGACGACCTTCGCGCCCTGGGAGTTCGCCCGTCTCGATTGCCCGCTGGGTTAGAAGCCAGGCAACGATGTGCATGATCCGCGTAGTTACCTTCAGCGACTCGCAGGCGAAGCCGACTCGAACGAACGGCTCCAGCGTGCCGCGGTCATCCCGCCCGGCATCGTCGAAATAGGAGCGGGCCTCGTCGGCCAGCAGCATCGCCTCCGTGTAGAGGCTGTCAATCAGCCGCGAGGTGATGCGCGCCTCGGGCTGTGGATTGATCGAATCATCCATGGCTAATCACTGCCATTGTTCGCTGCGGGTGAAAACGTTCGAAAACAGCCGCCGGTCGCGGCTTTCGGGCTGAAAGTCCCTTGGTGGGACAGTTTGGCCGGGATTTTAGGCAATGAGGTCGGGCGTATTCCGGTCCAGCATCAATTGGATATGGTCCTTGAGCTGGAGCTTGCGCCGCTTCAGGCGAGCGATTTCGAGCTGGTCGAACACAGGCTCGGCGCTCAAAGCCGCGATACGATCGTCCAGTCGCCGGTGTTCCGCCTTCATGGCGTCCAGCTGTTCGCGGATTGCGTCGTGCATGCGGCTTCGAACTACTCCTGTCGGACATCAACGTCACCGCCCAACTGCCGCGATGAGCCGCGACTCAAGCAGGGCGGATAGACGCTATGGATACGAGACAAACGTTCTGAAAAGTGTTTTACTGCAGACACTGTTCAGTCTCATTCGAGGAAAGGAATGGCACCGATGGACAAGGTACAGGGCGAAGAGCTGACCTCTAAGCATGCAGCGGTCGCTGCGCAGATTGACGAGGAAGAGCATCGCCCGCTCCCCGACATGATCAAGCTTCATGAGCTGAAGAAAGAGAAGCTCAGACTGAAGGACGAATTGGCCGGTCACTTCCACTAGGGCCGGTTTTTTATGCGCGGGACCGCGAGGCCCCGCGCACCGGCGGGTCGTCAGTCGTCCCGCGAAACTTTCTCGATCCGCTCGTGGCGTTCTTGCGCCTCAAGAGTCATTGTCGCGACCGGCCGCGCTTCGAGCCGGGCCAGCGAGATCGGGTCGCCACTGACTTCGCAATAGCCATATTCGCCTTCGTAGAGGCGGCGGATCGCGGAATCGATCTTGGCGATCAGCTTGCGCTGACGGTCGCGGGTGCGTAGCTCGATGCCCCAGTCGGTTTCGCTGGAGGCGCGATCGGCGATGTCCGGTTCCCGCAGCGAGTCGACCTGAAGCTGTGCCATGGTCTGGCGCGACTCGTCGATCACCGCTTCCTTCCAGTCTTTGAGCTTCCGGAGGAAGTAAGCACGATGCAGATCGCACATGAATTCATCGTCTTCGCTGGGGCGATAGCCCTCGGCGAGGATGATGCGATCGAACGGTATCGGCTGACCGCCGTACAGGTCGACTAATGCTGTAGCCATTGATCCCCTCCCAACTCGAACCAGCGTGCTCCCCCGAGCGCGCAGGACACCCCCGTGTCACCTACGGCTGCGGCCGGGCCACCGGGCAGCCGGAGGCAGATTAACTCGACATTCCCGGGACTTAGGAAACCCGGACTCAGTCGGTTTATCCCCAAGGGCCCTATAGATAAGCCAGTAACCCTTAACAAGGACTGTCAAACGCGGGGTGAAGAAATGGCAATTCTGTTGCTGAATTAGCGCATTAGCGCCCGGTTGCGGTCCCAGCGGCACTCGCCCATAGCCGCCGCGACATGCGCATTCTCCTGACCAACGACGACGGGATCAACGCCCGCGGACTCGACCTCCTCGAAACGATCGCGCGGCGGTTTTCCGACGATATCTGGGTGGTCGCGCCAACCGACGAGCAGTCCGGCGCCGGCCATTCCCTGACCCTTACGCAGCCGGTGCGCATCCGCCGCCATGACAAGTTTCGCTTCTCCGTGACCGGTACGCCGACGGATGCCGTGATGATGGCGCTGGCGCAGATCATGAAGGACTCGCCGCCGGACCTGATCCTCTCCGGCATCAATCGCGGCGCTAATCTCGCGGAGGACGTTACCTATTCCGGCACCGTTTCCGCGGCGATGGAAGGCGCCTTGGCCGGAGTGCGCTCGATTGCGCTCAGTCAGAGCTACTCACGCGAAGGCATGGGCGACACTGTTCCCTACGCAGCCGCCGAGGCTTGGGCGGAGCGCGCTCTGGAGCCCTTGATCAATGTGGAGCTGGCACCGGGAACGCTCATTAACGTGAACTTCCCCGCGCTTCCGCCGGAGCAGGTGAAGGGTGTCCGTGTCTGCCGACAGGGCATCCGCGACTATGGCCGCCTGCGCATCGTCGAGCGTACCGACCCGCGAGGTTACAATTACTATTGGTTCGGCCTGGCTCCGGTCGTCGAAACGCCTGGACATTCCACCGACCTGGAAGTCATCGCCGATGGATATGTGTCGGTCACTCCGCTTCACTTGGACCTGACCCACGACCCATCGATGGAAGCCCTGCGCTCCCGGTTCAGCGACGTTCAGGCGTCCGGGTAACGGATCTCCACGACTTCGTAGCTCTTCTCGCCTGCGGGAAGGCGCACGATGCGCTCGTCGCCGACCTTTGCCCCGACCAATGCGCGTGAGAGCGGAGCGCTCCAGCCAATGCGCCCGTTCGTGGCATCCGCTTCGTCGTCGCCGACGATTGTCAACGTGCGGCGGGCATCGTCTTCGTCCGCCAGTTCGACAATTGCCCCAAAGCGTACCTGCTCGCGTGATCCCTGCGCGCCGGGCTCGACGACTTTCGCCGCCTTCATGACTTTGGCGAGATAGCCGAGCCGGCGATCGATCTCGCGCAGCTTCTTGCGGCCATAGATGTAGTCACCGTTTTCCGACCGATCGCCGTTCGCGGCCGCCCACGAGATCGTCTCGACAAGCTTCGGCCGTTCGCTGGCGAACAGCTCTTCATATTCGGCGCGAAGCCTGGCGAAGCCCTCGGCGGTGATGAACCGCGGTTGTGGATTGCTCATCGGGACGTCTTAGCCCGGACGACTCTTCCCAAGATAGTTGGAGACGTGAACCGTCCCGGCTGGGCTATTCGGGTTCATGCGGTCGTACACCACGCTGTTCTCGATGACCCGCTGGACGTACGCCTTGGTCTCGCTGAACGGGATCTGCTCGATAAATTGCAGCACGTCCTTGCCGCGGCGCGGGTCGCCGAAGCGATTGACCCATTTGCCGGCATTACCCGAACCGGCATTGTAGCTGGCGATCGCGAGCGGCGCGTTGCCGTCCCAGATGTTCAGCATGCGCTGGAAATAGGCCGTACCGAGCGTGACGTTATAGACCGGATCGGTCGTCAGTCGCGATGGATCGTAGCCCATGCCGAGCTTGCCGGCCTGCTCGCGTGCGGTGCCGGGCATCAGCTGCATCATGCCGCGAGCACCCGCATGACTGACTGCGGCGCGGTCGAAAGAACTTTCCTGTCGCGCGATGCCGTGCGCGAGCGACCACATCCGGGCTCCGTTCACCGCCACGGGAAGCCGCGGATAGGCGGTCTCAACATAGAATGCGCTGCCCTTCACCCGAGCCATGCGAGCAACCCACACGCCGACGTCGTCGCGGCCGATTTGCTGGCCGAACTGCGTTGCAAGGACACGCTCGGCGTCGTTGTTCAGCGATTCTGCAAGTGCCCGGACGAACAGGGTTTGTTCCGACCGCTGGCCTTGCTGACCGAGGATCTGCGTAGCCTGCACAAGGCGACGGGTTCCGAATTCGACCCGCTGCGCCGGATTGACCGCGAAGGTCGGCAGCGGCCCCGGCGCCGGAACCGCGCGTCCGAGCTGCTCGAGCGCGAGCTGGCCATAGAACAGCTCCGGAAAGGTAGCGGCGCGTTGAAAATACATCGTACCGTCGGTCGTACGACGCGCGGCCATCGCCGCTTTACCGGCCCAGTAGAGGCCCTTCGACAGAACCTGCAGGGACTTGCCGCCGCGTGAGTAGCGGTCGAACATGATCATCGCGTCCGCCGGCCGGTTGAGGCCGCTCCACGCTGCGGTCCCGCCGAGCCACATCAACGTCGTATATTTGTCGCGGATGCCGATATGCTGGTCGCTTACGATCGCGCCGGGCGCGAAGAGGTCGTCGCTCTGCCGCGCGATGTTGTAGGCGAGGCCCCATTGCCCGTCATTCGCTGCGCCGTCGGCAAGCAGGATCTGCATGTCCATGAACCGTTCGGCGTCCGCGGGGCGGTGCGTGAAATTATGTTCGCGGGCGAAAAGCTGGCGAGCGGCGCTCTCCCAGTTCGCATCGCGAAGGTAGCGCGCGCGGTCCATCATCAGGCCGGCGTCGGTCGTGACCTGTCCGATGACCGCCTGGTAACGAGTCTCGGCATCCGGCCAGCGCCGCTGCATCGCAACCCTCGCCGTGAAGGCACCACGGCGCGCGGCCGACGTCATGGACAAGAAGCGCTCGGCGTCTGTCGCATCCTTTGCGAACAGGAGCGCGTCCGTCCGGCGGTCGTGGTCCTGCCACGTCAGGTAAGCACCATAACGGGCGAAAATGTTCTGCTCGTCGGTGGCGCTGAGATCGGCGGAGGCCCAGGCTTCCTTGATCGCTGCAACGGCCTCGGCGCCCCGGCCGGTGGCGGCATATGCATCGGCGAGGCGAGCATAGCCTGTTCCGGTCATCGGCTTCTCGTTTGCGAAGAAGGACAGAACGGTGCCGACATTCTCTCCCGGTCTCATTGCCCTCTCGGCCGAGAGGCGCATCGAGCTTTCACCCGGCCAGCCCGGATTGTAGACCAGGAAGCGCGCATAATCGGCGAAGCTGGTGCTCCCGCTCTGGCGGAGCCGCCTCCAGTCGTTCAGCGCATAGCCAACACTGTAATTGGCGGCCGGCTGCGCATAAGCTTGCCGTGCCGGCGGCGCGGAATAAGGCACTTGGGTCGACGCGGCGGTAGCCGTGGCGAAAATCAGCGGAATAAAGATAGCGACACCCCTCATGCTGGACATAATCCGACCGCGGTCCTTATCAGTCCCTGAACGCGGTCGATTATTCACCTCGGCGAACCTCACGTGAAGGCAAAAAGTTCATGTTTTACGGGTCGATACCCGCTCTGGTGACACCTTTTTCCGGCGACTGTGTCGACGAAGACTCACTTCGCGACCTCGTCGAATGGCAGATCGCCGAGGGTAGCAGCGCGCTCGTGCCCTGCGGGACGACGGGCGAAGCGCCGACGCTTTCGAACCCCGAACAGTATCGGGTGTTCGAAGTGACGGTCCAGCAGGCGAGGGGACGCGTTCCGGTTATTGCCGGTTGCGGCAGCAACTCGACGGCGACCTGCCTCGAGCATTTGAAAGCGGCGAAGGAAGCGGGCGCCGACGCGGCGCTGATCGTCACCGGCTATTACAACAAGCCGAGCCAGGCCGGTCTTCTCGCACACTTTCGCGAAGTCGACGCGGCATCCGAGCTACCAATCATCGTCTACAACATCCCGGGCCGGGCGATTGTCGACATCAAGATCGAGACCATGGCGGAAATTTCTCGCCTACCGAACGTGGTCGGCGTGAAGGACGCGACCGGCGACCTTGGCCGCGTCACCGCACAGCGCCTCGCCTGCGGCGAGCAGTTCTGCCAGCTGTCAGGGAATGACGAGACCGCCCTAGCATTCAACGCGATGGGCGGCGTCGGCTGCATTTCGGTCAGCGCCAATGTCGCGCCGCGGTTGTGTGCCGACTTTCAGGAAGCGACCCGAGAGGGCCGCTGGGACGACGCGCTGAAGCTGCAGGATCGGCTCTATCCCCTGCACACGGCGCTGTTCACCGACACGTCCCCCGGTCCGGTCAAATATGCGCTCAGCCGCGTTCGCCCGGGCTTTCCGACAGCCCTTCGCCTGCCGCTCACGGAGCCGTCGGATGCCTCCAAGCAGGCGGTCGACAAGGCTTTGGAGCACGCGGGCCTGATTTAGCCCCTATATAGGTACCTGTGTCCAAGCCGCTGCCATCCCCGTTCGACAAGAAGAAAGTCGTCGCCGAGAACCGGCGCGCGCGGTTCGACTACTTCGTCGACGACCGCATGGAGGCGGGAATTGCGCTGACCGGCACGGAGGTGAAGGCACTTCGGCAGGGTGAGGGCTCGATCGCCGAGAGCTATGCGACGATCAACGATGAGGAAGTCTGGCTGATCAACAGCCACATCCCGGAGTATAGCCACGGCAATCGTCTCAATCATGAACCGAGGCGGCAGCGTAAGCTGTTGCTGAAGGGCCGGGAAATCGCCAAATTGAATGGCGCGGTGACTCGTCAAGGATTAACCCTTGTTCCGCTATCGATTTACTTCAACTCCAACGGCAAGGCGAAGGTCGAGCTGGCGCTGGCCCGAGGCAAGAAAGTGCACGACAAGAGGGACACGATCAAAGAGCGCGACTGGAAGCGCGAACAGGGCCGGCTGCTGAGGTCTCGTGGCTGATCTCGCATCCGTCGTTCGCGGCTTCATGGCGAAGCATGCCCCGAGCCGGCACGACGTGCAGAACAGCGTACTTCTGAAGCCGTTCGGCCATCGCATCCGGCATTCGGAATTGTGGCGCTTCACTCGCCGATCCGTACCACGCGGTGTCGCCGTCGGTCTCTTTGTCGGAATTTTCCTGATGGTTCCCGGCCTTCAGATTGTCGGCGCGGCGCTGGTCTGCATGGCCCTGCGCGGCAATGTCGCAATCGCTGCCGCAATGACCTTCCTGTCCAATCCGGCGACGACGCCCTTCTTCCTCGTTGCTGCGGTGAACGTCGGAAACCGGCTGGGCTTTCATGCCGACCTGGCGACGCTGCAAGTTCTCGCGACTACACATGCGAGCATCGGGCGCTGGTTCACCTGGCTGCTTTCGGATGCGGCTCCGGCGATGGTCACCGGATTGGTGGTCATCGCAGCGGTCTTTGCGTTCGCAGGATATTGGGTGTCGCTCGTCGGATGGCGCTGGTGGATCGGGCGCAAGTGGGGCCAACGGCGCTATGCTGCGCGCGGGGAAGCGGCAGCTCAAGAGATCATCTGAGGGGTCTGAAGACATGAAGCATCTGATTGCCGTTCTCGCGGCGAGCACCGCGCTCGCCGGCTGTGCCACGCGTACCGCGGAAATCCCCCCGCCACCGGTCGAAGCACCCAGCGCTCCCGCTGCAGAAGCGCCTGCTGCTCCGAAGCCGGAACTCGGCACCTTTGGCTTCGACACGGCCGGCATGGATACAAGCGTCGCCCCCGGCGACAATTTCTACACCTACGCCAACGGCACCTGGGCCAAGACGACGCCAATCCCGGCCGACAAGTCGAACTACGGCATGTTCACGCGGCTGGACGATCTGTCCAAGAACCGCACTCGCGCGATCATCGAGGAATCGGCGAAGGATCCGAACAGCAAGATCGGCATCGCCTACAATTCCTACCTCGACACGGCGACCATCGAGTCGAAGGGTCTCGGAGCGTTCGAGCCTTGGCTGAATGATGTTCGCGGCCTGTCGAGCAAGGCGGATTACGCAGCGCTGGTCGCTCGCGCGGACCGGCTTGGCATTGGCGGACCGTTCCCTGCTTTCGTCAATCTCGATGACAAGCAAAACGACCAGTACATCCTGAACATGACGCAGGGCGGCATCGGCATGCCCGACCGCGACTATTACCTGAAGACGGACGCGAAGACCGTCGAGGTGCGCGGGAAATATCTCGCGTTCCTGGCTAAGATGTTGACGCTCGCCGGGGAGGCGAATCCGGCGTCGCGGGCCAAGGCAATCCTCGATCTGGAGACGAAGATCGCGCGCGCGCACTGGACCCAGGTCGAAAGCCGAGACGCGACGAAGACCTATAACAAGCTTTCAGTCACCGCCCTTCAGCGTCGCGCTCCGGGGTTCAACTTCCAGGCCTATTTGGATGGCGTCGGCTTCAAGGGCAGTGAGGTCATCGTTTATCAGCCGAGTGCCTTCACCGGCATCGCCAAGGCGGTCCAGGCTGCTCCTCTGCAGGTGCTGAAGGACCAGCTGCTGGTTCGATCGCTGGCCGGTTATGGCGCGGTCCTGCCTAAAGAGATCGATGACACGGTCTTCGGTTTTTACGGCACGACCCTGAACGGCACGCCCCAGCAGGAGGAACGCTGGAAGCGCGGCGTGACCTTCACGACCGGAGCGCTTGCCGACGACATCAGCAAGATCTACGTCCA
>Ga0307409_100000929_pt1 | contig 13622 bp, 14 predicted proteins | sample 322Ometagenome_2_FD_203888 | JGI IMG/M metagenome (GOLD analysis project Ga0307409, IMG submission 203888) | Maize rhizosphere microbial communities from greenhouse at UC Davis, California, United States - 322HYB-O-2 | ecosystem: Host-associated > Plants > Roots > Rhizosphere > Soil | place...
ATCGTCGCGCACCCGACCTCGAAGGCGGCGCTCGAGCAGACGGCGGTGTCGCCGAACCGGCGGGCCGATGCTCCGAAGGTCGTGATGCCGACAGAGGTGCTGACCAGCGATCGGAAGGTCCTGACGTTGGGCGGCACGGAGATCCAGGTGCTGTTCCTCGGCCGCGCGCACACCGGCGGGGACCTGTCGGTCTACCTGCCGAAGCAGAAGATCCTGTTCATGAGCGAGGCGTTCCTCAACCGCGTCTTTCCGGCGATGCGCTCGGCGTATCCGACCGAGTGGCTCGCCGTCATCGATCGGGCGCTCGCGATGGACGTGAAGACATACGTACCCGGGCACGGCTTCGTCGAGGAGGCGTCCGCCTCGCGCGAGGAGCTGCGCGCCTACCGGAGGGCGCTTGCTGCCGTGATCACCGAGGTCGCGCGGCTGCAGGCGGCGGGCGTGCCGGTCGAGGACGCGATCAAACAGGCGAACTTCGGCGAGTACCAGGAGTGGAAGCTGCACGAGTCGCAGCGGCCGATTGCCGTGCGCCGCGTCTATGACGAGCTGAACGGCAAGCTTCCGAAACCGACCACGCACTGACATGGCGAACACGCCCGTCCAGACCTACGCGAACCACGTACACCGGCCGCAGCTGTTCGCGGTCGCGTTCGTGGCAACCGTGGCCGCGTTCGCGTTCTTCTTCACGGAGATGGTGCGGTTCCGCGGGCCGCTGATGTACGGGGCCTTGTCCCTGGCCGTCGCGGTGATGTGCCTGACGTTGATCAGCCGCGTGTACATCGTGCGTCTCCAGGACCGCATCATCCGCCTCGAGATGCAGGTGCGCATGGCGCGCCTCGGCCTCGAGCCGCTCTGGTCGCGGCTCTCGGTCAAGCAGCTCGTCGCACTGCGGTTTGCCTCGGATGCCGAGCTGCCGGGGCTCGCGCAGCGCGCCGCGGCGGAAGCGCTTTCGCCGCGCGACATCAAGAAAGCGGTCACCGACTGGCAGGCCGATTGGCTTCGTACCTAATCATGCGGATTCCCGTTGTCGCCCTCGCGCTCCTCCTCTCCACGGCATCGTCTGCATTCGCCACCTGGTCGGTGATCGCGCTCGATCGCGACACCGGGACGGTCGTGATCGCGTCGGCCACCTGCGTACCGCAACAGCGGCTCGAGGCGTTCCCCGCGAAGGACCTGCGCGACATCCAGGCCATCGTCGTTCCCGGCGTGGCGGTCGCGGCGGCACAGGCCGGCGTCGATCGCACACGTGAGAACCAGCGGCTGATCTTCTCCGAGCTGCAGAAGGGGACCGCGCCGGCCGACATCATCGCGATGCTGAAGACGGACCCGGCGATCGAGTCGAGGCAGTTCGGCATTCTCGACATGAAGGGACGCGCCGCCGGCTACTCCGGAGCCAAGAACCAGGCGGCATCGCTTGACCGCCAGGGTCAGGTGGCGGGCACCGCCATCCACTACTCCATTCAGGGAAACATCCTGAAGGGCAATGCGGTCGTGGAATCGGCGGTCGAGGCGTTCAAGTCCGCACGTGGCGCGCTGACCGACCGCGTGATGGCGGCGATGGAAGCCGCCGACGCGAAAGGCGGCGACAGCCGCTGCACGTGCGAGAGCGAGCCCAGGGTGGACGCGCCCTGTGAGGGCAAGACGTCGCACGTCGCGTATATCCTGCGCGCGGACAAGAACGACCCGAATGGCGCGTCATTCAACGATGGCCAGTACGCGATGTACATCAGCGTCACCGATCGGGACATCAAGCCCGATGAGAACGCCAACCCGGTCAAGACGCTGCGGATGCGCTACGACGCGGCGAAGCGGCGATGATCACCAGCGCAGCCACGCCGCGGGTGCAGTTCCACTGGATCCTCGACCGTCGCAGCGATCTCTTCTTCTACATCGGTTCGGCGCTCGCCGGCTGGGCGTACGTCGGCGTCATCCTGTACGCGCTGGCGACCGTTCGCGACCCGTTTCGCGACCCGCTCGGACGATTGACGCTGTTCGGCGCCACGGTTCCGCTCACGCTCAACCTGCTGGTCGTGGTGAGCTGGGCCTTCATTCTCGACGCGCCCCACGTGTGGGCGACGCTCGGCCGGACGATGCTCGATCCGGGCGAGTGGCGGACGCGCGGCGTCGAGCTGCGTCGCTCGTTCGCGCTCTTCCTGCTCGGACCAGCGGCGATCCTGCTGCCGTACGCCGCCGCGCCCTGGCTGCGCGGAGCCGGCCTCGACCTCTCGCCCGCAGCCCTCGGCGTGGGCGCGCTGCTGTTTTTCGTCTTCTTCCGCCTGTGGGCGTACTACCACGTGGTCCGGCAGCATTGGGGGTTCTTCTCGCTGTACAAGCGGAAAGCCGGCGAGCACGACGCCGCGATGCACCGGGTGGACTACTGGTTCTTCAATCTCTCGCTGTACCTGCCCCTCGTGCTGTTCATGACGAGCGGCTACTACGCGCGCACACCCGGGTTCCCGGATCTCGGCCTGCAGTCGCCGATCGCCGCGGGCTGGGCCGTGGGCGACGTCGTATATCCAGTGGCCGCGGCCGCGTATGCCGCCGTCATCCTGGGCTACGCGTCGTGGCAGTGGCGGGCGTGGCGAGCCGGCGCCACGCTGAACGGGAGCAAGCTCGCCTACATGGCGCTCATCGTCCCCTTGCACTTCGTCGCGTTCAGTCACCCGCTCCTTGCGGCGTTCGTCGTACCGCTCGTCACCGTCGGTCACAATATCCAGTACCACTGCATCGTGTACTCGTACGCGCGGCGCAAGTACGGCAGCTCGACGGATCGGTCGCAACGGCTCGCGCGATGGGCGTTTGCGAACCTCGGCGCTTATGCGGCGACCGGACTCCTCTTCACGTTCCTCTGCTACCGGGGGCCGTGGATCGGTCTGGTGGAGCGGACGATGGGTCTCTCGCTGGACCGGGCGGTCCTGAACTCGCTGGCTATGATGGCCGGCATCCAGGATCCGGCCAGCCTCGGCCTTGGCGAGCAGCTCTTCGCCGCCTGTATCGTCGGCTTCGCGCTGCAGCACTACTACCTCGACGCCAAGATCTGGCGGGTCAGCCGCGACCGCGACGTTCAGCAGCAGCTGCGCGTCTGAGGTGGTAAACCACTACCCATCGGCCGGGTCGGCCCCGCGGTTGTGAAGCCGCTTTCCGCGATTGGGTAACACGCAGGCATCGTCTCTCCTCAAAACGCGGCGATTTCCCACAATCAAGAATCGAGAATCACCAATCAAGAATCCTCTTGAATGGGGCACCCGTATTGCACAGCACGGCCGCGAACATGGTGAGCCCGACCGTGCCTGCCCGCAAACAGGTCGCCGTAGTGGTCACGCTCTCGACCAAGACCACTTACGACGCAGCCGAGGAGACAGCCTTCAGGCACGTGCGGCACTACCTGAGCCGCTACGACAAGTATGTGCTCATCCCGGAGGATCACCCGGCTATCTATCCGGGTTTCATCCCGAAGCGGTTTCATCCCCGGTTCTTCGGTGACGCGCAGCGCCACGGCAAGCTCCTGCTGTCCGAGCGGTTCTACCGCGCGTTTCTCGACTACGAATACATCCTCATTCACCACCTGGACGCGCTCTCGTTTCGCGACGAGCTGCTCGACTGGTGCCGCGCGGGCTACGACTATATCGGCGCCCCCTGGCTCCTGTCGCCCGACACGCCGCACATCACGGCGCAGAAGGTGGGCAACGGCGGGTTCTCGCTGCGCCGCGTGCGCAGCTTCCTTCGCGTGCTCGGTTCGCGCGAGTATTTCGTCGATCCCGACGAATACTGGCGGAAATACTGCGCGCGGACGTCGAAGCCGATGCAGCTGCTGAACTGGCCGCGCAAGCCGCTCAAGCGCTTGACGTGGTTCAACGACGTCAAGTGGCACGCGCGGTGGGCGGTGAGCGGCGACGTTCACGAGGATCGCTTCTGGGCGGAGTACGCGACCCACTACGACCCCTCGTTCAAGATCGCGCCGGTGGACGTCGCGATGCGCTTCGCCTTCGAGGCGGAGCCGCGCAAGTGCTTCGAGCGGATCGGTCGTCGGCTGCCGTTCGGCGCACACCGGTGGCAGAAGTTCGATCGCGCGTTCTTCGAGCCGTATCTCCTGCACCACGGGCCGGGGTCCGAGGTGCGCGTGCGCACGACGCGCGAGGCGCGCCGCGAATGGGACCAGACCGGATCGCTGGCCCGAGTCGCTTCACGTTCGTTTCTCTCACCAGGGGCTGCCCAGCAATGAAAGCCATCATCCTCGCCGGGGGTCTCGGCTCCCGCCTGTCGGAAGAGACCGTCAACAAGCCGAAGCCGATGGTGGAGATCGGCGGACGTCCGATCCTGTGGCACATCATGAACATCTTCGGCGCGCACGGCGTCGACGAGTTCATCATCGCCCTCGGCTACAAGTCGCACGTGGTCAAGGAGTATTTCCTCAATTACTACGCGTGCAACAGCGACTTGACCATCGATCTCCGCACGGGCACGCAGACCGTCTACGACGGCGCCCGTCCCGACTGGCGCGTGCACCTGGTGGACACCGGCCTGCACACGCAGACGGGCGGCCGCGTGAAGCGGCTGCGCAACTGGATCGGCGCCGACGAAACGGTGTTGATGACTTACGGCGACGGCGTCGCGGACATCAATGTCACCGAGCTCGTGGATTTCCACAAGTCGCACGGCCGGCTGGCGACCGTCACGACGGTGAAGCCGCCCGCCCGCTTCGGCCGCGTCGGCTTCGCTGGCGAGCAGGTGACGACGTTCGCCGAAAAGCCGGAGGAGAGCGAGGGCTGGATCAACGGCGGCTTCTTCGTGCTGAACGCGCGCGCGCTCGACTACATCGACGGCGACGAGACGATCTGGGAGCGAGAGCCGATCGAGCGCCTCGCGCGGGACAGTCAGCTGATGGGCTATCGCCACTACGGCTTCTGGTCGTGCATGGACACGCTGAAGGAAAAGAACATGCTCGAGGAGTTGTGGGAGTCGGGCGAGGCGCCGTGGAAAACCTGGGTCGAGGAGCCGCTCGCGATCGCGAAGACGGCGTAATCACAATCACCAATCACGAATCACGAATTATCACTCGCCTCACGAATTCCCATGCGCATACTGCTGACCGGCATTGACGGCTACCTGGGATCGCTGATGGGGCCCGTGCTCCTGAACCGCGGGCACGACGTCACAGGGCTCGACGCGGGCTACTACCGCGACGGTCTGCTCTACGACCCCGGCACCCCGACGATCCCGACGATCACCAAGGACATCCGGCACGTCACGGTGGCCGACCTGCGCGGGTTCGACGCCGTGGTGCACCTGGCCGAGTTGTCGAACGATCCGATCGGGCAGAATCGGCCCGAGGTCACCTACGCCATCAACGGCGACGGATCGGGCAATCTCGCCCGTCACGCCAAGGAAGCGGGCGTGAGCCGCTTCATCTACAGCTCGTCGTGCAGCGTGTACGGAGCCGGCGGCGCCGACTGGAAGACCGAGGAATCGCCGACCGAGCCGCTGACCGCGTATGCGGCGTGCAAGCTGCGCACGGAAGCCGTGCTCGGCGTGCTCGCCGACGATCGGTTCTCGCCGACGTGCATGCGGAACGCGACCGCCTACGGCGCCTCACCCCGGATGCGCTTCGACATCGTCCTCAACACCTTCGCGGGCCTCGCCTGGACGACGAAGCAGATCGTGATGGTGAGCGACGGCACGCCGTGGCGCCCGCTGGTGCACGCGCTCGACATCGCCGATGCGTTCGCGTCCGTGCTCGAGGCGCCGCGCGAGGCAGTGCACAACCAGATCTTCAACGTCGGGTGCAACGAAGAGAACTACCGCGTCCGCGAGATCGCCGAGATCGTCGCGGCGGCGTTCCCCGGAACGACGGCCACGTATGGGCCCCCGACGGCGGACGGGCGCAGCTACCGCGTGTCGTTCGACAAGATCACGAAAATGGTCCCCGGTTTCAAGTGCAGCCGCACCGCCGCCGACGGGGCCCGTGAGCTGCACGATGTGTTCGCGCGCATCCAGATGACGCCCGATCTCTTCAAGTTCCGGGCGTACACGCGGCTCACGCAGCTCCACCATCTGCTCGCGACGGGGCAGATGGACGACAACTTCTTCATGCGGCCCGCCGAGGCGGCGGCCTAGCCGACATGACACCACCGAGGCACTGAGGCACTGCGGACTGGGAGGCTGTTGCGGCACTGAGGCACTGAGAGGCTTTTGGGTCTCTCCGTGGCTCGGTCGCCGTCGACGGGTCGAGACATGAAATTCACCGAAACGAACCTGAAGGGCGCCTTCATCGTCGACCTCGAGCCGCGCGGCGACGAGCGCGGCTTCTTCGCCCGATCCTTCTGCCAGAAGGAGTTCGAGGCCCACGGCCTCAAGCCGCTCATCGCCCAGGCCAACATCTCCTTCAACTACCGGCGCGGCACCGTGCGCGGCATGCACTTCCAGTTTCCGCCGGCCGCCGAGACGAAGTTCGTGCGCTGCAGCCGCGGCGCCATCGTCGACGTGATCGTGGACCTGCGGCCCGAGTCGCCGACCTACCTGCAGCACGTGGCCGTGGAGCTGACCGCGGAGAACCGTCGCGGCTTGTACGTCCCGGAACGTTTTGCGCACGGGTATCAGGTGCTCGAGGACAACACCGAGACGACGTACCAGGTCGGCGAGTTCTACACTCCTGCCGCCGAGAGTGGCATCCGCTACTCGGACCCGCGCCTGGCGATTGATTGGCCGCTCGCCGCCAGCGACATGTCGGACAAAGACCAGAACTGGCCGCTGCTCGACGTCGCCGAGCCGCTGATCCGCGAGCGCATGCGCGCGGCGGTCACCGAGCCGGCGGTGGCGTAGCGGCGATGATCATCCTCGACACCGCGCTCGCCGCCCGAGAGGCCGCAGGCCGTCCGATACGGGTCGCCATGCTCGGCGCCGGTTTCATGGCGCGCGGGATCACGAACCAGATCCTGCACAGCACGCGTGGCATCCGCCTCGTGGCGATTTCCAATCGTACGGTCGAGAAAGCCGCCGGCTGCTACACCTACGCCGCTGCGACGCTCGATCCTGCCATCGTGGACAGTCAGGCGGCGCTCGACGCCGCCATCGAAGCGGGGCGGCCCGCCGTTACGTCGGAGGCGCTGCTGCTGTGCCGCTCTCCGCACGTCGACGTGGTCATCGACGTCACCGGCGCGGTGGAGTTCGGTGCCCACGCCGTACTCGAGGCGTTTCGCAACGGCAAGCACGTGATCCTGATGAACGCCGAACTCGACGCGACGCTCGGGCCAATCCTGCAGGTGTATGCGAAGCGGCACGGCGTCGTCCTCAGCGCGTCGGACGGCGATCAGCCTGGCGTCGAGATCAACCTGTTCCGCTTCGTGAAGGGCCTCGGCCTGACCCCGCGAGTGATGGGCAACATCAAGGGGCTGCAGGATCCCTATCGCACACCGACCACGCAGCAGGCGTTCGCCGAGCGCTGGGGGCAGAAGCCGTCCATGGTGACGAGCTTCGCCGACGGATCGAAGGTCAGCTTCGAGCAGGCGGTGGTCGCGAACGCGACCGGGATGACGGTCGCCCGGCGCGGCATGCTCGCCTACGACCACCGCGAGCACGTCGACACGTTGACGAAGAAATACGACATCGACATGCTGCGCGAGCTCGGCGGCATTGTCGAGTACGTGGTCGGCGCGCAGCCGGGTCCAGGTATCTTCTGCCTCGCCGAGCACGCCGATCCGCGGCAGCAGCATTACCTGAATCTCTACAAGCTGGGTGAGGGCCCGCTCTACAGCTTCTATACGCCGTACCACCTCTGTCACTTCGAGGTGCCGAACACGATCGCGCGCGTTGCCCTGTTCGGAGACTCCGCCGGCAGCGCCGTCGGCGGTCCGTTCGTGGAGGTGTGCGCGGTGGCGAAGCGCGATCTCAACGCGGGCGAGACGCTCGACGACTACGGGAATTACATGACCTACGGCGAGGCCGCGAGTGCCGCCGAGATGCGCGCGCAACGCTACCTGCCCGAGGGTCTCGTGGAAGGATGCCGGCTCACGCGCGACCTGCCGAAGGACGCCGTCATCACGTTCGACGACGTGATCCTGCCCGAGAACCGGCTGGCGGACCGCCTCTATCGTGAGCAGTGCGAGCGGTTCAGCGTGGGGCCTGTTCGTGCGGGAGGGGATTCTCTCCGGCCCCACGCGGTACCGTACGCGACCGCGTAGCGGCCCGATCCTCCGGCTGAAGCCGGAGCCACGGACCGCGGAACGGGCGGCACGTAGCCGTGGCGTGCGGGCAGCACGACTACAATGACGGCATGGGTTCGAGAACACGCGGCCGGCCGCCCAAGTTCGGCCGCCCCGCGCGCCTCGTCGCGCTGACGCTGCCCGAAGACACGATCACACATCTTCAGTCGATCGACCCGGACATTGCACGAGCGGTGGTGTCGCTGGTCGATCAATCGCAGGGCCGTACCAGCGCGCCGGACGACGACTGGGAGGCGCCGGTCACCCTCGCACGCGTCAGCGAGCAGCGGGCGCTCGTCGTCATCGATCCGTCGCTCTTTCGCGAGATTCCCGGCTGCGCCTTCATCCCGCTGACCACCCGCCGCGCGTTCCTGGCCCTGATCCCCGGGTCGACGCTGGCGGACGTGGAACTGTCGGTCGCCGACTTGCTCGAAGACGTATCGATCGAGCGGACCGAGCGGGAGGCGCTGGAAGCACTCCGTCGAGCGCTGCGCGAATGGCGGCGTGACCAGGAACTGACGTTCCACACGCGCTCGATCGTGCTCGTCGAGCGGCAGGCGGGCTGGCACGCGTGACCGCCGACGAACGGCGCGAATTCCTCAAGATTCTCGCGGCGCATGCCCAGACCGTGGAGGTGTGCGAAGCGTGCGCAACCACCACGCGCGACCTGGCGGCTGAGGTCAAGCGCGGCGGACTTCCGCGACGGGAGGACCTGCAGCGCACCATCGAGGAGGCGGAGCAGATCCTTGGCGATATGGCCGAGGTGAAGAAAGAGATCGGCCGGCTGTCCTCCCTCTTCCGTTAGCGGCCGCGCGCCGATAACCTTGAGGCACCCTCCCCAAGGGATTCTATGTATATCCGTACCGCTGTCGTGTGCCTCGCCTGCGTGTCGTCGGCGTCGGCTGCCACGCTTCAGGTCCCCGCCACCGGCGACCTGCAGGCCGCGATCGACGCCGCGCAGCCCGGCGACGTCATCGAGCTGGAAGCCGGCGCCGTCTACGCCGGCAATTTCAAGCTTCGCGTCAAGACCGGCTCCGACTTCATCGTCATCCGGACCGGCGGCGGGGCACGCGAACTTCCCCCGGCGGGCGTCCGCATCGATCGCGCGCATGCGCCGCTCCTCGCCGCGCTTCGTTCGCGCAATACGGGCCCGGCGCTCGCGACCGCCCCTGGTGCCCATCACTGGCGCATCGAGCTGGTGGAGTTCCAGGCCAACGCGGGCGGCCAGGGCGAGATCATTTCGCTCGGGTCGGGAACCCACACCGATCCGTCGCACGTGCCGAGCGACCTCGTGCTCGATCGCGTCTACGTGCACGGCGACCCGGTGCTCGGCCAGAAACGCGGCATTGCGCTCAACAGCGCTTCCACGCAGATCGTCAACAGCTACTTCGAGGATTTCAAGTCGGTCGGCCAGGACAGCCAGGCGATCTGCGGCTGGAATGGACCGGGGCCGTACCTCATCGAAAACAACTACAGCGAAGCGGCGGGCGAGAACGTCATGTTCGGCGGCGGGACGCCGACGATCCGCGGCATGGTTCCTTCCGATATCACCGTGCGGCGGAACGTCTTCACCAAGCCGCTCTCGTGGCGCGGGGAGCGATGGTCGGTCAAGAATGCGTTCGAGCTGAAGAACGCGCGTCGCGTGCTGATCGAAGGCAATCTGTTCGAGCACGTGTGGGCCGGTGGCCAGAACGGCTATGCCGTGCTGTTCACCGTCCGCAGCGAGAGCGGAGCGGCGCCCTGGGCCGTCGTCGAGGACATCACGTTCCGCTTCAACATCATCCGGAAGGCTGGCGCAGCGATCAACGTCGTCGGCCACGACGACAAGGGCGCGAGCGGACAAGTGAGCCGGTTGTCGATCTCGAACAATCTCGTCTACGCGATCGACCACGGCGTGTATGGCGGCAACGGCGACTTCGTGCAGCTCGGCGCGCAGCCGCGGGACATCACCATCGAGAGGAACACGGTCCTGCACACGGGGATCGCCGTTCGTCTCTACACCGGCCGCACGCCGTCCGGCACGGGCGACGTCGCCGGATTCGTGTTCCGGGACAACGTGCTGCGGCACAACCAGTACGGCGTCAAGGGCGAGGGTGTGAACACCGGCCTGCCGACGTTCGCGAAGTTCCTGCCCGGGGCCGTCTTCGATCGGAACGTGCTGGCGGGAGGTCCTGCCGCGCAGTACCCGGCGGGGAACTACTTTCCCTCGCAGGTCGAGTTCGAGGCACAATTCGTCAACCCGGCCGCGGCGAACTACGCATTCGTGGCGGGCAGCATGTTCCGCACCGCCGCATCCGACGGAGGAAGGCTCGGCGCCGATCTCGAGATGATGCAGCGCGTCATGAGCGGCATCGCGCGGTTCGATGCGGCCCCCGCCGACCCGGGCGCCGACCGCGACGAGCGGCAGCCAACCGGCCGAACCGGGCGAAGCCGGTCCGGCAAACGAGGACAGTAGTAACGCGCGAAGGTGGAGCCCAAGGCATGATCGGACGGCGGAAGTACCTGGTGTGGGCGTTGATTGCGTCTACTGGCCTCCTGCTGAGCGTCTCCGCAGGGATAGCGCAAAAGAGTGCCGCCGCGCCGGGCTTCTCCGTGGATCCCACGTGGCCGAAGGAGCTGCCGAACAAGTGGATCCTTGGCGCCGTCACCGGCGTGTTCGTCGACGCGAAAGACCACGTGTGGGTGACGCATCTGCCCGAAACCCTGACGGAGGAGGAGACGGCCGCCGTCCAGAAACCGCCGATCGGGACGTGCTGCGCGCCGGCGCCCGCGGTGCTCGAGTTCGACGCCGATGGAACAGTCGTGCAGGGGTGGGGCGAGCCGACCGAGGACATCTCGGTCTACCCGCGAAACCCGCACGGGATCTTCGTCGATCACAACGACTTCGTCTGGATCGGCACCTACATGCACCACCGCGTGATGAAGTTCACGCGTGACGGCAAGCATGTCCTCACCATCGGCGAGTACGACAAGACCAACGGCAGCAACGATCCAACGCTGCTCGGCGGGCCCGCCGGAATCTGGGTGGATCCGCGCACGAACGAGGTGTTCATCGCGGATGGCTACCGCAACCGGCGAGTCGTCGTCTACGACGGCGCGACCGGCAAGTACCTGCGGCACTGGGGCGCCTACGGCGAGCCGCCGGTGGACAAGTACGATTTCGGCGACAGGAACCCCGATGGGCCGCCGCCGCGGCAGTTCTCCACCGTGCACGGCATCAGCGGATCGCGCGACGGGTTGATCTACGTCGCGGACCGCCGTGGCAACCGCATCCAGGTCTTCGATCACGCCGGCAAGTTCATGGGCGAACGGATCATCGCGCCGCGCACCCTCGCGTCGGGATCGGCCTTCGTGCCCGTGCTGTCGCCCGACCGGGCGGAGCAGTGGCTCTACGTAGCCGACGGGACCAACCACAAAGTGTGGACACTGCGCCGGGACGGCCTCGAGATCGTCGGGGAGTTCGGCCGCGGCGGCCGGCAGCTCGGGCAGATGCTCCGGCCGCACGGGATGAGCGTCGACTCGAAAGGCAACCTCTACGTCGGCGAAGCGTCGACGGGACGCCGCGTCCAACGGTTCCTCGTCCAGGCGCGCTAGCAGGTTGCTGAAAGTGGACCCCCGGAATTCAACAGCCTTCCACGGCTGACGGCCTGCGCACGGCGGTCGGTTCAGAGCCCGCGTCCTGGGCTTGGACAAGAATAGGAAACGAACGAACTTTATGGTCAACCGTCCTAGAAATTAGGGGGCGGGTATATCAGGCCGCTGGCTGGGTCCCCTATATCAGCAGGTGGGGGGGACCATGGAATCACCAGATCGTTCGACAACCGAGCCGGGCCAGAACGCGGCGTCGTTCACATTGGGGCGTTCGGTGGCCATCGACCACGCAGCAGAACTGCTGGGCGTGTCGAGGCGCACGATTTACAACCGGATTCGCGACGGGCAGCTCCAGACCATCCGCACGCTGGGTGGGTCTCAGCGCGTCACGCTCGAATCGCTCAATCACCTGGGGTACCGCCGCCGGGCGGGATCATCGTCGATCGTGGTTCAAGGGCAGTTCGGACGCGGATAGGCCTTCCGGCCGTTCCGCCTCGATGAAGCCGGCAATTCGATCGAGCGCCAGCTCGCGCTGATCCCGGTGCGGTGCATGACCGCACCGGGGCAGCATGAGCGTTTCGACGCGGCCGCCGGCGTGCGCGGCAACCGCCTCGACCTGCCGCGCGCTTCCGTACTCGTCGTCTTCCCCCTGAATGACCAGCATCGGGCAGGTGATGCGGGGGAGGTACGCCTCGATGTTCCAGCCGCGAAACCCCGGATCCAGCCAGACGTCGTTCCAGCCGTAGAACGCCTCGTCTACGTCGCGATGATGCTTCGCGAGCCGCTCGCGGAGGCTCGTGGTCCGGTACAGCTCGCGCATCCGCTCGATGCTCGCAATCGTGCACGCTTCGACGAAGACATGCGGCGCGAGGAGCACCAGCCTGCGCGCCGGATGCGTCGCCGCAAAGATGATGGCAATGGAGGCGCCGTCGCTGTGCCCGATCAGGATCGGATTCGTGATGTGGTGCTCGTCCAGCAGCGCCGGAAGCGCGGTGAGCGCCTCATCGTGCATGAAGCGCACGGTGGGCTTCGACGGAGGCGGATCCGATGCGCCATGTCCCGCGCGGCTGTACACGAACGCCGGGCACCCGGTGCGCGCGGCGAGAACGTCGGGCACATCGCGCCACAGGCCCATGCTGCCGAGGCCTTCGTGAAGGAAGACGAGGGTGGGCTGATCTCGTCCGGGGATGCAGCGGTATTCGAGCACCTCCCACTAGAATAAGGGGTTGATGCGTACCCCCGTCGTCCTCGTCACGGGCGCGGGCGGGGAGATCGGGCACGGTCTCATCACCCGCCTAGCCGCCGCCGGCCGCACCATCGTCACCATCGACATTGCTCCGCTGGATCACGGGCTCGCCCGGCACGTCAGGCGCGAGTTCACCGGCTCGATCACCGACACGGGACTGCTCGAGCGCGTCCTGTCGGAGTTCGAGATCGATCTCGTCTTTCACCTGGCTGCCCTGCTCTCGACGCGATCGGAGTTCACGCCGATGACCGCGCACGAGGTGAACGTCGAAGGGACGCTGAATCTGCTCGAGTTCGCGCAGCACGAGGGCGAATCGCACGGGCGCCCCGTCGTGTTCATGTATCCCTCGTCCATCGCTGCCTACGGCCTGCCCGACGTGGAAACGAAGGCGCGGGCGGGCCGCGTCCGCGAGGACGACTGGACCACTCCGACGACGATGTACGGGTGCAACAAGCTGTACTGCGAGCACCTGGGCCGGTACTACGCGCGTCACTACAAGCAGCTGGCCGCCGAGCGGCTCGCGGGGAAAGTGGACTTCCGCTGCGTGCGGTTTCCTGGCCTGATCTCGGCGCTCACGGTTCCCTCGG
>Ga0307409_100000930_pt1 | contig 13615 bp, 9 predicted proteins | sample 322Ometagenome_2_FD_203888 | JGI IMG/M metagenome (GOLD analysis project Ga0307409, IMG submission 203888) | Maize rhizosphere microbial communities from greenhouse at UC Davis, California, United States - 322HYB-O-2 | ecosystem: Host-associated > Plants > Roots > Rhizosphere > Soil | place...
GGGCTCGCCCTCGCGCTCGCCGAAGCGCGCGTGATCACGCTTCCGGAAAGCGACTTCGGCGGTCCGGCCGCCGACGGGCTGGCGAAGATCGATGCGCGCCTCGCCAAGGCCGATGCCGTCCTCCTCGGCCCCGGCCTGCAGGACGCAGCCGCGACGCGCGCGTTCACGCGGCGCCTCCTCAAGCGGACGAGCCGTGCCCAGATCGTTCTCGATTCGCTGGCGATGGACGTCGTCCTCGACGTCCGCCGCTTCGAGCGCGCGCCGCTGCTGACGCCGCACGCAGGCGAAATGGCGCACCTCACCGGTCTCGCCAAGGAGGAGGTGAACGCGGATCCCGAGCGCCATGCGCGCGAGGCGGCGTTGCGCTGGAACGCGGTCGTCGCGCTCAAGGGCTCGACGACGTTCATCGCCACGCCGGACGGCGACTGCTGGCGTCACGTCAGCAGCCAGGCCGGGCTCGGCACGTCGGGATCCGGCGACGTGCTCGCCGGGCTCATCGTCGGCCTGGCCGCGCGCGGCGCGCCGCTGGCGCAGGCGGCGGCGTGGGCGGTCGCACTGCACGCGCGCGCCGGCCGCGCGCTCTCCGAGCGGCTCGGACCGATCGGCTACCTCGCGAGCGAGCTGGCGGCCGAGATCCCGGGCCTGATGCACAAGCTCGCGCACTAGCAAGGAGCGGCCGATGAAGAGCGCGTTGCAGCCCTACTTCGACAAGCGCGACTTCAAGATCACCAGCGAGCCGACCGGCGGCAAGGCGTCGCGGGGCGCGCTCTCGTTCGTCGTCCAGAAGCACGCCGCGACACGCCTGCACTACGACTTTCGCCTCGAGCTCGACGGCACGCTGAAGAGCTGGGCGGTGCCGAAAGGTCCGAGCCTAGACCCGGCCGACAAGCGGATGGCCGTCCACGTCGAGGACCATCCGATCGCCTACGCGAGCTTCGAGGGAACGATCCCGAAGGGCCAATACGGCGCCGGCGAGGTGATCGTCTGGGACAAGGGCACGTGGGAGCCGGTCGGCGACGCGCGCGCCGGCTACCGCGCCGGCAAGCTCAAGTTCCGCCTCCATGGCCAGAAGCTGCAGGGCGGCTGGACGCTGGTTCGCATGCACGGACGAGAGGGCGAGCGGCAGGAGCCGTGGCTGTTGATCAAGGAGCGCGACGACGCGGCGCGGCCGGCGGCCGAGTACAGCATCGTCGAGGCCGAGCCGGCGAGCGTCGTGTCGGGCACGACGATCGAGGACAAGCCGACGGCGTCGGCGCAGGAAGCCGCTGCCGATGACTCGAAGCGCAAGGCGCGCGCCGACGATCGCGAGCGCAAGGCGCCCTCCGGCGCAGCGCAGCGAAAGGCGCCGGCCAAGGCCGCCGCGAAGACGGCGGCTGTCCGGTCGACGCGAACGTCGCACCGCGTGACGGCGCCATCGCTGCCGGCAGGCGCCGTCAAGGCGCGCCTGCCGGCAACGCTCTTGCCGCAGCTGGCGACGCTGGTCAGCGAGGCACCGAGGGACCCGGGCTGGATCTACGAGATCAAGTTCGACGGCTACCGCCTGCTGGCGCGCGTCGATGAAGCGAGCGATGACGTGCGCCTCTTCACCCGCCGCGGCAACGACTGGTCGGCGCGCATGCCGGGCCTGGTCGAGGCGGTGCGCGCGCTCGGCATCGGCTCGGGTTGGCTCGACGGCGAGATCGTCGTCAACGGCGCCCGCGGCGTTCCCGACTTCAACGCGCTGCAGAACGCGTTCGAGTCGTCGCGCGTCGACGACGTCCAGTACTTCGTCTTCGACCTGCCGTATTGGGGCGGACAGGACCTGCGCAACGTCCCGCTCGTTGAGCGGCGCGCGCACCTGGCAGCGCTGCTCGAACGCGCGCCGCGCAGCGAGCGCATCCGCTTCAGCCAGGACTTCGACTCGACGCCGGAGGAGCTGCTGCAGAACGCGTGCCGCATGCGCCTCGAAGGAGTGATCGGCAAGCGCGCCGACGCACCCTACGTGTCGCGCCGCAGCCCGACGTGGATCAAGCTCAAGTGCACGCAACGGCAGGAGTTCGTGATCGGCGGCTGGACCGATCCGCAGGGCTCGCGCACCGGCATCGGCTCGCTCTTGCTCGGCATCCACGACGAGAACGGCCACCTGCGCTTCGCCGGCGGCGTCGGCAGCGGCTTCGACCAGAAGACGCTGCGCTCGGTGAAGGCGGCGCTCGATGCGATCCCGGCCGAGAAGACGCCGTTCTTCGAGAAGCCGCGCGACGTGCGCGGGCACTGGGTCGAGCCCAGGCTCGTCGCCGAGGTCTCGTTCGGCGAATGGACTCCCGACGGCCGCATTCGCCACTCGGTGTTCCACGGCCTGCGCGACGACAAGGACGCGAGCGCGATCGGTCGCGAGCAGGCGGTCGCGCCTACCGGTGCCGACGCGAAGGCGAGTGGAAGCGGAAATGGGAAGGGAAATGAAAAGGCGAGCGCGACGTCGAAGGCGCCGGTGAAATCGACGTCGACGTCGACGTCAAGGACGAAGTCGAAATCGAAGGCGAAAAGCAGCGGCGAGGCGACGGTCGAAGGCATCCGCATCAGCCATCCCGATCGCGTCGTCGACACGACGACCGGCATCACGAAGCTCGAGATCGTCAACCATTACCTCGAGGCGGCGCGGCTGATCCTGCCGCATCTCGTCAAGCGCCCGGTGTCGCTCGTCCGCGCGCCGGCGGGCCTCGCCGGCCACCTTGTCTTCCAGCGTCACGCCGGCGCCTTGCGCATCCCCGAGCTGCGCGAGCTCGACCCGGCGTTCTCGCCCGACCACGAGCCGATGGTCGAAGTGGACTCGTTCACCGCCCTGATCGGTGCGGCGCAGGCGAACGTCATCGAGTTCCACACCTGGAATGCGACGACGCGCGACGCCGCGCATCCCGACCGCATCGTCTTCGACCTCGATCCCGGCGAGGGCGTCGCCTGGCGCAAGATGCAGGACGGTGCCGAGCTGATGCGCTCGCTCCTCGAGCAGCTCGGTCTCGCGAGTTTCCTGAAGACGAGCGGCGGCAAGGGCCTGCACGTCGTCGTTCCGATCGCGCCGAAGCAGGACTGGGACACGGTCAAGGATCTCGCCAAGCGCATCGTCGAGCACATGGCGGCGACGATTCCCGAGCGCTTCGTCGCCAAGAGCGGGCCGAAGAACCGGGTCGGCCGGATCTTCGTCGACTACCTGCGCAACGGCTTCGGCGCGACCACGGCATGCGCCTGGTCGGCGCGGGCGCGCCCCGGACTCGGCGTCTCCGTGCCCTGCGAATGGGACGAGCTCGGCAGCGTCACCGGCGGCGACCACTGGACGATCCGCAACGTGCACGAGCGGATCGAGGAGCGCAGCGATGCCTGGCGCGGCTATGCGCTGACGAAGCAGAACGCTGCCAAGGCGATGAAGGCCATCGGCGTCGAGCGCGTCGCCGCCGGAGCCTAGGGTCCGTGAACGTTCAGATCGCGCCGACGCTGCCGGTCACCGGCAGCACGATTCCCGTGATGTAGCCGGCGCATGCCGGCGATGCCAGGAACACGTACGCCGGCGACAGCTCTTCGGGCTGCGCCGGCCGCTTCATCTCGGTGTCCTTGCCGAACTCGGCCACTTTCTCGGCCGGCGAGTCGGCGGGGTTGAGCGGCGTCCACACCGGCCCGGGCGCGATCGCGTTGACGCGGATCCCCTGGTCGACGAGGCTCTGCGCGAGCGACTTCGTGAACGCGTGGATCGCGCCCTTGGTCGCCGAATAGTCGAGCAGCCGTGCGCTGCCTCTCAGGCCCGTGACCGAGCCCGTGTTGATGATCGAAGCGCCTTTCTTGAGGTGCGGCAGCGCCGCCCTGGCCATGTGGAAGTAGCCGAAGATGTTGGTGCGGAACGTTTCGTCGATGCGCTCCTCGGTGAGATCTTCGAGCGAAGCGGCGTGCTCCTGGAAGGCGGCGTTGTTGACGAGCACGTCGAGGCGTCCGAACGCCTCGAGCGTGCTCGCGACGACCTTGTCCGCGTACTTCGGATCCTTGACGTCGCCCGCGACGAGCACGCAACGGCGTCCTTCCGCCTCGACGCAGCGCTTGGTCTCGGCGGCGTCGGCGTGCTCTTCCAGGTAGGCGACGGTGACGTCGGCGCCCTCGCGCGCGAACAGGATCGCGACCGCGCGGCCGATGCCCGAGTCGCCGCCGGTGACGATCGCGGCGAAGCCCTCGAGCTTGCCGCTGCCGCGGTAGGCAGGTGCCATGAACTTCGGCGCGAGCTCGAGCTCGGCCTCGCTGCCCGGCTTTTGCAGATGCTGTGCCGGAAGCTGCTCGGGTTGCGGACGCGCTCCGGCTTGGACGGCCTTGTCCTCGGCTTTCCCGGAGTCGCCTTTCTTCTCCTGGTCCTTGCGGTCCTGGGCGCTCTGGATCTCGCGCTGCTTGCGCGCGGTCGCTTCCGCTGCGTTGTCGCGCGGCGCCTCGCCTTCGCCGTCGGAGCGCGTGCTCACCGAGAGGCGGCGCTCGCCGGCGGGCTGGCACCGGTCGCGGTGGTGTCGCGCGGCCGGTCGCAACCGGCGAGAAGCGAAGTGAAGACGAGCGCGACGGCGATGCCGCCACGCAGAACGAACGATGACGATCGTGACAGTCGATGCATGTGAAACCCCTCGGTTCCGTGTTGGTCTTTGCCGCGGCAAGGCGTATGCCCAACGCGGGGCAGACACGCGAACGCGGGATTCGGCGGGCATGGTCCTTGCCATTGCAGGCGGCCCGGCAAGGCGACTCGCCGCCGATCACCGACGACAGACAAGGAGCTTTGTGGACAAAGGCAGCGCGGTTCTTCACTCGGCGGCGTCGAGCGCCATCTCCGGCCGCACCGGCTTCGACACCCTGGTGGTGGGAGCGGGTTTTGCGGGCAGCGTGCTGGCCGAGCGGCTGGCCAACGTGTGCGGCCAGCGCGTGCTCGTCGTCGACAAGCGGGCGCACATCGGCGGCAACGCCTACGACCGCCACGACGATGCCGGCATCCTCATCCATCCCTACGGGCCGCACATCTTCCACACCAACTCCGCCGACATCTTCGAGTACCTGTCGAAGTTCACCGAGTGGCGGCCGTACCAGCACCGGGTGCTCGCCAGCGTCGACGGCCAGCAGCTGCCGATGCCGATCAACCTCGACACCGTCAACCGCCTCTACGGGCTCAAGCTCACCTCCTTCGAGATGCAGGGCTGGCTCGAGTCGGTCGCCGAAAAGCCGGCCAGGATCGAGACCTCCGAAGACGTCGTCGTCGCCAAGGTCGGCCGCGACCTCTACCACAAGTTCTTCCGCGGCTACACCCGCAAGCAGTGGGGGCTCGACCCCTCCGAGCTCGACGCCAGCGTCACCGCGCGGGTTCCCACCCGCACCAACCGCGACGACCGCTACTTCTCGGACACCTACCAGGCGATGCCCCGGCACGGCTACACGCGCATGTTCGAGAAGATGCTGAGCTCGCCCAACATCAAGGTGCTGCTCAACTGCGACTACCGCGAGATCGTCGAGCTGGTGCCGTGCAAGCACATGGTCTACAGCGGCCCGATCGACGCCTTCTTCAACCACCGCTACGGCAAGCTCCCCTACCGCAGCCTCGAGTTCGAGCACGTCAACCTGCCGCAGGAGCGCTTCCAGCCGGTGGGCACCGTCAACTACCCCAACGACTACGCCTACACCCGCATCAGCGAGTTCAAGCACATCACCGGGCAAAAGGCCGAGAGCACCTCGATCGTCTACGAGTACCCGAGGGCCGACGGCGACCCGTACTACCCGGTGCCCCGGGCCGAGAACACGGCGCTGTACAAGCGCTACGAGCTCGACGCCGAGCAGCTGCCCAACGTGACCTTCGTCGGCCGCCTGGCGACCTACAAGTACTACAACATGGACCAGGTCGTCGGCCAGGCCCTGGCGGCGTTCAAGCGGTTGCAGAAGACGCTGCTGCGCGAGCCGGTCGAAGTCGCGCTGGCGGCAGCGCCGCCGGCGGCGAACCAGCCCGGCTTCAAGTCGTCGCCGCTCGAATCCGGGCGTGCGGTCGTTCGCGCAAGCGGCAGCTGAACGCACCACCGGGGCGGAGGTCGCCCGCCCGGATCGGCACAATCGCGGCAAATGAGCGACTCGCTCCACCTCGTCGACACGACGATGTTCTGGAGTCCGACCGGCGGTGGCGTGCGCCGGTACCTGCAGACCAAGCACGATTGGCTCGCCAGCCAGGCGGGCTGGCGGCATTCGATCGCCGTTCCGCGCGTCGGCGAAGCGCGCGCGAGCACAGCCGCGGCGTCGCTGCCGTCGTGGCCGCTGCCGGGCAGTGGCGGCTATCGCCTGCCGGTCGATCGCCGGGGGATCGCAGGCGTCCTCGTCGGCCTCGTGCCCGACCTGATCGAGGTCGGCGACCCGTACCGCACCGCCTGGGGCGCGCTCGACGCCGCGCGGGCGCTGCGCATCCCTGCGCTCGCCTACTGCCACTCCAACGTCGTCGCCATGGCGCGGCTCGCCGCGGGCAGGCGCTTCGCCGGCGCAGCGGCGCGCGTTGCCGAGCGCTACGCGCGCCACGTCTATCGCGGCTTCGATCTCGTTCTCGCGCCGAGCCGCAGCATGGCGGCGCAGCTGCAGGACTGGGGCGTCGCGCGCGTCGCCTGCCAGCCGCTCGGCGTCGACACCGAGATCTTCCACCCGCGAGCGCGCGACCGGTCGTGGCGTGCGCGACACGGCTGGACCGACACCGACCGGCTGCTCGTCTACGCCGGTCGCTTCGCGCCGGAGAAGCATCTCGACGTCGTCGCCGCCGCGGTCGCGCGCCTCGGCGCGCCGCACGTGCTGGTCGCGATCGGCGCCGGCCCCGCGCCGCCGCCCGCCAGCTCCCGCGTGGCGGTCCTGCCCTTCGTCGCTTCGGCAGCCGAGCTCGCGACCGCGCTCGCGAGCGCAGACGCCTTCGTTCACGCCGGTGACCAGGAGACCTTCGGACTGTCGGCGCTCGAGGCGATGGCGTGCGGAACGCCGGCCGTGCTGCGCGCGAGCGAAGGCCTGGCCGAGCTGACCGACGGCGACAGCGGCGCGCTCGGCGTCCGCGACGGCAGCGCCGCCGCGTTCGCCGAGGCGATCGCAGCGCTTTTCGCCGGCGACGTCGCCGAGCGCTCGCGCGCCGCGCGTCGGCGTGCCGAAGCGAGCGACTGGAAGAGCGTCTTTCCCGGCCTGCTCGGCCACTACCAGCGTCTGGTCGACGCGCGCGCGGGTGCCCGCGCCCCGATCGCGCGCGAGCGCGACGCAGCGGCGGCGATGCAGCGATGACGCGAGCGATGCGCGAGCCGACCGTCTGCATCGTTCTGCACGACGCGGCGCCGTCGACCCGCCAGGCGTGCGTGCGCACGCTCGCGGCAGTGCGCCAGATCGCCGGCGACGCGCCGGTGACGATCCTCGCAGTGCCGCGCTATCACGAGGAAGCGCCGACGCGCGAGTTCGAGGTCTGGCTCGGCGATCGCGGCCGCCGCGGCGACGAGCTCGCGCTGCACGGCTGCACGCACCTGGACGACGGCAAGCCGCAGGGCGCGATCGACGCCGTCCGCCGCTCGCACTACACGCGCGGCGAAGGCGAGTTCTGGTCGCTGTCGCGAGAGGAAGCGCTGGCACGGATCGACATCGGCATCGAGTGGTTCGCGAAGAATCGCTGGCCGCTCTCCGGATTCGTCGCACCGGCGTGGCTGCTCGGCCCCGGCGCGCGGCAGGCGCTGGTCGAGCGCCCCTTCGAGTACACGGCGACGTTGCGCCAGCTCATCCATCTGCCGGGTCAATCGGCGGTGACGAGCCAAAGCGTCGTCTACAGCACCTCGAGCGCCCTGCGCCGGCGCGCGTCGCTGGCGTGGAACACGTGGGTCGACCTGATCGAGCGCAGGAACGCCGTGTTGCGTCTCGAGCTGCACCCTCGCGACGCTGACTTCGCGCCCGTGCGCCGCTCGTGGCAAGGCATCCTGGCGCGCGCGCTGCACAAGAGGAAGCCGGCGACGGTCGCCGAGTTCATGCGCCGCTCGCGCGCTGCCGAAAGCGACAGCGTCCTGTCTAGAGCAGGTTGAAGCTCACCGCGGCGGTGATGCCGCCGATCAGCCCGCCGACGATGACGTCGCTCGGGTAATGGAGGCCGAGCACGATCCGCGACAGCGCGATCAGGATCGTCAACGGCCACACGAACAGCGCCGACATCGGGTAGTACACCGTCAGGATCAGGCTGAACGCGACCGAGTGCAGCGTGTGGCCGCTCGGAAAGCTGAACTCGTCGAGCGAGCGCGAGCAGGCGCGGATCCCGGGGCACGTTCGATAGGGCCGCGGCCGCGCGATCCAGCGCTTGATGATCTTGTAGAGGATCAGGTTGACGATGCCGACGGCGATCATCCGCACCGACGTCGACGTGCCGACCGGACCGGTGGCGATCGGCAGGCAGACGATGATCGCGAACCAGATCCAGCCGTCGCCGACGCGGCTGATCGCATCGAGCACGCGGACCACCCATTCGCGCGTCGACGCGCCGTGCATCCAGAGCGCGACGGCGCGCTCGCGGGCGAGCCAGAGCTCGCGCTCGAGCCAGAGGGAGGTCGGCTGCTCAGGCCACGAATGCGACGCGTCCTGATGGTGTTTCGAGTGCATGGACGGTGTCTTCCAGACGGGCCTCGAAGCGCATCAGCACCTCGGGCCAGCTCGCGCGACGGGCGGTGGCGACCGCAGCGGCACGCATCGCCTCGAGCGGCACGCCGCGCGCGGTCAGCGACGACACGGCGGCGATGAAGGCGGCCTCGTCGCCAGGCGAGACGAGGCGGCCGCTGACGCCGTCGGCGACGTGCTCGGCGCCAGCGGCGACAGCGAACGACACGACCGGCAGGCCGGAGGCGAGCGCCTCCAGGACGACGTTGCCGAAGGTGTCGGTGAGGCTCGGGAACAGGAACACGTCGGCCGACGCGTAGTGCGCCGCGAGCGCCGCGCCGCGCTGCACGCCGACGAAATGGACGTCGGGGTGGGCGGCCTGCAGCCGGCCGCGCGCCGGGCCGTCGCCGACGACGACCATGCGGATCCCGGGGCGGGCGCGCCGCGCGCGCTCGAAGGCGCGCAGGCCGAGCTCGACGTTCTTCTCCGGCGCGATGCGGCCGACCATGAGCACGACTGGCGCGCTCTCGGCGCGCCACTGCCGGCGCAGTTCGGCGCTGCGATGCGCCGGCGCGAAGCCTGCGCAGTCGACGCCCCGCCCGACCAGCGTCAGGTTGTGGAAGCCGTAGGCCGCGAGCTCGCGCTCGGTCGCCCGCGTCGGCACGAAAGTGCGCTCGGTCAGGTTGTGGAAACGGCGCAGCAGCCCGAGCGCCGGCGCCGCCAGCGCGCCGAGCCCGTAGTAGCGGCTGTATTGGTGGAAGTTGGTGCGAAAGTCGGACGTCGTCGCGATGCCGAGCGAGCGCGCCGCCGCGAGGGCGGCCCAGGCGAGCGGGCCCGGCGTCGCCAGGTGGACGAGCTCGGGAGCCGTGGCGCGAAAGCGCCGGACCAGCGGCCCGATGCGCGAGACGCCGAAGCGCATCTCGCGATACACCGGGATCGGGCAGCCGGCGGTGCGCAGCTCGTCGGCCGCGTCGAGGCCAGCTTCGCCGGGCTGGCGCGGCCGGATCAGCTCGACGTTGTGGCCACGCGAGCGCAGGAAGCGCACCGCCCGCTCGACGGTGAGCGAGACGCCGTTCAGCTCGGGCGGGTAGGTTTCGGAGACGTACGCGATGCGCAGCGGGCGTGAGGCGCGGTCCATCGACGGATTCTGGCAAGGGGTGTGCCGATCCCAAGTAGGACGCGGCCGCAACTCCGGCCGATCCTCGCCGTCCGCGATGACAGTGGCGTGACGCGGAGGTGCTAGTCGTCCTCCAGGTAGATGCAGACCAGCCGGAGGGTGCGGGTCCGCTTGCAGAGCGCGCGCAGGCCGAGGAGGAGCGGCACGGCGAGGAACGCCCCGGCGATGCCCCAGAGCCAGCCCCAGACCATCACCGCCAGGAAGACGAACACGGGGCGCAGACGCAGCCGGTGCCCCATGATCATCGGGCTGAGGAAATTCGCCTCGATGCCGTGCAGGAGGAGGAACGCCGCCGGCGGCCCGAGCATCTCCCAGCCGCTGCCGAAGGTGACGCTGCCGGCGAGCAGCAGCAGCAGCGTGATGAGGAGCGGCCCGAGGTAGGGAATGAAGGCGAGCACGGCCGTCGTCGTTCCCCAGAGCACCGGGTTCGGCAAGCCGATCAGCCAGAGCGCGAGACCGGTCGCGAGGCCGAGCGCGATGTTGATCAGGCTCATCGTGCTGATGAAGAGCCCGATGTCGCGTTGCGCCTGGCGCACGCCGGCGAGGATCAGCGCCCGGGTCCGCGGGCTGCGCACCGCTTCGACCGTGCGCGTCACCAGCCAGCGCTCGGACGCGAGCAGGAAGTAGAGCAGGATGACCGTCGCCGCCGCCGAGAGCGCGAACGAGATCGTGCCGCCGATCGCGAGCCGGGTGAAGGTCCAGCCTTCGCTCGCCAGGCGCTCGCCGAGCGGGTCGGGCACTGCCGCAGCAGCTGCAGCCGGCGCACGCGCGAGCGGCGCCGGCGGCGCGTACGGGAACAGGGCGTCGCGCCAGCCCTGCAGCGCCTCGACGAGGTCCTGGACGATCAGCGGCGCGCGCGACCACCAGGCCGCCGCCGGCGCCGCGACCAGCATCAGGATCAGCGCCGCGGCGCCGAGGACGGCGGCGATGACGAGGCCGGCGCCGACGTACTCGTGGACGCCGGCGCGCTGCAGCGCGCGCACCGGGGTCGACAGGACGAAGGTGAAGACGATCGCGATCGTCACCGGCAGGAGCAGCGGCCGCGCGTGCTCGAGGAGCAGCACGGCGGCGACGAACAACAGGCCACGGCCCAGCCACGTCGTGGCGACGCGGCGGGCGGCGGGGTCGATCTTGATCGGTGCCAAGGTGCGGCCGATCATGGCACGGCCCGGCGTGCCGCCGCCGCACGCGTCGCCGGCGAATCGCTAGAGTCGCGACGACCATGGCGACGAGACGAGCCGGCGACACGCCCCAGGCCCACGCGGTGCCGCCGCCAACGCCGATCGAGCCGATGCTCGCCAAGGCGGTCGACGCGCTGCCGCCGGCCGACGGCTTCCTGTTCGAGCCGAAGTGGGACGGCTTTCGCGCCATCGTCTTTCGCCCCGGGCCGGGCGAGATCGCGATCCAGAGCCGCGACCTGAGGCCGCTCGACCGCTACTTCCCCGAGCTCGACGCTGCGCTCGTCGCGCTGCTGCCGGACGGCTGCATCGTCGACGGCGAGATCGTCGTCGTCGACGCTGGCGGACTCAATTTCGACGCCTTGCAACAGCGGCTGCATCCGGCGGCGTCGCGCGTCGCCAAGCTCGCCGTGGCGACGCCGGCGTCGTTCGTCGCCTTCGACCTGCTCGCCAGAGCGGGCGAGAGCCTCGTCGAGCGGACGCAGGCAGAGCGTCGCGCCGCGCTCGAGGAGCTGCTCGCCAAGGCGCGGCCGCCGCTCTATCTGACGCCGGTGACGCGCGACGGCGAGGTCGCCGCGGCGTGGCTGCGCGAATTCGAGGGCGCCGGGCTCGACGGCGTCGTCGCCAAGCCGCTCGACGCGAACTACCAGCCGGGCAAGCGGGCGATGCTGAAGATCAAGCACGCGCGCACCGCCGACTGCGTCGTCGCCGGCTTTCGCTGGCACAAGAGCACCGAGCAAGGCGGCCCGGAGGCGGTCGGCTCGCTCCTGCTCGGGCTGTACGACGACGGCGGCGTCCTCCACCACGTCGGCGTGACGTCGTCGTTCACGATGGCAGTGCGGCGACGCCTGGTGGACGAGCTCGCGCCGCTGCGCCGAAACGCCCTCGCCGGCCATCCCTGGCGGCACTGGGCCGAGCAGGACGCCGCCAGCGCAGCTGCCGGCGGATCGGCATCGCAGCGGATGCCCGGCGCGAGCAGCCGCTGGAGTGCCGGCAAGGACCTTGCGTGGCAGCCGCTGCGGCCGGAGCGCGTCTGCGAGGTGAAGTACGACCACCTGCAGGGCGACCGCTTCCGCCATGCGACGACCTTCGTGCGCTGGCGTCTCGACAAGCCGCCAGCGGCGTGCCGCTACGACCAGCTCGAGATCGTCGCGCCCTACGAGCTGAAGCGGATCTTCGGCGTCTGAATGCGGCCGCCGCAGGCGCCGGCCGCCGCATCGCCTATGCCGCGGACGGCGGCACCGCGCGCGCCGCCGCGGCGTCGCCGCTCTCGGCGCGCATCCGCGCGAAGAGGCCGTACCAGTCGATACGCCGGGTCGCCACCATCAGCGCCGCGAGCACGGCGAACAGCATCGTCGAGCCGAGCAGAAGAGCGGTCTGCTCGAGCTGCAGCAACGCATAGAGCGCGCCGTAGAGCGCGGCGACGGCGGCACCGAACGCGGCCCCTGCGCGGCTGCCGCGCAGGACGAACGCGCCGTAGAACGTCAGCAGCCCGGTGCACGCGGCGGCCGCCGCCAGATAGGCGACTGCGAACGGCACGTGCTCGGAGAGGCTGACGAGGAGCAGGAAGAAGACGGCGAGCGCCGAGCCGACCAGGAGGTACTGGATCGGATGGACGCGCAGCCGCCGCAGCACCTCGATCGCGGCGACGCCGACGAACGTCAAGGCGATGAAGAGGAGGCCGTACTTGGTCGCGCGGTCGCTCAGCACGTACGGGCTGACGGGGTCCATGAAGGAGACGCCGAACGTCTCGATGCACGCCGTGCGGCGGGCTGCCTCGCCGCTGGGCAAGGTCTCGACGCCGCTGTCGTAGAGGCGGCACGCGGAAGCCCCGTACGAAGCCGCCTGCGGCGCGGTCGTCGCCAGTGCGTTGAGCTGCCAGCGCGCGGTGAAGCCGGTCTCGCCGACCTGCCGCTCGAGCGGCAGGAAGCGCCCGCCGAACGAGGGATGGCGCCAGTCCGACGCGAGCACGACCTGCGTGCTGCCTGCGACCGGCGCGAACGCGAGCTCGCCGGTGCCGACGAGCTCGATGCCCACCTCGGCGTTGAGCGGCCGCTTCGCACCTGCGAACGACTCGTCCACGTCGGCATGGAAGCCGCGCGGATGCGCGGCGTGCAGGGTTCCCGCCAGGACCGGCACGACAGCGCCGTCGATCTGCACCGCGGCGCTGCGCACGCCGCGCGAGTCGCCGAGCGCGACGACCATCACCGGCGCGTGGCAATGCAGTCTCGAGCCGGCATGCTGCGCCGTGGGCAGCAGCGAGGTGCCGTCGTTCCAGACCGCCCGCAGTCGCGCCTTCAGCACGTAGCCGTTGACCTTGAAGATGCCGCGATAGCGCGGCTCGATCGCGACGTCGCCCTTCACCTCGAGCGTTGCCGGCGTCGCCGCCAGCTTGTAGCTGCGCCGCTCGACGACGGTCTTCTTGTCCTTGCCTTCGCCCTGCGTCGTCTCCCAGGTTTCGCTGCAATCGCGCGTGACGATCGGACCGACCAGCGTCTGCGCCGACGCCAGGCTGGCGGCAACGCTGCGCTCGGCCTCGCGCAGGCGTCCCTCGCGCTCGGCGACGATGCCGCTCACGGATTGCAGGGCGAGCGTGAGCGCGAGCAGGACGGCCGCGAGGGCCAAGGCCTTGCCGACCAGGGGGAAA
>Ga0307409_100000932_pt1 | contig 13610 bp, 13 predicted proteins | sample 322Ometagenome_2_FD_203888 | JGI IMG/M metagenome (GOLD analysis project Ga0307409, IMG submission 203888) | Maize rhizosphere microbial communities from greenhouse at UC Davis, California, United States - 322HYB-O-2 | ecosystem: Host-associated > Plants > Roots > Rhizosphere > Soil | place...
ACGTGCTCGCGATCGTCTGCCCTGGACAGGGCTCCCAGACCCCCGGCTTCCTGACGCCCTGGCTCGAGATGCCTGCGGTGCGGGCCAGGCTCGAGTCGCTCTCGGAGGTGGCCGGCCTCGACCTCGTGGCGCACGGCACCACCTCGGACGCCGACACCATCAAGGACACCGCCGTCGCCCAGCCGCTGATCGTGGCAGCCGGGTTGGCCAGCGTGCCGGCGCTCTTCGGTGACGCCGACGCCGCCGCCATCGCATCGCTGGTCGACGTCGCCGCCGGTCACTCGGTGGGTGAGATCACGGCCGCGGCGTTCGCCGGTGCGCTGGCCGACGCCGACGCGATGGCGTTCGTCCGTGAGCGGGGTCGCGGCATGGCCGCCGCCAGCGCCGTGACCCCCACGGGCATGAGCGCTGTCCTCGGCGGCGACCCCGCCGAGGTGGCCGCCACCCTCGAGCGGCACGGCCTCACCCCCGCCAACGCCAACGGCGCCGGCCAGGTCGTCGCCGCGGGCACCCTCGACCAGCTCGCCGCGCTGGCGGCCGAGCCCCCGGCCCGCGCCAGGGTCATCCCCCTCCAGGTCGCCGGCGCCTTCCACACGACGCACATGGCTCCCGCCGTCGAGACGCTGCGCCGTCAGGCGGCCGGCTTCAGCACCGGCACCCCGTCGGTGGCGCTGATCTCGAACGCCGACGGTGCCGTGGTGCGCGACGGCGGCGAGATGCTCTCGCGCCTCGTCAGCCAGGTGAGCAACCCGGTGCGCTGGGACCTGTGCATGGAGACGCTGGCCGAGCTCGGCGTCACCGGCCTCATCGAGCTGCCGCCGGCGGGCACCCTCGTCGGTCTGGCCAAGCGTGGCCTCAAGGGCGTCGAGACGCTCGCGCTGAAGACCCCCGACGACCTCGAGGCGGCCCAGCGCATGCTCCACGAGCACGGCGGCCAGACCGCCGGCTCTTCCACTGCCGAGCAGGAAGCCTGACCATGACCCTCTCCCCCAAGGCCACCGGCACGCTGTCGACGCCGACCGGTGCGGCCCACGCCCGCATCCTCGGCGTGGGCGGCTACCGGCCGGCACGCGTCGTCCCGAACTCCGAGGTGATCGACAAGATCGACTCGTCGGACGAGTGGATCCGGGAGCGCTCCGGCATCATCAGCCGCCGCTTCGCCGCCCCCGACGAGACCGTCGTGGACATGTCCGAGCACGCCACCCGCGAGGCACTGGCGATGGCTGGGCTCGAGGCCAGCCAGATCGACGCCGTCATCGTCGCGACGGTCACCCACCCGTACCAGACGCCTGCCGCCGCGCCGATCCTGGCCGACCGCCTGGGCGTCCAGGCAGCCGCGTTCGACATCTCCGCCGCGTGCGCCGGCTACTGCCACGGCATCGCCCTGGCCAACGACATGGTGCGCAGCGGCAGCGCCACGCACGTGCTCGTCGTGGGCGTCGAGAAGCTCTCCGACTTCACCGACCCCTACGACCGCGGCAGCGCCTTCATCTTCGGCGACGGCGCCGGTGCTGCGATCGTCGGCCCCTCGGACAGCCCGGCCATCGGCCCGACCGTCTGGGGCTCTGACGGCTCGCAGTGGAAGACCATCTCCCAGCGCGACAGCTGGGTCGAGACCCGCGAGAAGCACATCGACTTCCCCGCCATCACCATGGCCGGCCAGTCGGTCTTCCGCTGGGCGGTCTGGGGCATGGCGCCCGTGGCCCAGAAGGCCCTCGACGCCGCCGGCGTGCGGGCCGAGGACCTCGACGCCTTCATCCCCCACCAGGCGAACATGCGGATCATCGACGCGATGATCAAGCAGCTGAAGCTTCCCGCCGACATCCCGGTCGCGCGTGACATCGCCGAGACGGCGAACACGAGCGCCGCCTCGATCCCCCTCGCGACCGAGCGGATGCTGCGCGAAGGTGAGGCGCCCCGCGGCGGCCTCGCCCTGCAGATCGGCTTCGGCGCCGGCCTCGTCTACGCGGCGCAGGTCGTCGTCCTCCCCTGACCCCAGCTCCCGCCGGTCTGACGGGTGTATCGGGCCACCGCAAGCGCACCACCGAGAACGCACACACCATGAAGATCGAACAGAAGAAGGAGACACCAATGGCACAGAGCGAGCAGGAGATTCTCGAGGGCCTCGCCGAGATCGTCAACGAGGAGACCGGTCTTCCGACCGACTCGGTGCAGTCCGACAAGTCGTTCACCGAGGACCTCGACATCGACTCGCTGTCGATGATGACGATCGTCGTCAACGCCGAGGAGAAGTTCGGCGTGCGCATCCCCGACGACGAGGTCAAGAACCTCAGCACCGTCGGCGACGCCGTCAGCTTCATCGCCAAGAACCAGAGCTGAACCGCGCGCCCGGTCCCCCGTCCCCAGGGCGGCGGGATCGGGCGCCTCCGCCGGGCGAACCACCGGCACCCCAGGTGACCTCACACGAAGGAGCAGATCCGTCCATGACCGCCACACGACGCGTCGTCGTCACCGGCCTCGGCGCCACCACCCCCCTCGGCGGCACGGTGGCCGAGACGTGGGACGCGGTCCTCGCGGGCCGCTCCGGCGCCCGCCCCATGACGTTCGACTGGGTGGAGAAGTACGAGCTCCCGGTCACCTTCGCCGCCACCATCAAGACGCCCCCGTCGGAGGTGCTGAGCAAGGTCGAGACCCGACGGCTCGACCCTTCCGCGCAGTACGCCATGATCGCGTCCCGTGAGGCCTGGGCCGACGCCGGCAGCCCCGAGGTCGAGCCCGAGCGCCTCGCCGTGGCCATCGGCACCGGCATCGGCGGCGTGTGGACCCTGCTCGACCAGTGGGACAACCTGCGCGAGAAGGGCCCGCGCCGGGTGTTCCCGCTCGCCGTGCCCATGCTCATGGCCAACAGCCCGGCCGGCAACGTCTCCCTCGAGCTCGGCGCCCGTGCCGGCGCCCACTCCACTGTCTCGGCGTGCGCCTCGGGCGCGGAGGCCATGGGCTTCGCCCTCGAGATGATCCGCAGCGGCCGCGCCGACGTCGTGGTCGCCGGCGGCACCGAGGCAGCGGTGCACCCCCTGCCCTTCGCAGGCTTCGCCGCCATGCAGGCCCTCTCCAAGCGCAACGACGACCCCGAGAGCGCCTCCCGCCCCTACGACACGGGTCGTGACGGCTTCGTCCTCGGCGAGGGCGCGGCGGTCATCGTGCTCGAGAGCGAGGAGCACGCCAAGGCGCGTGGCGCGAAGATCTACGCCGAGCTCGCCGGCGTGGGGATGTCGGCCGACTCCCACCACATCGCCGCCCCCGAGCCTGAGGGCGCCGGCGCCTCGCGCGCCATGGTCGAGGCGGTCGAGCGCGGCGGCCTCACACCGGCGGACATCGTGCACATCAACGCCCACGCCACCTCGACCCCTGTCGGCGACGTGGCGGAGTCCAACGCGATCAGGCGCGCGTTCGGCGACGCCGCCGACGGTATGCCGGTCAGCGCCACGAAGTCGATGACCGGTCACCTGCTCGGAGCCGCCGGCGCGCTCGAGGGCGTGTTCACCATCCTGGCCCTCCAGCACCGCGTGGCGCCCGCGACGACCAACCTCGACGACCTCGACCCGGAGATCAGGCTCGACGTCGTGCACGGGGAGGCACGGACGCTGCCCGACGGCGACATCGCCGCGCTCAACAACTCGTTCGGGTTCGGCGGCCACAACGTGGCACTCACGTTCAAGAGCGTCTGAGCCGCCCCCGGAGGAGCACGGGGACATCACGAAGACGTCCCACCCACAGGGTCACCCGTTTGGGTGACCCTGTGGCGTTATGTGCCAGCACAGTCCGCGGTGCCTCTAGCGTGAGGCCGCTTGGACAGGGGGCGGGCAGCGGTGAGTGTGACGTGGAACCAGGGCGCGGGAGTCAACCGGTACTTCGCCGACGCGTCCCTGCCCAGCAGGGAGAAGGCGGCCCTCAAGGCGTTCGCCCGTCGTGACCCTAAGAGCTGGATTCCCCTCGGCATCAACGCCGCCGTGCTGGGCGTCGTGCTGGTGTGGCTCTACCTCCAGTCGCCCTACCGCCACGACCCGCGCACGGCCATCGATGCGGCGATGGTCTCCCTGGCGGCGTTCGGGGTGTTCTGCGGGACGTCCTACCTCTGGTGGGAGCTCTCGCTCGCCAGCAGGGTCCGCCGAGTCGTCGCGCGCCAGGCGCGTGTCGGGGCGCTGCTGACGAGCTCGTTCGGGCCGCGGGCCCTGCGCGTCACCACCCCTGACATCAGCTACGAGATCCCGTACACCTCCATCGCGCAGGTCGCCAGGTTCGGGGACGTGCTCGTCATCAAGCCCAACAACCACCTGGTCCTCGCGCTGCCGATGGAGCTCGTCAGACGTGAGGACTACGAGCTCATCCTGGCCAAGGTCGGCGGACGCCCGCAGCGCGAGCGCTCCCTGTCCTGAGGGCCTACTTCTTCCCCGGCGGGGTGGCGTGGGGGTTGTTGGGCGGCCAGACCTTGATGTCGAGCGTCGTCGGGGTGGGCGACGTCGTCGTCGGCGCGGTGGTCGGCGACGTCGTGGTCGACGAGGTGGTCGTGCTGGTGCTGGAGGGCGCCGGCCGACGGCTCGACGTGGCGGTGGCGGTGGGCGTCCGCTTCTCCGAGCGCGCGGCGGCCTTGGCCTCGGTCCGGCGGGTCGGGGCCGCTGTGGTGGGTGCGGGCTCCGAGGTGGACGCAGGCGCCGTCGGGGTGCTGCTGGTGGTGGGTGGGGCGGCCGTCACCGCAGCCGCCTCCACCGAGTCAGGGGCCTGCGAGGGCTGCACGGCCAGGGACAGCGCGGTCGCGCCCACCCCGCCCAGGGCAAGGGCGCTCACCACCGCGGGACGCAGCCGCACCAGGCGAGGACCGTGGCCGGAGTCGGCGGCGTCGCGCAGGAAGGCCAGGACGACGACGGCGGCGGCCGCTGCCAGCAGCCACAGGGCCCACACGCCCACGGCGGCGACCACGGGCCGCTGCTGCGTGGTCGCCTGCCAAGCGAGGTACACCAGGCCGACCGCGGCTCCGTTGACCGCGTGGGTCCAGCCGGCGTGCGCCCACGACCCCAGCCGGGCCGTCACGGCCAGCCACGGCAGGCTGAGCCAGAACAGCGCGAGCGCTGCCAGGCCGAGCTGGTTGCGCTCGAGCACGAACAGCAGCGGCACGGTGGCGAGCAGCAGGCTGGCCGTGGCAGCAGCAGCACGTGGCAGGGCCGCGGCTCCGCCACGGTGACGGCTGCGGCGGCCGGTGCTCATCCGGCTCGCGAGCAGGGATCCCAGCGCGCCGACGACAGCAGCGACGGCGGCCAGCACGACGAGGGCGTGCACGTGTTACCTCCCGGGTCGGTCCGTTCGGTCCGTTTGGTCCAGATCGGCCGGCCACGCTACCCGAGGCACCCCCGTACCACGAAGTCCAGCACGAGGAGGCGCCCGCTGCGGGGGTCCTACCCCACCTTGTGGAGCCAGCGCACGGGCGCCCCGTCACCGGCATACCGGAAGGGCTCGAGCTCGTTGTCCCAGTCCGTGCCGAGGAGCTCGTCGATCATCTCCGCCATGGCCTCGGGCGAGCCCTGGGCCAGGCGCAGGACCTCGCGCAGCCGGTCCTCGTTGACGACGGCGTCACCCGAGGCCGAGGTCCAGGTGTGGTGGATGCCGAGCGACGGGGTGTGCGACCACCGGGAGCCGTCACAGCCGGGGCTGGGCTCCTCGGTCACCTCGTAGCGCAGGTTGTCCCACCCACGCAGCGCGGAGGCGAGCTTGGCGCCGGTGCCGGACTCGCCGGTCCACGAGATCTCCGCGCGTACCAGCGCGGCACCGGCAGGCTGAGGCGTCCACTCCAGGTTGAGGCGCTGCCCGAGGACAGACTCCAGGGCCCACGTGATGTGCGGGCACAGCGCTTTGGGGGTGGAGTGAACGAACACCACCCCGCGGGTCGTGACACGCGGCATCGCGACAGACATCCGGGACCTCCTGTGTGCGAGGGACGTCTTCCCCAACGACCTCTGCACTGCTGGTCCGGCTGTGTGTCGATGCTGCTGTCTGTCGATGTTGTTGTGTGCGGCCGCGCGTGCCGTGCGGCTGCGGTGCCGTCGACTGCGAGCAGTCAACGCGCCCCATTGTGCACCAAGTGCCACATCTGCACCAGAGCTATCAGGAATCGCAGCGCTCCCCGGCCTTGTCTTCTGTGCTGGGCGCGGTGCGGGGTCGCCCGGAGACGGGCCGCTCAGGGGCGGCTGGGCGTGGGCCGGTCGGTCGGCCGCCGACTCGGGGTGGGCGCGGTCGTCGGCGAGCCGGTCGCCTTCGTCGTACGTCGCGCTGTCGGCGTGGCAGGTGCCCGCGTCACGGCCGGGGCCGTGGTCGAGGGCGCCACGGTCGACGACGGCGCAGGAAGGCTCGAGGCCGGCGCAGACGTGCGGCTCGGGGTCGTGGCCGGTGTCGTGGTCGCGGCTGTGGCGCGCGGAACGACGGCCGGGCCGCGGGTGGCCGACGGCGTGCTCGCCCTGGTGGCGGCCGGGTGCGCCACCCCGTTCGGTGCAGGCTCTGCGGCACGACGCGGCAGGCTGGGCGCCGCCGAGGACCGGGGCGCCTCGTGTGAGCCGGGCTGGACGATGCCGAGGAGCAGCGCGACGACACCCAGCGCTCCGGCCAGGCTGGCCAGGGGTACGGCGGTGCGGGGGCGCCACCAGCCTCGGGCACCCTCGCCGTCGCGGCGGCGCCGCAGGCTCGCCGGGAGGTCTACCCGCAGGGCTGCCACGCTGTGCGCCGGGGCGGCCAGCCATCCGGCCACGGGTGGCGCCAGGAGCGCGGCGAGGCCGGCGCTCACCCAGCCGGGCCGCAGGACGACGCCGAGCAGGGCGACGCCGGCGCCCAGCGTGGCCAGTGCCATCTCGGCCCAGTGGACCCGCATGGCCTGGAGCCACGAGACGTTGCCGCGGGTCTTGGGGGTGCGCAGGAAGACGCCCTCGGGCTCGAGCAGGCCCCGGACGCACGCCAGCGACACGACCCAGCCGAGCGAGAGCCAGATGGCGAAGGCCCCGAGCGCGTCGCGCCAACCCGCCTCGCGACCCACTGCCTTCAGCACCGCGACGGCCCGCACGAGGCCGACCACGATCAGCGCCGGGGCGGCGAACAGCAGCAGGCCGCTCAGGCGGCGGACCGCCAGTCCCCCGCCCAGCGCGAGGTCGGCCAGGCTCGCCATCACGACGAACGCGAACACCAGGCCCAGCAGGTCACCGAACCACTGGAGACCGCCGACGAGGTACCCGACCCGCTGGCTGCCGCTGAGCTTCGTGGACCGGTCCCAGGGCATCAGCGTGCGCCAGTGACGCTTGAGGATCTGCATGCCACCGAAGCACCAGCGGAACCGCTGGCGCTTCAGCGCCTCGAAGGTCAGCGGCATGATGCCGTGGCCGTAGGACTGGTCGAGGTGGTGACCGGACCATCCGGCCTGCAGCAGGCGCAGGGACAGCTCGGCGTCCTCGGTGACGCACCACTCGTCCCAGCCGCCGATCCCGACCAGGGCGGAGCGGCGCACGAGCCCCATGGTGCCGCCGAAGATCGCTGCGCCCCGCTCGTCACGGGAGGGCTGCGAGACGGCGAAGAAGTAGTCGTAGCTGTAGTAGAGGCTGCGCAGGTACTGGGAGTGGGACCAGGCCCGGTAGTCCTGGGGGGTCTGCACGAAAGCCACCTGCGGGTCCGCGAAGGCCCCGACGGTGGCGCGCAGCCATCCCGGCTCCACCTGGTAGTCGGCGTCGACGACCGCGATCAGCTCGGCGCGGGGGTCGGTGTGCTCCTCGGCGTAGTTGAGGGCACCCGACTTGAACCCCGGCCAGTCGAGCAGGCGGTGGAAGCGCAGGATCTCGGGGTGGGCCCGGCAGAAGGCCTCGACCGGGGCGCAGAGGGCGTCGTCGTCGGTGTTGTTGTCGACGACCAGGACCTCGTAGGACGGGTAGTCGAGCTCGAGCAGGCGCTGCAGCGTCTCGATGAGCAGCTCGGGGGGCTCGTTGTGGCTCGGCACGTGGATCGAGACCATCGGCAGGTCGCCTGCCGGGGCGGCCGAGGCGGCCTGCCCGGGGTGACGGCGCCGCTGCCACCGCAGGCTGCCGAGGACGTCGAAGACCTCCCAACCGTAGGACAGCAGCATCACGAAGGCGGCCACCTCGAGGAGCCAGAGGCCCCAGGCCCCGGCGACGGCAAAGCCCCCGAGGTCGGACGTGACGGTCCAGAACGCCATCGCCACCACGTAGGCGAGGCCGGCCGCCACGGTGAGCGCCCAGCCGGAGTGCGCGGCCGCCGTCCACCGCCGGGTGCGGGGCAGCCACGGCAGGCAGGCCACCCAGACGACCAGGCCGGCCAGAAGGGTGTCACGAGGAGGCGCCCACACCAACAGCAGCGCGGCAGCCGGCACCACCGCCGCCGCCGGGGCCAGCGCCCGGGTCAGTGCGGTCGCGGGCCGGCCGTGCCGCGAGCGTGCACCCGCGTGGGAGCGGGACAGCACCAGGAAGGAGATGGTCGCGATGGCACACGCGGCCACCGCGAGAACGACAAGAAGAGACACTCCTCCACCCTCACCAGCTCGGCCCCTGCCGCGCAGACCCTACCGAGAAGGGACGAACCGGCGGAAACCGAGCGGGGGCGACGGTCGCTACCCGGCTGGCGGCGCGACCGCCGCGCTCGCCCTCCGTTGCTGCGGCGCAGCGGTGCTCACCGGGTGGAGGGTGACGGGGCGGCTGGTGGGCGTCGGCCGGCCGGACGACACGGTGACGATGCTGATGCTCATGCTGATGCTCCTTGGTCGTGGAGCCATCACCGTGGGACGCGAGCCTGTGCGGTATGCCGCGCCGATCCCGTGCGAACCCTGTGCACCCACCGCGATAGCATCGCCGCACCCCGGCCGCCGGAGCAGCCCCGGCGGCGGAGGGGCAGTAGCTCAGTCGGTCAGAGCAGCGGACTCATAATCCGTCGGTCGTCGGTTCAAGCCCGACCTGCCCCACCCCACGTCTTGCGCAGGTCAGCAGCCTAGGCAGCATCATTGCGACCTCCCTGAGGCGCCTCGACCTGGCCGTTGTGGCACAGTTGTGGCACAGGGGAATCGAGCAGGGCCGCCACGGTGTCCAGCTCGTCACCGAACAGGCCCGCGCAGATGTCGAACGTCATGGCGGCCGACGAGTGCACCAGCATCCGCGGCGCAGGCGGGATGGAAGACCCGGGTGCGCCAGCTGCCCAGCCGGAGCGGCCCTCCGCCATGCGCCGTGAAGACGAGGTCGCCCGGGTTCTTGGCCTCTCGTGGACGAGGGCGGTCGGTTCGGGGACGCTGAGGAACCGCGGCTCGTCCCGCACCACACTCGGTAGGCGGACGCCGGTCGCCGGGGTGCGCGACTGGCTCGACACCCCGTCCTAACCGTCATCTACCGGCACCTTGGGGATGCAGGTTGCGCCGTTCTGTCCGCACGTTTTTCGGGAGCGCGAACCCTCGCATCAGGAGCGAGCAATCTCGTTCCGTCGCGAAGCAGCGGCCAACGTGCCAGGACAACTCACGTCAAGCCGTTACTCCCGTGGGCCGGTATCGCAGGGCGGCCGCCCCCGACCGGAACTCATGGCGATCCACGAGCTCGAGCCGGATGCGCTCGCGCAGACCGGCGAGCAACGTCGGCCCGTGTCCGGCAAGGACCGGCTGCACGAGGAACACGTACTCGTCGATCAGTCCCAGGTCTGCCAACGCCAGGGGGAGCGTCACGCCACCCACGAACAGGCCCTCGCCTGGCTCCTGCTTGAGCCGCTGAACCGCCTGCCCCAAGTCGCCTCGCACCAGCTCGGCATTCCAGTCAACGCCGCTCAGCGTGCTCGACACGACGTACTTCTTCGTCCGGTCGATGGTCTCGGCGAACGGGATCTCCCACTCATCCATCCAGTCAGGCCACGTGCCCGTGGCCGGCTGCCGCCACGCCGACTCCATCATCTCGTAGGTCACCCGGCCGAACAGCAGGGCATCGGCTCGTTTGATCTCAGCGGTCCAGTAGCGCATCGACTCCTCGTCGGGCGGGAGCCCTGCCTCGTGGTGGCAGCAGCCGTCGAGTGTGACGTTGATCGAGTATCGAAGTGGTCTCATCTCGTTGCTCTCCCGTGATGCGCTCAGCGCGTTCTCGCCGGACCGTACTCAGACCACTGTCGGAGCGATTTCTCATCGGCGCGCGATCCCAATGGTCACATTGCTCCGGCTGGGGCGTGATCGAGCGGTCACGGCCGATGAGAGGACGCGCACCCATCTCGGGCCGCCAAGGTGGCGGACCTCAATCGGTGGAAACCATCCAACCCGTACACGGAACCCGGCGCGGAGAACGAACGTCCGCTCATGCCGCAGTCCGTGCGCCCGGACGAGCGGGCGCCAGGATCCCGGTGACTGGCGCATCTCTGCAGGATCGTCGGCGAGCCTCCTACTGATCGAGCGACGGCGCAGGCCGAGATCCGTCCCTGCCCGTCAAGCCCATTGCGCCTCTCAGCTGTGCCAGTTGACGCTCTGTGGCTCCAGCCCCCACCGGCCAGTTCGTGGATCTCGATGACGACACGGTCATGCCCATAGAGCTCCATCATCATGAAGCGCTTGGAGTCGACCTGAGCCACGTGCGCCGAGTGATCCGGTCCTCCCGAACGACCAAGCCAACGAACGGGGCACGCAGGAGCAGCGCGGACCAGGCGACGGCCCACAGCAAAAAGCATCCAGTCGGGGTCGCGTGTGTCGGCCAGCGTTGGGTCCGGAAACGCGCCCACAGACACAGCCAGGAGGAGGACCACCAGCCCACCGCAGAGGGTCACGTAACCGGTCGAGCGCAGCACAAGCGGGCGAGACACGGGAGAAGCTCACAGGAGCCGGCAAGCAAGTGTCCGCTCATGCCACGATCTGCGGTCCCGGTGTGAGCGGTGCGTGGGGTGAGTCAAGCAGCGCCCGGCCTGTTCAGTGCGATTCCAGCTCGAAGAACAGGAAGCAGATGAACGAGCGACCGTCCGCGTGGGGCAGCAGCTCGACCGGGGTGTCGGGCGCGGGCGGCGGCTCGGTCACTGCCCTGATGGCGAACCCCGCGTCGATGAATGAGTTGATGACGTCCTGCAGGGGTCGATGCCAGTAGGTCATCCATACCTTCCCTTCCCCGAAGTCGTAGTCCTCGGAGTACTGGGTGAGGGCGAAGTAGTCCGCCTCTGGGTACACGATCGCGTACACGGTGGGATGGATGATCGAGACGATGAGCCGGCCGCCGGGCCTCAGAACACGCCGCAGCTCGGCGAGTGCCGATACCCAGTCCTCCACGTAGTGCAGAGACAGTGAGGCGACGACGACGTCGAACGCGTCGTCGGGGTACGGAAGGGCTGCCCCCAGGTTGGCGACTCGCACGGCCGCGTCCTCACCCAGTCTCTGGCGCGCGAGCTCGACCATGGCCGAGCTCAGATCGAACCCGGACACGGTCGCGCCTTTGGAGCGCATCGCCTCCATCAACGGGCCCGATCCGCACCCGGCATCGAGCACCTCCAGACCTTCGACGTCTCCCGCGAGACGAATCATCTCCGGACGGCAGTAGTAGGCGTTGAAGAGGTTGCTCTCGTTGCTGGTCGAGTACGCGGCTGCGAAACCGTCGTAGTCAGCGGCAGGGGCGGCGGACGTGTTCACCGAATCGGGCATGACCCGTTTCTACCCGGGCCGCAATGCGTGCGCCGTCCAGGCGCGCTGTCCCTGCACAAACGCACTCATGTGCCGCCATCCTCTCGGTCGCGCCGATGCGCGGAACACGCGAGACGTCGCCCTCAAGGTCGAGGCCCTGGTCATCGTCGACAGCCCTCGGGCGACATGGTAGAGATCCAACGATCGCTGACCTTCAACCCACTCTCGCGTCCAGCTCTGCTTGGTCACCCATCGCGCCGTGATCACAACGCGGCTGTCGTCCGCTCATGCCGCGATCAGCGCGGGGTGCCGTGAAGATGCAGCTGTTCGGCTGCCTTGTCTGCAGCGCACTCGGGTTCGATGTACACCTCGAGCCGCGTCAGGGCCGGCGGCCTGTCACGACGGGAGCTTCCCCTGCCGGTTCTTCGGGCGCCGGCGCCACCTCGGGCGGTGGCCACTTCCACACATGCCAGAGGACTAGCAAGGGCACCAGTAGCTCGACCACGCCGACCAGCTCCAGGCCGACGGACGTGAGCGTCCACGTGGTGTCGACAAGCCCTGCTACCCCGTACAGTGCGCCGGTGGCACCGAGGAGCGCGTTGACCTTGCGCGCGGCGGCGTCCTTGAGGACCAAAGTCAAGAATGCCAGCACCATGGGCGCCAGCGAGTAGCTCACGGTGATCACCTGCGTGCGGGGGTCGGCCAGGTCCTCGCCCATCAGGTGACCGCTCATCAGGTCAGTCACCGCACCGGGCTGGAACAGCAGCAGGAACACCGCCACCGTCTGGCACACCGCCGCGGTGATCCACAGGACCGCGATGCGCACTCTCCAGGTCAGCACCTTGACCACCTCGTCCCACTCGCTGACCCCAGGGGCTGCGCAGCCCCCCGGTGAGGCCACCGTCAGTCGGCGGCGCGGGCACAGGCAGGGTCGAACGGCCCATTCCCTGCATCCGACCACGGTGCTGGTCAGGGCTCACCTCGGGGAGCGAGCATCCGGATCTGCCGCGAAGCGCGATAACGCCAAAGGGCCCGGGTTCGAGGCATCAAGAGGCAGAACGTGTAGGGAAGCGTCGGGCGCACTGGCTGGCCTCGTCCCTTCGGTCGATGGACTCTTCCCAGGTGCACTCCGCACCCGTGAAGTCGGGCTGCCCGACTGAGGGGTGATCGGCTGTCTCATGACCGCAGTCCGGGCACACGTCGTGGACGGCGGCTGTCAGAGTTCCGCGGCTGTCAAGACGACGCGAGTCGGTGAATGTCGGAGGAGCGATCGGGGGCACCGTGGGCGGGTGATCTCCGGCCACCCCTTGATCCTCCAGACCTGCCAAGGCCACCACCGCCTAACCGAGAAGCCGGACACGCGACCTCTCGAACTGCGCAACGATGGCTGTTACCAATGTCCCTCTCATCATCGCGGAGGCTGCCGTGCCCGACATCGGCCTGCTGCCGTCCGGTTTTCCGCCACAGGCTGGCGCTCCCCATGGGCGCGCAAGTGTCTGGCCACTCATTGCGCTACTCATCGCACTCGGCGTGGCAGCTGCCGTCTGGCGCGGCGACATGGGGCCAATACCCGAGACCGCCTGGATGCCGCTGTGCGTCGCCGGGATGGCCGCAGGAACCATCGGCCTCGTACGGGACCAACGCGTGGCGTGGCGCTGCATCGCAGCTCTTGGCGCCCTCGTGGGCTTCATAGGAACCGGCGCCCCCAGCCTTTTCATCTGGCTCATGTCGGGCTGATGGCCCGCAGCCCCGGCATGCCGCTTCGCCGTCCTCACATGCCGCGTTCCGCTCGTGCCGATGAGCGCGCACCACCCCTTGGAACCGTCACCTTGTGAGATCCGTCGAATCGTCATGCTGCCGCGGACCGCCAGCCTCTCGAGTGCCGTCAGCCCCCGACCTCGGGCCGTCGGCCGGATCGGTGCGTTAGTCGGTCTGGCGGCCGCAGTCGCGGTCGTCAGTGGCTGCGGTCTGCCTTGGTCGCGCACCACGACCG
>Ga0307409_100000933_pt1 | contig 13601 bp, 14 predicted proteins | sample 322Ometagenome_2_FD_203888 | JGI IMG/M metagenome (GOLD analysis project Ga0307409, IMG submission 203888) | Maize rhizosphere microbial communities from greenhouse at UC Davis, California, United States - 322HYB-O-2 | ecosystem: Host-associated > Plants > Roots > Rhizosphere > Soil | place...
CACCGCAGGGGACGTTCGTCCCATAATTTCGCACCGCGCTGGAATCATTCCGCGCTCGTCTCGTGCCTTTTGGCGCTCACAGGAAACTTCGGCCCGGACAAACCACGTATGGGGCAGGTCCCTCACGGGTGGAGCTATGGACCCGACGGCAGTCGTTCGAGCGATCGAAGCCCTGATGTCACCCCCGGAATGGGGTAGTCGGGATGCCTGGTTGGTGGAGAGCCTGAAGCGGGTCCGTCACGCGCTCGGGCGGCAGGAGTCCTTCGGCGGCGCGCCGGCTGCCGAGCTGGAAGAGCTGCTCCGAGTGGAGGGTGATCAGCCCGGATGGCTGCAGACCGCGCTCGACTCGACTGGCGTAACTTCCGCCGGCGGTGCGTTGCCGCCAGTCGTGGCGCTTTCCGAGTATGGCCTTCCACTCATGACCATGCGCTGCGCCCTGGCCTCCGGGCTCGCGATGCTCCACCGGATGCGCGAGTGGAGGAGCACGCTCGCCCAGGTGTGCGACGACATGAATGCCGGCCTGGCGATCTTCCGCCGTGACGGGCTCCGGGAGGTGGCGCGCAATGTCCGATGGACCGAACTGGTGGACGAGGAACCCGAGCGCGTCCGTCTGCTGGAGCTGATCAGGCGCCAGCTCGAGTACACCGGCGCGTCGGGCGGCTTACCGCGGGAGGATTTTCGGGAGCTCGAGCTGTCCGGGCGCAGCTATCGAGTGACAGCAAAATGCGCCGCCGCCGGGACGCTGCTCCCCGATGCCGGCGTGCTCGTCTTGATGGATCGGCTGGGACCCGAGCTCCCTACCACGCGCGAGCTGCGGGTCGCCTTCGGACTTCAGGGTCGCGAGCCCCAGGTCGCTCTTCTCGCGGCCGAAGGACTCTCCAACGAGGCCATTGCTCAGCGGCTCAGGCTGAGCGCCCACACCGTCCGCCACTATCTCGAGCGCGTACTCACCCGTCTCGGTCTCCACTCCCGCAAGGCGCTGGCTTTGCACCTCATGGCCGGCGAGCGCGAGAAGCCCCCGGCTGAGTAAGGCCCAGAAGGACTCTTCATCCCTCGTCGCTTTCGCTCCTCGGGATGAGGAGTTCCAGGCATGGGGATCTCCTGTCTGGAGTAGCTAAAGAGTGCCTCGGAGCCACTCCAACTCGCGGAGCGCTTCAACCTCAAAGCAATCTCGCGACTAGCTGCGCCGTGTCGATTGGGCGATGGTGTTGGTCGTACCCTGGTGTCGGGGAAGGAGGTGCGATGGCCCGGCGTGAGCAGTTAACCAGCGGTTGGTACACCTCTCATTTCTGCCACATCACCGCCGAGCCGGCCGGCCATCCGGACCAGCTCCGCCAGCGAGCCCGCTCCCATCTTGCGCATCACCTTGCCCCGATGCGCCTTCACGGTGATCTCGCTGATGCCAAGCTTGCCGGCGATCTGCTTGTTCAGCAGTCCGGCGACGACCAGGGCCATGACCTCGCACTCGCGGTGGCTCAGACCGGCGTAGCGGTCGCGGAGAGCCTGCAGCTCCGCCTGGAGGCCGCGAGCGGTGCGGCTCCGCTCGATGGCTCCGGCTATGGTTTGCAACAACAGCTCGGCATCGAACGGCTTGGTCAGGAACTCGACTGCTCCCGCCTTCATCGCCCGCACCGACATCGGAATGTCCCCGTGTCCCGTGATGAAGATGATCGGGAGATCGCTCCGCTCGGGGCCGATGCGCTGCTGGAGATCGAGTCCAGTGAGGCCCGGGAGCGAGACGTCCAGTACCAGGCAGCTCGGGGCCGGGACCCGGTCGCGTGCCAGGAATGCCTGAGCGGATGCGTAGGTCTCCGATTGCCAACCCGCCATCCGGATCAGCTGGTCGAGCGAGTCGCGCACGGAGAGGTCGTCGTCCACGACGAACACAACGGGTGTGGGGTCCGCCGCCATAGTTATCACGGCGCTTGCTCCACGGCGCTGATCGCCGCAAGGAGGGCGGTCTCACTGAATGGTTTGAACAGGCAGTCCACGGCGCCCTGAGCCAGCAGCCGCGGGCGCACGGTTTTGTTGCCGGCCGCTGTGATGAAGACGATGGGGATGGGCTGGCCGCGACGCCGGAGCTCCTGGTGGAGCTCCGGCCCCGACATCCCGGGCATCGCGATGTCGAGGATGAGGCAGCCGAACCGAACGAGGTCACTCGAGTCGAGGAGCTCCTCCGCCGACGCGAAGGCCCGGGTCAGGTAGCCGGACTCCCGCAGCAGGTCGGGAACCGACTCGAGCACCGATGCGTCGTCATCTACGACCGCTACCCAGAACCGCTTCTCCGACTCGCGATCCATCCCCATCCTTTTCGTTCGAGTTGATCAGTATGCGGCAGGGCTGGCCGTGCGGCTATCAGACTTTAGTACCGGCTCCGGCAGGCCTCGAACAGATGGGAGGTGAACTCTCCGCCTATGATGGGCTGGCCGGCGGAGCCGCGCAATATGCTCATATATACGTCGCCAATACCATCGTCTAATGGATGCGCCTCTCGCTGGCCCATACTGTGGCCGCATCGGATTCCGCTGAATGCCGTTACCAGAGCCAGGAAAGGAAATCCCCATGCCCGTCGCAACCTCGAAGCCACCTGCGGCCCCAGCGATACGAAGATTTGCCATCGAAACACCCGAGGCAGATCTCGAAGACCTGCGGGCACGCATCCGGGCGACGCGCTGGCCCGAGAAGGAAACTGTCGATGACCAGTCTCAGGGAGTACAGCTCGAGACGATGCGGGCACTCGCCAGCTACTGGCTGAACGACTACGACTGGCGCAAGTGCGAAGCGAAACTGAAGGCCCTGCCGAACTTCATCACCCGAATCGATGGGCTGGACATCCATTTCATTCACGTTCGCTCGAAGCACGAGGATGCGCTGCCTCTCATCGTCACCCACGGATGGCCCGGCTCCGTCGTCGAGCAGCTGAAGATCATCGATCCGCTCACGAATCCGACCGCACACGGCGGGAGCGCTGCGGACGCGTTCCATGTGGTGGTTCCGTCGATCCCGGGCTACGGCTACTCCGGCAAGCCAGCGACCACAGGCTGGGGCCCCGAGCGCATCGCACAAGCTTGGGTGGAGCTGATGAAGCGCCTCGGCTACGCGCAGTTCGTGGCTCAGGGTGGTGATTGGGGGGCGGTCATCGTGGACCTGATGGCGCTACAAGAGCCTTCGGGCCTGCTCGGCATTCACACCAACATGCCCGGCATCTTTCCAGCCGAAGTCGACGCGGCGGCCTTCTCAGGGGGTCCCACGCCATCGGAATTCTCTGAGGATGAGAAGGTCGCGTACGAACGTTTGAAATACGTTTATCAGAAGGGAATCGCCTACGGGTTCCAGATGGGGCTCAGGCCGCAGACGTTGTACGGAATCGCGGACTCACCCGTCGGCCTGGCGGCGTATTTCCTCGATCACGACTTGCGCAGCTACGAGCTCATCGCCCGGGTCTTCGGCGGACAGACCGAGGGCCTCACGCGCGATGACGTCCTGGACAACATTACGATCACCTGGTTGACGAACACGGCGTTGTCTGGCGCCCGTCTCTACTGGGAGTACTTTGGCAAAGGGTATTTCAATGCCAAAGGCGTCACCATCCCGGCTGCCGTGAGCGTCTTCCCTGACGAGCTCTATCCGGCCCCTCGGAGCTGGACCGAGCGGGCGTACCCCAATCTCATCTATTACAACAAGGTCGACAAAGGCGGGCACTTTGCGGCCTGGGAACAGCCGGAGCTGTTCAGCCGCGAGGTTCGGGCAGCGTTCCGTACGCTTCGCTGACGGGTCGTCGCGCTGAGCGCAGCGGGCGACGAAGCTGTGATGTGGTACTGTGAATGCATCCACACCTACAACGCAGGAGAGAGCCATGACCAGCACCGCAGTTCGTAACGAGGAAGAGACCTCCAACGCGCCCGTCGGGCAGGTCGACCTGAAGCTCGAGGTCGTCACCATTCCAGTCTCAGATGTCGACCGGGCGAAGGAGTTCTATGAAAGTCTTGGCTGGCGGCTGGACGCCGACTTCAGCGACGGCGATGAGCGCGCGATTCAGTTCACGCCTCCGGGATCCCAAGGCTCGATTCACTTCGGAAATCCCAGCCAGGGAACACCAGGATCCGCCCAGGGCATGTTCCTGGTGGTCTCCGACATCAAAGCCGCACGCGACGACCTGCTGAGGCGCGGTGTCGAGGTAAGCGAGATATTTCACTTCGCGAAGGGTCCCGCTCCCTTCGGCGGCTTCGTCGGAGGCCCCGCTCCTGACCGCGGCAGCTACGGCTCGTACGCGGCATTCAAGGACCCTGACGGGAACGGCTGGCTGCTGCAGGAGGTCACCACGCGATTCCCGGGGCGTGTGACAGGTGATACGAGGTACGCGTCGGTGAATGACCTGGTGCAGGCGTTGCGGCGCGCGGAAGCCGCCCACGGCGAGCACGAGAAGCGTATCGGGCAGCGCCACGCCGACTGGTCGAGCTGGTACGCCGCATACATGGTGGCGGAGCAGGCGGGCACGGAGCTGCCGGTCTGATGACTGCCACATCCACAGTTGCTCCCGTCTCGTCGCGTCACCCAAGCGCTCTCACTGCCCCGACGCAGTTCATCGAGACCAGGCTGGAGACGTACGCCTACCGCCGGTTCGGCGGTGGGTCGGCTCCGCCGCTTGTGTTCCTGCAACACTTCACCGGAACCCTGGACAACTGGGACCCGGCCATCACCGACGAGCTTGCCGGCAGTCGAGAGGTGGTGTTGTTCGAGAGTGCCGGCGTGGGACGCTCGACCGGAGAGGTGCCCACCACAGTCGATGGCATGGCTGCGCATTTCCTTGCCTTCACCGACACGCTCGGGCTCACTGGGATCGACCTGCTCGGCTTCTCGCTGGGGGGAATGGTTGCGCAGAGAGTCGCGCTCCAACGCCCGTCGCTCGTCCGCAGGATGCTGTTGGTGGGCACCGCACCGGCAGGCGGTGAGGACATCATGCACCTGGAGAAGCCGGAGCTCAGGAGGATCCTCGAGGACCCGAGCCTGTCGGGCCCTCAGATACTAGTGAAGCTCTTCTTTACTCCGAGCGAATCGAGCCAGGAGGCGGGAAAATCTTTCGTGACACGGCTTGCGGCACGCACTGAGGATCGGGAGCCTGTATCGGGCCCGAACGTCGCGCAGAACCAGATAGCCGCGTTTCGTGCTTGGGAGCGCGTTGAGGGCGAGCGTTTCGCGGAGCTCCGCCGGATCGCGCAGCCGTGCATGGTGGTGAACGGCATGCTCGACACGATGATTCCGGTCAGAAACTCGTACCTGCTGGCCGAGCACCTGCCGGACGCGATCCTGTTGATCTATCCCGATGCGGGGCACGGGTCACTGTTCCAGTTCCACGACTCATTCGTGCAGCACGCGAAGCTGTTCCTGGACTGAACGGACATGTCCATGTTCCGATGCAGGCCTGGTTCAGTCGCTGTGCTCGTCGCCGCATCGGTGTGGTTCCTGGGTCCGCGGGACGCAATGGCTCAGGCCTCGGCCGATCCCCCATCGCTGCAGTGGTTCGTCCCCCCTGTGCTGCCCCCCGGCGCGCTCATCGCGGTCGTCAGCGGCGATCCCACTCGCCCCGGAGAGTTCACCCTCCGGGTTTCGATGCCTGACGGGTACCGGATCCCGCCCCACAGCCATCCCGGCGAGGAGCACGTCGAGATCCACGAGGGAACGCTCCTGGTAGGCGAGGGAGACCGGCTCGACCCCAGGATGACCCAGGCATTGGCAGCCGGCGATTCCGCCACCGCACCGGCGGGGATGCGGCACTTCTCGATCGCGAAGGGACGAACCGTGCTGTCGGCGACGTTCATGGGTCCATACACCATCACCTACCTGCGCGCCGAGGACGCTCCGCGGCCCCGGAATTTTCCGTTCGGGTACTAAGGAGGACGGAGAGGACGGTTTCGAGAAGAAGAGAGGTGGTTAACATGGCGGTGTCATTCTCCCGCGGTTTCCATGGCCGCCCGAGACCTACGGCGGCCCGAGACCGGCTGCCACCGGGCCAGTATGAGACCCGGGATTTTCCGGTGCTATCGGCGGGTCCGACGCCGCGGGTCTCGCTCCAGTTGTCGGACTTCACGCTAGGGGGCCGTGTCGGTGGACACTCTCATCACGGAGGCTGCCGCACGTGGCGTGGAGCCCGCGCCGTACGTGCTGGCACTGTGCGACGGCGACTACATCACTCAGTTCCGCACTCCGGTGCCCGTAGCTACCGATGTTGCGGTATCGTCAGCCAGAACGAACTGAAATATCGAGCCCCGTGGTGCGTTCGGTGAGACCCACATCATGCCATTGTGGGCCTCGATGATCGAGCGGCAGATCGTAAGGCCCATTCCCATTCCGCCAGCCTTCGTGGTGAAGAGCGGATTGAATACTCGCTGCACGTCCTCCGCGCCGATCCCCATTCCTGTGTCAGCAACCGAAATTATCACACCCCCGTTTTCCCGAGCACTGGCACTTACGGCGAGAATGCGTGGCCCATCCACCGTGGCCATGGTCTCAATTGCATTGGTGATCAAATTGAGGAGCACCTGCTGCACCTGGATTCGATTTCCCGTCACCCGCAGCCCCGTGGCCGGCTCAACGTTGACAAGGATGCGGTGATTGTTGAGATCATCCTGGAGCAATGCAATGGCCTCTTCGATGAGGTTGGTGACATCGAGCGGAGCTCTGACCCGGGCATCCTGCCGGAAGCTGGCCCGGATGCTGTCGATCACCGCTGCCGCGCGATGCCCATCCTCGGCGATCTGCCGGAATCCCGCTTTTGCCTTTTCGAGATCGGGAGCGGCGCCATCGAGCGAGCGCATGCCGGTGTACGACCTCGTTACCATGGCGGTAAGAGGCTGCTTGAGCTCGTGCGCGATTGTCGCGGCAACGGCATCGCCCGTCATCAGGCGGGCATCACGTTCGCGGCGCTGCGCATCGACCGCGCGCTGCAGCATCCCGCGCTCACGTTGCAGCATCGTGTTGGAGCGAGCCACGCCCGCATACAGTTGTGCCATCTCTGCCAGCAACACCACCATCACGACGGTGGCTGTCACGAGCTGATAAAAGCGGCCCGCATACCATGCAAGAGTGAAGCGGCCGGCGCTCAGGACTGACGCCAGCAGCACTTCGAGCAGAAGCGCGCACAAGGCGACAACGAGCCACTGGTCGAGCAGGGAACGCCGGCGCGGCCACAGCAACGCCAGGGCAAGTCCGCCCAGCGCCAGGACCACCAGTCCGCCGATTGTGCGACGAAACAGACTGAGGGGACCGGCGTCTACAAACAGTATCGGCAGCAGATCCTCATGCTGGGTAACGAACCAAAACAATCCAATGACGAGGGCGCAAACTCCCGCGACGCTCACGCTGATGGCACGTTGCGTGGAGCGGACCTCGGCCACACGATCGGTGTCCTTGAGTAGTGCATAGCCGATGATCGCGAGAGCCAGTCCTGAATGCCAGAACCAGTAGAGCCAGACGGCGGATTGCAATCCTGAGCCCAGGACACCTGTCGGCGTGAACGCGCCCGGAAACGTCAACGCATGTGCAATCACGATCAGGGCACTGAATAAATAGCCGGTCGCGATCACCAGCAGTGCCCACCGACGCAAGATGGAGAACTGGGCGAACAGAAGGGCGGCAGTCACGCAGTCGCTGATAAACAGGGCGGCGGCAAGAGTCGGTACGAACGCGTCGACTTTGGGGAGCTTGACGGCCGCAAAGGGCCAGGTGCCGAGCAGGATGACAAGCAGGGCCAGCAGAAAAGCGCCCGCCATGCGGCGCTGACCGGCAGTTGGGGAAACGTTCGCCAGGACCTGCGGCTCGGTGGTGCCCGTTGCCGGCGCCAACGCTGTGTCCTTGCTTTCCGTCATTTGACTCAGGGTCCGTTCGGGATGCCTTGATAGCAGACTTCTGGATTGCGCAGCCTGCCGGTGCTTCTTCCCGAGTCCGGCGGGCCATCAGACCTCGAGAGACGATCTCGAGACAGTCGGTCAACGTGCTGGTGGTGGTCCAGGGCGAATGTACTTGAGCGATCGTCGCGGTGCCAGCCGGAGTGTGGGCGAAAGCAACGCGATAGCCGCGATTCAACGGCTAAGCGGCGGTCGGTGGGCTGCCTGCGCGGGGGTGAACGTACGCGGAGGGGCTCGTTGCTTCGATAGTGCTACATGGCCTCGCGCAGTGATCTGAACGCGGCTCGGAGCTCGGACGCGAAGAGCTGCGGCTGCTCCCAAGCCGCGAAGTGGCCGCCCTTCTCGGCTCGATGGTAGTAGGCGAGCTTGGGGTAGGCTTTTTCTGTCCAGCTCCGTGGCGCCTCGTATTGCTCGCCCGGGAAGATCGTCACCGCCACGGGGATGTTGACGCCTTTGGCGTTGAAAAACCCCCCCTTGTACTCCCAGTAGAGACGAGAAGCAGAGACCCCCGTGTTGGTCAGCCAGTAGAGTGTGATATTGTCGAGGATTTCGTCGCGGGTCAGTTCACCCGTGGCGCTGGTGGTGCGGCTCAGAGCCGAGACCACCGCTGCCGCCGGCTGGCCATCGGCATCGTTGTGATCCAGCAGCCAGGAGGCCAGTCCCACGGGTGAGTCCGCGATGCCGTACAAGGTCTGCGGGCGCGAGGCCATGATTCTGGCGTAGTCCACTTGCTTGAACGTTCTCACCAGCTGCCGGTAGGCACGCCGCTCCTCCGCTGAGAGGCCGGATGGCGCCGGCTCGCCCCTCAGGAGAGCCTTGTCCACATCAGCGGGAACCGTGGCAGGCATGTTGGTGTGGATGGCAAGCAATCCCGGGGATGCCTGCAAGCCCATCTGGTCTACCACGAACGCACCCCAGTCTCCGCCTTGCGCGACATACCGGGTGTAACCCAAACGCTTCATCAGTTCCGTCCATGCTCGGCCCATGCGCTCAGGTCCCCAGCCGGTGCTCGTCGGCTTCCCGGAGAAGCCGTAACCCGGCATAGATGGGATGACGACATCGAAGGCGTCTTCGGCCTCACCCCCGTGAGCGGTCGGATCGGTGAGCGGACCGATGAGCTTGATCTGCTCGAGCACCGAGCCGGGCCACCCGTGGGTAATGAGGAGAGGCAACGCGTTCCTGTGTTTTGAGCGGACGTGAATGAAGTGAATGTCCAGGCCGTCGATCCTGGTGATGAATTGTGGAAGGGCCTTCAGTTTCGCCTCCCCCTTCCTCCAGTCGTAGTCCGTCGCCCAGTAGCGCGCGAGCTCCCGCATCGTGGCGAGCGGCACACCCTGCGATTGATCGGGCACAGTCTCCTTTTCGGGCCAGCGAGTGGCCGCGATTCGCCGGCGCAGCTCGGCGAGCTCCGCATCGGACACCTCGAAGCTGAAGGGCCGGATCGCGGTGTTCTCGTTGGCTGCGCGCTGCTTGCCGGCGGCCGTCACGGACTGGGCTGCGCCGGGGGAGGCGAGCAGGAGCAGGCCGACGACGCCGGCGCTCGTCAAGCTGTGCTGTAGGTCTTCGAAGGTCATGGTGGCTCCTGAGCAGAGTAGAGCGACAGCGATCACCCTAAGGGCAGCCACAACGATGACCAATTGGACGAAGGTATGGCCGACACGTTGGTATCGGTCGTGATGTTCGTCCGGGTTCAACCGTAATACCATGGTCCAATGGCAGCCGTCTTCTTTGCTCTCTAGATAAGGTCTGTAGATCGTGGCGCGGCTCAGCGAGCAGGCAGGTGACTCTCTGCAATGGAGGGCTGGATGGACCCAGTGTTTCCTCCATTGCTCCGGTTCAGTGCAGTGGCGTTGCTGCTCCTGCGACTGATGGTGGCCTTGGTCTTCTTCGAGAGCGGACGGCGGCATGCCAGTGATCCTGTGGGCCGGGCGGCGAGCATCGGCCTGAGTCCCGGAGTCACCGGAATCCTGGGGTGGGGTGAGATGGCGGCCGCGCTGGGTGTCGCGTTTGGCGTGTTCACCCAGGTGGCGGCGCTGGGCCTGATCGTGGTGAGCTTGGGCGCGATCCAGAAGAAGCTCTTCGAGTGGCATATCGGTTTCTGGGGGGATAAGACGTACGGCTGGCACTACGATCTGCTGTTCCTGGTTGCCAATCTGGTGATCCTGACTACCGGCGGCGGCCGCTTCGTCATCGTCTGATCACCTGCGCATCTTCGACGACGACTGGGGGGTGTACATGAATACGACGCGATTCATGGGGGTACCGGCGCTGATCGTCGCAAGCGGCTTGGCGCTGCAGGTGGCGCAGGCGCAACAGCCGGGCATCAGGCGGACCGACCTCCAGCGGCACGATCTGAGCGTTCCCGGACGCGAGGTCGTCCAGGTCCGCGTTGACTTCGAGCCGGGTGTCGCATTCCCCCGGCACAAGCATCCGGGCGAGGAGATCGTCAACGTCCTGGAGGGTTCGCTCGAGTACCAGCTCGAGGGCAAAGCGCCAGTGACGCTCAAGACTGGCGACGTCCTGTTCATCCCGGCCGGAACCATCCACACCGCAAGGAACGTCGGCCGCGGCAACGGGTCAGAGCTCGCCACGTATATCGTCGAAAAAGGGAAGCCGCTCGTCGCACTGGCCGAGTGACGTTCCGCTCGGAACTCCGCTCGAGCCGGCAATCATCTTCGAAGTCGAGGGAAGAAAGGCTATGGCAACGGCAACGGTGGTAGCAACCATGAAGGTGGCGCAGGTTCCCGGACCCGGCGCGGAATTCCAGATTGTGGAGCGGGAGATCCCCCAGCCGGGCCCCGGACAGGTACGGATCAGAGTGCAGGCGTGCGGCGTCTGCCACAGCGACGAGTTCACCAAAGAGGGCTCGTGGCCCGGCATTCAGTACCCTCGTATCCCCGGACACGAGGTGGCCGGACTCATTGATGAGCTCGGTGCCGGTATAGCGCGATGGTCCGTGGGGCAGCGGGTTGGCGTCGGCTGGCATGGCGGCCACGACAATACCTGCCGTGAGTGCCGGCGGGGAGACCTTCGCAATTGCCGCAACCTGCAGGTTCCCGGCATCAGCTATGACGGCGGATACCAGGAATACATGGTGGCTCCCATAGAGGCTCTGGTATCGCTACCCGATAGCCTCACTGATGTCGAGGCCGCCCCGCTGCTCTGCGCCGGCGTCACCACCTACAACGCGCTACGGCACAGTGGCGCATTACCCGGCGACCTCGTCGCGGTGCAGGGAATCGGCGGCCTGGGTCACCTCGGCATTCAGTTCGCGGCCAGGTTCGGCTATAAGGTGGCAGCCATCGGGCGCGGGCCTCAAACCGCGGGGCTGGCAAAGAAGCTCGGAGCGAGTGTGTACATCGACAGTAAGGCAACGGATGCAGCCGATGCGTTGCAGACGCTGGGCGGTGCACGGGTGATCCTGGCGACGGCGCCCAGCTCGAGGGCTATGTCCGAGCTGGTCAACGGGCTCGGCCCCAACGGCAAGCTCATGGTGGTGGGTGCGGCCTTCGATCCGATCGAGGTCACACCGGTGCAGCTCATCAGTGGCAGCCGCTCGCTGCAGGGCTGGGCTTCGGGCACACCCGCCGACTCAGAGGACACGCTCCGATTCGCGGAGCTGACGGGCGTGCGGCCGATGATCGAGACCTATCCGCTGGAGCAAGCGTCAGAGGCGTACGCGAGAATGTTGAGCGGCAAGGCCGAGTTCCGCGTCGTGCTCACGATGTGACTGAGAGGAGCACGCAATGAGACCAGGAGCCGCTCTTCTCGCCGCCTTTCTCGCTTGCGGCACCAGCGCTTCCACCGGTACCTCAACAAAGGATCGCAGCATGCCGCAGCAGATGACTCGCATTGCGGCTGGATGGCGCACGGAGGGCGAGCTGGCCACGCTCGCTCACGCGACTGCCTGGATCAACTCCGAACCGCTCACGCCCGCGGCATTGAAGGGCAGGGTCGTCCTGGTTCAGTTCTGGACCTACTCGTGCATCAACTGGCTCCGAAACGAGCCGTACGTCCGGGCGTGGGCTGGGAAGTACAAGAAGGCCGGGCTGGTGGTAATCGGGGTACACTCGCCCGAGTTTGGGTTCGAGCATGATCTCGAAAGGGTTCGCCGAGCGGCGCAGGAGTACAAGGTCGACTACCCCGTCGCAGTGGATAACGAGTTCGCGATCTGGAGGGGCTTCGATAACCAGTACTGGCCCGCTCTGTACTTCATAGATGCCTCGGGGCGGCTTCGGCACCAGCAGTTTGGCGAGGGGGAATACGCCCGGTCGGAGAAGGTCATTCAGAAGCTGCTGTCCGAGAACGGTGCGAAGATCGATGAAGGATTCGTGACCGTCGAAGGACAAGGGGTCGAGGCAGCAGCTGATTGGAGCAGTTTGGCCTCGCCGGAGAACTACCTGGGCTACCAGCGCACCCAAAACTTTGTGTCACCCGGGGAACTGAAGGAGGACCAGCGCCAGCGCTATGCAGCGCCAACCCGGTTGAAGCTCAATCAGTGGGGCCTCTCGGGTGTCTGGACGGCAGGGAAGCAGGTGACTCTGGCGAACAGCGCGAATGGGCGGATCGTGTACCGCTTTCATGCCCGGGATCTTCATCTCGTCATGGGGTCTGCGGTGCCGGGCACTCCGGTGCGGTTCCGGGTGCTGATCGATGGTCAGCCCCCGGGGAGTGCGCATGGTCTGGATGTTGACGCGCAGGGCAACGGAACGGCGGATGAACCGAGGCTGTATCAGCTGATTCGGCAGACGGGGCGAATCGCGGACCGAGAATTTCTGATCGAGTTTCTCGATCCGGGCGTGCAGGCGTTCTCGTTGACCTTCGGCTGAGGCGCGGTACCGCTGTCATCTTCGCTCAGGATGACACCTTCGCTCAGTATGACAACCTATTGCTACGCCGGTCCAGCTCAGTCGATCCTCAGCCCCCGCAACGCCGCCTGGCCACCCGACGTGACCGCCAGCTCGGCAGTCAGCTGCCGGTCTCGGATTGCCTGCTCGTAGCGGAGGCCGGTGCCTTCCTGCACATAATACGCCTCGATCCCGAACTCCATCGAGCCGTACCGCTTCATGTGTCCCTTGAGGAAGAGGCCGGTGGCAGGCTTCACCACCGTGGCCTTTCCCGCGCGCATGTGCACGCCATTCGTGTCCGGCACCAGTGGTACGTACACGGTCCGGCCTTCAGACTTCTTCCAGCTGCCGCGCTCTTTCGCTGAGAGTCCGTCGATTTCTCCTTGCGCTACCCGGCTGAAATCATAGCTCAGGATGACGTAATCACCTCGGAACAGATCGCGGGGGTCCACCGGCTGCACCCGAACCAGCACCGTCTGACCCGTGACGAGGGGAATGGCGCGCAGCGCGATCATCGCCACCAGGATCAGGAGCTGGGCCGCGACAGTCATCAGCAGAATCTTCCGCTCCCGAGCCTTGAGCCATCCGAACACATCACGCATAGCGCACCTCCTTCCGTCCCTGCCAGTAGCGGGCGACGCCGAAGAGCGCGCCTCCGCACAGGAAGAACATCATCGCGGCGCCGAGCATGCCACCGAAGTCGCCGAAGAGATCCACGTACCGAATGACCGACCAGAGGAGGAAGTACAGCACGCCGGCACTGAACGGACGTCCGCGGTCTTCCCGCAGGCCGACCTGCATCAGCCAGAACGCTCCCGCCACCATGGCGACGTTGACCAGGATGGTTGGA
>Ga0307409_100000934_pt1 | contig 13592 bp, 5 predicted proteins | sample 322Ometagenome_2_FD_203888 | JGI IMG/M metagenome (GOLD analysis project Ga0307409, IMG submission 203888) | Maize rhizosphere microbial communities from greenhouse at UC Davis, California, United States - 322HYB-O-2 | ecosystem: Host-associated > Plants > Roots > Rhizosphere > Soil | place...
ACAGGGCGTCGTGAGTTCTTGAAGTCCGAGATCTCGAAAGATCCAAGGCGAGTGCTGGCGGACTCCATTCCGCTGGCGGTGCGGGATCAAATGCCAGCGGCGGTAGAAGCGTTGTTAGAAGACCGCGTGGATGGCTACGGCGATCTCTACTCGCTGCACACCACACCGGGCATGGATGGCCAGGGCGGTGCGCCGGTCATCGATCAGGCGCGCATCGATGGCGAGAGCTACGAAGCCTTCCGCTATGGCAGACGAACGAGCACTCCGTACATCAATGGCGGATCCCTCCACGGGGTGGGCATCGACAATCAATTGGCCGTGCTCGATAGCCCGCTGCGAACGCTCGAGCCGGGCGAGAAGCTGCAGGGTGCCACGGTGAATGAGTATTGCCCGGTATCCGAGGAAACGGTGACCGCGCCCGCGAGCAGCACGGTGGTGGGCGACGAGAAGACGCTCTTCCAGATCGGCACGGATCTCTATGGCACCTGTGAACCGGCACACGTGACGAACGTGGAGTCGGCGATCGTGGCCGGTGAGCAGAATGCCGACAACACCGAGAAGAAGCTGACCAACCACGACCTGCAATCGATCTACAAGAAGAGCCTCGCCGGCGGATCGCAGATCTACGCGGCCGGCGATAGCGGCGTCGCGGGATCGGGCGGCTACATCGGGAAGCCACCGACGAGCCTGACCCATGGCGGGAAGAATATCCTGATCATGCGTGTGCAGCCGACGGACAAGCCTTTCCCCTCGTGGGCGACGGTGGCGAGTTTCCAGGACACGGTCACGCGATCCGATGGATGGGACGTGCGCATGCGCCGCATCTCCTACCAGAAGACGTGGGTCAACCGCGCGGATATCACCCCGGTGATGACGCTGCCGCAGAACTCGGCCTACTACACGGGCAATGGCTACGACTGGGGCCGCTGGGCGGATGACTCGAAGGCCGCGGCTGCTGCCCAAGGCTACAACCTGGCGGACTACTCGTGCTTCGTCATCGCACACGAAGGCTACAGCCAATTCGGCGCGGCCGGCTGGGGCGGTGGCGGCAACATCTGGTGCAATGGCAATTTCGATGTGCGGCTCTTCGTCCACGAATACGGGCACGTCTTCTGGCTGCCGCATGCGAACTCGTGGTACAGCACGGATGGCAATCCGATTTCGCCCTCACGTCAGCACCGCGAGTATGGCGATGCGAACGACCCGATGGGCAATGCCTGGGGCGCGAATCAGTACAATACCTTCAACGCCTACTTTAAGAACTTCTGCGGCTGGCTGCCGGATACGGCCGTCCAGACGATTTCCCGCAGCGGGACTTACCGCATCTATCAGGATGACGGGGCCACGGCATTGAACCGGACGCTGGCGCTGAAGTTCGGACGCGACTACGAGTTCAACTACTGGATCTCGGTCCGTGGTGATGCGATCGCGCAGCCGAACTTCAACAACGGTGCCGCGGTCATGGCGGTGTCCTCTTGGCGGGCCTCGGACAGCAAGGTGCTCGATCTGAACAATCCCGGCGATGACAACCGCGATAACGCGCCGCTGGCCGTCAACCAGACGTGGTATGACTCCGCGGCCGACCTGACGCTCAAGACCATCGCGGTGGGTGGCTCGAACCCGAACCGCTATGCCGATGTGCAGGTGACCTTCGGGCCGCGCAATCAAGGCGGCTATCGTCCTCTGGTCAGTGGTGGCGTTTACCGCTTCAAGAATCGCCACAACGGCAAGTACCTCGATGTCCCCGGCAATAGCTCGGCCGACAATGTGTCGGTGCAGGTGGCAACGGCTTCCGGCACTGCTTCCCAGAACTGGGTGGCGTGGCGCAACAGCGATGGCAGCTACAGCTTCAATCATCAGGGCACGAACAAGTGGCTGGACGTGGCGGGCAACGGCGGCGGAGACGGCGTGGATGTCGTCCAGTACACTGGAAACGGCAGCGATGCCCAGAAGTGGTGGGTGGCGCAGAATCCCGCAGCCCATCTGTTCCTCGTGCACAAGGGCACGGATTCCAAGGTGCTCGATATGGACCCCAGCGGCGTGAACGATCTCCATCAGTGGGGTCACAACGATGGCAACTGGCAACAGTGGTATCCCGAGCTCGTCGCGATCGTGCCCGGTACGTATCGCTTGCTGCCGAAGCACGCGAACTACCAGGCCCTCGACATCGCCGGGGTCTCGACCGCCAATGGCGCTCAAGCGCACCTCTGGGAATACGTGAGCGGAGCCAACCAGAAGTGGGAAGTGAGCAACCCGGTGGGGAGCTGGCTGCGCCTGACCCCGACCCATGCGGTGGCGAAGGCGCTCGATGTGAATGCCGCCGGCAGTGCGAACGGCACCAAGATCCAGCAATGGGATTGGTACAATAACAATGCCCAGCACTGGGGCATCACCCGCACCGACGGCAACTGGCTTCGCTTCACTCCCGAGTGTGCTTCCGCAAGCTGCCTGGAAATCACCGGTGATGACACCGGGGTGGCCAATGGCAGCATCGTGCAACTGTGGCAGTTCACCGGTGCCCAGGACCAGCAGTGGCGCTTCGCGGATGCGGAGTGACGTAATAGTCCGAGGAGAGGGAGTCGAAGTCGCCCGTGGTTAGCGGGAGAAAAAAGCGATTCCTCTCTCGTGCACAATCAAGGCCTGCTCCGCCTCGCTGCGGAGCAGGTCCAGCGCACGCCGCTGTTGCTTTGCTTTGCGCGTCCTGCCCCCATTCAGCAGCCCGCTCGTGGTGGGGAAGGTGTCTTGTATTACCAAGAGGAGTCATGACTTCAGGCGAGCGGTCGGGTTCATGTACTGGTGGTGATTCCCCGCTTCATTCTCCGCCAGCGCCACACGAGGAAGGCGGACCATGAGATGAGAAAGAGGAGGATCAGGAACCAGTGGGGAAAGTACCACGCGGTGTAATCGTTCCTCGGCTGCCGCTCCGTATAGGACCCGAGTGATTGGAACCAAGGGATGGGACGGAGATTTCTGAGGGGAAACCGGTGGATCGAAAGGCCTTGGTAAAGGCCATCTCGCCGTAAGAGGATAGAGACTGTGGATGCTCGGCTAGAGAATGATAGATGCCGCGTGAGGCTTCCATATCCGGCCTGGGATCCGAAGTCCCGCGAGTCCCGCCATGACCATCCGAGGAACAGGAGCACGATCACCCCGAGCCAGAAGCTCTTCCAGCGATAGAGCGGGCGGGGAGGCATGGGAGACCGTGTAGCAACCAGCCCGCAGAGTTCAAGCCCGCCGCATTCGCGACCCCTTCCCGAGTAGCAGCGTGGTCGAGGATGAGGATCCAGTGGCTGTGGTGCTCGGGGATCGGAAATGGTTAGAGGCGGTTTAAAAATTCTTCGCCCCGGCTTCCATGGGCCGACGCGTGGCGTCACTCGGGAAGGATGTTTCAAATGTCCGGGGACGAAGAAGCTGGAAGCGTTGTTGAAATGCGCGTCCTGACCCCTTTCACGAAGTTGCAGCCGGGGGACTGCGCCAGCCAGTGCAGAACTGGCCGAAGATCAAAAGGCCCACGTCAAAGCCTGTGATCAAACCCATCAACGTCATCACCCATCCTTAAAGGCATTGCAAGATATTCACAATTTCGGAATTGTCCGATTTTGGGTCCAACTTTGCCTTGATCGTGTCCTAACTATTCTCGATTGATCGCGGTGGCGAACCGGCTATCTCGTTCCCGTGGCCTTCCATTAACACTTCCTCTTCTTGTGACTGCCTGTCACCAGAATCCAAAATCGACCGCATCAACCTCCTCTGAATCAGATTATGAATGCCCACCTCCTGTTGAATCGCTCATTGGCCGTTGTCGCGTTGATCTCTTGCCACGCTTCCGGCCAGACGATTTCCGAATTCAAGGAATGGGATTCCATCGTGGCCGCCACGGCGGGGCAAATTCTCCCTGACGGTTCAAATAGTAGCCTGACGCTCACCTCAAATTTCACCAACGCCAATCCCGGCAAGGCGCTTTCCCTGGGTGTTTTCAAATCGGGAAGCGTACACCGCGTCAGACTTCAATCGCTGGGTGGTGGAGGGTCCGCCAGCGCCGAACTCACATTTTCCCTCGGGTGGTACGTTCCTTGGGACTGGGTGCAATTTCATACGCAACAGATTTACGGCGACAATAGCACCTGCAAGTTCTACTGGGCACCTACCTACAATTCCGGCGTCATGAATTACGGAGAGATGGAGTTGTTCGTCCTCATCAATCCCCAGACAGCTGGCTACCAATGCAAGGTGCAATTTTATGGCAATCAAGCGAATTGGGTCTCTCCTCAGGGAAAGACAGGTATCCCATCCAACCAACTGCCGCTTAACGAGGTAATAGCGAGCCAAACGAGTTATTCGTTTGGTCCGGACAATTGGGTCTATCTGAACGGAAATCAAGTTCAGGCCAACGGCTCAAATATCCTCACCGAAGCGACAGCGCCCGGTTTCCTCGGTGGGTCAGGCTTCCTCCAAAGTTCCGGTTTCAATTCAGCCTTGGCCTCCTCGACGCCTCCGAGTTCAAGCACAGCGTGGAAGAACGCGTTCGTTCCCCGGGGCAATGTAAGTGGCGGCGGTGTGGTCGCTGCTGGGACCGGATCCTATGCCGCCGGGACGGGTTCGGTGGCGCTCGGGGATTCTTCCATCGCATACCATACTGGTGGCGTTGCGTTCGGGGGGGGGAATGCTAGTGGCGAGTATGCGACGGCAATGAGTTGGGGGATCACGACTGGTTATCTCAGCTTTGCATCGCAAGGTGCAATGGCCGATGGGACCTCTGCGATCGCGCTAGGTGGATACGAGGATTACTATGGTGGTATGAACTTTGCTCTGGGTGGAAATTCGACGGCAATTGGCGGCGTGTGGAATGAAGCACTTGGCTTCTCAAGCTTCGCCAGTGGCAATCGGAATGTCGCCCAATCCGCCTATTCCGTCGCTCTCGGCAGCATGAGCATCGGTAGGCCCGGCAGTTCCAGTTCCTGGGTGGAGACTGATAGCTTGTTCGAGCTCGGCAATGGCTACAGCACCACGATTCCTACACCGACATCGGTCCGCTCCAATGCCATCACCACCCTCAAGAACGGGCAAACGACCCTGACGAACAAGGCGTGGCAGGCCAATAGCGGACATCCTCTCGACGATCCGGGCACCACCTCGGATGGCGATAGCGGTGGCGAGGCACTGGTGGTGGATGGCCACACCCGGCTTCGCGGCAAGGTCATCATCGAGGAACCGCAGGGCAACATCTCAATGGGAATCTACGAGTGAACTGACGGTTGATCTCCGCTTCCGAGTTCCGCATCCAATCCTCTCCACCGGCACCACTATGTACACAAGGACCTCCCTTTTGGGATCCTGGTTGGTTCAGGCATCAACCATTTCGCTATCAATTTCTTCGCTGACATTGCAGGCAGCTCCACCGGCATGGTGGTACTCCACCGAGCAACCGGTCCTCAATGCCGGGGAGCAGAACAGCCATGGAATCGCGAACAGGGGACAAGCAAAATGGCTCGCGCAAAGTGCGGTGGCAGCGCTTGGAGGTGCCCTTGGTGAGAACTCGCTGGATCTCCAAGCGGTGAGAACCGAATTGTTCAAGCCATCCGAAGGTGCGTCGACGGGCGTCTTCTATCCCGTGAGACCGTCATCGCCTTCTGCCGAATGGCTTGCCGAGCAGAGGGCACCCCTCTTGATAGGAGAGCTAAAGGCGATGGCTGCTCCGTTCTACAAGAAGCTGAGTGTGATCGATGCCGATTGGCTCGAAAATCAGTTGAAGGGGAATGGGTTGATCCTAGGCCAAGGCTACTTCGAGGATACAGATGGAACTTTCTACCCGTGGGACCCTGCGGACAACGCCAACACCGAAAAGAACCATTCCGCAGCCACCATCGGCCAGCTCAAGCTCGCGTTCTCGCTTCGATTTGAGTCACTGGTGATCACCGCTCCAAATTCGGATGCGGACAATGACGGTCTGACGTATGCGCAAGAACTGGCCTTGGGCACCGATCCGAATAAGAAGGATACCGATGGAGACCGAATCGCCGATGCCCTTGAAGTCGAATGGGACCTCGACCCTACTGACCCGACCGATGCGTCCAAAGACTACGATGGCGATCTGGTTTCGAACGCCCGCGAGATCGAAGTGGGAACTTCTCCGACAGGGTTGTTCCGCGTTGAGATTTTGCCTCTTTCCGCCGGAACGAACGAATCGTTGGGCCGCGTCGGAGATGATGGATCGCTAGTACTTCAAAGGAATGGGGCGGTGAAGGATTTCGACAACTCAACCATCGCAAGCAGCGGCCGGATCAGCGATCTTTTAGGTCCCGACCGCACTCCCTTGGCACGGACTCGAACGGAAATTCCATGGGGAAATTGGCAAATCGGCGGGTCAGTGCCGGAGGAAGGCGTTACCAGGACATTTGCTTCAGGCAACACCGTCCGGTTGCTGCAATCCTACAGGGAGTTCAATCCGCTCACATTGGTAGACACCGTGAGGGATCTCACCGTGGTCCAGCGTGGCACCAATGGAGCGAATCACACCGCAAAGTCCTGGGCCGCGATCAAGTCCGATCTCTACTCTCAGGGACTCATCGCAAGCACCGCTGTTCCTGCCCCGGAAATCCTGTTCACAAGTGAAAAAGGAACCAAATGGGTGATTCAACCTGGGAGTCGGCTACTTGTCATGGACGAAACCGGCGCATGTGTGGGCGAACTTCCCACGTCGCACCCGACAACATCGTCATCGATTCAATGGGTTGCGATCAACGATGATGGGATGGCCGTCGGAAAAGATGCCGGGGCGAACCAAGTAGTATACTGGACGGGAGGATCGATCAATTATGGGTTTGTTTTCGACATGCCTGTTCCCTCGGGATGGAGCGCTTCCCAGTGGCAGCTACAGCCCTCCTTGTCGGGCAATGGCACGACTGTCGTGACCAAAATGGGAAGCAGCCCCAGTGAGCTTCCTTCCTTCTACTCGGTCGATTGGGACGTTGCTCCCTTGGCTCGTCCCTATTGGTTCCAGAACGCCACGGATTCCATCGTGGTTCTGGATGGAACCGGCATGACTGCCGGAAAAGGCCAAGACCCGTGGGTCACGATCGAAGGCAAGCCGATCCGTCTGAATAAGTTGGCAATCGCGGGTAGCTCTCCGACCAAACTCAGTTCTCTGGGCCTCCAGTTGATTGAACCCGTACACATGACCGAGAACGGAGTTCTCACTGCAAAGGCCGTCCAGTCGGGAGCCAATGTGGTGATCCAGCTGATTCCGGTCACTGATTCCGACGATGACGACATTGCGGATGACTACGAGATCGCCTATGCCGACTGGCTGAATGACACCTACGGACTCAACGTTTCCGCCAATGTCCAAAGCTTCAACGGGAGCACCGACTACGCAGGAACTGGGGAGACCGCTTCAAATGAATTCACGCAAGGCAAATCGGCACCGAATCGTCTGTCAGAAACCGAAGGAGGCGTAACCTTGGCCAAGACTAGCATAATAGGCGGGAATTCAACATTGTTCGATCCTGTTGAATGGGGCAGTCCAAAGAATTACTATTCTGATGCAAGCTATGTCGGCGTGCTGGATGAAAATCGCACTGGCAGCAATTCGACTACCGTCTCTTCCGAGACACAAGAGGCAACCGCTAAATACTCCAAAACAGGAGAGATCAACAAGCAGAAGGGCTCGGTGGATGTTGAATGGGAGAAGAAAATCACCTCGATATCGATAACCAAGAATTCAACTGTTTCCGTTGTCGATCAATCAGAGTTGCAGACGGGTGACGTTGTGAAGACGGAAACCTCGATTTCCTACACGGCAGAAAATCCTTCGAGCATGTTTGTTCAAGTGGATGCGTCAGTAACAGAAACTAGAAAAGAAGCACCTCCGGTAACTTATACGTCGCACCCTTCTCATCTCATCTGGGGTGTTCCAAGTCCGGCAGTTCTGGAATCTCCAACGGGACCGATTCCCTCTCTTCCCTACGTCTCGAACCCGAAAACAAGCTATGAGCGGGAGCCTGACGGACAGCATCCGAAGCATGAAACCTTGGAAATTTCCAATCCGACTTCGTGGCGAGTGCTAGCGAAGGAGGCATTTGACGCAGCCAAGGCGAATGCATCGCAATACGCCGACATCTCAACCGAAACCGGCTCGAGCAATCTCGGCATTACCGGAGGATTGGGAGAGTATGAGGGTCCGGAATTCTATGGCAGGCCCAAAGCTAGATGGGAAAAGGGGACCTGGACCATCAAAGGCGGGGAGACGGCATCGACCTACATTCTAACAACGATCAAAACGCCCAAGCTGCCGGAGGGCACGACGGAAATGATTCCAAGTGTCATCGTGAGCCACGAGGTCATTGCGGTTCCCGCAAAATCAACAAAGACGATTTCCAGAGAAACAACCCCTGGCACCAACGAAGAGTGGGTGGATTATAATCTTTGGAAGGCCGAAGGCTCAATCCGTGCCGACCTGAATGGCGATGGAGTCCTCGGCGTGGGAATGGATGGTGTCGACCACGACAAAACCACAGCTCAGCGCCCATTCCGTTTCTGGCTGAACAATGACCAAGATGATGTCGAGGAGGACGAGAAGGCTGTCCCCACCGGTTCAGTCGATGGAGACGACCTCATCCTGAAAACGGACCGTGATATCGAGGATTTTTGTCCACTTGCACTCAGAACCCTCCCGATTTTTGAGACCGAGCTTGCTGAAGGTCGTCTCACAGCTAAGCTTAAGTTTGAGTCTACCCAAGGGATCGTTCCTTACATTCGGATCTGGAACGCTGGACAGTTTTCAACCGATTTCAACAGTAATCCTGCTGCTGGGAAGTCTGCGTTTACGCGAATTGGATTGGTTAGTTCCTATGCGTCAGTGGACATTCCGAAGGAAATTTGGGCATCACCCAACTTCGGACGAGTCGCCTTTGAGGGCGTTTCTCCTGGAGCAGGCCGCCTTGTTCTTGTTGTAAGTGATGGTTACACAGATTGTGAGGTTGCGTCTGCCTATATTTCAATTCAAGATGTCCGGACGCTTTACAGGAGGGCAAAAGTTAACGTTGAATCTAAGGATATCCCGGATCCATCAAGTGCTCCTCCGCCATCCTATGGTTGGGTTTGGGATCCTTATGGCTTCAATCCTAATTTTGAGCCGCTGCAAGATAAAACTTGTGTTTACGTGCACGGATGGAGGATGCCTTACAATCTAACTGTTAATTGGGCTAGCACTAGCTACAAGCGGCTTTGGCATCAGGGATACCGCGGCCGATTCTATTCCTTCCGTTGGCCTACTCTGAGTTCCGATACCAATTTTGCTCCAGATTGGATAGACGACTGGACCGAGGCAAAATCCCCGATCCCTCCCGCTTCGCTAGGTACTTATAATGAAAGTGAATATAAAGCTTGGTTGTGCGGATCTACGTTGGCCGATTTCGTGAACAAGTTGCCTAATGATGGAGAACGTCGGCTTTTCGCCCATAGCATGGGAAATGTGATTAGCGGTGCAGCATTCCGCTGGGGTATGAATGTTAAGTATTATGCCCTATGTAACCCTGCGATGTCCGTGATGGCATATGATACTGATCCATCTTTCCATGAGGCATTGATGGCGCTTAAGCCGACTCCGGATACGGATTCAGATTCGCTATTTCGTGCTACTTATGGCTTGAATGATAAATTTGCAAGCATTGGTTCGGCAAAGTCTATCAATTTTTGTTTGCCTCAAGATGAATCTATGCCAACTTGGTTTAAGAATACTCTTCTTTTTAAGCCGCAGCCGTCGATTGATCTCAGTGAGTTGTATTGGTATAACCCTCTTGCGACGTGGACAAATAAGATGAATTACGGGAATCCGCCTTCACGCTCGGTGAGTTCGCTTTCGGAGGCGATGGGATTTGTAGTGGCATCAAAAACCAAATCTGCGGGAGAAAAATTGGCGACGGCGGGCGTGATCGATGAACGTGTGGACATGGGCACTTATGGCTTTGGTGACATGCATAGTGCTCAGTGGCGACTTTCATTGAAAAGGACACGGAGTTTTTGGCGCGAATTGGTTTTTCAATTGGATCTGGAACCCTAACTCGAAAGAGGCATGAAAAAGGGAAAAAGGGAAAAAGTCGGACTGATTGTTGCTCTAGTGGTTTCAATCGTTGGGGGCCTCACTCTTCTGCTCCACTATCAAAAGACGAATCCGGCTCTTTCTCCCAAGGTGAAAACGCGAGTGCAAGCGCCGCCGGGTGTCTCCCCCCAAATCCTTGCCGAGCGCATTGGTGCGACTGACATTCTTTTTTACGGACGAGTGGTGGATCAATATGGCGACGCGGTAGAAGGTGCGGAAGTTAAATACTATTATGACGGGAGGAAAGCGCCTTCGCATTCGAAATCTGATGATGTCGTATATTCCGATGAACGGGGCGCTTTCTCAATCCAAGGCGTGAGTGGAGGACGGCTTGCTTTGGTATCTTCCAAAGAGGGTTACGATTCAGTGTCAGACTTAGGAGACGGTGTTGGGTCGGCTCGTAATTTTGACTTCGGATTTGATGTTGATGGTGGGCGTCGTTACATGGACCCAGCGTCTCCTTCGGTTCTTACTTTGATAAAGAAGGGAAAATTGGAGAGAGTTATTCACTTGGAAAGATCTCACCAGCCCTTGATTGCCAACGGAGATGGTTTGCGACTGCTTTTGGATGAAGCTGGAAGTGGTCATGCAGTAGAATTCCGACTGCGTGTTGACCCTGCGGCTCAGCCTCTTGGGGGCTCTAAAGTCAAATACCCTTGGGTTGTCGCGATCTCGGCACCTCAAGGTCAAGTGGTAGAGCAGACTGGTATAGGATATTTGGCTCCAGACGTGGGGTATCGCGAGGAGGTGAAGCTGGGTTATGGTGAAAACCAGTTGCAACAGGGATGGCGAGCGGGGATCTCTCAGAAAACCATCTTCGTTCGGTTTAGGGACGGTACACATGCGCGCCTCGAATTCAGCGTGTTTTCCGAGTTGGTTAATAAATGTCTCACAGCTGAATCTTGGTTTAATCCTAGCGTCGGATCTCGTCAGTTAGCACCCGGGAACGAGACCAGTATCCGTCGTAAGGGTGTTCTTGCGTCCGACGTTCCCGAAAAGTAGCAAAGACTCTGCTCAGCGGCTTCAGTGAATGGGGGCAGTCCCGAATGGCGCTAACTTAAGGCGGATTTGGGAGCTGCGTTGAACTACTGGCATTCTAGTAGCTGCTAGGCTGCAATGACTTGCAGGACCCCGATGTTCCCCGGCTGGTCGCACCGGCTCCACGGCCGCCGGCCGCTCAATCCGGCCCTTTCCTTCAAGCGCAAGGCCGCCTCGGTTGCCAGCCTGTGTCTTTCCCAGGCGCAGGCGCTTTTCGCGGGTCTGCTGCCGCTGTCGTTGTTGGAAAACGCCGCCGGGTTCCGAGACCGCCGCTTCTCGCTGCCTGTGGTCTTCTGGACCTTCCTCTGCCAGATCCTCACCGGAGCTTCCTGCCGTAGCGGCGTCGCCTCGGTCCCGGTCTTGCAAAGCCGCACCGGCCGGGTGCTTTGCTCGACGAATACCGCCGCCTTCTGCAAGGCCCGGCTGCGCTTGCCGACCCGCATGTTACTGCGCTTCCACCGTCATTTTATTCGGGACTGACCCCATTTTCTGGTAGAGATGGTAAAAGATATACGGAGACGGAGGCCGGGGCTACAATTGAAAAGAAAAATAGGGAAAAATCGGAAAAATCAACTAATAAGAAGGGTGGAGATGAATAATGGGGAGAATACATTGTCATGTGCTGCTGTCTATTTTTCATCATTCCTATTTGTTATCGGTGGATGTTTTTCTCCTTCCGTCGCTGAAGAGAAATTGAATAACAATCACAATATGGGAAATCCTCACGCCCTCTCATATGAGGTTAAGATGTCGTCCGATCAGAAATTTTTCCCTTTAATGGTGGGTGCTCGGAATAATAACGATCTTTTTGAGTCGTCAATGTTTGCCATTGAACTAACTAGTGTCATTGTTGATGGGAAAAAGGTGGATCCTGTTTCAGTGTTGGTCCCGGATATTAGCATGAAAAGAGGGGGGTGGCTGATGAGGTTCTTGGCTATGCCATGAACTTGAGAGCCCTTTATTGTGTGCGGACAACTGGTAAAAATCCCACGGAGGATTTTGAAGTGCTATTTTTTGAAATCCCACAGAATGCACAGAAAATAGTTGTTAGATACAGGCCCAGAATTGGGGGTGAGTTAGGACCCGAATCTGAATTTCGAGTGATGGTGGAACCCAAATGAGGGATCTCCCAATAGGGGGCGGTCTTTAGAGGTTGAGTTCAAGCCTCCCCTTGGATCTTTGACATGATCCGGCCAGATGATGGTTCGGGGGCTGGAAAGGGGTCAGGACGCATTTCAACCAACCGGCGCAGGTGCGGGGCTCGACTGCGTCAACAATGATTGGACCGCCAAAAAGTTGGCGATGGGTCGCCGGAGCTCCGTGAGCCGGCTCGTGGCGTGCCATGCTGAATCGGAGTGATCCGGAACTACGGACACCTAGTAGTCCCACCCCCATCGCTCCCCTTCAGGGAGCCAAGTATTCCATCGGGAAACCCGGGGCTGCGCTATCGCTTGCCGCTTAGACCGCTACTATTTCATGGCGCCCCTTCGGGGCTGGGGAGGGAATCCTCGACTGGTGGATGGCCAATTCGTCAATGGTCGCCGTTGGGGGGCTTCTTTCCCTCGGGCTCGATGATGGGCCAAACCCACAAAGGTGCTGCCCCGCAGCAGGGCTGCTGGCTTCGAGCGGCAGCGGGCTGCCGCAGTCCGGGTCTCCCTCCCACGCCCTACGGGCTACAGAGGGCAGGCCGACGACTGGGGCGGGGTTTCAGGGCAAAGAAGCCGCAGATCCGCCTTCATTCAGCGCCATTCGGGACTGACCTTCGGGACTGACCCGATGAAATGCATGGAACTGGGCCACGTCATGGCTATAACAAAAGCCGTTATGAGTGTATTGGATTTCTTCCGGCCAGGTGCGGGGAGCTATCGGGACGCGATCATTTCAGTTCTGATTGGGGGTGTCGTTCTTGTAGGATGTGGTCTTGCGGGATGGTTCTGGGTTGGCTTCCCTGCTGCGGTATTGATTGGGATTTTGTATCGAATTCGTTCAATTCGATCCTCCGCGCGGAATCGAAAGTCGTGAATGGGATCAGTCCCGAATGGCACGGGATTAAGCCCGTTTTCAGCCGGGAGGGATGGAACCCATGCGTTGCTCGATATTAATCTCTCCGGAGACGGGAAGGAGAAATGCCTTCTTCTTGAGTCTTGGCTGAATACGAAGCCAGGTTCCCGTCAATTGGCACCGGGGAGCGAAACCAAAATTCGCCGCAAGGTTGATGTTGTAGGACGGAGCCCTGCTAAATAGAGTGTGGATCCATAAGACGTCAGTCCTTGTGAATTCTCATAGCCGGAGAAAATGTTGCAATGCGGGGACTGACCCCATTTTTATTGGAGTTCGTCCAAGCCGGGAGGATTTGGTGGATATATTTGATCGCGCTGATGCCGATCGGATCGGAACGGTTAGCGAGCAGCAAACCCAGTTTGATCGATGGAAGACCAGTTTCGAAGCATGAGTG
>Ga0307409_100000935_pt1 | contig 13587 bp, 11 predicted proteins | sample 322Ometagenome_2_FD_203888 | JGI IMG/M metagenome (GOLD analysis project Ga0307409, IMG submission 203888) | Maize rhizosphere microbial communities from greenhouse at UC Davis, California, United States - 322HYB-O-2 | ecosystem: Host-associated > Plants > Roots > Rhizosphere > Soil | place...
TAATGACGATCGGAAGGATTTCGTTGGTGCTCATCGCCTCGAAGACCGACGCTGGCACGAGGTGGGTGACGAAGTCCTTCAGGTTGAACGCTGCCGTCTCCACTCCGCTTGTCGCGGTCGCTGGTGGCAGGGGCAGGTTCAGGCCGACGCCAGGCTGAAGCAGGTTCACCAGCAACAGGCCGAGCGTCAGCGAAACGAGGCTCGCAAGAATAAACCAGGAGACGGCGCGCAGCCCGACGCGGCCAAGGGCTGCAATGTCGCCCATGTGGGCAATCCCGGCGACGAGGGTCGAAAAGACCAGCGGCGCGATTATCATCTTGATCAGGCGCAGGAACAGGGCCGTGACGATGCTGAGATATTCGGCGATCTTCTTGAGCTGATCGGCGCTCTGCGGAGTGCCGTCGTCAATCGCGGCGTTGATCGCCCAGCCGGCGATAATACCGAGCAGCAGGGCCAGCAAAATGAAGCGCGTCAGTCTTTTGGCCACTACGTCATTCCTCGAGGTGGATCTGCTTGGAAAGCCAAGCCGCTGAGCTTCTCCGCGTCAAGCCACGGTTCTTCACAGCAGATGCGGCCGCCGCTAGGCGAGGCGCCAATGGCCAGTTTTGAGAATGCGAACGTGTTGGAATTTGGGCGGGAGGTGCTCCACGACGAAGCGCGGGCGCTGGACGCACTTGCCGACAGTCTTGGCGACGCCTTCGAACGAGCGGTTGCGCTGATCGTGGGATGCAAGGGGAAGCTGATCGTCTCCGGCCTGGGTAAATCCGGCCACGTCGGCCGCAAGATTTCCGCGACGTTTGCCTCCACCGGCACGACGTCGGTGTTTCTCCACCTCGCCGAAGCCATTCACGGCGACCTTGGAATGGCGGACGTGGGCGACATTGCGCTGCTTATTTCGCTGAGCGGTGAAACCGCTGAACTGGAGCCTGTCATCGACCACTTCCGCGCGGCGTCTATTCCAATCATCGCCATCACCGGCAACGATCATTCGATGCTTTCGCGAGCGGCGGAGGCGGCGCTCATCCTGCCGCACTGGCCTGAAGTAGGGCCCGAGAGCGTCGCTCCGACGACTTCGACGACGATGACTCTCGCGCTCGGCGACGCGTTGGCGATGACCGTGATGAACCTGAAGGGATTCAGCAGGGCCGACTTTGGGCGGCTCCACCCAGGCGGAGTGCTTGGCGCCAGGCTGAAGCCGATCAGCAGGCTGATGCATCCCGGCGCCCAGATACCGCTCACCGGCGCCAGCAGCTCCATGCATGACACGATCCAAGAAATGTCGGCGAAGCAGCTCGGCGTCGTGGGCGTGGTCGACAGTGATGGCTATCTCGTCGGAGTGATCACCGACGGAGACCTCAGGCGGCACATGGAAGAGGGTCTTGATCACGTCGCCAGCGAATTCATGAGCCGCGATCCCAAGACGATCGCGCCGGATGCACTGGTGGACGACGCGCTGGACCTTTTCGACGAGTATCGGATCACGACCCTCTTCGTCGTCCAGCAGGAGGGAAATCGGCAAAGGCCCCTCGGGGTTCTGCACATTCACGATTGCCCTTCTGCACGATGAGCACAGCAATCCTGATCCCGGCGCGCTTCGCGTCGTCGAGGTACCCCGGAAAACCGCTCGTCGAGCTTCGCGGGGCGACGGGCGTGGCCAAGCCGCTCATCCAGCGTAGTTACGAAGCGGCGCGGCGGGTAGGCGGGTCGGGCGACGTCTGCGTCGTGACGGATGACGATCGCATCGAGGCAGCATCCAAAGCGTTTGGCGCTCCTGTGATCATGACCTCACCAGATTGCCGCAACGGAACCGAGCGGTGCGCGGAAGCGATCGGCCAGCTTGGCGAGGTCGATCTGATCGTGAACCTGCAGGGCGACGCCTTGCTGACGCCTGCGCATTACGTTGAAGCCCTGGTCGCACACATGCGTGAAGATCGCGAAGCGCAAGTTGCGACGCCGGCAGTCCGGCTGCGTAGTGCGGAAGTGCGCGTGCTGCAGGAAGAGGAGGCGGAAGGTCGCGTGGGGGGAACCAGCGTCGTCGCTGACGATCACGGACGTGCCCTCTATTTCTCGAAGCGGCTCATTCCGCACCTCTCGAAGGGCGCGCTCGACGACGCACTCTCCCCGGTCCGGCTGCATGTCGGCGTCTACGCATACCGTCGTGAAGCGCTGGAGTTGTATGCTCGAACTCCGCCGGCGCGGCTCGAATTGCTCGAAGGCCTCGAACAGCTTCGCTTCCTGACGGCCGGTGTGGCCGTCGACGTCGTGGAAGTGGACCCACCGCCGTTTGGATTGCGCGAGCTCAACAATCCCGAGGATTTGGAGCCTATCGAGCAGGCCTTGGCCGAAGCGGGCCTCGAATGAGCTACCTCGACGCGCTCCCGGAACGCTACCGGCTGATCCTCTGCGACATCTGGGGAGTGATCCACGATGGTGTCGACCTCTATCCCGGGGCCGCCGAGCGGCTGCTGCAGTGGAGGCGCGAGGGACGCTCGCTGATCCTCATCACCAATGCTCCACGCACGGCCGAGGCTGTGGAACAGCAGCTGCATCGGCTCGGTCTCCCGCGAAAAGCGTGGGACGGGATCGCAACGAGCGGCGAGGCCGGTATCGCCGCTCTGAAACGGGTGGGTGCGCCAGTTGGATTCATCGGCACGCATGAAGACCGGGAGATCCTCGAAAGCAGGAATGTCGCGATCAGCGACGGCAGCGACTTCGACCAGCTCGCTTGCACCGGCCTCGACGACGTCCGGCATCGCGTTGAGGATTATCGCGCTCAGCTTGAAGAACTGGCGGACCGAGACGTGCTCATTCACTGCCTCAATCCCGACCGCGTGGTCGTGCGGGGTGGGACTACGGAGCCCTGCGCGGGCGCGTTGGCGGACATCTATCTGGGACTCGGGGGCCAGGTGGAATGGTACGGCAAGCCATTCCCGGCAATCTATCGTCACGCGCTCAAGCTCGCCGGCAATCCTCCCGCCGATGAAGTGCTGGCGATCGGTGACGGCCTGCAGACTGATGTGCTTGGGGCTGCGCACATGGGTTTCGGCGTCATATTCGTCGCCGGCGGCATTCACGCTGGTGAACCGTTTCCTCCAGGCTTTGGCCGGGACCACGGCCTGGGAGATTGGGAGCCCGTGGCAGTGGTCGAGGCCCTCCGCTAAGGCGCGCGCATGCAATTGTTCGGACGGGATATCGGCCTCGACCAGCCATTCTTTCTAATTGCGGGCCCCTGCGTCGTCGAAAGCGAGGATCTGCAGCTGCGCACTGCGGATGAGCTGAAACGGATCGCGGACAAGCTGGGCATCTTGCTCATCTTCAAGTCGAGCTTCGACAAGGCGAACCGCACCTCTGGCGGAAGTTTCCGCGGCCCTGGGATGGATGAAGGTCTCCGAGTGCTCGAGAAAGTTCGCGAAGCGCTCGGTTTGCCCGTGCTGACCGACGTTCACGAAATCGCGCAAATCGGGCCTGTGGCCCAGGCGGTGGACGTGCTTCAGACGCCCGCCTTCCTCGCTCGTCAGACCGACTTCATCCATGCCGTGGCCGCGGCCGGAAAGCCGGTGAACCTCAAGAAGGCGCAGTTCATGGCGCCACACGACATGGTCAATGTGGTCGACAAGGCCCGCAATGCCGCCAGAGCAGCCGGAGTGAGCGACGACACGATCATGGTGTGCGAACGGGGAGCTTCGTTCGGCTACAACAATCTCGTTTCGGACATGCGCAGCCTCGCGATCATGCGCGATACAGGTTGCCCGGTGGTCTTCGACGCCACGCATTCCGTCCAGCTTCCGGGCGGGCAGGGGACCAGCTCCGGCGGGCAGCGCGAGTTCGTGCCTGTGCTTGCTCGCGCCGCGGTCGCGGCAGGTATTTCCGGCCTCTTCATGGAAACGCATCCCGATCCCGCGAGCGCCAAGTCCGATGGCCCCAACGCCTGGCCGCTCGATCGGATGGAGAGCCTCCTGACGACCCTCTTGACCCTCGATCGGGCCGTGAAGGAAAGGCGTTTCGAGGAGACGGGCCTTTAGGCCGCTACTTGACGCCGTCGCCTAGCAGCCGCTTCACCGCTTCCGCCGCCGCCTCGATCGGGTCCGCGATCGTGCCGCTGACCGGCTTCTCGACAGTGCCGCGCAGCCCCTTCGCGTCGAGCTCGGACCAGAAGCGACGAATGTCGCGCTTGGAGCCGGACGGACCTATCTTTCCCAGGGCCCATTTACCCTCAGAGTCGAGCTCCACAGGGATCAGGCCTACGGGACGACCAGTGAGCAATGTCTCGGATATCATCGAGACGCTGTCGGCGGTGACATAATGCTCGTCCGCGTCGGCCAGCAGCACCGGAAAGCGGATGCGGCCATCGGCCAAGTTGGCGCGGCCGACGGAGGCACGCTCGATCACGTTCACGATGCTTGCGGGCGTGCGCTGGCTCGTGGCGACGACGAGCGAGCCGCCCGTTTGGCTGGCCTTGCGCGAAATCACTTGGGTTGCACGCGAGACCTCGGTTTCGGCCAGCTTCCAGTAACGGGTCGGGCCGCCAAGGCAGACGAGCAGGTGGGGCCGGGGAAGCGAAGCCAGCCAGTGCGCCTCGTCCGCCGTGGGCCTGGGAGGGTTGGAGTTCCGGCTGATCGCAAACGGAAGGGTCAGGACATTGCCCGTGCGCGGCACTGGATATTGGGGCGTCGTGATGACCAGGTCGAACAACCTGCTGTCTGCCCTAGGATTGCCGAGACGAACGATCTTTGTTCGGCCACCATTCTGCTGCTTGATCCATCTCGATACGGCTACACTTCGGCGGCCGATACCGATCACGAGATCGGGCCAGGGCGGCTTCAGCGCTCGCCTCGCCTTGCCGGTCAGGAGGAAAGGCCGTCTTGGGAACAAGTTCAGCATGACCCACCACCGCCATCCATAGGTGATCGTTTGGGTCTCGAATGGGGCACCGACCGCCTCGGCGAGCCCGACCAGCTGGTTATTGTCGCCGCGCCGTTCGCCGAGCAGCACCCAGATACGCGGAGGTTGCCCGGTCATGCAGGTCTGGTGCGGACCCGCCGATATTCGCTCCGCACCTGAAGCGCGAGCATCAGAGCCATGGAGGCATAGCCAAGCACGAAGGCCGACGCGGCGCCCATCATGCCGAAGCGCCAGCTGAGCGGCGCAATGATGCCGAAGTAGATGATCGTCCCTACCAGCCGGGCCTTGAGCGGCGCATCCGGCCGATCGAGAGCGTAGAGCATCGAGGGAAGGGGGAAGCTGAAGATGCCGATCACCGGCGCGATGATCAGCACCATGAGAATCGGATAGGCCCCGACGAACTCCGCGCCGAAGATGAGCTGGACCAGCGGACGGCCGGCGATGAGAAGCAAAACGACGGCCGCGAGCGCGGCCAGTCCGGCGGTCAACGCACTGCGGAGCATCAACTTCCACGGATGCTTGGTCGCAAGGTCCATACGGACGACCTCCGGATAGAAGGCCTTAGAAAGGAAATCGGCGGGCTTCTGCGCACTGTCGGCAAGGCTGGAGGCGACGCGGAAGAGCGCGGCAGACGCCGGACCGAGCAGCCCGCCAACGACGAGCCGGGCGATCGGGCCCCAGGCCGTGGTGAGGCTGGAGGTCAGGTTCACATGGATCGCGAACCGCCACGCACCCGGCAGCGTGGTGGGGTTCAGCGTCGGACGAATGCCGTCGAGCATGCCCCGACGGCGGAGCTCACGCCAGGCGAAGAACCACAGGAGAAGGTCGCCCGCGAGGTCGGTGGCGAACCAGATGGCAACATAGGCTTCGAACGGCGCACCGGTGGCGAAAGCTATGCCCGCACCGATGGCGCGGGCGATGGGATAAGAGCTTCCCTGCCAGCCAATGAGATCGAAACGGTCCAGCGCGCGAAGCACGCCCACAGGCGTCGCTGCCCCCATGGTTGGAAGCAACGTGCAGTACAGCATAGCCAGCCAGAGATACTGATTGGGAATGCCGAACCAGCCTCCAAGGAACGGAAGCAAAGTAACGGCGAGGATCATTCCGCCGATGCCGCTCACCACGTCCAAGGCGAAAGCGAAGCCCGTTGACGCCTTGAAATCCTCTTGATCGCCGTTGACTAAGGCCTTTCCGCCGTAGCGGATGATCAACTGCCAGGACTGGAACTTGCTCAGCCCGCTCGCCGCCTTGGCGTAGCTAGTGATGAGGATCAGCGTGCCGAACAATAGGACACCGAGGCCGCGGCCCGCGAACGCGAGAGTCGCGACGCCGGCAACCGCCGCAACCGCCTTTGAAATCGCGAGATAGCTGCTGTTCTTCAGCAGCGACCGGAAATGCGCGTCCCTGAACCAATGCCTCATGCAGCGCCGGGTCTAGGCGAGCCGGCGTTCGCTGTCAGTCGGCAAATTGCGCTCAGGCGGGTTCGGGCACCCTCTGTATGACCTTGTCAGCGAGCGGTCCGTTCAGCTCGGCCAAATGGTCGAACTGGGCCTCATAGGTTGCAAGTCCCTGGCTTTGCGAGCGCAGCTCCGCTTCAAGGCCGCTGAGCTCGGCTTCCGGGATCAGCGCTTCGATCCGATCCCAGCCTGTCCAGCCGTCGCGCGGAGCCATTCCCAACATCTGCCCGCGGCGACCCGCTACGGCTGACGTTATCCGGCTGGTCGCGCTCGACGGGCACACGACCGTCAGCCGGTGCACGGGCTCGAGCAGGTGCGGGCTCGCGGCGGCAAGTGCCTCCTGCATCGCAAGCCGGCCGGCCAGGCGGAAGGCGAGCTCGGAGCTGTCGACGCTGTGATAGCTGCCGTCGACCAGGCTCACAGCGACGTCGACGACCTGGAATCCCAATGGCCCTTTCTGCAGGGCCTCCCGGACGCCGTCCTCGACCGCCGGGATCCATTGCTTCGGCACGGATCCGCCGTGGATCTTTTCCTCGAACTGGAAGCCTTCACCACGACCGACAGGACGGATCTCGATGATGACGTCCCCGAACTGGCCGTGCCCTCCCGACTGCTTTTTGTGTCGCCCATGCTGACGGACCGGCTTCCGGACGGACTCGCGATAGCCGACTGCCGGAGGGTGGCTCTTCACCTCGACCCCGTAGCGGCGTTTCAGGCGGCCGATGACGGTGTTCAGATGCTCGTCATTGACGCCGCGGAGCCGGATTTCATGGTTCGCATCGTCATGCTCGACGATGAGGCCCGCATCCTCCTCAAGGAGGCGCTGCAATGCTCCCGACAGCTTGACGTCGTCCTTGCGGTCGGCCGGCTCGATCGCCAGCGCGCAATTGCGCGCCGGATAGTCAATCTCGATGGGCGCCGGGACCTTGCCGGAGCCGAGCCACTGGCCCCCCTTGACCGCATCCACCTTGGCCACGGCGACGATGTCGCCCGGCTGAGCCTCACCGATCTTCGCCGTTTTCTCGCCCAGCACCTTGAAGAGGGAGCCGGCGCGGGTGTGCTCGCCGCTCTCCGTCTTGAGGTCGGATCCCTCCCGAACCTTGCCGCCGAGCACACGGGCGAGCGCCAGCCTTCCGATCGGTCCGTGCAGGATCTTGAAGATGTACATGGCTGGGTCGTAAACAGACAGGCGAGTGGCCGCGGACTCTTGCCCGGGCGTCTCGTGGCGCAGGGCCTTGAGGAGGCGGCGGACGCCCCAGGAGCTTGTTGCGCTGCCGAACAGGACGGACACGCCGAGGTTTCCGCCCGTCTCGCGCGCGAGGTCCTGGAGGACCTTCTCGCGGCTTGGCATCTCGTCCATCAGCAATTGCTCGAGGAGCTCGTCGTCATGGTCGGCAAGCTGCTCGAGCATGTGGGTCCGGGCCTCGATTTCGCGGTCCTGAAGCTCGGATGGAATCTCGATGCGCTCCGATTCCTGTCCGGAGCGATATTTGAACGCCCGTTCGAGGGCGAGGTCGACGAACCCGCTGACCTTCTCGCCGTCCCAGATCGGAATCTGACGAGCGATCAGGGGCGAGACGCTCATGGGCTGGAGCGCCGAAAGTAGGTCGCGGATCCGGCCATGCGCCTGGTCGATCCGGTTGACGAAGATGAGGTGGGGGATACCGAGCTCGTCGAGCATTCGAAGCGCCGGCGCTGCAAGCGGCGCACGCGAGGGGTCGGGGTCAACAACGACGATCGCCAAATCGGCAGCGGCGACTGCGCGCGCACCGTCGGCGGAAAAGCCGATCGAACCTGGAACGTCGATCAGCGCGAATTCTTCGTCGAGATATTTGAAATTGTAGAGGTTGAGCTCGGTGGAGCCGCCGCGTTGCCGCGATTCAGGGCTGCTGTCGCCGATGCTGCTGCCACTTGCCGTCGAGCCCAGCCGATCCGTTGCGCCGGCAGCGAACAACATGGCTTCGGCAAGGCTGGTCTTTCCCGCGCCGGCCGGTCCGACCAGCGCGATTGCTCGAGTGCCATTTGCAGCGATTCCAGGCATGCGACTCTCCTTCGTCCGTGTGGCGGGCGCGAGTCGCTGGAAGGCGCTCACGCGCTCTTCGAAACGTCCAGCGTCGGACTGTTTTCAGACGTTGGCAAGAGGCTCCATCGATTCGCTTGCGCAACAATGCGGCGAGCTGACGTTTTCCCGAGGGCGGCGAAGAAGAGGTCGCGCTCGCTTTCGGCTATCCTTCGGGCAAAGGCGTTTCCGTTACCATTGAACGGTGCGTGGTTTACGATGCGGCCGGCCTTCGCGTCGCCGGTACGGGCCGGTCGCGCCAATTTGGGCGCGGCGAGGGCGCGCGTCCCAGAGGGCGGCGAAGTTATGATCAAAAAGCGGACAAAAGAATTATTTCGATGCAACTTCCGACTTGAACTTCGCGATCTGGGGGTTGTGTTGTCGCAAAGTCTTCTCGTGCGCGGCCTTTGCCCTGTCAAATTCGGCTAATGCACGCTCGGCGTCCGCCTGCAGCTCAGCCTTCTTTCGGGCAACTTCTTCTGTGGCGCGCTGGTACTCGGCAGCACTTCGTGCTTGCTCGGCGAGTTCCGCCTCGTCTGTGATCATGACCGGCGTGCCGAGCTCTGTGACTCCGTAGAGCAGCTTGGCAAAGGCCTTGGGCAGTCGGATGCAGCCATGCGACGCCGGGTAGCCAGGCAGATTGCCGCCATGCATTGCGACACCCTTTGAGGTCAGCCGCTGCATGTAGGGCATCGGCGCATTGTCATAGGTGCCCGACCGATGCACAACCTCCTTCTGCAGGATGGTGAACACGCCGGTCGGCGTCTCGCGTCCCTTGCTGCCGGTCGATATTGTCGAGGCGGCAATCGGTACGCCATCGCGGTACAGCAAGGCGCGCTGTCTGGTCAGATCGATCACCATGAACAGGGGTCCGTTCGAAGCGGCCCTCGGTTCCCAGACAAATTGGCCGGGGCCGAGCCGAGCTGCTCGCTCTATGACCGAGAGCTTTTGGTTTTTCACCGGCTGTGCGGCAGCCGAAGCGGCGACGCACGCCAGAAATCCCAATTTAATCAGCCGTTTCACCACTTACCTCGTTCAGGCGATCGCTCCCGAACAGGCCCCGGCTGCGGGCCGCTTTAGCGTGGCTGGGACGCCGGCCCCATAGGGAAAGTCATGGATGGAGACTTAGGAGAGGACGGCAAGTTGGCGGCTATCTCGCTGTGACGACATGGCCGTTTCCTTATGTCCGCAATTGGGAACGGCCCGCCGTCGCCATGCTTTGAGTCAACCATGGCAGCGACAAGCAAGAGCGGGATCCCCGATCCGAAGGGGCACCAGGCAATTTCGCCGTGGCAGATGCCACTGGCAGCGTGGAAGGACATCGCCAGCCGAACCTGGCAACGGACGTGGGACGACAATGTCGGGCTAGTGGCGGCCGGCGTCGCCTTCTACGGATTCTTCGCTCTGCTTTCCCTGCTCGGGATGATCGTGCTCATCTACGGCCTCGTCGCCGAGCCTCGCACCGTCGTCGGGAACATGCGGGTGCTCACCGACATCTTGCCGCGGGACATCGTCAAGCTCATCGGCGATCAGTTGATGATCGCGGTCCAGGGCTCGGAGGGCCGCAAGGGTGTCGGGATCGCCATTGCTTTCCTTATTGCGCTGTACGGCGGAACGAACGGGGCCGGAGCGGTGATCACAGCGCTGAACATCGCCTATGAGGAGAAGGAGAAGCGGAGCCTCATTCGCTTCTACGCAGTCGCCATTCTCATGACATTAGTTGCGCTCGTAGCGGCCCTGCTGGCTCTCCTCGCCACGGCCGCGGTCGCGTTCATTGGCGACATGCCGCCTCGCGCGTGGGAGCCGGCGGTGATTGTCGGTACGGTGGGCTCCTACGCCCTGCTCGTCCTAGTCGCTGCCGCCGTCGCGGCGACGCTCTATCGCTATGGCCCGTCGAGGGAGAATGCGCGGTGGGAGTGGATCACGCCCGGCTCGCTATTCACGGCCGTTACCTGGGTTCTGCTCACCGTGCTGTTCGGCGTTTGGGTGACGACGGTCAGCGACTATAGCGCGGCCTATGGCTCGCTGGGAGCGACCGTCGGCCTGCTTACCTGGATGTATTTGTCAGCTTACGTCTTTTGCATCGGAGCCGAGCTCAACAGCGAGATTGAGCATCAGACGGCGAGGGACAGCACGACCGGGAAGCCGCAACCGATGGGCGAGCGCGGCGCCTGGGCGGCCGACAATGTCGCCACTGACGAGACCGTCCAGGACCGACCTGAAGAAGTAAGGGAAGGGGAGAAGCTGACCCAAGGCTCCCCGACCGTCGCTGATGCGGACGAGCGGGCCTAGGCCGCCGGGAGCAGAGCGACTTCGCCGCTTTGCGGCTTACGCAGCGGGCAGAAGCCGCTTCTCGCCGGCAAGGCGGATCAGTGCCGATTGCAGCTTCTCGAACGCTCGAACCTCGATCTGCCGGATGCGCTCGCGGCTGACGCCATAGACCTGGCTCAGCTCCTCGAGCGTCTGCGGCTCGTCGACCAGGCGCCGCTCCGTGAGGATGTGCTTCTCACGGTCGTTGAGCGTCTCGAGCGCGTCCATCAGCAAGTCGTGGCGTACCCGGTTTTCCTGGTCGTCGGCGATCAATTCGTCCTGTAGCGGTCCGCTGTCGACGAGGAAGTCCTGCCACTGGCCTTCGCCCTCGGTGCTCTGCAGCGGAGCGTTGAGGCTCGTGTCGCCACCCATGCCCATACGGCGGTTCATGGAGACGACTTCTTCCTCGCTGACGCCAAGATCCTTGGCGATCTTCGCCACGTCCGCGGGCTTGAGGTCGCCTTCCTCGAAGGCCTCGATCTGGTTCTTCATCCGGCGAAGGTTGAAGAACAGCTTCTTCTGGGCAGCGGTGGTGCCCATCTTCACCAGGCTCCACGAGCGCAGGATGAATTCCTGGATCGACGCACGGATCCACCACATGGCGTAGGTGGCGAGGCGAAAACCCCGGTCGGGCTCGAACTTCTTCACGCCCTGCATCAGGCCGATATTGCCTTCGGAGATCAGCTCGCTGACCGGCAGGCCGTAGCCGCGGTATCCCATGGCGATCTTGGCGACGAGGCGAAGGTGCGAATTGACCAGCTTCGCGGCCGCGTCCCTATCCCCATGCTCGCGCCAGCGCTTGGCGAGCATATATTCTTCCTCTGGAGCGAGGATCGGAAACTTCTTGATCTCAGACAGATAGCGGTTGAGCCCTGCCTCCCCGCCGCTGGCGGGGATCGAGACGAGATTCTTTTGTGCCATTTGTTTCAAGCGTCTCCCTGGGCCGGCGGCTTATTACGCTGCCTAGCCCGCTAAATCCTATACCAAAAGCGCGGTGAACAGTTCCTGCATGTCCGCTGGCATGCCACTGGCGAACGACAGGCGGTGTTTCGTTACGGGGTGGATGAAGCCAAGCTCTGCCGCGTGCAGCGCCTGGCGATGAAAAGTCAGCCTTTTCAACAGGTCACGGCTGTTCTTTCCGGAACGACCGTAAACCGGATCGCCGAGCAGCGGGTGGCCGATCGAGGCCATATGGACGCGGACCTGGTGCGTCCTGCCTGTCTCCAGGCGGCACTCGACCAGTGCTGCGTCGCGCAGGATTTCGACCCGTCTCCAATGGGTTACGGCGCGCTTTCCGCGACCGCCTTCGACTATCGAAATCTTCTTGCGGTTGGTCGAAGACCGGGCGAGCGGCGCATCCACCGTGCCTTCCGCGATCTTCGGAATGCCGCTTACGATGGCGAGATAGCGACGTTCGATGCTGTGCGCCGCGAATTGCCGGGCCAGACCCTCATGGGCCACGTCGGTCTTGGCGACCACGAGCAGTCCCGACGTATCCTTGTCGATCCGGTGAACGATGCCAGGGCGGGCGACCCCGCCGATGCCTGACAGGCTTCCACCGCAATGGTGGAGCAGCGCGTTCACCAGCGTCCCGTCCGGATTGCCGGCCGCGGGATGAACGACGAGCCCAGCGGGCTTGTCGACGACCAGCAGATGCTCGTCCTCGAAGACGACCCTGAGCGGAATATCCTGCGGTTCGTTGTGAGCCGGCGCGGGCTCCGGAACCGTGAGCAGAAACGCCTCGCCTCCGCGGACTTTCAGCGCCGGGTCCCGGATCGCGGCGGAGCTAAGCGATTCCAGGGCGCCACTGCGGATCAGGGCCTTGAGCCGCTCCCGCGACAGGGTGGGGATGGCGTCCGCAAGAGCACGGTCCAGCCGCCATCCTTGATGGCTCGGCTGAAGCTCGACGTTGATGACCTGGTGGCCCCCCACCTCATCGATATGGGAATTAGCTCTGTGGATTCAATAACCGGCTCAGTCGCCCTGCGGTCCCAGATAATTGTCGCCATAGACAGCGCGACGGATATCGCGGTGCAGGCTGCCGTCGTACGGCTCGCTCTGCACGAAGAAGACTGTTGTGATCCGGTTGGCTGGATCGACCCAGAAGAGGGTGGACCAGGCCCCATCCCAGAAAAATTCGCCGACCGCTCCCCGGTTTTCGTTCGACGCTTCGGATTGTCCGGTCCGGACCGCGAAGTCGAAGCCGAATCCACCGTTCAATTTCTCCCTCAGCCAGCTGCGCTTCGTGATGGCCGGATCGAGCTGGTTGGTAGACATCAAGTTTATAGTCGAAGGCTTGAGGATTCGGGTCCCGTTCAGCGTGCCGCCGTTCAGGAGCATGCGGGCGAAACGCATGTAATCGTCGAGCGACGAGACCAGCCCGGAGCCGCCCCTCGTGAGCTGACGGGGAGCGAAATTGTTGCGCCGGATGTCCGCTTCGCTCTTCCGGTGCATCTTGCCGTCCGGGCCCCTGGCATAGGCGGTTGCGAGCCGGGGGAACCGCTCCTCCGGCTGCGTCCAGGCGGTGTCCTTCATACGCAGCGGCTCGAAGATATGCTGCCGCGCATATGCCTCGAACGGCTGGCCGGTGAGCTTTTCGACGAGCGCGGCCTGGACGTCGACGGACCAGCTGTAGAGCCATTGGGTGCCCGGATCGTAGAGCAGCGGGACCGAGGCGAGCTTTCGGCTGAACTCCGGAAGGCTGTTGTCGAGGTTCAGCGGATCGGCCGCGACGAGCACCTTTTGCGGGTACGTCTCGGGCGGCCCCTCGCCGAACCCAGCCGTATGGCGAAGGATATCCCTGATCGAGATCGGGCGGTACGGCGCACGGAGGATCGGATTTCCGGCGCTGTCCAGTCC
>Ga0307409_100000936_pt1 | contig 13577 bp, 13 predicted proteins | sample 322Ometagenome_2_FD_203888 | JGI IMG/M metagenome (GOLD analysis project Ga0307409, IMG submission 203888) | Maize rhizosphere microbial communities from greenhouse at UC Davis, California, United States - 322HYB-O-2 | ecosystem: Host-associated > Plants > Roots > Rhizosphere > Soil | place...
CCGGGCTGATGGTCGAAAACCCAAAGCCGGTTTCCGGTGTCCCCATGAGGCTGGGGGCGAATCCCAGGCGAGCGATGAGATAGATGGCCAGGCCGCCGATCGCCGCTGCGGCGCTTCGCCACGTTGCCCCGGGTGCCTTGATCAGCCACGCGACAATCGCGAGAGGCACGATCAGGACCGCAAGCTCGAGCCACAGCAGCCCCGCAAGCGTCAGCGGCAGGAGCACCCATTCGTAACCGCGCCTCCGCGGTGTCATCAGCAGCAGCGCAACCGCGAGGACGATCAGCATCGATGTCGCGTACGCGTTCAACGGTACGAACAGAAACAGAATCCTGGACGTGTGCAGGCCAACGGCGACACTCAGTGCGAGCATGGCGGCGGTCACCCGCGGCCACCCGTCGGGCCGGAACATGAACGCCAGCGCGAGAAGGATCAGCGCGAACTCGGCGATGACGATCGCCTGATAGACGCCGAGATTGAGACCCGCCACCTGATACCCCACCCGGGTAAATACGTCCAGAAACGGGCGGTATTCGGCGCTTTTTGTAAGCGAGTCGCTGAGGACCTCGTGCCAAGAACGGGTGTCGCCGGCCGCCGACAGGTTGATCGCCGTGTCGACGTACGACCACTGAACCTGACGGAACGCGCTGCCGAGAAGCAGCGTGACTCCGATACACCAGATAAGGACGATGCGTGAGATGGTGCGTAGTTTCTCACAGACGCGGCGGGAACCTCAGCCGGCATGCGGCTTGCCCGCTCCCCGTCCAGCGAAGGGCGCACGTCACACACAGAGGACGGAGGGTTTTCGCATGAAACGGCATGTCGCGGTAATTTCCCTCTTGGTTGTTGCCGCCGGCATCGCGGCATCGGCAGATACGCTTGTCCTCACCAACGGACGCCGTATTCCTGGCGAGCTGCTGGGCGTGTACGGGCGCGAAATCGAATTCGAGGAGCGGAGTGGATTCGGCCGCCGGATCATCCGCGTGCCGCGCGCCGACATCGACCGCGTCGAGTTCGTGGACGACCGCAATTCGCGGGACACGGCGCGCCGGGATGACGGCAGGGCCGTGCCGCCGCGTCTGCGGGAACGGAACGTCATGGTCAACTCGAATGAACGGTGGACCGACACGGGTATCGACCTGCGGAACGGGCAGGAGGTTTACTTCGAGACCTCCGGCCAGGTGACCTGGTCGCCGAACCGGCGTGTTGATGCCGAGGGCACGCGGAACTCCAAACCGGACACCAACCGGCCTCTCCCCGAACGAAACAGCGGGGCGCTGATCGGCCGGATCGGCGAGCGCGACATCTTCTTTATCGGCACCGACATCGGCCCGTTCCGTGTGCGCGGAAACGGCCGGCTCTACCTCGGCGTGAACGACGACCGGCTCGACGACAACACCGGCAACTACCGCGTGGTCGTCTCCTACTGACGTTGCGCCAGCGTTAGCCGGCGTGGCAGCCCCGGAGGTCCGCTAAAGGCGGACGCTACAGAGATGCTGCAACATGCGCTGGCGGTGCTCGACTTCCCGGTCTGTGAGCTCCACGCCTCGAAACGGGGATTCAATCGCCGTCCGTGCCTCGCCCAAGCGCGACAGCGTTGGCGTCAGATACGGGAGAACACGCGCCGTCCGGCGTTCCTTCGCCTGACGAAACGCCTCGAACGACACAACCTGGCCCGGCTGTAGGGACATCACACCCTCCGACACGCATCTTCCGCTCGGGATGTGACAGGGAAGGTCACACCTTCCCCGGGCGCTCCAGACGGCTTCGGTGTGCAAGCATCCGCCTGTGGCGATGGCTTCAGGTGGGCTTCGGCGAGATTGACTTGCAGGGCGCGACACAAATATTGTCGTTCCGCCTTCGCTGCTGCGCAGCTTCGGCGGGACAGGCTCGTTCGGTGGCGCAGCGATCTCTGAATCCGGCTGAAGCCGGACTCTACGGCAGCAATCCGGCGAACGCCGGACTCTACGAAGACGGACGGACACGAATGGTCCCAATTTCAATCACAGTGAACGGCAAGGTCCGCAAAGGGCACGTGGAGCCGCGGATGCTCCTCGTCCATTTCCTCCGCGAACACCTGAACCTCACCGGCGCACACGTCGGCTGCGATACGAGCCAATGCGGCGCCTGCACGGTGCTCATCGACGGGCGAAGCGCCAAGTCCTGCACCGTCTTCGCGGTCCAGGCGGACGGCTCCGATGTCGTCACCATCGAAGGCCTCGCCAAAGGGGACCAGCTGCACCCGCTGCAGGAAGGCTTCTGGGAAGAGCATGGTCTGCAGTGCGGCTACTGCACGCCGGGCATGATCATGTCCGCCGTCAACCTGCTCAACGACAACCCGAAGCCGTCCGAACAGCAGATCCGGGAGGGCATCTCGGGCAACTTCTGCCGCTGCACCGGTTACCAGCACATCGTCAACGCCATCCAATACGCCGCCGCCAAGAGTCCGGCGACAGCCGGACTCCACGACTCTAAGGGAGGACGGTAGCCATGGCGACCTCCTCTCCTACCCTTCCGAAGCTCGTCGGGTCGCGCGTCAAGCGGCGCGAAGACCCGCGGCTGATTCAGGGCCGGGCGACCTACGTCGACGACGTCAAGATCGCAGGGCTCCAGCACATTGCCTTCAAGCGCAGCGACATCGCCCACGGGCGGATCGTGTCGATCGACATCAGCGCGGCTGAAAAAATGGAAGGCGTCGAAGCGGTCTTCACCGGGAAGCAGATCGCTGAGTTTCTCAAACCAATGCCGATCGGCACGCCGTTCCCCTCGCCGGATCACCATGCCGTAGCCGTTGACATGGTGCGTTTCGCTGGTGAGCCAGTCGCGGTTGTGGTGGCTGCTGATCGCTACGTGGCCCGCGACGCGGCCGACGCCATCGTGGTCAACTTCGACCCGCTGCCGGCGGTGGTCGATCCCGAGCAGGCGATGCAGGGCAAGCCGGCGCTCGTCCACGAGAAGTTTGCCAATAACATTGCGCTCGGTCCGATTCCCAGCGGCACCGGTGCCAGCCCCGATGGCAAGAAGGTTGACGACTCGGCCGTCGAAGCGGCCTTCAAGAACGCGGAGATCGTCATCTCGCAGCGGATGTACAACCATCGCCTCGTGCCGAACGCGATGGAACCGCGCGGCGTCGTCGCGCACTACGAACCGGGTCGCAGCCAGCTGACGATCTGGTCGTCGACGCAGAACCCTCACATCCTGAAATCGATGATCTCCGGCATGCTCGGGCTGGGCGAAGACCAGGTTCGGGCGATTGCTCCCGAGGTGGGCGGCGGTTTCGGCGCCAAAATCAATATTTACGCCGAGGAATACGTCTGCGCCGCCGTCAGCAAGCGGCTGGGCATTCCGGTGAAGTGGATCGAAGACCGGTCGGAAGCCTTCGTCGCCACGACGCACGGCCGCGACATCCTCTGCTACATCGACGTGGCCGCGAAGCGCGATGGCAAGGTGCTCGGGATCAAGATGCGCCTCATCGCCGACATCGGCGCTTACAACATGCTCCTCACGGCGGCCATCCCGACGCTGACGATGTTGATGGCGAACGGCACTTACGACATCCCGGCCATTCGCGCGACGCTGACCGAGGTGTTCACCAACAAGACCCCGACCGATGCGTATCGCGGCGCCGGACGTCCGGAGGCGACCTACTTCGTTGAACGCGCACTCGACATGCTCGCGCGTGAGCTCGGGATGGATCCGGCGGAGGTCCGCAGGAAGAACTTCATCCCGAAGAACAAGTTCCCGTATCAGACGCAGATGGGTGCGGTCTACGACTCGGGCGACTACGAGGCCTCGCTCGACGCTGCCCTCAAGGCATCGGACTGGAAGAACCTGCTCAAGGAGCGCGACGATCTGCGCAGACAGGGACGGCTGGCCGGGGTCGGTCTGGCGATGTACGTCGAAGTGTGCGGCATCGGCCCGTCGGCCACCCTGCCGACTGGTGGCTGGGAGCACGCTCAGGTCACGGTCGAACGCGACGGCCGCATCAGCGCGTCGACCGGCGCATCGCCGCACGGTCAGGGCAACGAAACGACGTTCGGCCAGATGCTTGCCGATCAGTTCGGCGTACCGATCGAACACGTCACGATCCACCACGGCGACACCGCGGTCGTGAAGCAGGGCATCGGCACGTTTGGCAGCCGGTCACAGGCGGTCGGTGGCGCGGCGCTGCACATGGCCGGTACCAAGGTGCGGACCAAGATGGCGCAGTTTGCCGGCGCCCTCCTCGAGGCGGCGCCGGAAGACATCGTGTTCGAAGGCGGCAAGATCATGGTCAAGGGCGCGCCGGCGAAGGCGAAGTCGTTCGCCGAAGTTGCCTCCTTCGCCTACATCCCGGTCCCTCTGCCGGAAGGCATGGAGCCTGGCCTCAGCGGGGACGCATACTTCGAGCCGACCAATAACACCTATCCGTTTGGCTGCCACATCGTGCTGCTGGAGATCGATCGCGAAACCGGCGAACCGAAACTCCTCAGGGTGGTCGCGGCCGACGACGCGGGCAATCTGATCAATCCGCTCATCGTCGAGGGTCAGATCCACGGCGGGCTGGCCCAGGGGATCGGCCAGGCGATGATCGAGGAGGCTGTCTACAACGAAGACGGTCAGCTCCTGACCGGGTCGTTCATGGATTACGCACTGCCGCGCGCGACCGACTTCCCGATGTTCGAGATGCACTCGACCTGCACGCCGACTCCGGTCAACCCGCTCGGCGCCAAGGGCGTCGGCGAAGCAGGCACGCTGGGCTCGACACCGGCGGTCGTGTGCGCGGCAGTAGATGCGCTGAGCGAATTCGGCGTGAAGCACATCGACATGATGCTCAGGCCTGAGAAGCTCTGGCGAATCATCCAGGGGAAAGGAGGTGCGGCGTGATCCCGACCGCATTCGAGTACCATCGCGCGAAATCGGTGGACGACGCGCTCGAGGCGATGGCGGCGTCGGGCGGCAACGGCAAGTTCGTTGCCGGCGGCCATAGTCTGGTGCCGCTGATGAAGCTGCGCCTGAGCGAGCCCGGGACGTTGATCGACATCGCGCGCATTCCGGAGCTTGCCGGCATCCGCGAAGCGGGTGGTCAGATCGAGATCGGCGCGGCCACCGTTCACCATGCGGTGGCGACCTCGACGCTGCTGCAGGACCGCTGCCCTGTTGTGTCCGAAGCGGCTGCGACAATCGGCGACACGCAGGTTCGCAACCGCGGCACGATCGGCGGCAGCCTCGCCCACGCGGATCCGTCCGCGGATATGCCTGCCGTCATGCAGGCACTCGACGCGGAGATTCAGCTGCAGGGCGCCAAAGGGACCCGGACGGTCAAAGCCGTGGATTTCTTCCAGGGATTGTTTACCGTCGATTTGCAGCCAGGCGAGATCATCACGGCAGTTCGCTTCGCTCCGGTGAAGACGGCCGCGTACAAAAAGCTGTACCAGAAGGCTTCTCATTACGCGATCGTCGGCATCGCGGCGGCGCTCGACGTCAAGAACGGAAAGATCCAGTCGGCGCGTATAGGCCTGACGGGGGCCACGACCCACGCTGTCCGGCTGTCGAAGCTCGAGCAGGCACTCGCGGGACAGGCAACCACGGCGGAGGCGATCGACAAGGCCACCGCGGCTGCCGGCACCGGGGTCGAAGACGTCAACGCCGACATCCACGCGAGCGCCGAGTATCGGCGTGCGATGGTCGGCGTCTTCGCGAAACGCGCCGTGCTCGCTGCAGCGGCTCGCGCGTAGCGAGGATGTCACTTCTCGTGGCGCGAGGGTTCGCGAGGCGAGCCTGCGACGCTCGCCCCACGAATCCGCGCGGAGGAGCATCATGGGCAGAAAGGTTCTTCTCTTCGTCGCGCAGTGTCTGCTCGGCGGCGTAATCGCCTTCGTGTCGATGATGCTGGCGGCGTACTACGACCTTCCGATCGTGCCGGAAGCCGGCGGCAGGGTTGCAGCCGCTGCCCAGCGGCAGCCGCCGAAAGAGACCGTCGGGCAGACCGAAGAGGCGTTACGGTCGCTCGATCTGACCGGTGAGCTCGAATCAGGAAATGGACGCCCGCTCAGGATGCGCAAAATCACCGTGCAGCCAGGCGGCGCGCTCGCCCTCCATAATCATGTCGATCGCCCGGCGGTCACCTACCTGCTGCAGGGCGAGATGACGTACCACCAGCAAGGCAAGCCCGACGTCGTCGTTCGGCCGGGCGGCGGTTTTGCTGAAGGGCGCGCCACGACGCACTGGGCTGAGAATACCGGGAAGGTGCCGGCGGTCTGGATCGCCGTGGACATTCCGAAACCGTGACCCTTGAATGACCTGCGGCGTGCCTTCGTCCTCGCCAATGCCTTCAAGGAAGGCGATCTCCTCGTAGGCGGCACCACAGACGAAGCCGTCCGCGCCGAGGCGCGACAGCTCCTCCTTCACACGCGTGCCGGCGACATCCGCCGTTCGACGTTCGTTGACGACGGCGTCTCGGCGGCGATCGATAGCACACGCGACCGCACGCACGACTCAGACCTCGATGCGCTGACCGTGGCGCAGCTCAAACAGACGCTGGTCCACGGGGACGGCGCCGGGTGGGCCCGGTACCACCGCCTGTCACTTCCCAGTGAAACCATTGCGGCGTTGGCCAAAGTCATGACCGACGACGAGCTCGCGGTGGTGGCGCGGCGGCTGGTCAATGCCCTGCCGGACGGTATCGGCGCGGCTGGTCATTTCGGATCGCGCATTCAACCTAACAGTCCTGGAGACGACGAAGAGGAGATCCTGTTTTCGATCCTCGACGGCCTGACCCATGGATGCGGCGACGTGGTGATCGGCCTGAACCCGGCGGCGGATGAAGTAGACACCATCGTGCGGCTCGAGCGGCTGCTCGAACAGGTCGTGCGGCGCCTCGACCTTCCTACCCGCTTCTGCGTGCTCTCCGACATCGTCAAGCAGCGCGAAGCGCAGACGCGGACGCGCGTCGATGTCGGATTCCAGAGTCTCGCCGGGACCAGTAAGGCACTCGTCGGAATGGTGGGGCTGGACGTAGACGGCATCCTCGACCTCGCGCGCGGGTTCGAGGCGCTCTACTTCGAAACTGGGCAGGGTTCAGCGGTGACGAACGGCACCGCCGAGAGCATCGACATGGTGACCCTCGAGGCGCGCGCCTACGGCGTGGCACGCCACATCCAGCAGCAGACCGGACGCTGGATGATCGTCAACGACGTCGCCGGCTTCATCGGCCCGGAGGTATTCCGGTCGCCGCAGCAACTCGAGCGGGCCTGTCTCGAAGACCTGCTGATGGCGAGACTGCACGGCATCACGATGGGCCTCGACGTCTGCGCGACCTTTCACATGGGAATCGGGCCCGCGGAGCTGAGGGACCTGACGGCACGGGTTGTCCGACGCGGCGCGCCGGCGTATCTGATGGCGGTTGCCGGCAACGCCGATCCGATGCTCGGCTATCTCACGACGTCGTTCAGAGAACATCCCGCTCTTCGCAGTGAATCCGGGGCTGTGCTGACCAGTCCGATGGAGCGCCGATTGGCGGCGCTGGGACTTCCCGCATTAACCGGTCGAGCCGAGGCAGTATCGCGCCTGTATGCGCGCTACATGAAGGCTGACGGCGATTCGCGCAGTCTGACGGAGCTCGAGGCGGATGGGCGCCATAAGGTCGCGGTTCTCAGGGATCGAGGACTGGATATCGCCGGCGATGCAGCCGCGAGCCTCGCGCGTGTCGATCGCATCTACGAACACGCCCGTCGGGCGCTGTATGCGAATCTCGAGCGCGCGGTTTTGCGCGACGCGTGCGTGAACTACCGCGCGGTGCATAGCCGCGCGAGCGATCGCGATGATTTCATCGCCCACCCAGCTGCCGGCGAGCGGCTCCGGGACGAGGACGCCGGCTCGCTGCGCGCCGCCTCTGGCCGTGGCGGAGGCATTCAGATCGTGGTCTCCGACGGTTTGAACGCCGAGGCCATCAACGAGCAGCTTCGCGCGGTGCTGCCGCCTGTCCGCCGCCTCCTCGCACAAGCCGGTCACCTCGTTGCCGACCCGGTCGTCGTCATCCGCAACGGCCGGGTTCGTGCCGGATACCAGGTCGGTCAACTCGTCGACGCGGATGTGGTGATCCACTTCATCGGCGAGCGTCCCGGGACCGGTCTGAATACCGCCAGCGCGTATCTGACGTATGGACGCGACGCCACGGGCAGCACCCGGTGGGATCCGCAGCTCGATCATTCGTGCACGACGGCAGTATGCGGAATCCATCGCCAGGGCAAACCGCCGGACGTGGCCGCCGGCGAAATTGCCAGGATCGTGCAGCGGATGACTGAACAACGCCGGTCTGGGGTGTCGCTGCGGTGAAGTTACGAGCTGAGTTTTCCCTGCAGGCAGGCGAAGAAGCGGTCCATCATCATCTTCGACACGCTGCTGATCAGGCGTTGACCGACACGCGCAACCGGTCCCGCCGCCTGCACGGTACCTTGAACGTCCACGACGGTGTCGTTTCCGTCCGGACGCAGCGAGACTGCGGCACTCCCCTTCACGGATCCCGGACGCCCCTGGCCATCGGCGGTGAGCCGGTACGATGTCGTCGGCACCTTTTCAGACAGAACGATCGTGCCTTCGTAGCTGCCGGTGATGGCGGCGAGAGCGACCTTGAGCCTGGCCTTGTATCGATCGTCGCCGAGAGGCTCGAAGCCTTCGCAGCCGGGAATGCAGGAGGAAATGATCTGCGGATCCATCAGAAGCGTCCAGACGCGATCGGGGGGGGCGTTGAAGGTGTAGGTGCCGGCGATGTCCATGTTTGTTTAGGGATCAGGAATCCCTGATCCCTGATCCCTGAATCCTGTTCAAGTGTACCGAAAGGTCGACGAGATTTGTCAGCGTCCGCGCCGGCAGGAAGTCGTCCACGTACGGCAGGGCGGCTTGCAATCCGCGCGTCAGCGGCGCGTAGTCCGCCGTGCCGATGAGCGGGTTGAGCCAGATGAGGCGGTGACAGCTTCGCTGCAGGCGCGCGACCTGCTGCCGCAAGAGTTCCGGGTCGCCGCGATCCCAGCCATCCGAGATGAGGAGCACCACCGGCCCGCCGTGCAGCACGCGGCGCATCCAGCGCTGATGCAGCGTTCGAAGCGCGTCGCCGATCCGCGTGCCGCCCGACCAGTCCGTGGCGGAGCGTGCGGCACCAGCCACGGCCGCGTCGAGGCGTCGCCTGCGCAGCTCATGGGTGATTCGCGTCAGCGTCGTCGAGAACACGAACGCCTCCAGCCGCGCGTGCCGTCGGCCGAGCGCGTGCGAGAAGTGCAGAAGCATCCGCGAGTAGCGCTCCATCGAGCCGCTGACATCGCACAACAGAACGATCGGTCGCGGTCGCACGCGGCGCCTGCGGCGCGGCAGGCGGATGATGTCGCCGCCAGTGCGGAGACTGCCGGCGAGTGCGCGTCGAAGGTCGATGCGCGGCCCGGCGCCGCGGACCCATCGGCGGGTTCGCCGTTCGCCCGGGTTCCAGACCAGACGGTCCAGCGCGGCGCGCGCGACGGCCAGTTCGTCCGCGGTGAACTCCGCGAAATCCTTCGACGCCAATGCCGCAGCCGCGCTGTAGGTCCGGAGCGCGCCGCCTTCCCCGTCGCCGGCCTGAGCATCGCCAGCCATCTCCACAGAACCTGCCGGGCCGACGGCGGGGCCAGCGTCGCGCTGATCGTCAACACGGCCGCGCTGCCGGACCGCGTCGCCGCGGCTCCAGAAGATCTCGAACGCGCGATCGAAGGTGCTCAGATCCTCGCGACGGTGCACCAGCAGCGCGCGGCACGTGTGGTAGACGTCGTCCCGCACGGCGATGTCGACATGCTGAAGCGCTTTCAGCACGTCGAGCATGCGCCCCATGTGCACGTCGAGCCCCAAGGTACGGAGCAACCGGCCGAACACCAGCAGGTTCCCGGCAAGATGCGAGGTTGTTCGGGCCATAGGCCTCAGCCCTTGGGCCTTCTAGCGGCCGCTGACACGGGACAGGATGCCGGCGAGCTGCTCGCCGCGGACGGCGTCGATGTCGTCCTTGGCCTTGAGCACCACCCCCAGCGTCTGCTCGACCGCCGCCGCGTCGAGGGCCTGGCGATCCAGCGCGATGAGAGCCCGTACCCAATCCAGCGTTTCGGAGACTCCCGGGACCTTGTACAGCTCCAGACCGCGGAGATGTTGAACCACCGCCGTCACCTGTTCGGCCAGGTGTCCTGGTGCCTCTGGTACGCGCTGCCGCACGATGGCGAGCTCCTTCTCGAACGACGGGTATTCAATCCATTGATAGAGGCAGCGGCGTTTCAGCGCGTCGTGCACTTCGCGCGTGCGGTTGGATGTCAGGACGACCAGTGGCGGCGTGGCGGCGCGAACCGTGCCGAACTCCGGAATGGTGATCTGGAACTCGGCGAGGAGCTCGAGAAGATAACCCTCGAACTCTTCGTCGGCGCGGTCGATTTCGTCGATCAGCAGGACCGCTGGCCGCGTACGCGCGGGGTCGATTGCCTGGAGCAGCGGCCGCTTGATCAGGAAGGCCTCGCTGTACAACTCACGGCGCGCGCTGGCGCGCTCCACGTGTTCGGTCGCCTCGAGGATGCGCAGCTCCAGGAGCTGGCGGGCGTAGTCCCACTCGTAGGCGGCGTGCCCGATGTCGAGCCCTTCGTAGCACTGCAGCCGGATAAGGTCGGCGCCGAGCGCCGCGGCGGCCGCCGCGGCGAGCGACGTCTTGCCGACGCCGGCCTCGCCTTCGACGAACAGAGGGCGTTGCAGCGTCAGCGCCAGATACAGCGAGATGGCAAGACCGTGATCAGCGACGTAATGCTGCGCACCCAGGCGCTGCTTGAGCTCGGAAAGGGAGCCGAACACTCAGCGGAGGAAGACGAACTTCGTCTGTGCGGAGGTGCCGCTGCCAAACGGCCACAGGATCGAGCCGTAGCTCGGACGTGCGGTGGCGCTGACGCGGACGTAATATTCGCGATTGGGACGGAGCACGCGTGTGCTGAACAGCGGCAGGTCCTTGAGGCTCGTCATCCACTGCCGGACGCGGAGAGGATCGGTGGTGATTTCGGGGTCCACATTCCTGCCATCGACGCGGCGTTCGAGCGTGTAGGTGCGCTGGAGGTTGTCGTACTCGACGCTGTTCGTGACGACGGCCGTGGCGATGGTGCGATTGAACCAGCCCGGCGCGTCCAGACGAAGATCGATGGTGTAGGTGAAGATCGTCTTCAGGCCGCTGTCGATTGCGGCGCGGACGTCGGACCGCAAACCTTCGCGGAGCTCTGCGCTGACGTAGAGATGATCGCCCCGGACGACAGGAACGACCTGGAGGCCCTGTCCCTGAGGAGTCTGGGCCGTCACGTCGGCAACCGCGAGAACGACTGCCAGGGCGCTCAGACCGCCGCGAAGATGTGCATTTTTGAACACCATGCGCGTCGGGATGCCAATGTAACACATCAGCAGAGCCCCTCGGGTATGATTCTGCTGAGGTCGCTCCAAAAAGCGTATCAGTGCGCAGAATCGCTGCCGTGATCGCCGTGTCGCTGCTCGTGCTCATCGGGCAGCGCTCCTCCGCTCAGAGCCTGTTTCAGAACCTGACGTTCTCGCTCTTCGAGCGGTACCTCGAAGCGCTGCGGGCGCAGGCGGGCATTCCGGGGATGTCGGCCCTGATCCTTCGCGACGGCGTGATCGTCTGGGAGCGCGGCTTCGGGCGGGCGGAGCTCGAACGGTCAATCGACGCGACCGCGTCCACGCCGTATCAGATCGGCAGTCTGTCCCAGGCGATCGGTGCGACGCTGTTGCTGAAGGCCTGCGTCGAGGATGGTTTCGACACCGTCAACGATCGGATCGGGATCTGGAGCCCGTTCTCAGGTGAAGCGGACTCGACCGTCACGCAGCTGCTCGGACATGTCACTGCCAACGGCGTCTACAAATACGACCTCGCTCGTGTCGCGGCGGTGACGCCGGCGATCGAGGCGTGCACCGGCATGCCCTACCAGCAGAGCGTGTCGCATGAGATCTTCACCCGCCTCGGCATGACCGACTCCGTTCCCGGCACCGCGCTCGGCGCGCCGACGCCGGAGGACGTGCGGCAGTTCGGCGGAACGACCCTGAGCCGCTACGCCGGCGCGCTCGCGCGGATTGCCAAGCCGTATCGAGTCGATGTGCGTGGACGTGCGACGCAGACGGATCCGGCGCCGTCGCGTGCGAATGCCGCAACAGGGCTGGTCTCGACAGCGCGCGATCTTGCCCGGTTCGACGTCGGGCTCCGCTCGAATGCCCTCCTCCGTCCGGACACGCAGCTCCGCGCGTGGTCGCCGGCCGGCTTCGGGTTGCCAACCGGGCTCGGCTGGTTCGTTCAGACGTATAACGGCAGCCCGGTCGTCTGGCAGTTCGGCGTGATTCCGGATGCCTACTCTTCCCTGATGCTCAAGCTGCCGACGCGCGGGTTGACATTGATCCTGCTCGCGAACAGCGATGCCCTCGCCCCCACGGCGCTCGAGCGGGGCGATGTGACGGCGTCGGTGTTCGCGCGGACATTCCTGCGCGTCTACGTGCCTTGACCTCGTTGACGTTCCGCCGCGTCCTTCTGCTCACCGCGTTCCTTCTGTGCGCCGGACGTGTGGACGCGCGGGCCGACTTCCTCATCACCCCTTTCATCGGCAGTGCATTTGCCGGCAGCACCACCCTGCTGGACCTCGATACCGGGGCAGCCTCTGCCAAGCACTGGACCTTCGGCGGCGGCGCGGCGTGGCTCTCGGATCAGGTGCTGGGCGTTGAGGCCGACTTCGCGATGGTCCCAGGTTTCTTCGAGAACTCGAGCGGGACGGGACTGATCACCGGAAGCCGGGTCACGACGCTGACCGGGAACGTCCTGGCGGCTCTGCCGCTGAGCGTCAGCCGCGAATCGCTTCGGCCCTATGTCACCGGCGGACTGGGATTGATTCACGCTACGGCCGACGATCTCATCGGGCTCAACGAATCGGGCGACTGGCTCGGGCTGCAGGTCGGCGCAGGCGCCATTGGCTTGATCAGCGAACGGACCGGTGTCAGATTCGATCTGCGCCATTCCCGAGCGTTGAGCCGCGACACGACGCTGCGGGGCGAGCGAACCTCAAAGCTGAGCTTCTGGCGCGCGACCGTCGGGTTCACGCTGAGGTATTAGGTCCCTTAAACGGCGGCTGTATCGCGTCTTAGCGTCCGCCGGAGGAGCCGGCGCGAGTTGGTCAGAGCCTTGCACAAGGACCGCACATGACTTCACGAGTGTCCACACATCGGTACGGGCGGATCGTTCCGGCGTTTGTCGTGGTCCTGGCGGTTGCTTGCCAGGCGTTCGCGCAAACCAAGATCGTCGCCCCGAGGAACAGCTATTCCGTCAGTGAGGACGTCAAGCTGGGGCGCGAAGCATCAGCGGAGGTGCGGAAAGAACTGCCGATGCTGAACGACGACCGCGTTGACGGGTGGGTCGAGGACATCGGCGCAACGCTCGTCCGCGCGATCCCGGCGGAGTTTCAGCATTCAGAGTTCCGCTACACCTTCGACGTCATCAATCAGAAGGAGATCAACGCCTTTGCGTTGCCGGGCGGCCCGATGTACCTGAATCGCGGAATGATCGAGGC